>Ga0074045_10000591_pt1 | contig 35282 bp, 29 predicted proteins | sample BogForMeECP23OM2_FD_94442 | JGI IMG/M metagenome (GOLD analysis project Ga0074045, IMG submission 94442) | Bog forest soil microbial communities from Calvert Island, British Columbia, Canada - Bog Forest MetaG ECP23OM2 | ecosystem: Environmental > Terrestrial > Soil > Wetlands ...
CAGCACCGGGTGACGCGTGTCGCCGTGCGAGAGCACTGCGTTCTTCAGGATGTCGCACTGCTGCGTGCGTGTCGGGAGCCCGGTGGAGGGGCCGACCCGCTGCACGTCCCAGATCACCGCCGGCACCTCGGCGTAATAGGCCAGGCCGACGAACTCCGACATCAGCGAGATGCCGGGGCCCGAGGTCGCCGTCATGGCCCGCGCGCCCGCCCACGACGCGCCAATCACCATGCCGATGGCCGCCAGTTCGTCCTCGGCCTGCACCACGGCGTAGGTCGCCTTGCCCGTGGCCGGATCGATGCGGCAGCGCTTCATGTAGCCGATCAGCGCCTCCACCATCGACGACGACGGCGTGATGGGATACCACGTCACCACCGTCACTCCGGCGAAGACGCTGCCCAGCGCCGCGGCCGAGTTGCCGTCGATGATGATCTTGCCGGCGGTGGCGTTCATGCGCTCGACGCGGCAGCGGTCGGTCTTGGGCAGGTTGTCGTGGGCGAAGTCGTGCCCCGCGAGCACAGCTTTCCAGTTCAGCTCCGCGGCCTTCTGCTTCTTCGCGCCGAACTGCCGGAACAGCGCCTTGCGCACCTCTTCCAGCTCAATGCCCAGCAGGTGCGCCGCCACCCCGTCGTAAATCATGTTGCGCACCAGCTTGCGCAGCTTGGCCTCGGGACAGACCGGCGCGACCAGCTTGTCGAAAGGCGCCGCGTAGAAGTGCAGGTCGCCGCGGCGGGCGCTCAGCCGCAGCGGCTCGTCGTAGACCACCGCCGAGCCCGGCGCGAGGTCGGCGACGTCCTCCTGGGCCGTCTCGGGGTTCATCGCGATCAGGAAGTCGATCTCCTTCTTGCGGCCGATGTAGCCGTGGCGGCTGGCGCGGATGGTGAACCACGTCGGCAGGCCCGCGATGTTGGATGGGAAGAGGTTCTTGCCCGAAACGGGCACGCCCATCTGGAAGATGGAGCGCATCAGGACCGTGTTGGCGGTCTGGCTGCCGGAACCGTTCACGGTAGCCACCTGAATGCTGAAGTCGTTGACCAGCGGAGCGGAGGACCCGCCCAGGCAGGCGGCCTCCGCCGAAAGCGGTACGGACATGGCACCCCTCTGTACCAGAAATTGGCTTGATTATACCGCCTTGCCCGGCGGCCGGTCAGTGCCAGGCGGGCTTCCGGACCGGCGTCTTTACGATGCGCCGTCGAGCCGCGTGGATTCAGTCCTCGGCGATATTCAACCGTGCGTCGATATCTTCCCGCCTGAGCAGATACAACGCATCGAGAAAGTTGACCTGCAGGCTGCCGGGTCCGGCTGAGCGCTGCGCCGCGATCTCGCCGGCAATGCCCATCACGGCCATGGCGTGCGCCGTGGCTTGGAACGGTTCGGCGTTGACGGCCACGAAAGCGCCGATCAGGGCCGTGGCCGTGCAGCCCAGGCCGGTGACGCGGGCCATCATGCGATGGCCGTTGGAGACGCGTATCACACGGCCGGCGGAGACCACCAGGTCGGTCGCGCCGCTGGCGCAGACCACGCACCCGCGGTTCTCCGCCAGCTTCAGGGCCGCGCCCAGGGCCTCCTCGGCGGCGTGTCGGCTGTCCACCCCCCTGGTCGCCTGTTCGGCGTACGACAAGGCGCGGATCTCAGAGCCGTTGCCGCGGATGACCGCCACCCGCAACGCTCCCAGCAGCTCCTGGACGGTCTGGGTGCGGAACGGCGTGGCCCCTGCGCCGACGGGATCGAGGACAATCGGGATGCCGCGGCGATTGGCTTCCTGGCCGGCCTCGAGCATGGCCGCGATCCAGGGCCGGCTCAACGTGCCGATATTGAGCACCAGCGCGCTGGCCAGGCCGGCCATCGCGCGCGCTTCCTCCAGGGCGTGCGCCATCACCGGCGAGGCGCCCAGCGCCAGCAGCGCGTTGGCGGTCGTGTTCATGACCACGAAATTCGTGATGTTGTGGACCAGCGGCGCCTGCGCACGGATGCGCTCGACGTCCTGCCAGAGATTGCCGGCGTGGCTCAAGTCGGATCTGCTCCTCCTGTTTTTCTTTCGATGATCGCAAAACCGGCGCCGCCGCGGCCGCTCACGCTCCCAAGTAGCGTGTCGGCGCGAAAGAATAGTACTGAGAATGATCTATCTGTCCAGCCACATCAACTATGGGAATCGGCGAAGTTGGACTCGGCCGGCCTTCCGGGCGGATGAAAACGCCCCGAAATGGTGTAATCTTTCCACAGAAGCCTCCGCGCGTAAAGAGGTCAAGCGAGGCCTGTCAAAGCCGAATGATCCATGCGTCGTGAGCCTGCGATCCACAGGCTGAGGCCAGTCGTCCTCTTTCAGGAGGGTAGAGTTGTCAGCGCGACGATCGGCAGGGCGTAGCAGATGAGCGAGGCGATCGTCCTCACAACACTGCTATTTATTAGCGCCGGCCTGTTATTGTGGCTGGCCAGCATCTGCGCGCTGCGCTGGGAGGCGCCGGGGCTGCGGGGGCTGGTGCTGCTGCTGTGCCTGACGGCGGCGTGGTGCATTCTGGACGGGTTCTGGCAACTTCTCCCGGCTGGCGATCTGCTTTGGTATCTGAAACGGACACAGTTTCTGTGTTACGCCCTGCTGCCGGTGTGCTGGCTGTTCCTGCTGCTGGACTACAAGGGGGAACTGGGACGGCGCAGTTACGTGCTGCTGGCGACGGCGCTGGTGATGCCCGTCTTGACGCTGGCGCTGGTCTGGACCAACGACTGGCACCATCTGGTCTACCAGGCCTTCGAACCGTACACCAGCAATGGATTGCGGCTTTTCAGCGCCCGCCGCGGGCCGTGGTTCTACTTTCATTTCGGTTACTCGGCGGTGTTCAGCGCGGGCTGCGCGCTGACCCTGCTGCGGTTCATTTTGCCGGGCTCGAAGCATTACCTGGTGCGGCTGGGCATGTACCTGTTCGCGATCGCGCTGCCGGCCGCTTCGGCGCTCCTGGCCGTGAACGGCGGCGGTCCCCTGCCGGGTTTTGACTTCACGCCGTTCGGGATGACAGCCTGCGCCGTCCTGCTGACCTTCGGCCTGGGGCAGTTCCGGCTGTTCGACATGGTGCCCATCGTCTACGACCAATTGCTCCGGCAACTGCCTGATCCAGTGCTGGTGGTGGACCGGGACGGCCGTGTGCTGACCAGCAATCCGGCGGCGGCCGCGCTGCTGGGCCAGGAGATTTCGACTCCCGGACGGCGGCTGGCCAACCGCGCGCGGCTGGCCGATTCAACCGAAACCGTGGAACTGGCCACCCTGCCGCCGCCGGGAACGGAGATTGAGATCGAGCACCACGGCGCCTGCCGCCTGTTCCGCGTCTCCGTAACGCCCTTGAGAGTCCGCGCGTTTTTTGAGTTGGGGCGGATCTTCGTCTTCCGGGAGTCGACGCAGGACCGCCTGGCGCAGCGCACGCTGGAGGAGTCGCGGCATGCGGCGATCGAGGCCAATCGCGCCAAGAGCGAGTTTCTGGCCGTGATGAGCCACGAGCTGCGGACGCCGCTGAACGCGGTGATCGGCAGCTCCAGCCTGTTGATGGATACGCCGCTCGACATGGCCCAGCGCGAATACGCGGGGATGATCCGCAGCTCGAGCCAGAGCCTGCTGCGGGTGATCAACGACATTCTCGATCTGAGCAAGATCGAAGCCGGCCGGATGACGCTGGAGCACATCGACTTCGATCTGCGGTCGGCGATCGAGGACTGCATGGAGATGGTGCTGCCGGCGGTGCTGCGCAAGGGACTGGAAGTGGTTCTGGACTTCGAGCCGGAATGCGGCGGGATGTTCCAGGGCGACCCGGCGCGCATCCGGCAGATTCTGATCAACTTTCTTTCCAACGCGGCAAAGTTCACCGAACACGGCTCGATCCGCGTGGAGGTCTGCAAGGCCCCGCCGGCCGAAGGCCGCGCTGCCGGCGACGCCATGGACGTTCTCCTGGCGGTCGAGGACACCGGCGTGGGGATCGAGCCGGCCTCGCTGCCCTACATCTTCGAGAGCTTCCGCCAGGCCGACGCCTCCACGACACGGCGCTTCGGCGGCACCGGCCTGGGTCTGGCGATCTGCCGCAAATTGTCGGAGCTGATGGGCGGAGAGATCGATTGCCGGAGCGAACCGGGGAAAGGCAGCCGTTTCTGGTGCCGTTTCCCGCTGCAGCCTTCGGCGCCCCGGCCGGCGCCGCCGCCAGCCGGTCTGTATGGCGTCGTGATGCATCCCGGAGCCAGCCGTGACCGTCTGGCCGGCGTGCTGCGGGAACTGGGCGCGGAAGTGGCATGTGTTTCCGCGGCCGAGGAGATCGACCCCGATGTGGCGGCGGCGTTCGCCGTCTGGATCGTCGACTGGAAGCACCCGCTGTTCGAATCCTGGGGTGGACCGGGCGTCTGGTGCCGGGCCGTCCGACCGCAGCGCCGGGCGGCGCGGATCGCCGCACTGGGCCGGCTCGAGGAGACCGACCGGGAGGCGGCGCGCGAAGCCGGCGTGATCGCCTTCGTGGACGAGCCCTGGCTGGTGAGCCGGCTGCGCGCCATGCTGGCCGCCCAGCAACCGATCGCGCCCGCGGCCGGGAGCGACGGCGTGGCGCCGGCGCGGGCGCGCGCGCCGCGCATTCTTCTGGCCGAGGACAACGCCGTCAATCGCCGCATCGCCACGCTGATGCTGGCTGATCTCCAGGCCCGGCTGGAGACCGCGCTCAACGGCCGGGAGGCGGTCACGCTGGTGGCCAATGCGCCCTACGACCTGATTCTGATGGACCTGCAAATGCCCGAGATGGGCGGCATCGAGGCCACCCGGGCCATCCGCCGGATCGAGGCCGCGACCAGCCGCGTCCGCGCGCCCATCTGCGCACTGACCGCGGGCGTGTTGAACAACGAACGCGACCACTGCCTGGAGGCCGGCATGGACGATTTCCTCGCCAAGCCGATCATGAAGGCGCAGTTGCTGGAAGTGTGCCGGCGCTGGCTCGCCGGGCGCGTGGACGGCGGCCCGCAGCAGGCCTCGGCCGGCGGTTCCAACTGAGGACGCGCGCTCGAGCCTTCGCCGGGCGAGTGGAGCGCTTCCATAGCGGGCGCGCATTCGGACCGGGCAGCTTGCCGCCGTGCCTGAATCAGGCCCCCTGTTCGAGGCGCACAAAGATAGGCCGGGCGGCTTGCGGCAGCGCCCGGCCTTAGGAAATCCCGCCGTCCAAGGAGGAGGAGAAACACCTGATAACGCGGCGGGAAGGGGGAATCTACGCCAGCAGGCCTCCCAGGCCGAGACCCGATATCTCCCATCCGGAGACCCGGTATCTCGACAGCATCGGCGGCAGCACCAGGTCCACGATATTCTGCCGGGGCGAGCGGAAGCAGGCCGGGGCGGAGACGATCGGAACGTCGTCCTTATAACCCAGCAGGAGCAGGTTGCCGGGCTCGACCGGGGCCATGAAACGCTCAATGTGACATCCGATGCGCACCATGGCGCGGCCGACGGCGTCCTCCGGGCCGGCCGGCGCCGTGGTGGAGGCCACCAGGATCGCCGTGGGCCGGTAGCCCAGCATGCGGACGAGCGTCTCGGCGGCGTGCCTATCATCCTCGATGCAGTGCAGCGCGAAGCGGCGCAGACCCGCGAAGCGCTCGGTCTTCTCGCGCACCACCGGCTCGAGCTGCTGGCGCGCCTTTTCTCCACTTGTCGGATCGCAGTACAACACGCCCAGCGAGGGCGAGCGCACGGGCCGGGCCTGCAGCAGCGGGCCGCGCTCCTTGAGCATCGACAGCATCGTTTCGAGCTGTTGGGCGGGCACCGCGAACGGCGCGCTTTTCACCGTGGCGGCGCGCACGCCGGCAGTGACGTAGCTGTAGTTGGGCAAAGTGGCGATCGCCACGCTCGAGGTGCAGTTCAACTGGCGCAGCAACTCGTCGTCCACCAGCACGCACGCCGGCTCCGTGGCCACGAGATTGGCCCGGCCTCCGGGTGCGGGCCGGATCTCGAGCGAGCCGCATCCGGCCGCGGCCGCCATCTGGAGCACCGCGTCGTCCTCCGAAATCTCGCCCGCCTCCAGTTCGGCTACCCACACTTTGCTCAGGCCCTCCGTGACCAGCAAGCGGACGTCCTCGTCGGTCAACTGGTGCCCTTTGGCCAGGAGCTTCTTTCCGCTGGGGCGGAAGATCGTGCTGCACAGGAAGCGCCCGGTCGCTTGTTCGATATCGACGGTTAGGGCTCGCATCGCGGCTCTCCTTGCCCCTCCACTGAGTCAGTGCGGCGCTGGGTCAAGTTTCTCATCTCAGTTGTTCAGAAACTTCCGATGAATGGCCGATAATCTCGTCCTAATGGGAGGGAATTAGTAGGAAATCCGCGCCTTTCTTCCACTCAATACGTGCTCGATCAGGGGCCCGGGCCTTAGTTGCGGCGCGTCGCGGGGAGTTGGATCAGGCCGGTTTCCAGAGGCGCCGCATGCAGCAGGGAAGCGTTTGGTTTGAGCAGCTTGACGACGGCAATCTCATCGCACGCCTGGAATTTCGGGCAACGCAGGCAATCTTTCCACGCTTTTAGCGGTAATTCTCCGCGTTCCACTTCGTGGTAGCCCATTCTTGCGAAAAATCCAGGCACATATGTGAACGCAAACACGACATCCAGGTCGTATTCCCGCGCTTCCCGCTCCAGGGCTTCCATCAGCGCCTGGCCGGCTCCGCTGCCCTGGCAGGCCGGGTCCACGGCCAGCGAGCGCACCTCGGCGATCGTCGGAGCGTAAAAATGCAACCCGGCGCAGCCGGTGATGAGGCCGCCGTCGAGCACGATCGTGAAGTCCCGGATGCCCTCGGAAAGCTCGAATTCAGTGCGCGGCAGCATGATCCCGTCGCGGGCAAAGCCGTTGATCAGCCGGATCATCGCTGGAATGTCGCTCATCCTTGCTTTACGCAACACGCGGTCGGCCTCGAGTTGAACTCCGTCGGTCTTCCGTTGAACGCCGTCGCTCGGGGATTTCATGCCCTCTCCTCCGGCACCAGCGCCGTGCCGGGCGCCGCCTCCTGCCGCGCCGAAAGCAGCCGCGCCAGGACCTCCGGCTCCGCGCCGGCCGCAATCCGAACTTCGCCCAGACCGTGCTCCAAGGCGTCGCAGGCCGCTTCCAGCTTGGCCTGCATCCCGCCGCTGGCGACGCCCGTCTCGATCAATGTCAGGGCGTCTGAAGGCGTGATCCGCGGGATCACCTGACCATCAGACCCCTTGACCCCGGCAATGTCGGTCAGGAACAGCAGCTTTTGAGCCTTCCAGGCCCACGCGCAGGCGACCGCCATTTGATCGGCGTTGACATTGAAAACCTCGCCCTGTTCGCCGCCCGCGACACACGCCACCACGGGCAGGAAGCCGCCGCCGATCAACACGTCCAGCAGGCGTCCGTTGGCGTGCGTGACACGGCCCACTGCGCCCAACGCCGGATTCAGCGCCCGCGCCACCGCCAGTCCGCCGTCGATGCCACTGATGCCTACGGCCGGCGCGCCGGCCGCTAGCAGTTCGCCCACGAGCTGCTTATTCACGCTGCCCGCAAATACCTTCAGCAGCGCATCAGCCACCTCCGGCGTAGTGACGCGCATGCCATCCACGAATCGGCTCTCAACGCCCCGCGCGGCCAGATAGCGGGTCATCTGCTTGCCGCCGCCGTGCACGATTACTGCGCTCACGCCGGCTGGGAGGGCGGCGATCTGCGCGGCGATGGAGGCGCACAAGACCGCGTCGTCCAGCAGGCTGCCGCCGAGCTTGATCAGGACTTTCATGCCAGCCCCTCCGCCTCGGGGAAGCCCAGCATCAGGTTCATGTTCTGCACTGCCTGGCCAGCCGCGCCCTTGCCCAGGTTGTCGATCGCCGCCACCACCACGGCGCGGCGCGAGCCGGCGTCGAAGGACAGGCCGATGTCGCAGAAATTGGTGTAGTTCACGGCGTGCAGGTCGGGCGCGCTCCCCGCGGCGTACAGCCGCACGAACGGTTCATTCGCGTAGGCCTTCTGGTAGACGCCCAGCAGCTCATCCGCCGTGGCCACGCCTTGGGCGCGGAAGTAAATTGTCTCCAGGATCCCGCGCTCCATCGGCACCAGTTGCGCCGTGAAGCTGAACTCGGCCTCGTCGAGGCCTGAATTCAGCAGCACTTCGGGCACGTGCCGATGATTGAAAATCGAGTACGCCGAGACGTTCCCCGCCACTTCGCAGAAGCTCGTTTTGAGGGCCGGTTTGCGGCCCGCGCCGCTCACGCCCGATTTCGCGTCGCAAACGATGCCGCAGGCCCGGTCGATCACGCCCGCCTGAAGGAGCGGCCGCAGCGCCAGGTTGGCCGCGGTGGGATAACAGCCCGGGTTGGAGAGCAGCCGCGCCGCGCTCACGCGCTCGCGGTAGAACTCCGGCAGCCCGTACACCGCCTCGGCCAGTAGCGCCGGCTGCGTGTGCGGCTCCTTGTACCAGCGCAAATAGTTCTCCGCCGTGCGTAAACGAAAAGCCCCGCTCAGGTCCACCACCCGGATGCCGCGCGCCAGCAGGGCCGCAGCCAGCTCCATCGAGACGTCCGCCGGCGTGGCCAGAAAAACCAGCGCCAGCCCGGCTTCGGAGCCGGCCTCGGCCGTGGCCGGAATGCGCGGCGCGCCCGGGCGGCCCAGCGGCCGCAGCTCCGGCCCCGCGTCCTGGCGGTGCTCCATCAGCCACGGCTCCACTCGGGCGTGTGCCGCCAGGATGCGTTGCAGCTCGAGCCCGCTGTAGCCGCGAAATCCGACCACGCCCACCCGCACGGACTTCGTCCGCCCCGTTTGACTCTTGGCGGGGCCTGCGGCGCCTGATTGGGCTGGCGTGGGCATGGCGACGGGGCGTTCCTCCCGGCTTGCGGTTAATTATTCAATCCTATGAATAAATATACCATTTCGCGGCCCGGCCCGCAGCGTTTTTCGAGAGCGGCCTTATTTTTGTTCCGCCACGGACTTTTCGGCCAGTTCTCCCAGGAACGGCAGCCGGACCATCTCGCCGTGCCGCGTCTTGATGAGCAGGAAGATGCCCAGACCGACCAACCCCAACTCGATCAGGCCGACGAGCCCTTTCGTCACGTGACTGTGCGCCACGATTGGCGAAAAAACCCAGTCCATAATCAGCCACACGACGAAGACGTACAACCCCTGAAAGGCGTGGAAACGCACGTCGCGGCTGCGGCGGAAGCGTTGCCCGGCAAGCACGATGATGCTGAAAATCCAGCCCACGAAGGGGATGTAGCACAGGCCGGCGACGCGGTTATCCTCCCAGTCGGCCAGGAATTCCTTGTGGTGGCGCGGCAACCGACCGGCGGCTGGCGGAGGCGGCGCGAACGACGCCCCAACCGGTGGCACGAACCCTGGAGGCGCAGCCCCGGAGCCCGCCTGCGCGCCGCGCTGGTGCGCGCCGCACTGGGCGCAGAACAGATCCCCATCGCCGACCTGCGTGCCGCACTGTGTGCAGAAGGCCATTCCGCTTTTCCCGTAGTCTACTACGAGAAAAGCGCTTGCGTTTGTTCCATATGCCTGAATTCACGCCAAGCCGCGGCACCCGACTGCCGCGGACCGGGAGGCGGGCCTGCGGCCAGTGTGCTTGGGAATCGGCCTTCCCTGTTCTTTCGCTCTTGACGACTACCCTTAGAATGGATCAGGGCCCGTGAGGCCGCCCATGGCGTTCCTGCGAGAAGTCCTGAGAGCCGGGTGTGCGCTGCTCATCGTCGCCCTGGGCGCCGTTGTGGCGTGGAAGCTCGTGCGCGCCGGGCTGCGTCGGGGTGGTTTGAGGGGCCTCTGGGATCGGTCCGTACGAGGGGGGCCGTTGGGCGGGCAGATGGGGCTGATCAGCGTCGCCGTGGCGCTGCTGGCTCTCGTCCGGTCGCTGCGCGCGGCTGGGAGCGGCGCGCTGCCGCCGGTCCCGCCACTGGCCCTGGCTGTGGTTGGCCTCAGCAATCTCGTCTGGCTGGGCAGCCTGGCCCGGCGGCGGCTGCGGCGCGCGGACCACGGCTTGAACTGAATGCGGTTTGAATGGAACGGGGGAAGATGCAATGGAAATGTTCTGGAGAAACCTGATTCGTGGCGTGCTGGTCGTCGTCGGCCTGGCGCCCATCATCGTCGTGACTTATTTCGCGCTCTACCGCGGCCTGACCAAGGAGGCCTTGATGCTGCTGGTGGGCGCCGAGCTGGCGACCCTGTTGTTCTCTTTCGGTCTGGTCGTGCTGCACGCCATCGTCACTGACCAGATCCGCATCGACTCCATCCTCAACGAACAGTCCGGCGAGGCCAGCGTCTCCCGCTTTCAGCTCCTGATCTTCACCTTCACCATCGCCCTCACCTTTGTCTACCTGACGCTGTGCGGCAGCGGCCAATTCCCGGCCGTACCCAATCAGGTCCTGATCCTGCTTGGCATCAGCGCGACGACCTACGGCGTTGGCAAAGGCCTGCAATTGGGCCTCGGCGGCTCCTCGGCCGCTCCCAAAGCTCCGCCCGCGCCGGGCTCCGGCGCTGCGCAGCAACCCCCTGCGGCCCCGTCCCCGAGTGCGGGTGACAATTCAACTAACGATTAACGCGGTCGCCGGCCCCCCGTGCGAGCGCCCTGCTGGCAGACGCGCCGCCCGGCTCACTCCTGCCGCGCCCGCCGCATCACCTCGCGGAAGCACAGCGCCTCCTCCTGCGCCTCGGCATTCGTCGGCCCGTCCTTCCAATACGCCGCCGAGAATTCCGCGAAGGAGCTCCACGTCGTATGCAGCACGCCGCGCAGCCGCGCCGCGACCTCCGGGCTGCCCTCCGCCCGCCCCAAGTCAATCAGGTCCAGTTGCCGCATCCCCACGCCCGGCTGCCGCCATGGCGCGCTCAGCACCTCGAACCCATCCAGCGCGAAAGCCAGCATCGTCGGATGCGCCGACTCGTAATGCCAATCGCACAGCAGCACGTCTTTCGGGATCGACTGCCGCGCCGTCGCCGTCCCGTTCTTGCTCGCCTCCCACTCCCCGATGCCCGTCGTCTGCCCATCGATCAGCCGGTCGCTCCAGATCCATAGCCGCTGTCCCTTAGCCGCGAGGTGGTCGTGAATCGCGCGCACCTCGCCTGCGAATAATTGCGCCTTGTCCTTGCCTTTGCAGCGCGGGCAGGCGTCCTCGCCGATCAGGAACACTTCGTCCATGCCGGCGTGCAGCGTATGGGCCTGGAACGCGTCCATGATTTCGTCGATGACGTCGAACACCACCGCGTGCACCTGCGGGTGCAGCGGGCAGTAGCTGCGGCAGTAAATCCCCTCGTTGTCCTTGTACAGCCCCGGCGTCTCGTCGAACTCCGGATGCGCTCTCAGCAGCCCAAATGTCGTCTTGGCCCACGACTGGTGCCCCAGCAGGTCCACCAGAGGAATCAGCTCGATCGCCGACTCGCGCGCCGCCGCGGCGATAGCCCGCGCATCCGCCAGGCTCAACGCGTCGGGGTCCGCCACCTCCGGATGCCGCTGGAACTGGTACCGATAGTCGATCTCCAGCACCAGCGTATTGACGCCCTCTTTGACCAGCACCTCGCGGATGAATTTTGTCATCCGTTGCACCTCGCCCGGCAGGGGCGCCGATAGTCGAATCCCCCGCACGGGTAGCGGCGCCGCCGTGAGGAGCGTGGCGCAGGCCAGGAATGCGAACGGTAGTCGTAAATGCATGACACTGCCATTGTGCCTCCCCACGCGCCGCCCCGGGAGCGATAGACTCTCCTCGGGAGTCTCTTATGCCAAACGATCTTTCACGCCGCACCTTTTTCGCCGGAGCCGCCACCGCCGCCGGCGCGCTCCGCGTCGCCGCCGCCTCCGATCGCGTGCGCCTGGGTCTGATCGGCTGCGGTGGCCGCGGCAAACATCTGGTCCACATGGCCAAGCTGGCCGGAGGCGCCGAGTTCGTGGCCGTCACCGACGCCTGGGATCAGCGCATGAGCGAGGGCGAGCAGGCCATCGAAGCGTCCGTCCAGCGCTACAAGGACTATCGCGCCCTGCTCGACCGCCAGGACATCGACGCCGTCATCGTGGCCACCACGGACCATCACCACGCCCACATCAGCGTCGATGCCTGCAGCGCCGGCAAGGACGTCTACGTCGAAAAGCCCATGACCTCGCTGCCCATGCAGGGCCACGGGATGGTGGCCGCGGTCAAGCACTACAACCGCATCCTTCAGGTCGGCGTCCAGCAGCGCAGCACGGAGCCCTTCCTGGCGGCCAAGAAAGCCTATGTGGACACCGGCCGCCTGGGCAAGGTGCACATGGTCCGCACCGTCTGGAACGCCAACGGCGGCTATCTCGAAAAGCCGCCCGCCGGCATGGAAACCAAGCCCGCGGACCTCAATTGGGATATGTGGCTCGGCTGGCTGCCCAAGATCCCCTGGGATCCCAAGCGCTACTTCAATCGCTTCTCCTATTGGGACATCTCCACCGGCGGCCAGACCGGCGGCCTGTTCGTCCACATGGTCGATGTCGCCCACTGGTATCTCAATCTCACCAAGCCCCTCTCCGCCGTCGCCCTGGGCGGCATCTACGAGTACGACGACGGCCGCGACACGCCCGACAACATCAACTTCATCCTCGACTACCCCGGCGGCTTGAACATCACTTTCGAGGCCACCATCACCGACCTGCTGCCGCCGGAATCCGCCGACATCGTCTTCTATGGCGAGGGCGGCCGGTTGAATATCTTCCGCGGCCACTGCCGTTTCCTGCCGGCCGGGGGCGGACCCGCGGAAACCCAGCCGTCGGGCCCGGAACAAACTCACATGGGCAATTTCCTGGCGTGCGTAAAGTCGCGCCAGACGCCCAATGCCAACGTCGTCGATGGCCATTACGGCGCCATGGCCTGCCACATTGGCAACATCGCTTATAAGGAAGGCCGCCGCATCGAGTGGGATCCGCGCTGGGACGTCTAAGCCATGCGCCGCGCCGCTCTCACCCTCTTCGCTGGCCTGTTCGCCCTGGCCGGCCAGGCCCAGGTCGCACCCTTGCCCGCCTCCGCCGCGGCCCCTTACTTTCAACCGGGTAAGATTCGCGTCCTGATCCTGTCAGGCCGCAACAACCACGACTGGCGCACTACCACGCCATTTCTCAAGCGCATCCTAGAAGCCACCGGCCGTTTCGACGTGCGCGTCACCGAGGAGCCCGCGGGGCTCACCGCCGCCGCCCTGCGGCCGTACGATGTCCTGGTCAGCGACTACTGCGGTCCGCGCTGGGGTGTAACGGCCGAGCAGGCCGTCGCCGCTTTCGTCCGTTCTGGCAAAGGACTGGCCGCCGTCCACGGCGCCAGTTACGCCTTCGGCGACATGCCGGTGCTGGGCCCGGGCCACCGCCCGATCGGTCTCGTCCAGCCCGCCTGGCCCGAGTGGGCCGCCATGATCGGCGGTTCCTGGACCGCCGCCGAACCCAGGACCGCCCACGCGCCGCGGCATCTATTTGACGTCCAGTGGCGCGACTCCGCGCATCCCATCGCCGCCGGGCTCGGGTCCACGTTCCGCGTCAGCGACGAGCTGTATCACACCCAACGAATGCAGCCCGGCGTGCACGTGCTGGCCACGGCCTTCGATGCTCCGGACAACGGCGGCACGGGCCGCGATGAACCGCTCCTGTGGACCAATCGCTTCGGCGACGGCCGCGTGTTCTACACCGCCCTGGGCCACGACGTCGCCGCCATGAACGCCCCCGGCTTCGTCGTCTCCTTCGCCCGCGGCGTCGAGTGGGCCGCCACATCGAAGGTGAGCCTGCCAGCCGCGATCTCTCTCGACCCGAAGGACCCCGACGCCCTGCGCCTGCTGCTGGTCACCGGCGGCCACCCCCATGAGCAGTCCTTCTACGCCGTTCTCGACAGCCGCCGCGACATGCGCGTCGACGTCAACCCCCATCCGATCGCCTTCAACGGCGACCTCGTCAAGGCCTATGACGTCATCGTGCTCTACGACCTCGTTCAGGACGTCCCCGAGGCCCAGCGCAAGAACCTGCAGACGTTCCTGGAGTCCGGCAAAGGCCTGGTCGTGCTGCATCATGCCATCGCCGACTTCCAGGCCTGGCCGTGGTGGTGGCAGGATGTGGTCGGCGGGCGCTACCTGTTGGCAGAAGAGCCGCCCGCCAAGGCCTCCACCTACCTGCACGACCAGGACATCGATGTCACGCCCGTGGGCCGCCATCCCATTGTCCAGGGTCTGCCCCCGATCTACATCCACGACGAAACCTACAAGGGCATGTGGCGCGCCCCCGGCCTGGAGATCCTGCTCACCACCAACCATCCCACCAGCGACGGGCCGCTGGCCTGGATCGGGCCGTGGAAGAAGTCGCGTGTCGTCTACATCCAGTTGGGCCATGGGCGCGAGGCCCACGAGAATCCCTGGTACCGCGAACTCGTCGCCCGCGCCGTGCGTTGGTCCGCCGGCCGGTGAGTTACAAAAATACGTGGCCGCTTGATAGTCTAGGAAAAATCCTATGCTACGCACGCTCCGTCTGTTCGTATTTGGCGTGGCCGTCGCTCTGGTCGCCGCCGCGCAGGAGAAGGTCGATCTCGAGACCATTTACAAGATCAAGCAGGAAGCCCTCCAGAACTCCAAGGTCATGGAGCACATGTTCTGGTTGGCCGACGCCTACGGTCCGCGCCTGGCCGGCGCCCCGAACTTCAGGAAAGCCGCCGACTGGGCCGTGAAAAGCCTGCAGGAATGGGGCCTCGCGGATGCCCACCTGGAGAGCTGGAAGTTCGGCCGCTCGTGGGTCAACCAGCGCTTCACCGCCAACCTGGTCGAGCCCTCCTATCAGCCGCTGTACGGCTTCGCGCTGGCCTGGTCGCAATCCACCAACGGCGTCCTGGTCGACGAGCCGGTCCTGGCCGCCATTCAGTCCGACGAGGACGTCGCCAAATGGAAGGGCAAGCTCAAGGGCAAGATCGTCCTCACCCAGGCGCAGCGCCCCCAGGAGCTGAACGAGAAGCCGATGTCCACCCGCCTCACCGCCCAGGAACTGGCCGACCTCGAAATGGCGCCCGAGCCCGGCCAGTTCGGCATGTTCGGCGGCCCGCCGCGCCCCGGCGCGCCCGGCGCCCCCAGCCCGCAGATGCTCGCCATGCGCCAGCAGCGCGAGTTGCGGGCGAAGGCCAACAACTTTTACCGCGATGAAGGCGTGGCGGTGCTGGTCTCCTGGGGTACGCACAACGACGGCGGCACCATTTTCGGCGACCGCGGCGGCCCTTACGATCCCAAGCAGCTCCTGGCCCCGCCCATGATCATCATCGCCTCCGAGCAGTATGACCGCATCCTGCGCCTGCTCGATCACAAGATCCCCGTCAAGCTGGAACTCGAGGTGAAAAACGCCACCAGCGACGACGAAGCCGATTGCTACAACGTCATCGCCGATATTCCCGGCACCGGGCCCCATAAGGACGAGGTCGTCATGGTCGGCGGCCATCTCGACTCCTGGCAGGCCGGCACCGGCGCCACCGACAACGGCGTCGGCAGCGCCGTCATGCTGGAGGTAATCCGTGTCCTCGAGGCTTTGAAGCTGCCGCTGGACCGCACCGTGCGCATCGGCTTGTGGGGCGGTGAGGAGGAAGGCTTGCTCGGCTCCCGTGAATACGTGAAAAAGACTTTCGCCGATCCCACGAAAATGGAGACCACCCCCGAGTGGGACAAGTTCTCGGCCTATTACAACGTCGACAACGGCTCCGGCAAGATCCGCGGCGTCTACCTGCAAGGCAACGAGATGGCGCGCCCGTTCTTCCAGGCCATGCTGGCGCCTTTCAAGGACCTGGGCGTCTCGGCCATTACCATCCGCAACACCGGCGGTACCGACCATCAATCATTCGACGCCGTCGGTCTGCCGGGCTTCCAGTTCATCCAGGATGCGCTCGAGTACGGCACGCGCACGCACCACTCCAACATGGACGTCTATGACCGCGTCTCGCGCCCCGACCTGATGCAGATGTCGGTGGTGGTCAGCTCGATCGTCTATCACACCGCCAACCGCGACCAGAAGCTGCCGCGCAAGCCCAAGCCGGCCCCGCGCCCCCCCACCCCCTCCATGTTCTGATTGGAGGTCCCGCTAAGAACGAAACGGGCCGCCCAGCCGGGCGGCCCGTTGTGCTTGATGCAGCTAGGATCGAAGCGTCAGATCTTCGACTCTTTGTACTTCACGTGCTTGCGGGCTTTCGGGTCGTACTTCATCAATTCGAGCTTTTCGGTTTTCGTTTTCGGATTCTTGCTCGTAGTGTAAAAATGGCCGGTGCCAGCCGAGGAAACCATGCGAATGAGAATGCGCGCCATCGTTTACTCCTTTAGAACTGAACGCCCCTGGCCTTCATGTCGGCGAGCACGGGGTCCACTCCCAACTTGTCGATAATCTTCAGTCCCTTGGCGCTGATTCTCAGCTTCACGAAGCGCCCCAGCGCGGGCGACCACAGCCGCTTGGACTGCATGTTCGGCTCGAAAACGCGCTTGGACTTGTTGTTCGCATGGGACACCCTGTTCCCGCTCAGCGGGCGCTTTCCAGTCACAGGGCAAACTTTCGACATAAGAATTCTCCAACGGGGATATCGCGGGAAGCGAGGGAACTCCCTTTCATCGAGTATACATCACCGGCCCGCGCTCGCCAAATCGCGCCCGGCGGGAGGCGGGTTTCCGGGAACGCCGATTGCGGATCCTTGGCGCAGTCGCGGCGTACGCCGTCGCAGAGGAACATGATCACGATGACCAGGCGGACCCAGTTCGCGATCGGACTCAGCCAGCCGGGGGACGCTACATGATTGAAGCGAGAGCAGGGTAACAGGTCTGATTCCCTGTTTGTGGCGGTCTCCGGGCGATGATAAACTTCAACCGATCCCCTCGGAGGAGTAGTCGTGCCCAGTAGCGAGGATCAACGCCGGAAGTTCCGCTTCGGCCCCTACGAGCTGGACGAGTCCGCGCGCGAGCTGCGCAAGAACGGTCTGAGCATCCATCTGCAGGACCAGCCGTGGGAAGTCCTGCGCACACTGGTGGAGCGCCCCGGCGAGGTCGTCTCCCGCGAGGACCTGCGCCGCCGCCTGTGGCCCGACGGCACCTTCGTCGATTACGAGCAGAGCCTCAACAAGGCCGTCAATAAGCTGCGCGAGGCGCTGTGCGACTCCGCCGACCGGCCCCGCTATGTCGAAACCCTGGCACGGCGGGGGTACCGCTTCGTGGCGCCGGTGGAACAGGAACTGCCGACGCCGCCGCAGCCGGAGGCGCCCAAGGCCGAGCCGGAGCGTCCGGTAGAAGCCCCAATCCCGGAGAAGAAGCCGGCGCGTTCGCATGCGCGCCTCTGGTGGGCTGCCGGCCTTGTAACAGCGGCCATCCTGGTGACCGGCTTATGGCCGCTGCCGGCGCCTAGGGCGCGGGTGACTCAGTTGACCCACGGGGGCAATCTGTCTGGGGCAATTCTGGCCGTGCACGGGGGGAGGATTCTGTATATTGCGGGGGCAGAAGCGCCCGATCAGACTGCGGCCGCCGTCTGGACCGAGTTCCGGTCCATCTCCACGGAGGGGGGTGAGCCAAGACGGGAAAGAATGCCATTTCTGAACCCGGTGTATGAGGCCTGGCTGTGGTCGGTAGACTCCCGGCAAGGCGACGTCCTGATATCTGCTCGGGAACACGATGCGCCCCGTGGAGATCTGTGGCTGGCGGGTTTCGATGGGAGTAAGCCACGAAGGATTGGTGAGTATTTCGTAGGCAGCGGCTATTCTGTTTCCCCCGACCTCAAGACGCTGCTGAGATCCGGCAAGGAGGGCCTGTTCGCACGCCCGGTGAACGGCGGGCCGGAGCGGCTGCTGGCTCGGATCGATTGGAACGCGCCCTCGGGCACATTCTGGCATCCGTCGGGCGAACGGATCGGATTCGTGGTCCAGAAAGATGGTCCGTCAAGGCTCTGGGAGGTGAAGACCGACGGAACCGGCATGCGGCCCCTGCTGCCGGAGTTCCAGGCGGAGCAATACGGAGACGGAACCAATTGGTCGCCCGACGGGAAGAGGTTGTACTTCGTCTCCCAAGGAGAGGTCTACGTGCGGGAGAGCCGGCGCTGGCTGGGCTGGATGAGGCCTCCGCGGCCGCAGCCTTTGACTACAGGGTCTGTGGGCTACGGCCCTCCCCTTGAGGACCCTGCGGATCCGCGCGTGATCTACGCACAGGGATGGTTGGCCCGCGGGGAGGCGATGAAGCTGGACCGGAAGACAGATCATTTCGAGCCTTACCTGGGCGGACTTTCGGCCGACTGCCTGGACTACTCGCCCGACGGGCAGTGGATTGCCTACGTGAGTTTTCAAGGGCAAGAGCTATGGAAATGCAGGCGCGACGGCAGTGACAAGATTCTTCTGGATGACAGCTTGCTGACCTACCTGCCGCGCTGGTCGCCGGACGGCAAACGCCTGGCGCTCGCGGCCATCAGGAAAGAAGTATGGGGAGAGACTCACCGGATCTATACCATCGACCCGAACGGCGGCAAGGCCGAACCCGTGAAGGGAGTGAACGGTCCCGGCTTCGATCCGAACTGGTCTCCTGACGGTGAGAAACTGGTCTTCGCACCGCTGAGAGGGGAGGACGTTCCGAAGCAGGATCGACATGTCTCGATCGTCGACCTATCGACCGGCCAGGTACAGATGGTGCCCGGCTCGGAGGAGCTGTTTTCGCCGCGCTGGTCCCCCGACGGGAAGCATCTCGTGGCGCTCAGATGGGATCAGGTCCAGCCTTCCATTTATGATTTCGAAACCCGGCACTGGGCGGAGGTGGAAGCGAGGGATTTTGGGTTCCCCTCCTGGTCAAAGGACAGCAAATACGTGTACGGGATCACTTGGAATCCGCCCCGGCTGGTCCGCATCGGGGTGGCCACGCGCAAGCTGGAAGAAATCCGCGCCATCAACGAATTCCGGCTGACTGGAACCAAGAGTCCAGGTGTCTCCTGGACTCCGGATTGGGAGGCCGTAGTTTTGGCGGACAGGAGTATGAGCGAGATCTACCGCATCGACGTGGATTGGTAGCGCGCCGGGCGGGCGTCCTGGATGGCCAGGGAGACCAGCGTCAGTAACAACGTCACAACGTGCAGCAGCGCCCGGGCGCAGCGCTCTCGAACGAAGACTGCCATGCTATAACTTGTTCAACGGCGTTTCCCACAGGCGTGCCCAGAGGGGTGAATTCCATGTGGCAGCGATGGTGCGTGCTCGCCCTGTGCGGGATGACAGCACTGGGGGCGGATGTGTGTGGCGACCTTCCGGGCGGTCAGCCCAGGTGGTGGGATAACTCGAACATCTTTGCCGACCCTCCACAAACGCTTTCATTCAAGCTCTCCGTGAAACCCGGCGGACCCGCATTCCGCATCACGGTTCGTCCGTTCTCTCATGAAATCTTCAAAGGCCGGCAAAACGGCGCAAAACTCTATCACGCGGGCGATGTTGAGGTGGCGCGCTGCCAGGACGGGAAGCAGCTCCAGGTGCTGCCGATCATGGCCTGGCAACCGCTTGATTTTGCGCCCACCTTCCACGCGGAAGATATCAACTTCGACGGGTATCTCGATTTCTTCCTGCTCACGGAATACGCCGCCGGGTGGGTGCGCAGATCGTACTGGATCTATGATCCGGGTTCCGGGCTCTTCGTCCAGAACGAGCTGACACGGGTCTTGAGGGAGGACTGTCTGGGCGAAGCGTGGCATGACGCCTGTCAGGCCGATTTCGAGTTCGACGCCCAGCAGCACGAGATCGTCACGTTCTACATGCGGGGCTGTCCCGGGGATCAGAGAGAAGGGGACCGTTACCGCGTCGAGAACAATCGCCTGGTCCTGGTCCACAAAGAGGCGGTTACCTACGGCCCGACAACCGATCCCCGATACTGCACGCTGACGATTTCGGACCTGGTGGACGGCGAGATGCGCGTTACCGCAGTGCGGCGGTTTAGCTTCAATGGACAACCCGTGCCGTGACGCTGAATCGCCGGTCTCTGCCCGCCTCGCCGGAATGCGTGTCCGGAGCTAAGCTGTTTGAGGCGGCCGGCAGCAACCGGCTCCCGGCTCTTGGCTTTTCAGGACCGCCGGACTATCATCGGGAAACGCGAAGGGAATCCAATGAACCACCACCACGTGAGCCGATACGCGATCGCGGCAGCCGCGTTCTCCATGCTGATCCTCAATCTGTGGCCGCAATCCGCGGCCCCTGCACCGGCAGCGCCGCCCCAGGCGCCCGTGCGGCCGGTCACGAACGACTACCACGGCACCAAGGTTGTCGATCCATACCAGTACATGGAAAACATGAAGGACCCGGAAATGCAGGCCTGGTTCAAGGGGCAGAACGAATACGCGCGGGCCGTGCTGGCAGCCATCCCGGGTCGCGGGCAGCTGCTGGCGCGCATTCGTGAATTAGACCAGTCCGTTCCACGGGTCGGGGCGAGCCGGCTGCCCGAGGACCGCTACTCCATCTGGAAAATGCTGCCTACCGACGATGTCGGGAAGATCTACCTGCGGCAGGGGCTGAGCGGCGAGGACCGGCTGCTGGTCGATCCACGGAAAATCGTCCTCACGCCCGCCAACCAGGTGAAGGGCAAGAACCAGATCCTGGGGTGCCGGGTCTCGGACGATACCCGGTACGTCGTCTGCGGGATCATGCCGGGCGGTTCGGAGGAGAACTCGGAACTGCGCGCGATCGAAGTTGAAACGGGGCGGGAAACCGGCGACGTGATTTCGCGCGGCGTGGGCGCCGAAGCGTGGGAGCCGTACTGGCTGCCGGACAACCGCTCGTTCGTTTATGGGCGCCTGCAGGAGCTGCCGCCAGGCGCGCCGGCGGCGGAAGTGCGGCAGAAGGTCCGCAGCTACCTGCACGTGCTTGGCACTCAGGCCGCCCAGGACCGGCCGGTGTTTGGCTATGGGGTGGTGCCCTCGATCGAGGTCGATCCCAGTCTCATCGCCTCGGTGGAAACGCAACGCGGCGCGCGCTACGCGCTGGGCGTGCTGAATGGGAGCGTCACTCCCAACAGCGCCTACTACATCGCCGCGGTGGACTCGATCGGCAAGCCGGGCACGCAGTGGCACAAGGTGGCGGATTTCGACGACGGTGTGACGCGGGTCGTGGTGCACGGCGACGACCTGTACCTGCTGACGTACAAGGACGCCCCGCGCTACAAGGTGATCCGCGTGGACGCACGCCACCCCGACCTGGCTACGGCCGAGACGGTGGTGCCCCCGGGCGAGGCCGTAGTCATCGGTATCGGGGCCGCGCAGGATGCGCTGTACGTGCAGCTGCGGGAAGGAGGCCTGATGCGCGTGTTGAGAGTGCCCTATGGGCCGAAGCCGGCGCCGGAGCGCCTCGCGTTGCCGTTCGAGGGCACGGTGGAGGTGGGTACGGATCCCAGGCTGCCGGGGGCGCTGCTGTACATGACTTCGTGGATTAAGGGCTTCCGGATTTATGCATACGATCCGCAGACGAAACAGGTGACCGATACCAAGCTGCAGCCGGCCGGGCCGTTTGACGATCCGCCCAATCTCGAGTCGCACGAGGTGAAGGTGCGCAGTCACGATGGGACGCAGGTGCCGCTCTCCATCGTTCACTCGAAGGGCCTGAAGCGCGACGGCTCGAACCCCGTACTGCTGGATGGCTACGGCGGTTACGGCTATTCAATCGACCCGTACTTCGATCCCATGCAGCTCGCCTGGCTCGAAAAGGGAGGAGTGTACGCCGTGTGCCATGTGCGTGGCGGCGGCGAGTACGGCGAGGAGTGGCACCTGGCCGGGAAGGGGCCGACCAAGCCGAACACGTGGCGCGACTTCATCGCCTGCGCGCAGTATCTGATCGACCAGAGGTATACGTCGCCGGCGAAGTTGTCCGGAGAAGGCGGCAGCGCGGGAGGCATCCTGATCGGGCGGGCGATCACGGAGCGGCCGGATCTGTTCGGCGCCGCGGTGATCAGCGTTGGATTGCTGGACACGCTGCGCTTCGAGCTGACCACGAACGGGGAAACGAACATTCCCGAGCTTGGCAGCGTAAAAACGGAGGCGGGCTTCCGCGCGTTGTACGAGATGAGCTCCTTCCACCACGTTAAGGACGGCACGGCTTACCCGGCTGTGCTGCTGACGACCGGCATCAATGACCCGCGGGTGGACTCCTGGTTGCCGGGCAAGATGACGGCGCGGCTGCAAGCCGCGACCTCCAGCGGCAAACCGGTCCTGCTAAGGGTGGACTATGGGGGCGGTCACGGGGGAGGAAGCGGGAAAGAGCAATTCGAAGAGCAATTGGCGGACGAGTGGAGTTTCCTGCTGTGGCAATTGGGTGCGCCGGGATTTCGGCCGGGGCGGTGAAGGGCCGGCGATCCAGCGGCCGATGCGTGGAAGGCCGCAGCCCGGAAATGCTAAAATCCCGGTGTCTGCTAGCGAGGTGATTTATGCACGGCGATCCGAGAATTATCGAATACTTGCAGGAAGTCCTGACCGCGGAGCTGACCGCCATCAACCAGTACTTCCTGCACGCGGAAATGATGGAAAACTGGGGCTACCACCGCCTCGCCGCCAAGACGCGCAAGGAATCCATCGAGGAGATGGGCCACGCCGAAAAGCTGCTCGAGCGCATGCTGTACCTGGACGGCGCGCCTAACATGACCGTGCTGTTCCCGCTGCGCATCGGCCAGAGCGTCAAGGAGCAGATAGAAAACGACGTGCAGGTTGAGTATGACGCTGTGGCGCGCCTCAACAAGGCCATCCGTACCGCCGTTGAGGTCGGCGACAACGGCTCGCGCGAGCTGTTCGAATCGATCCTCACGGACGAGGAGGGGCACATCGACTATCTCGAGGCCCAGCTTTTCATGATCAAGGAAATGGGCTACGAGAATTACCTCTCGCAGCACATGCACAAAGAAGATTAGCTCTTCCCTCGTTTCCCACACCCGCGTCGCCCACTCCCGTGGCGCGGGCACTCGTGTCAGCCGCGTCGACACTCGTGTCGACGCTTGGTTCGTCTCGCCTCCCGCCGCTTCGTTTCCGCCCGGGGCATTCGCGATAATGGGTTTCGCTCATTGAGTCGCGCCATGCCATCTCCCGTTCGCATCCTCTCGCCCCGGCTCCTCGCAGCCGCGACCCTCGCCGCCCTGCTCTTTTTCGCCGCCGCGCCGGCCCAGGTCGTCCGGCCGCTCACCGGCACGGGCGTCCTGGAACAGCGCATCGAGAAGCTGCGCGTCCTCGGCAGCCTGCTCATGATCGCCGCCCATCCCGACGATGAGAACAACCGCTCGCTGGCCTACTACGCCCAGGGCCGCAAGCTCCGCACCGCCTACATGTCGTTGACCCGCGGCGAAGGCGGCCAGAACCTGATCGGCCCCGAGCAGGGCGCGCTGCTGGGCGTCATCCGCACCCAGGAATTGCTCATGGCCCGCCGCGTCGACGGCGCCGAGCAGTACTTCTCCCGCGCCATCGACTTCGGCTTCTCGAAAACCGCCGAGGAGACCTTCCAGAAATGGGGTCGGGAAGGGGTCCTTTCCGACATCGTCTGGCGCATCCGCAAGTTCCGGCCCGACGTCATCGTCCTTTCTTTCACCGGCACGCCGCGCGACGGCCACGGCCACCACCAGGCCTCGGCCATCCTCGCGAAAGAAGCCTTCCACGCCGCCGCCGACCCCACGCGCTTCCCCGAGCAATTGAGTGACGCGCCGCCCTGGCAGGCCAAACGCGTCGTCTGGAATACCTTTTTCGGCCGCGCCCGCGACATGTATCCCAACACCGTCGAGGAAACCATCGACGCCGGCGAATACAACCCCGCTCTGGGCGTGAGCTACAACGAGCTAGGCGCCTGGAGCCGCACCCAGCACCGCAGCCAGGGCCAGGGCTTCGCGGAGCGCAAGGGCACGGCGCCGGTGACGCTCGTCGTCGTCGATGGCGAGCCCATGCAGCAGGATTTCATGGACGGCATCGACACCACCTGGAACCGGCTCCCCGGCGGCGCCGCCGTGGACGCCGAATTGCAGGCCGCGCTCGCGGCGTTGACGCCCGCCGATACCTCCTCCGCCGTTCCGCATCTGCTCAAGGCGCGCGCGTTGGTGGCGGCGATCGACCATCCCGACGCCCGCCTCAAGCTCCGCGATCTGGACGAGACCATCGCCCAGGCGCTGGGCCTGTGGCTCGACGTTTCCGTCGATCGCGCCGAGGCCGTGCCGGGCATGGAAGTGACTCTCGAACTCACGGCTGTGCATCGTGCGAAGCTCCCGGCGACGCTCGTCAGCGCCCGCGTCGAGGGCTTCGTCCAGGCCGACTTCCCCGGCAACGTCGCGCTGCCCGACAACCAGCCCCAGACCGCGTCTCTGAAGCTGCGCATCCCTATGGATCAGCCGCCCAGCCAGCCCTATTGGCTGCGCTATCCGGCGAAGGGCGACACTTACGACATCCGCGACCGCGCATTGAACGGCCTGGCCGAGAATCCGCCCGAGCTTTCCTGCCGCATCCGCGTCGCCGTCGGCGGCCAGATGCTGGAACTCGTGCGCCCGGTCGAGAACCACTACCCCGACCGCGAGCGTGGCGAGCTGACGCGGCCGCTGGTAATCGTTCCGTCGGTCTCGATCGAGGTGCCGGACAAGCTTCTGGTGTTCCCGGACGAACGCCCGCGCACGGTCGAGATCGGCGTGCGTTCCAACTACGACTGGCGGCGCGGCACGCTGCAGCTTCAGGCTCCCGACGGATGGAAGGTGGAGAGAGTATCGCCGCAGTACGAGATGAAAGGCACGGGCGTTGCGGACCGGCTGGCCTTCATCGTCACGCCGCCGCGCGCGGCCTCGAGCGCGATGCTGAAACCCTTGGCCGGCCTGACGCCGCCGCTGGTGGTGCGGGAAGGCATCGAGCGGATCAATTACGAGCACATCCCGCCGCAGACGATTCAGTCCCCGGCCCAGATCCACGCCCTGCGCGCGGATATCCGCATCGCCGCCAAACGCATCGGCTACGTCATGGGCTCCGGCGACGAGATCCCGGAGGCGCTGCGGCAGCTCGGCTGCGAGGTCACGCTGTTCGGCCCGGCGGAGCTCGAGCAGGCCGATTTCTCGAACTACGACGCCATCGTCACTGGAGTCCGCGCCCTGAATCAGCGCGCCGACCTGCGGGCCGCGCGGCCCATGCTCTGGAACTACGTCCAGGGCGGCGGCACCGTGGTGCTGCAGTACAACCTGACCGACACCATCCTCACCGGCGGCACGGAGATCGACCCGCGGCGCATCGGGCCGTATCCGCTGACCCTCAGCCGCGACCGCGTCACGGTCGAGGAGGCGCCGGTCCAGATCCTGAACGAGCGCCACCCCCTGCTGAACTTCCCCAATCAGATCGTCCCGGCCGACTTCGACGGCTGGGTGCAGGAGCGCGGGCTGTATTTCCCCTCCGAGTGGGATGCCCATTACGAGACCGTGATCGCCACCGCCGATCCCGGCGAAAAGCCGCTCGCCGGCGGCATCCTCTACGCCCGGTACGGCAAGGGCGTGTATATCTACACCAGCTACTCGTGGTTCCGGCAGTTGCCCGCCGGGGTGCCCGGCGCCTGGCGCATCTTCGCCAACCTGGTCAGCGCCGGCCAAGCCCCGCGCTGACTGATTCCGTCCGGATCGCCGGCCGGCTCCTTCGCTCGCGGGGCCGCCGCTCCGGGTTGCAGTCGGCTTTCCGGGCGGCTGTTGTCTCACCCTCCTACGACCCTCGCATCATCCGGATTCGGCAGCTTGACAGCGGGTCTACGCTGAGATGATAGCTCGCCTCTGCGGCCCGCCATCCCTGCTCTTTGAAAATTCGAACATGTAGCGAACATAGAATCGAAAGATAGGAACTAAGTCATTCATTCTAAAAAACATAAATGGCAATTGGCTTTGTTCCTCACTTTTTGTTTATCGCCACTGCGCGGTGCCGCTGTCGCGTCTGCTGCCGAAACCTCTTCCCGCCGTTTCCGTGCTTTCCCGGCGTCCCGCGTTCCTCCCTTGTGGCCGGGCCTTGGCTTGGCCTGGGAGCGCCCCGGGGCAGGCGGCCCTGTCACCATACGACTGCGCTCCCTTTTTGCCATCTCAGCCGCTCTGTGCTGCCCCTCCGTGTCCCAGGTTGCCGCTGACCCGGCGCGCGGCGCGGATTGCGCCGATAGATAATAGCGTCAAGGGGGTGCAAATGTGATGGGACAAACGAAACGGCGCAATCCACCGGCGGCGGTGCTGGCGGATCTTCAGCGCATTCCGGGCATCGGGCCATCGCTGGCCCGCGATCTGTACTCGCTGGGAATTCGGGAAGTGGCGGAACTGCGGGGCCGGAATCCGGAGGCGCTCTACGAGGAGTTGTGCGAGAAAACCGGGCAGAGGCAGGACCGCTGCGTGCTCTACACTTTCCGCTGCGCGGTCTACTACGCTTCGGAATCCAGGCCCGATCCCGCGCTGCTGAAGTGGTGGAACTGGAAGGATCAGCCGCGAGCGGCTGCCGCCGGTTAGGGAATCAGGCGCGGCCGGGCGGCGCCTCCGGCGCCGTGTGAGCGGTGATTCCGCAGCCTCCGCATCGCGGCCTCATTTGATGCCGTACCGGGCGAGGATCTCCTTCACTCTTTCCACGGGAATCGCCTCCAGCATCCCGCGCGCGTTGCGCCCCACGGACTGGCCCCGTCACCGAGGCCACAGATTTAGGCGCGAAATACAACCTTTATAGTATTGATTCGCTAAGTGATTTCCTCGTACTGTGTTAGCACTGGGATGCTTCAGGCGGTCTTTCACCAGGTCAGTTTCACTCCTCCCCACGGGCGGATCTTGTAACTGAGCCCTTTACGTCGACTCGGAAGACTGGTCTGGCGGCACTGGGACGGGCTTCGGTAAGCCGCCGTGCGCGGATTTGCCGCATCGCCCGGCGCCGCTGCCGCAGCGCAGTAAGCGCAATGTCGGGATGAACGCAGGCGAAGGGGTTTGTAAGGTCACATGGGACGTTTCTTCATCCGGGGACTATTGCTCGCAGTTCTTCCGTTGTGGATGGTCAGCGCGCAGCCTGCGGCTTCCAATCCGGCTGGGGCCGCTGCTCCTGATGGAGCGGACTCCGCGTCTAATCAAACTTCAAGCGCTCCCGCGGACGCGATCCACTGGGGCAGCGTGATCTTTTCGGGGAGCGTGCGGACGCGGGTCGAGGCCTGGGACTGGTTCGAAGGCTCCGCCAACGGCCGCTACACCCTCTCGGACACTCTCATCCGGCTGAGCCTGAGCCAGGTTGTGGACAACTTCGATTGGCAACTGGAATTTGCCGTCCCCGTCCTGCTGGGCCTGCCCGACAACGCCCTCGCGCCCGCACCGCAGCTTCAATCGGGCCTGGGAGCCAACTATTACTCGGCCAATCACAACAGCACCAACGCGGCGATGATCTTTCCGAAGCAGGGCTTTGTGCGCTTCAAGCGCTTGTTCGACCACGATGGCGAGTCGGTCCGCGCCGGGCGATTTGAATTCTTCGACGGCGCCGAGGTAGCGCCCCAGGACTCGACCCTGGCCGCGCTCAAACGCGAGCATGTCGACCAGCGGCTGATCGGGAACTTCGGGTTTGCGGATGTGGAGCGGAGTTTCGACGGAGCGGAGTACACGGCCCACGGAAGCAGCTTGAATCTGACCGTGATGAGCGCTCTGCCGACGCGCGGCGTCTTTCAGGTCGATGGCTGGGGCAACCTGCGGACGTCGGTCAGCTACATCGGGTTGACGGGCCAACTTCCGGGCCGGAAATCTTCGTCGGAATGGCGGCTGTTCGGGATCTACTACGACGACTTCCGGCACGTACTGAAGACCGACAACCGGCCGGCGGCCGCGCGCCTGGCGGACATGGACAACATCCGCATCGGGACCTACGGCGGGCATTTCATCAATGTCACCAAGACGCCCTGCGGCCCGGTCGATTTCACGTTCTGGGGCGCATTCCAGACCGGAGCCTGGGGCCGCCAGGCCGATCGCGCGGAAGCTTATGACGCTGAGATCGGCTGGCAGCCGCACATTCTGACCCGCCTGCGTCCGTGGCTGCGCGCCGGCTACACCTTCGGGAGCGGCGACAAGAATCCGTCTGACGGAGTGCATGGGACGTTTTTCCAGCTCCTGCCGACGCCGCGCGTCTACGCCCGCTATCCCTTCTACAACATGATGAACCTGGAAGACGCCGCCGCGGAGTTGGTCTTCCGCCCGGGCAAGCGCCTCACGCTGCGCAGCGATGCTCACTCCCTGCGCCTGGCCTCCCCGAACGACCTGTGGTATCTCGGAGGCGGCGCCTTCCAGCCCTGGACCTTCGGCTTTACCGGCCGCAACGCCGGGGGCGCGCGCAGCCTGGCGAACGTGTGGGACTTGAGCGCCGATTACGCCTTCAACGCGCACTTCGCCGCCGGCGCCTACTACGGCTACGCCATTGGAAAGGCCGTCCTGCACAAGATCTATCCCGACGGGCCCTCCAGCCCGTACGGCTTTGTCGAGCTGAACTACAAGTTCTAAGCCGCTAAGCTCCGCATCTGGTCTCAAGAGCCCGCCTGCGCGGAGGCCACGGAGCGACTGAAATTCCAGTTCGCCTTTGTCCCCAGCCGGCAGGTGCTAGGCTAGGCCATTCAAGCCGCGCGATCGGATGGCAGCGATCGCCTCTGGATGATGCCGTTGGAGGGGGCGTCCGTGGGGTCTAGCGTCACAAACGGAATCCAGCCGTCAATGCGCAAGCTCACGCTGTTGCCGCTGATCGCGTCCATCTATTTCATCGTCGCGGGCGGGCCGTTTGGGCTCGAGGATATCGTCGCGCGCTCGGGCTACGGCGGCGCGATTCTGATTCTGCTCGCCACGGCCCTGATCTGGGCGGCGCCGACGGCGCTGATGGTGAGCGAACTCACGAGCGCATTACCCCAGGAGGGCGGCTACTACGTCTGGGCGACGCGCGGACTGGGGCGCTTCTGGGGTTTCCAGGAGGCCTGGCTGTCCCTGGCCGGCAGCATCTTCGACATGGCGATCTACCCCACGCTGTTCGTCGCTTATCTGGGCCACTTCGTGCCGTCGGCAGTAGCCGGCGGGCGCGGAGTGTGGATCGGCGTTGCCCTGGTCGCGGTTTGTGCGGGGTGGAATCTGCTGGGCGTCCGCTGCGTAGGCGTGAGTGCGGTCTACATGGGTCTGTTGCTGCTGGCGCCGTTCGCCGTTCTTTCCGTGTGCGCGCTCGTGTTCCGTTCCAGCGCGGCCGCCGCGCCCGCGCCGGCCTTCGACTTTTTGGGCGCCGTCATGGTGGCAATGTGGAATTACATGGGTTGGGACAATTCTTCGACCATCGCCGGCGAAGTGGAACGCCCGCAGCGGACCTACTCCCTGGCGCTGGCCGGTGCGATCGCGTTGGTCACCCTGACCTACGTGCTGCCGGTCGCGGCGGTGGCGACGACGGGCCTCGCGCCGAGCGCCTGGTCCACCGGCGGATGGGCGGACGTGGCGCGCCAGGTGCTAAAGGGCCACGGCGGCGCGGCGCTGCTCGCGGCCACCATTACCGCCGCCGGGATGCTCAGCGCGGCCGGCACCCAGAACTCGCTCACCATGGCCCTTTCGCGGCTCCCGGCGGTGCTGGCCGAGGACGGATATTTGCCCCGCGCGCTGGCTTGGCGCAGCCCGCGGACGGGCGCGCCGTGGGTCTCGATTCTGGCCTGTGCCGCCGGCTGGGCGTTGTGCCTGCAGCTTACGTTCGTGAAGCTGATCATGCTCGACGTGCTGCTGACCGGCCTGAGCATCGGGCTGGAATTCGCGGCGCTGGTGGCGCTGCGCATTCGAGAGCCGCACCTGCCGCGCCCCTACCGCATCCCCGGCGGCCTGGCCGGAGCCATCGGCATCGCCATTCCGCCGCTCGTGCTGATCGTCCTGACGGTCATTCGCAACCAGGCCGAGCCGGTGGGCCCGATCAACGCGCTGCAGCTCGGCGGGCTGCTGATTCTGGCCGGCGTTGCGACTTACTTCCTGAGCCGCCCGCGCCGCGCGGCAGAGAGCCAGGGGACAGAGTGAACCTGCGTCGGCGGCCGTGATTTCCAACCCTTGGACGGGCTGTACGCTGCAGCACGATGTACCCTCTAAAGAGCGACATGCCACAGCCGGACGCGAGGCGCGAGTCTGAAGGGAACAAGGCAATCGACGAGCCGCCGCCGTTTCTGGGCTCGTGGCGCAATGTCTACGTCGCGGTCGCGCTATACCTGGCGGCGCTGATCGCGCTGTTCACGCTCTTCACGCGGAGCTTCAACCGATGAGCCGCGGGGCGGCGAGGGCCGCGAAACGTGCCTGGCGGATCGCGCTGTTCACGATCTTCACGCGGAGTTTCAACCGGTGAGACCTGCCGACTGGGCCGTGATGGCGCTGGCGCTGGCCACGGTGGTCCTGTACGGCCTGTGGCGCGCCCGCGGCAAGCAGACCACCCAGCGCTACATGCTGGCCAACAAGCAGATGCCGTGGTACGCCATGGCGCTGTCGATCATGGCCACGCAGGCCAGTGCCATCACCTTCATTTCCACCACCGGGCAAAGCTACGTCGACGGCATGCGCTTCGTGCAGTTCTATTTCGGCCTGCCGCTGGCCATGATCCTGATTTGCGCCGTGGCGGTGCCGATTTATCACCGCACCAAGGTCTACACGGCGTACGAATACCTGGAGCAGCGCTTCGACGCCCGGACCCGCGCGCTGGTGGCGGGCGTGTTCCTGATCCAGCGCGGATTGGGCGTGGGCGTGTCGCTGGCCGCGCCGGCGGTGGTGATGACGGTGATTCTGGGCTGGCCGGAGTGGGTCACGACGACGGCCATGGGTCTGATCATCGTCATTTACACGGTCAAGGGCGGCATCACGGCCATCACGTGGTCGGAATTCCTGCACATGATCATCCTCACCTGCGGCCTCGTCGCGGCATTTCTGACGGCCGTACTGCTGCTGCCGTCGGGGGTGCATTTCTCCGATGAGCTGGCCATCGCCGGCGCGGCCCACAAGCTGAATCCGGTGGTGTGGAAGTTCAACCTGGACGACCGCTACAACGTGTGGAGCGGCCTGATCGGCGGGCTGTTCCTCTCGCTCGCGTACTTCGGCTGCGACCAGAGCCAGGTGCAGCGCTACCTCACGGGTCGCAGCGTCACCCAGAGCCGCCTGAGCCTGCTGTTCAACGCGCTGGCCAAGATCCCGATGCAGTTCAGCATCCTGTTCATCGGGGCGATGGTGTTTGTGTTTTTCGTCTTCGAGAAGCCGCCGGCGATGTTCCACGTGCGGGCGTGGGAGCAGGTGCGGCACACCAGCGCGGGCCGGGCCGTCGAGAAACGCTTCTACGACGCCTGGGAGGCGCGCAAGGAAGCCGCCATGGCGCCGGCGCAGGCGGGTTTCGGTGAGGCCCAGCAGCGACTGGACGCGGCCCGCCAGGAGGCCGCGGCGGTGGTGGCGCGTGAGACGGGCGTCGAAGGCGCCGACACGAACTACATCTTCCTGACCTTCGTCACGCGCTACATGCCGGTCGGTCTGGTTGGGCTGCTGATCGCGGCGATCTTCGCGGCGGCGATGAGCACCATCAGCGCGGAGATCAACTCGCTGGCCACCGTGACCGTGATCGACATTTACAAACGCTTCATTCACGGCGCGGGGGGCGACGCGCATTACCTCACAGTGTCGCGCGTGGCAACGGCGTTCTGGGGCCTGTACGCGGTGGTTACGGCGCAATACCTGAAGGGCGTCGGGGCGCTGATCGAGACGGTGAACCTGGTCGGCTCGCTGTTCTACGGCGGGCTGCTGGGGGTCTTCGCGCTGGCATTCTTTTTCAAGCGGGTGGACGGCCGCGGAGCCTTCTGGGGCGTGCTGGCGAGCGAGGCGGCGATCTTCTCGGCGCGGCTGTTCACGGGCATCGGATTCCTGTGGTACAACGTCATCGGCGCGACGGTGGTGGTGGCGACGGGCGTCGCGCTGAGCTACGCGCGGGCGGGAGTTCCGAAGACGAACTGAGAGCGAAGCGACACGCGCAGGTGCGCGTCAGGCCAGCGGATTGCGCCATCGCAGCCTGGGAAAGCGTGCAAAGTCGTTGTCCGTCGAGCAGAGCTGGGCGTTGTGCTCGATCGCCAGTGCGGCCAGATGAGCATCCGAGGTCAGGTTCCCGCCGGTCCCGAGTGGCGCAACCAGGTCACGCAATGTCGTCCAGTGACGCGCCGTGGGCTCGACCACGGTGACCATCGGTTCCTGGAGCCAGGCATCGACCATGTCAAATGTGGTTTCGACGGGCAGCGGCCGCTGAAAGAGCCCGGCGCGGGTTGTCAGGCGCAGGAACGCCAGGAGGACAGTCCAGGAGAGTCCAATCGTCTCCGTGCCTGAAACCGCGGCTTCGAGCCACGCCTTGGCCTTGCCATGCAAGGGGGCGTCCCGGTTGACGGCGTAGATCAGCAGATTGGCGTCGACGATGATCATTTCCGCAGCGAGAGTTTGCGGGCCAATCCCTCGTCTTCCATGGCGGAGGCGATGGCCAGCGCCTTGTCCCACCTGAAGAGCTGCTCGGCGCCGAGAGCGACGGACCTTTGAACGAATCGGGTGCGCCTCCGCTTGCCCTGGGTCAGACCCGCTCTGACGGCAGAGTTGAGCGCGTCTTTGAAGGAGATGCCGCGCTCCTTCATCGCAGTCTGGATGAGAGCCTGCACGTCGGGTTCGAGGGTGATAGTCGTCCTCATGCCTGCATCATAGCATCAATCGATCTAGCATCATGATGCGCACAGAGAGCCGCTCATGGGCGCTGGTTTCCTCTGGTACAACGTGATCCGGGCGACGGTGGTGGCGGCGAAGGGCCTGCGCTGAGCTACGCCAGAGCGGGCAGCGACAAGGGCGGCTGATGTGATTTCGGCTGTAGTTCAGCTACCGGTTAGCCGACGATCCGGACAGGACCGCCCGGATGCTTCTCAGAATGCCGCTTCTTGTCCCAGCGTGTTGGTGATGGAATGATCCGAGACACCGGTGCGACGACATGCGTTGAAGCCGCCCTTGCCCGGTCGTACACTACTTCCATGCAGTTTAGGCTGATAGCGACTCTGTTCCTCCTGGCTCTCGGAGTGGCCGAAGCGGACGCGGGGGAACGGTCAGGAGCCAAGCGGGACTGGTTCGACGTGCCGCTAAGCGAGAAGGCTGTGGACTTCGGACCGTCTTACCCCAGGCCGCCTGATTCGAGCCCAGGATTGCAACGGAAGGCTTACGAGCGGGCACGCAACACACTGGCCTGCTACTGGTTCCCCACGGTAATGGTCAAACAATACGACACCCATCAGAAGGGTGCGGAGTGGGTTTCGTTCATCCGCATCGCTGCAAACGCACACCCCGCGTGTGCCAAGTCTCATGCCCCCGGAGAGCAGGTCTTTGACGCAGGGGCGGGCTGGAGTGGCTATTTCTTTGGGGTGAAGGAGGACTTTGTATTCCTGAGTGATGACGACGGTTACAACGGCGGATTTGGGTTTGCGGTCTACGACTCAAGGACGGGCAAGAAGGTCTTCGAGGATGTCGACTGCTTGACGTGTATGTATGTGAAGAAGATGTATGGGAAGGAGCCGCCTGCCGCTCCCTTCGACCGGATGCGGATCAGAAAAACCACGGAAGGACCGGTGACGCTCCAGTACCTGCGTGTGGAGCACGCGGACTGTGATCTCCGCGCGGACAAGGCTTCTTGCTGGGACCGTGTGAGGGTGAAGATGGACGTGAAGACTACAGAAGCTCCAGTTTGCTTCGGCTACAACAACATTCCACTCGGAGACGCGCCCTCGATGGTAGCCCACCCAGTGTTGGTATTCCTGCAATCTCCGCCGGTAGTCAAGAGCATTGACGGTCCGGTCTTGTGCTGGCCGCCTGACTGATGTTTCCCGACCGCCCACTGTTGTTCGGGGAGAGCCTGGTGTTCGAGTCTCGTAGCCGCGGTTCTGTTCGAGCAACGACTCTCCCGCAGCGTTGTACCTGCAGGACGGGTATCTCCGTCCGGGGAGGAGCTTTGGTCGCCACGCTGCGCGATCTACTGGCTGGTGCCCCTCCCGTCCGGGTGGCGAACCAGGAGTCGGCTTGTGGGAAGCTGTGCCCGGATTGCGGGCCATCCGGAAGTTGCCCCACTTCCGAAAGCCTCGCAGCCGTGCTGAAATGGTTAGAAATCCTCGGAAGGAGTTGCGTTGCCGCAGACAGCCATCCTGGCCCTGGAGGACGGAAGCGTTTATCAGGGTCGCGCGTATGGCGCACGGACCGTGCGCACCGGTGAGGTGGTTTTCAATACCTCCATCACCGGGTATCAGGAAGTTTTCACCGATCCATCGTATTCCGGGCAGATCGTCATCCTGACCAATCCGCAGGTCGGCAATTACGGAACCAACGCGGCCGACGACGAGGCGGCGCACGCCTGGATCGAGGGGCTCGTGGTGCGCGAGTGGTCCGAGCAGCCCAGCAACTGGCGCTCGGAAGAGACGGCGAACGATTACCTGGCGCGGCAGGGCGTGCCGGTGATTTCAGAGCTGGACACGCGGGCGATCGTACGCAAGCTGAGAAGCGGCGGCGTGATGCGCGGGGCGCTGTCGACGGCCGGCGACACGGCGGAGGAACTGGTCGAGATGGCGCGGCAGAGCCCGTCGATGGCCGGGCTGGACCTGGCGACGCGCGTCTCCACCGCACAGCCGTACAAATGGAGCGAAGCGGCTTCCGGCTGCTCACCCTCGGAGCGGGTGAGTAACGCCGAGCCGGGGCGATTTCACGTGGTTGCGTTCGACTATGGCATCAAGCGCAATATCCTGCGGCGGCTGGCCAGCGCGGGCTGCCGGCTGACGGTGGTGCCGGCGGGCACGGCGGCCGAAGAGGTGCTGGAGCTGAAGCCGGACGGCGTGTTCCTGTCCAATGGTCCGGGAGATCCCGAGCCGCTGACGTACCAGGCCGGGCAGGTGAGAAAGTTGATCGGGCGGACGCCGGTGTTCGGCATCTGCCTGGGGCACCAGATTATCGGGCTGGCGCTGGGCGGGCGGACGTTCAAGCTGAAATTCGGCCACCGCGGGATCAACCACCCGGTGCTGAACCGAAGAACGGGCCGCGTCGAGATCACGGTGCAGAACCACGGCTTCTGCGTGGATCCGGATTCACTGAAGGACAGCGAGGTCGAGCTGACGCACATCAACCTGAACGACCAGACGGTGGAGGGGCTGCGGCACCGGAGCGAGCCGGTGTTCTGCGTCCAATACCACCCCGAGGCGGCGCCGGGGCCGCACGATTCGCGCTACCTGTTCGACGAATTCACGGCGCTGATGAAGGAGTTCGCGGGTGCCTAAGCGAACCGATCTGAAACGGATTCTGATCATCGGCTCGGGGCCGATCGTGATCGGCCAGGCGTGCGAGTTCGACTACTCCGGG
>Ga0074045_10000593_pt1 | contig 35266 bp, 34 predicted proteins | sample BogForMeECP23OM2_FD_94442 | JGI IMG/M metagenome (GOLD analysis project Ga0074045, IMG submission 94442) | Bog forest soil microbial communities from Calvert Island, British Columbia, Canada - Bog Forest MetaG ECP23OM2 | ecosystem: Environmental > Terrestrial > Soil > Wetlands ...
GAAAATGAATCCGGTAATTCGTAAGTTGCACGAAGCGCAATTGCGCAAAGACCTCCCCGAGTTTCGCCCCGGCGACACCGTGCGGGTAAACGTCCGCCTGCTGGAAGGCGAAGGCGAAAAGGTCAAGGAACGCATCCAGTCGTTTGAAGGCGTGGTGATCTCGAAGAAGGGCCGGGCCAGCAGCGCCACCTTTACGGTGCGCCGCGTGAGTTTCGGCACCGGCGTGGAGCGCATTTTCCCGTTGCACTCGCCCTCGATCGCCTCGATTGACGTGGTCGGCAAGGGTAGCGTGCGCCGCGCCCGCCTTTACTATCTGCGCGACCTGCGGGGCAAGGCCGCCCGCATCAAGCGCGCCGCCCGCGAGGAAGCCGCTCCCGCTCCCGCTGCCAAAGCTTAAGACATTTTCGCGAATTGAATTCATCGGGGACAGGTCATCGCCTGTCCCTTTTTTTACATCACGGAGAGCAATGGATTGCTTCAGAATGCTGGCCCTCCACGTTGTTCCCCGTGGTAAGATTCACGCGCACCTCCTTTGAATATGGCGCGACTCTGCTCTTCCCGTTTTGAGCGAGCGGCGCGGAAGCTCGGCTGGACCCGCATCGCGGGGCTCGATGAAGCCGGGCGTGGCGCGCTCTTTGGACCTGTTTTCGCCGCTGCGGTCATTCTCAACCCAAAACGCAGGATCGTGGGCCTGGACGACTCCAAGAAACTCACCGCCGAGCGCCGCGTGGAGCTTGCCGAGCGGATCCGCGAGCATGCCATTGCTTGGGCGGTTGCAGAAGTAGATGCCCAGCGCATTGACGCTTGGAACATTTACCAGGCCAGCCGGCAAGCCATGACCGCGGCAGTGCTACAACTGGCCATCCAGCCAGATTACCTCCTGATTGACGCCCTGGAACTCGATGTTTTGATGGAGCAGAAGTCGCTGATTAAGGGTGACGCGCGCAGCGTCTCCATTGCCGCGGCTTCCATCCTGGCGAAGACGCACCGCGACGCCCGCATGGAAGAGTGGGACGCCGTCTATCCGCAATACGGCCTTGCGCGGCACAAAGGCTACGCCACGGCGGACCACCTGGAAGCGCTCCGGCAATTTGGACCGACGCCGCTGCACCGGCATTCGTTTATGCCGGTCAGGGATGCCGGCTGCTGGGCCGCGGGGGCGGTCCAGGAAGAACTGCCGCTGGGGATCTGGCCCACCGGAAGCTGAGTTCCCCTTCGCCGTTTCTTCACTGAGGTAGCGTATCAGCTACGGGGATAACTGCCTGCTAACAACCTGCCGCGGTTTGATTGACGCCCCCCACGAGGGACTGTAGCGTGAAAATGTAGCGTTGTAGACCTCCGAGCGCCTGCAACGCCGTCAGGGAGAAAGTCGTGGACGGCTTTCGCGTAGGGAAGCTGTCTCATAAGGGCATGGCCTACAACAAGAGCAAATTCGTTGAAGCCGCACAGAAGCTGCTGAATCAGGGCAAAGTGGCGCAAGCCATCGCCGAATACCAGCAGATCCTGAAGTACGAGCCGCGGGACCAAGTTACCCTGATGACCGTCGGCGAGTTGTACATCCGGCAGGGCGAGACGTTTCAGGCCATCGATTACTTCGAGCGGCTGGCGCAACTCTTCGTCAGCGATGGTTTCCTGACGAAGGCCATCGCCGTTTACAAGCGCATTGCGAAGCTCGCCCCCGAAGAAATTCGTCCGCTCGAGAAGCTGGCTGACTTATACGTGCAGCAAGGGGTCATGAGCGAGGCGCGGCCGCTCTTCCTGCAACTCGCCGAACTCCACTTGAAAAACAACAAGCAGCCGGAAGCCGTGGCGCTGCTGAAAAAGCTTTTGCTGGCGGAACCGGACAACCTGCGGATCCAGATCCGCCTGGCCGATCTTTACCAGGCCATGGGGCAGTCCGGGGAAGCCCTGGAAACGTACATTTCCGCATCGCAGCGTGCCCTGGCCCGCGGCGAGCAGCAGGAAAGTGAAAAGCTTGCGGACAAAGCGCTGCAGATCAGTCCGAAAAACCTGGATGCGCTGATCATCAAAGCGAGAGCGTTCACAACCGCCGGGAAAACCGGGCAGGCTGTGGAGATCCTGGAACGCGTGCCGGACCTCGAAAAGGGCGGCGAGCCCGCCGAGTTGCTGATGGATTTGTACTTGAAGAGCGCCAAGTGGGACGAAGCCACGGCCCTGGCGCTCAAGATTTTCTCCTCCGACGAAAAGAACTTCACTGCGACGCAGAAGGTGACGGAAGCGCTCTTGGAGTCTGGACAAGGCGAGCGCGCCATGTCGGTGCTTTCGCGCATTCGCATCCCCATGATTGATGCCGGGGAACACGAAGGCGTGGTGCACCTGCTGAATGAGCTGGCGACGCGGCTGCCCGGCCGGCTGGAACCGCTGGAATGGCTGGTGGACACCTACGGCCGGACCAGCGATTCTTTCCGCCTGCCCGATGCCTTGGCACACCTTGGCGATGCGCTGGTCGCCGCAGGGAAACTGCAGCGGGCCAAGGATGTTTTCCAGCAACTGGTGGACCGTGAACCGGAAAGCGAATCGCCGAAGCGTAAGCTGAACGATGTGCTTCGCAAGATGGGTGTGCTGCCAGGAGAACCCCCGGCAGAAGCGAAGCCGGTCGAAGCGCACGAGACGCTGCAAGCCGAACTGCCCGAGGCGCACGCACCGAAAGTGCGGCCAGGTCTGCAGCCGGAGATTCCGGAGGTGGCTGCGCAAACAACGGCGTCCTCGCCTGCCGAGCCGGAACTCGACGAAGAGACCCAGAAGTTCATCGCGCAATCCCTGACGGACGTCGATCTTTTTGCCAGCTACGGCCTGACGCAGAAGGCCATCGGACTGCTTGAAGCAATTCTGCGGCGCGCGCCCACGCACACGCCGACCCTCGAAAAACTGCTGGATTTCGTGCTGGGAGCCGGCGACGACCGGCGCACCGCGGAGTTGGCCGCGCAACTCGAACACATTCATGCGGAACGCGGCGACGTGCGTAGTAGCGAACGCTTTGGCGAGCTACGGCGCAGGTTCCAGCGCGCGGCCGGTTTGACGGATGACGAAATTGCCGCCGCCGTGGCAGCAGCCATGCCACAACCCGTTGAGACCGAACCCGTCGAAGAGGTAGCCACCACGGTTTCCGCGGAAGGCGTGGAAGAGCCCCCCATCGAAGCGGGCGCGGAGCCGCCCGCGGAAGTAGCGGCCCAGCCCGTGCAAGCCAGCCCGGCCGCACAAGATGCCGCTGCTGGAATGCAGGAAGACGTCCCCGAAATTGAGATTATCGAACCGGCGCCGGGAGCGGCTGACGCGCAACCCGTATCCGCAGCCGAAGAAGTTGACCTCTCTTCCGAATGGGCTTCGCTGCTGGAAGAGACGAAGGAGCCGGAACTCAAGGCAAAAGGTCCATCGCCCGCTCCGAAAGCCGCTGCTCCATCGAACGTGGAAGAAGTGGAGTTGCCCGAGTTAGTGCTGGAAGATGAAACCGCGGTGCAGATTCCCGATGAGTTGCTGCCGCACGAGGTCCTAGTGGCCCCGACCGATGACATCGGGAAACCGGCAATTGCGGTGCCCACCGACACCGACGATCCGGAAGGCTGGACCAGCCCGCTGGAGGAAATTTCCGCTGGGGTGCCCGCTTCACCAAAAGGTGCTCCAGCAGCCCCGGGTACTCCGCTGGCCCAGGAAATCGCTGCTCAGCACCAGGAATTACTGCCGGACGAAGAATTGACCGCATTGCCGCTTCCGGAACACGGCCAAGTGGCTGCCGAGGGGCCGGAACCTGCACTGGAACTGCCGCAGGCTGCTTTGCCCAAGCCGCTGCCCCCAGAACCCGATTTCGAACTCGAACAGGATTTCGAGTTGGTGATCGAGCCGGAGCCTGTTGTGCCAGCCCACGAAATGTTGGGCCAGGTGCCGACTTTGCCGAAGAAGGAAGAAGCCGCGAAGAGCCCGGCTCCGGTAAAGCCCGAACCCAAAGAAAAAGTGCCCGCCGGCGCGCCCTCGAATGGAAATGCATTTTCTTCCGAGGATTTCCTTTCGGATCTGGCGAAAGAGATCGATCAGCTTGGCATGGGTGAGTTGACGCCGCCCGCAGCCGAGCCCGATCACGCCGCTGCCGTTGCGAAACGGGAAGGGCCAGCCAGGGAACACGCCGAAGCTGACGGCGAATCGGCCCCGCTGAAAGAAGTATTTGAAGAATTCCGCGCGGAACTCGGCGAGATGGGCGCCGAAGACGAGGATCTGGAAACTCATTACAATCTCGGCATCGCCTTCCGCGAGATGGGGCTCCTCGAAGAAGCCATCGGTGAATTCCAAAAGGTAGCCAAAGCCAACGACCGCGGCAAAGCCTTCCGCTATGCCATGCAGTGCTGCACGCTGCTGGGCCTCGCATTCATGGAAAAGGGCCAACCGAGCATCGCGGCCATCTGGTACGAACGCGCGCTGCAGACCCCCGGGATCGACGCGGAAAGTAAACTCGCCTTGCGGTATGATCTGGGAGTGGCCCAGGAGTCGGCCGGCGATCTGGATTTGGCACTCAAGAGCTTTTCCCAGGTCTATGCGGTGAACATCGACTATCGCGACGTTGCCGAGCGCATTAGTGCGCTTCAAAAACCCGCTCGCTGACCACAGGTCCAAACTTAACCAGGGGTCCTGCATTCCTCGATGAACCGCATTCTGCGCGCCCTGACCGCCGTGTTGTTGTTTGAAATGGGTGCGCTGCTGCTGTACCTGCCGTGGTCCGCGTTCTGGGAGCAGAACTACTTTCTGCATCGCCTTCCCTGGCTGATCCCCATTGTGCTGCATCCCTCGATGCGCGGGATCGTCAGCGGCATCGGCGTGTTGGATATCTTCGTGGCTTTCGGCCTTTTCAATTCGCGCCCTGCGCCAGTCCCGCCTGGGTCCAATCCGTAACTTGCAATTTTGTGGCGTGGCCGATAGCAAGGCGTGGTATGCATCGCCAGGGCGCGCTCCTAATAAGGCTTTTCAGCGTTCCATCAAGCGGCGAAGCAGCCGGATTTGCCCTGCGTGATAGACATCGTGGAAGGCGATACCGTAGAGCGTGCGGAGAAGCTTTCTCGGGGGGTTCGTTTTCAAAACGCGGCGCACGCTTTGCTCCAGGGCGCGATGTTCTTTCTCCAGCAGGGCGAGATCGGCGCGCCAGGCGGCTTCCGAAGCCCTTCCTTTTTCGGGTCGCGTAAAGAAATTGCTTCCCTTCAGGACAAACGAGCCGCGCTTTCCCCCTTCGATTCTGCGGCGCACCGCATATTTCCAATACGCGGAGTGCAGCGCGAGTTCCCAGATATTGTGACGCCCGTGAGCAGGCCGCCAAGCCGCGTGTTTCGCACGGACGCCTTTCAGCGATTGCCGCAGATTGGCCCCATGCCAGGCGGACCGTGCGAAACCCTCCGCGAGCATCGAAAGAAGCAACTCGTTTTTGTCCATAACCGTTTCCTCAGGTACTTTGCCTCGATTCCAATGAAGACTCCCCCTTGACGAACAACTGCAATCGAATATCCAGGTGAATCAGGTCAGGCGTTGGAAGGATCCCAACAAAAAATGCGGATTCCTCAACTGCACGGCCGCCGCCCTCATTCTACACATTCGCGCAATCGCCCGTGGGAGGTGGCAGGCGATCCACGTGACCCTTGAAGTGATGCCCTGCGAGGCTTCAATGGGCCTGCGCGGTATGCCAGCGGAGCGACTTCTTGTTGCGATAAAGGCGGCGATCCGCCGCTTCCAGAAGATCCTGGGGAGATTGGCCATCCGCTGGATAGATCGCTGAACCGATGCTGACCGACAATCGTGGCTCATCGGGCTGCTCGCTCAAGCGATTGGCGATGCGTTGCGCAATCTGCTGGACCCGCTCCGCGTCCGCGTCAATCAGGAGAATGGCGAACTCGTCGCCGCCGTAACGCGCGGCAACATCGGAAGCACGGCAATTCTCTTTCATCACGCGGGCCAGACGCCGCAGAGCGCGGTTGCCTGCCAGATGGCCCAGCCGGTCGTTGATGCCCTTCAGGTCGTCTAGGTCGAGAAGCAGTAAGCCAAATGGGTGATGGCTACGCTCGGCGCGGCACACCTCTTTTTCCAGGCTGCCATAGAATTCGCGGTAGTTGACGAGCCCCGTCAGGCCGTCATGCGTAGCCTGGTGGCGGATCTCCTCCTCAGTTTTCTTGCGCTCGGTGATGTCCAGAGCCATTCCAATGCAGCCAAGAATGCTTCCATTCGAGTCCCGAAGCGGCTCAAGGCTGATGTCAAATACATGTTTGCGGCGCTTGTATTCAAACCGCGAGGAGATTCCGTTCAGCGCGGCCAGGTGCTGCTTCACCGGTGCTTCCTCGGCTTGCGGGCAGCGAAAAATTCATGAATCGTCTGTCCTGTGGCTTTCGGTTGCATCCTCCGATGGTGGCCCAGCATAGGCCCCCAGTGCGAGGTGATGCGCAGGCGCTGGTCAGTGGTCCAGAAAAGCACCGGCATCTGCTGGACCATCAGCCGGAAATGAGTTTGCGCGGCAGCGCCGGCAGGGAGACTGGAAAGCGGCCGAGTTCTTTCAAGGATTCCCAGAATATCCCCGCTTGCCGCACGTATCAGGGATCTCTGCAAGTGGATGGGTACGCGCAAGCCCTCCTTATGGAGACGCTCGGTGGCCTCCGCCTCACTGGACTCGATGCGTTGCGGCCTTTCCAGCAACTCCTTGAGGGCCGGCAATTCGTACAAAGGCAGAAGCTGCGTGATGGACTTTCCCAAGACCTCCGCCTCAGTGAAGCCATAAAGATCCTGCGCGGCCCGGTTCCACAAAACAATGGTGCCATCCGTCCGGAAGCCCACTAGGGCTTCGTCAGACCCGGCGAGGAGGTGCTCCAACAGCGGTTCAGAAGGTAACGTGGTGCACATCGTTCTTTCCAATGCTGCGTAAACAAGAAATATACGCGCAAACGGCACGGTGAGGGAGTTGCCGTGAAACAGAGCAAGAACCTGGGGGCAAGAGAGGAAGCCCGTCAGGAGGAGCCGGGGTACCCAAACAGCAAGAATGTAGAAGCAAGATTGGCACCGAAGTTGAGGAAGGCGGAAGAAGAATGCAAGGGGGATGCAGGAAGAAACAACGGTCTACTTATAAATGATTTGCATAGAATATAGGACCTATTATTGTCAATTGGTACCATTTCTACTAACTCCTTGCGTTTGTTTGTCCTGCGCTTAACGGTCGCTGTCCTCAGTTTGATGGCTCTACTGGCGTCCCTTCCCGCCAGCCGCTCCTGGGTGAACCCCTGTATCGTCGCCTATGATCACAATCTGAAGGAACCAGGAAGCTTGGAGGTCGAAGAGTTCTCCACTTTTGGAACACAGCGTGGCGGAGCGGATTTTCATGCCTACTGGGCAGAGTTGGAGTATAGCGCAACCGCCTGGCAGACCACGGAAGTGTAACTCGACGGGCAGGCGACCTTTGGCGACAGTACCGTGTTCACCGGTTATCGCTCGGCGCAGCTTCCGCCGGAGCCTCGCAGCCAAATAAAGCTTAGTTCCCTGCCGACGAGAGTTTGGCGGCATCATTGAGGATCATGGCCAGCCGCACACCCGCCTGCGCCAAGCGCTTCTCAATAACGGCTGCTGCCGCATCCTGATATGCCTGGCTGGCAGTCAAATGCATCTGCAACAACCGCTCGCCGATGTGGTTGTCGTCGTCGCAAGAATTCACAGAAACGGGCGATTCCACTGGAACCTGGGGTTTCAATCCACTGTAGGCCACGGATTCCGCCAAGTCGTGGCTCTCCCAGGTCCAAACTTCGATATGTATCCCCGCCTTCTGCCATTGCTCCAATTCAGTGCTGAACAATTGCTCGAGATAGTCCGCGAATTCCGCGGGATCAGCGCCTTCCATGTCGCGTTCGAGGATAGCGGTATCCCAAATCGCGTGGAGGTTAGGGGAAAAGGAGTCGTGCGACTGGCGCGGCCGGCGCCGAAGGTAATGCACCGGCACACAGTTGCCACCCAGATCGTTGTTAGTGGAGGCGTGCAAAGGCATGTGCAGATCAGCCACGAAGTGGACAAGATAGCGGAGGGCCTCGGCGCGCTTGCGCGGTTCGGCATGGCTGTCCTTGAGCAGGGCCCATTGCTCGGTAATGGCCTGGGTAACGCAGCCCTGCGCGCCGCAATACTCCGCGAGGGGATGGCTAGGAGCGCCGCGCGGAATATCGATGTAATGCCACGGACCATTCTTGCGTTCGTTGCGCACGTCATCCGGCCAGGTGGAGCTGTCCGCCAGCAAATCGTGAATCGCGGAACCGCAATAGCGTTTGACTAGCGGATCGACCGGGTTCTCTTCAAGGAGTTTGTCAACCAATTGGCGTGCTTCCGGTGTGAGGTGTCTTTCGGCGATCAAGGCCACGGTCTGATGGCCTTTGCATCCCCAGGCCACTGCCGGCGGGGTTCCCAAGACTATGCCGAGGAGAATAAAAATCGCTCCGCCGGCTAGCAGGCGAATAGATCCCATTTCGTGTGCCCTGTTCTCAACCCGGGAAAACCGCATCCTATGCGCTCAGCCAGCGCGCCACGGGCTTCGCCGATTCCGTGTGGTCGCATATAACGCGCAAGGCCGCTGTGATGGGAATCCCCAGGATGAGCCCCATTCCGCCCCACACCCAGCCCCAGAAGAGCAGCGAGATGGTGATCGCCACGGCGTTCAGACGCACCTGGCGGCCGACGAGTTGCGGCGCGATCAGGTTTTGCGCCACGATGTGGATTCCCGTAAGCACAATCGCGATCAGCGCGAAATGACTAATGGACTTCCACTTCACGAGGGCCAGAAGAAAAGCCGGAAGCCAGGCGAGCACCGCGCCAATATATGGGACCATGTTGAACAGGCCGGAGGCGATTCCCGTGAGCACGGGATAGTCGAGCCCGAGCGCGAGAAAGAAGATGCTGCTGCAAGCGATGACCACCAGCGATACCACGGTCATCCCCACCAGATAATCGCGCAAGACGTCGCGCAAGTCCTCCAACGTCTCCTTCACTTGTGTGCGCCGAGCCACGGGAAAGAGTTGCAGGGTGCTGTGCCACACCTCGCGTTTCCCCGCCAGCATGAAGAAAACCAGGAAAGGAACGAACGTGGCCTCCAGGACGAGGGCATACAACGAACCGATGCCGCGGACCAGTAAATTGTGCACGTCGTTGCTGGCGTTGCTCGGTTCCACGGGTTTCGGCGTGCCGGCCGGCGTGGTGAGTTCGTTCACGCTGCCCTCGATGCCGCGCAACTTTCCCTGCACGGTCCCCGTGGCTTCCTTCAGGATAACCCGGTACTTTGGCCAATCCGCGGCAAAGTCCGAAGTGCGCATCCACAAGCCGTAACCCACCGAGAAAATCACACTGGTCAGGAGCAGCACCATCACCAAGGAACCAATCGTTCGCGGCATGTGCAGACGTTCCAGGAACTCCACGGCCGGATCGAGAAAGTAGGCCAGAAGGACGGACAGAAGCAGAGTAATGACGACCCCGGCGGCGTAGTAGAAGAAAAGCACGATGATCGCGGCCGCAACGATACGCAGGCTGAAATTCGAGCCTGAAACGCGATAGACCGTTGGTGGTGTTTCCGGCGTAGACACCAATAGTTCCCCTCGCCCAACACGGTAACACACCCGGAGAATCTCAGGGGTGACCCGCGAATCCGAAGTTTCATGTTATTAACCCAGGCCGTGAGGCGGGTTGGAAGCTGTGTAAACGGTTTGGAAAACCTGTTCATGAAACCGTAAAGTGTGAATTCACCCGTATGCTAGACTGCCACGAGGCCACACCCGCTCAGGTTTTCACGCACACATGGCAAAAGAACTCTTCGGCACGGATGGGATTCGCGGTGTTCCCGGAACACCGCCGCTCGACGACCAGACACTCTTCGCTACCGGACGCGCATTGGGCGGTTTCCTGCGCCGCGAGCATGGCTCGGCGCATGCGCTGATCGGCATGGACACGCGCGAATCTGGTCCGCATATCGCGGCCCTCTTGGCCGCGGGACTCGAGAAAGCTGGCGCGAGCGCCGAGTTTGCCGGCGTCATTACCACACCCGGAATTGCATGTCTGGTGCGGCAGAATGACTTCCAGGCCGGTGTTGTCATCTCCGCATCGCACAATCCCTACCACGACAATGGTGTGAAATTGTTCTCGCATGCGGGCATGAAATTCCCGGATGCGGTGGAAGAAACGCTGGAAGCGGAGATTCTCCGCCTCCGCCCCGAACCGGTCTCCCACGGGCGCCCCGCGCTAGTGGCGAACCATGCCCGGCATGTGGAGTACCTCGATTTTCTGCGCAGCCGCATGATCGACGCCGCCGATCTTTCGGGCCTTCGCGTGGTCCTGGATTGCGCGAATGGGGCTGCTTACCAGTTGGGACCTGAGCTTTTCCGCGCGCTCAAAGCCGATGTGGTGGCCATGGGCGTGAATCCTGATGGGCGGAATATCAATGCTGGCTGCGGTTCGCTGCATCTGGAAGGATTACAGAAACGCGTCCTTGTGGAAGGCGCACGGCTTGGAGTGGCTTTTGATGGAGATGCGGATCGCGCGCTGTTCGTCAGCGATTCTGGGCATATTGTCAATGGCGATGCCGTGCTGCTGGTTGTGGCGCGCTACCTGAAAGCGCATCAAGCACTCAAGAACCAACGCGTGGTGGCAACCTCCATGTCCAATCTCGGCTTGGAGCGCGCGCTGGCGCACGAAGGCATTTCCCTGGCGCGGGCTGCCGTGGGTGACCGCTACGTCCTCGAGGAAATGCTGAAATCGGGAAATAACCTGGGCGGCGAGCAATCAGGCCACATTATTTTCCTTGATGATAGTCCGGCGGGCGACGGCCTGCTCACCGCCGTGAAGGTCGCCTGCTTGGTGGCTATGCGCGGATCGTTGGGCTCCCTGGTGGAGGGTCTGAAAGACTATCCGCAGAAGATCGTGAACGTGAAAGTGAAAGCCAAGCCGCCGCTCGATTCCCTGCCCGAAGTCGCTCGCGCGCTCGCTGAAGCGGAGGCGGCGCTCGGGGACAATGGCCGAATCGTGTTGCGCTATTCGGGCACCGAACCACTGGCCCGCGTTATGGTGGAAGCGGAGCACGACGCGGATGTCCAACGGTATTCGCAGTCCATTGCCAACGCCCTGCGTTCCTCGATTGGGGCCTGAACCGGCGCACCCTGCAAGAAAACCTGCCTCCTTCGTTCTAAGCGTGATGCCATAGGAGGCTATCCCATGAGGAAGGTTATCGTCTCGCTGCTTGCGAAGTTCCGCACGCTTTCCCCAGTTCGCCGTGTGTCAGTCGTAGTCCTTGCCATTCTCGTCGGCCTACTTATTTTTGCCCGAATGACACCGCAGCCCATGAAACAATATGCCCCGCCATTGGCGTCCGTTCCAGACAGAGGGATGGGGACGAACGAGCTTCAGACGGAAGCCGGCCGTGCGAAGGAAGAATTGAGGGAGTATGCAAAGATGTCGCCTGCGCCATTGGACTCCCGCGACCTTGCGGGCAGCAGGATGGGTGGAGTGATGGTGCCGGGAGACCCGTTGATTGCGCACACAGCGGAACTCGCCGTGGCCACGAAAGAGTTTGCTCGTTCTCGGTCCTCTCTCGAAGAAATCCTCGATCGTCATCGAGGCTATGTGGCAAAACTCCGGATGGTGGGCAAGCTGACAGGGAGCACTCTTTCGGCGACGTTACGCATTCCCTCCTCGGAATATAGCGCAACGTTAAGCGAGCTTAAGACGCTCGGCCAAGTCGAGCGGGAAGAGGAGGCTGCGGATGAAGTCACTCAACAGCGTGCTGACCTGGAAGCCCGCTTGACCAATGCGCAGAGCACACTGCATCATTTGCAGGAACTGCTCAAAAAACAGGTGTATCCCGACCGGAGCGTCACGGAACTGCAGCGGCAGATCGCCAACGTGAATGCAGACATCAATCGTCTGGAAGGGGATCGCCTCATGGCGGAACACCGCGTCGTCTTCGCCAATGTCCTCTTTGCTTTGCGGGAGGAAATCACTCCGCCAACGGAATCCCTCGGGGCACAATTTCGCAACGCGGCTGTCGCTGGGTTTTCGGAAGTAGCCATGAGCCTCTCCACCCTGCTGTTGTTACTGCTCAGTCGCGGCCCTGTTCTTCTCTTCTGGGTCGCCATCCTGTATCTGCTCGTTCGATTTGCATGGCGCCGTTGGCGGCCTGCCGAGCTTCGGCGAGAAGCGCCGATCCCGAGTGCCTGAGGAAGGTGCTGAGGCCGGGGGACCTGCACTCTTCCCAAAGACTGTAGGAAAAGGGGAGCGAGTCTGTGGGATTCTGTAGATTGCGCGCCGGATGAGGTGCCCTCTATGCAGTTGGAATACACTAAGTGCTTTATTTCTAGTATAAAAGCACTACTTTCTGGGCTGGCCTATACTTGGCAAAGCGCGTGCATTGTATCGAAACAATTCATGAGATTGGCTTCCCGGGGTGGCCGGTACTCAACCTCGACTGAGTAGTCCGGTTATTGGGGGGTCGAATCGATTAACGAAGGGGGCTTGCACCGGCCCCCTTTATTTTTTTGTCTGGACAACTCCATGAGTTCCTAAATTTTAAGGTAAACGGAGTTCTTCTACTCACGCCGGATCAATGAAAACACTGTCCCAAAAAAGTGAGCGGCCGGTGGGGGTGCCGGCCGCTCTGGCGTGGGGGATGGAGGGTATTGGACCTGAAGCTGGGTTCGTCTCCCTAATGCTCTGGAGGGGTTGGCCGCTCAACTGCGCTCGCCAGCAGCAGAACGACACACAGGATTAAGATCCCTACGATCATTCCACCCGCTCCAGGAGCCGAACTTAACTCCCGATCACATCCACAAGGATGCCGGACATGTGGAAATGCGTCACTAGTGCCTGGGGTTCATTCGCACCAGTACTTCGCTCCGGGACTTTTGGGGCGCTCCTTTGGTACTCCCTTACCAGCGTGTCAGACCAGCGATTGGCGGGGGAATGATTTGAGGTTTCTCAGCGCCAGCGAAGCCCTTATGCAAATCGCACGATCGCCTTTTCAACGTTCGCCCGCTTTCTCTCGGCTTCTGGCTACGCTATGCTGATGGCACCATGCATGATCTGAACTACTTCCGGGAACATCTGGACGTTTTCGCCGAGATGGCGAGACGCCGCAACATCACACTCGACCTCGATGGCTTTCGCGCGCTGGACAAAGAGCGGCGTGAGCTGATTACCGAAAACGAGCATCGCAAGGCGCAACGCAATAAAGCCAGCGACGAAATTGTGCGCCTCAAAAAAGAAAAGCAGAGCGCGGACGCTATCCTCGCGGAGATGAAGCAGCTTTCCGAACGCGTCAAGCGGGCCGACGAGCGCATCGCTGAACTGGACGCCATACAGCGAGAACTGCTGCTGAACATTCCGAACATTCCGCATTCCAGCGTACCGACGGGTCATGGCGCCGAGGACAACACGGAGGTGCGTCGCTGGGGTACGGCGCCGAAGTTCGATTTTCAACCAAAACCTCACTGGGAGGTCGGGGAACAAGCGGGGATCCTGGACCTGGAAGCGGCTGCGCGGATTACGGGCGCGCGGTTCGCCGTTTACAAGGGCTGGGGAGCGCGGCTGGAGCGGGCGCTGGCGAATTTCTTTCTGGATGTGCACACGCGTGAGCACGGCTACACGGAAATCTTGCCGCCGTTCCTGGTGAATACCGCTTCCCTAATGGGCGCGGGCCAACTGCCGAAGTTTGCCGCGGACCTCTTCAAATTGCAGGATACCGATTTCTGGCTGACGCCCACCTCGGAAGTGGAGCTGCACAACCTCTATCGCGACACTATGCTCGCGGAGGAACAGTTGCCGATTCTCGTGACTGCTTGGACTTCCTGCTTCCGCTCCGAAGCCGGCGCAGCGGGTAAAGACACGCGGGGCATCCTGCGCCAGCACCAGTTCCAGAAAGTGGAACTCTTCAAGTTCACGCATCCGGACAAGAGCTACGACGAACACGAAACCTTGGTGCGCAACGCCGAGACCATCCTGCAAAAGCTTGGATTGCACTACCGCACCGTGCTGCTATGCTCCGGCGACATGGGTTTTGCTTCAGCGAAGACCTACGACCTGGAAGTCTGGCTGCCCTCAAGCAACGAATTCCGGGAAATTTCTTCTTGCTCGAACTGCGAAGCCTTTCAAGCGCGGCGCGCGGGCATCCGCTTCAAGCCTAAGGCCGGCGGAAAGAGCGAATTCGTGCACACGCTCAACGGATCAGGACTCGCTGTAGGCCGCACCTGGATTGCCGTCGTGGAGAATTACCAGCAGGCCGACGGATCGATTGTGATCCCTGAAGTGCTTCGCCCGTATATGGGCATAGAGCGGATTCCATAGGGAGAGTAGCCAAGAACGCGAAGAGGGGACGAGTACGGCCCTGAATATATAACCATTGTGTTTACAATTAGTTACAATCTTTTCGAGCCCGGTCACCTGTGCATCTCTGGCAACCGTTTCGTCGCGCAACCCCTTGAAAGTACAGCTTTTTGTTTGACTCCCCGTGAGCCCCTGCATACACTCGCCTCAACGCCGCCCAAGGGAGAGAAAGGTCGGGTGAGGCGGCGGCCGCACTCACATTCTGAGATGACATTTATTGTTCGTATGCTGCGGTTTATATTCTGGGTTGTCGTGGTTTCCTGGAGCCTGGCGCTCCTGCGCCGCCTTGTGCAGCGGATGAGACAGGGCGCGGCGCAATCGCATGCGCCCGTGGAAATGCCGAATGATGCGATAACCCGGAAACTGGTGAGAGATCCCGTGTGCGGCGTGCACATCGCCGAAATGCTGGCGCTGCCGCTGCGGCAGGATGGCGAGTTGCTGCACTTTTGTTCCGCCGCCTGCCGGGACAAATATGTGAGTGAGACGCGGAAGATCGCCGCGAACGGCTGACGCCAAAGACTTTGTGGAACGAAAAGTAGTTCAACACAATAGCAAGCTGCTGCAGAAATCCAGCGCAATGGAAAGGACCGAAGCTGATGGCCACGGTCGCAAAACCTCAAGTCCCAACCCGTCCTGTAGGTGCCCCTCCGATGGTGCCGCGGATCGCGCCGCGTGAAGAGCTGAATCCCTTCCGCATCGCGCAAATCCAATTCGATATGGCGGCCGAAGTCCTGAAACTTGATCCAGGACTTCGCCAGGTGTTGCGCACGCCCAAACGCATTCTGGAAGTGTCGCTGCCGACGAAGATGGACAACGGTCAGGTGAAGGTGCTGACCGGCTATCGCGTGCAACACAACATCGCGCGCGGGCCGGGCAAAGGCGGCATCCGCTTCCATCCCAACGTGACACTGGACGAAGTGAAAGCCCTGGCGGCGTGGATGACCTGGAAGACCGCCGTGGTGAATGTGCCGTTCGGCGGCGCGAAGGGTGGCGTCATCTGTGACCCGAAACGCATGTCGAAGAGCGAGTTGGAGCGGCTGACGCGCCGCTTTGCCAGTGAGATTCTGCCGCTGATTGGCCCGGATCAGGATATACCGGCGCCGGACGTGTACACTGATGCGCAAACCATGGCCTGGATCATGGATACCTATTCCATGATGGTGGGCCATACCGTGCCGGGCGTGGTCACAGGTAAACCTCTTTCGATTGGTGGCTCGGTGGGACGCGCAGAAGCAACCGCGCAGGGACTAGTGTACGTCGTCGAAGAGGCCTGCAAGATGAAGAAAATCTCCTTGCGCGGCGCGACCGTGGCCGTTCAGGGTTTTGGCAACGCCGGTGCCACTGCAGCACGCCTTCTGGCGGAGAGGAAGGCGAAAATTATAGCCCTGAGCGACACGCGCGGCGGCGTGACGAATTCGCGCGGCATCGATCCCATCAAGGCCATCCGCTATAAGGAACGCTCCGGGACGGTCGTCGGCATGCCCGGCGCTTCCCGCATATCCAATGACGATTTGCTCACGATGAAGTGCGACATCCTGGTGCCTGCGGCGCTGGAAAACGTTATCACGCTTCAAAATGCGGAAGCCGTGAAGGCGCGTATCGTCGCCGAAGCGGCCAACGGCCCGACCACGCCCCACGCCGACGAGATTCTGGCGCGGCGCGGGATCACAATTTTGCCGGACATTCTGGCGAACGCCGGGGGCGTCACGGTCAGCTATTTTGAATGGGTGCAGAACCAAGAAGGCCTGCTCTGGGATGTCGACGAAGTGAACATACGCCTGCAGAAGATCATGGTCCGGGCGTTCCACGACATGGTGGACGCCATGCGCAAACACCACGTGCCCCCCCGCGCCGGCGCCATGGTGCTCGCGGTCAGCCGCGTCGCCGAAGCCACATTGGTCCGCGGCCTGTTCCCTTGATGATAGGCTCATCCAGCGTCATTCTTTCCTGAGGCGCACGGATTATTTCTTCTTTCCCAAGCCCATAAACTCGGGCCGGAAGTCCCCACTATTTTTCCTGTAGGTGAAAAACTCCTTGCAGGGAGAAATGAGTGCGCGTACATTCGCAAGTGCCGGGCGTTTTCTGGTGCGCGGTGTGGAAAGGGCGTGCCAGGCAAAACGTGTCCGGCTATTTTCTTCACGGAACGTGAGCAAACACGGACGATCATGAGCCATCTCCATTCGCAAGGCATCGCCGCCCCACCCATTCTGCTGGCCATCGGGGGATTTGACCCGAGTTGCGGCGGAGGCGTTGGCGCGGATCTCAAGACCTTTGCTGCCTACGGCTGTTACGGTGTGGCAGCCATTACTTCGCTGACCGTGCAGAACACGCAGCGCGTGGAGGCCGTCCATAACACGCCCAGCGCGGAATTGCGCGAACAGCTGGAAGTCCTGACGAAAGATTGCGACATTGCCGCGGTGAAAATCGGCATGCTGGGAAACCGCGCGAACGCTGTCGTGGTGGCGGAGTTTCTCGACACCAACAAATTTGCCCACGTCGTGCACGACCCGGTGATGCGCTCTTCCAGCGATACCGAGCTGCTGGATGCGACCGGAATCAAGTATCTTGCCACGGAACTCCTGAAACGCTCCAACGTGATCACTCCAAACATTCAGGAAGCGGAGATTTTGTCTGGCCTCACGATCAAGGACGTGGGGGACATGGAAGCGGCGGCGCGCAAGCTGGTGGAAATGGGCGCGCACGCCGTCATCGTGAAGGGCGGCCACATGGAGAAGGCCGTGGATGTCCTCCTTGATGGGGATGAACTCCACCTGTTAAGCGGCGACAGGGTGAAGCTGGAGCACACGCACGGAACCGGCTGCACCTTCGCCTCGGCGATTGCCGCGCAGTTGGCGGCCGGAAGATCGCTGCTGGAGGCCACCACGCTGGCCAAGGCCTACGTCATGAAGGCCATCGAACGAGCCTATCCTGTAGGAAAGGGGCGGTTACCGCTCGACCACTTTTACCGCATGAAGATTGAACCGGTCACGCGGGGAACGCATGAGGTGCCGCAGCACGGGTTTCATGCTGCGGCCGAACCCGCAGCACACTGACGCAGGAGTTCGGAGCCCAGGTTCCTCCGAGTTCGATGAGGAGGGCATGTGCAGAAAATCTTCCGATGCTCGAAGTGTGAGCGTGGCATGCGTGTAGTCGGATCAACGGGGCTGGGGAAAGAGGTCGAGCGGGTGGCCATCTGCCCCTACTGCAAAACCAAGAATAAAGTGACGTGGCCGAAGGGCGACAAATTCAACATGCAGCGCATCGCCACGCGCTAGTCACCTTTTCACTCCGCAGTTCTTCCACGCGTCCTCGCTGCTTCGGTTGCACCTGTCAACGAATCGTTCTGTGCAACCTCATGTCACCAGCCCCCGCCACCGCCTCCACCTCCACCTCCTCCGGAACCTCCCGATCCGCCGCCTCCGCCGGAACCTGGGGCCGAAGACGAGGAAGAGATGGCGCTGGTAAAGGAATTACTGAACGAGGAAGCGAAGTTCGCCCCGGTGAATCCACCCAAGGAAGCGCCTGAGTAGAACGAAGGTGCGTAGTAGGCCGCGCTGGAATGGCCGGGCACAGAGCCCGCTGCGTCGAGCACACCGGAGAATTTGTTCGCCCAGTCCTGCTCGACGTCCAGCGCCAATGCGTACGGTAGAAACTTCTCAAACACCGCCGGTGTCTGCTGTGGCGGCATAGCGCGGTTCAGGCGGTCGCTATCCACGGCGCCGAGGAACATCTTGAAGCCCTCTACCTGGTCCAGCAGGTGCCGCCCGGCAAAAGTCGGGGCTTTCATCAAATAGAGAAAAACAATGTGAAGTGCCCCGCTTGCAATGATGAACGCAACCAGGGCCAGGGAAGAAATCTTCAGCAGAATAAAGAGCCCCAGAACTTCCCCGCCGACAAACGGGATGCAAAAAAACGTAATGAATATCGCCTTGACCGTGTTGCCGAAAGGAATCTCTCCGCGCGAGAATGCGGCATGCCATGACTGCACAACATTCTTCAGCAGCGCGGCAAGGCCAATAGACCAGAAGGTCAGCCAGAAACCCAGAAAGGCGCCGATGAAAAGCTGCGGCCCGCCTTGGGCCATCAGATGGACGACGATAATCGCCAGAGAAAGGAGAACCGGCGGCAACAGATAGCGGGAATTGGTGACGAAATAGACCTTGTTCTCGGCGCTCTTAAGCCACTTCTGGACGGCGGCCATAGCCGCTCGGATGATCTCATGATTTTCCTGGTGCAGCCAGATTACCTTGCGGTCCTCGAACAGCACGCCGGCGATCTGCTTTTCGTCGGGCGTTAGCACGCGCTCATCCTTGTCCGTGAGGCTGAGCATATATGCGCCGGCATCTTCCTTGATTTTCAAGTAGCCGCGCGCGGCCATGTCCAGAATTGCGGCGGCGAACGTCTTGTTGTCGAAGCCCATGCGGACCAGATAGCGCATGCCCGCCGGCGAGAGAGTTGCTGGTGGTTCATAAAGCGGCATGATGACCCCGGGAAGTGGGTCGCGACCCACCTCTGCCCAGGCAATCAGGTAGTAGAGAAGGAGGACCAGCAAACCAGTGGCCAGGAGAAGCGCGTCGCGATTGTCCCGGAAGAAATATTCAGCCTTTTGCGAGAACGTGGGCGGCGTAACGTAACCCTTGGGCCAACTCAGCAATACGCTGAGGCCTTCCCTGGGGGCGAGTGGGCGCGTCGTGGCGAATTGGAACGAATCGGCGTCGCGCGAACTAGTCAGTTCGGATTCCCTCGAACCCTTCGGCCCCGTGAAGCCCGCCAACGTCACCTGGTCCGCGGGGATCGCGGACAGCAAATGCACGGTGGCGCTGGCGTGGTCAATGCGGAAATTCCAGCCCAGCCCGGTGACATTCCAGAAAAGCTCGTCATGATCAGAGAAGAAGCCCAACTGCCGGTTGGTCGTGTAGGTCAGCGTGTAAACATGACGCCCCGGCGGAACCATGGCATTGGGATCCCCAAGGTAAATGCGCACTCCGTTGAAATAGTTCTCCATGCGGAAAATCTCTACCGCGGAATCGCGCGTCGCGGCGAGCATTTGGAACCCGACAACATAGCGGTTGTTGTAAGGGTCGGAATAATGTGTGGGGAATTCGCGAAAGATGCCGTGGCGGATCAAGCCGCCTTCGGCAACCACCGTGATGGTTTCCGTAACCTGCAGAGAGGAGTCATCCTGTAGCGTGATGTCGCTATGGAAATCGAGGATGCGCTCCGTTTGGGCATGGGAAGGCGTAGCCCAAGCCAGTAGAGCGGCGAGGAGAAGAAACATACGGCTGTTGAACAAATGGTGCATGGAGAGGTGCTCTATTCCAGTCTAGCGGTAACAGAGCACGCATGCAGGGAGTTGCGCTGAGGTGGTTAATTGCTAATCGGCAACAGCAGGAACGGGCTGTAGGAGCAAAAAACCCGCCGCGCCGGGTGATTCGCCCTGCGCTTACAGCTCACGCGCGATAGACAATTTTGCCGGCGACGATGGTAGCGGCCGGGCCACCCTTGAACCATTTGCCGTCGAACGGCGAATTGCGCGACTTGCTGGCCGACTCTTTTACGTTATATGTCCATGCCCGATCCAATGAAAATATGGTGATGTCCGCGGGCTCACTAACGGCGAGTTTGCGTTCTTTGCCCAAGACGCGCGCGGGCCCCGTGGTAAAGAGTTCCACCATGCGCATCAGCGAGAGCTTGCCGGTGTAAACAAGTTGCTCCAGCGCCAAGCCGAGAGCTGTCTCAAAGCCCAGGATACCGAAGGGGGATTTGTCGAACTCCACATCCTTGAGAGCCGGCTCATGGGGGGCATGATCGGTGGCGATGGCGTCCACGGTGCCATCGGCAAGGCCCTGCCAAAGGGCTTCCCGGTCGGCCCGTGCGGCCAGGGGCGGATTCATTTTGTAGCGCGAATCGTAAGTCACATCTTCGTCGATCAAGGTGAAGTGGTGCGGTGTAACTTCGCAGGTGACTCGCAGCCCATTCTGCTTGGCATAGCGCACCTGATCGAGCGAAGCCTTCGCCGAAAGATGCGCGATGTGCAGCCGCGCGCCGGTGAGCTCCGCGAGCTGAACGTCACGGGCAACACAGACGGATTCCGCGGCCGCCGGCATGCCCGGTAAACCGAGGCGAGTGGAAGCGATGCCTTCGCGCATCACGGCGCCCGCGGCCAGAGAAACATCCTCGGAGTGCTCGATCACGGGGAGTTCCAGTGTGCGACAGTAGTCCATGATCTGCCGCGCCAGCTTGGCCGTGGCGATGGGTTTGCCGTCGTCGGAAACGCCCACAATGCCCGCTTCGCTCATCGCCCCAATTTCGGCAATGGCTTCGCCTTTGCTGCCCACGCTGGCGGCGCCAATCGGCCACACGCGCACGTGGCCGTGGGCCTTGGCGCGGTCAACAATGAATCGCGTGATCGATGCGTTGTCGTTAACCGGCTGGGTGTTGGGCATGCAGCAGACCGCCGTGAAGCCGCCGCGCGCCGCTGCGAGCGTCCCGGTCTCGATGGTCTCGGAGTTTTCCTGGCCCGGTTCGCGCAGATGCACGTGCATGTCAATGAAGCCCGGCGCGACGATCAGGCCGGAAGCGTCGAAGACTTCCGCTCCGCCAGCGAGGGATATTTTCCCGCTGGGGGCGATTTCCGCGATGCGCTCGCCATCCAGCAGGATGTCGCGCGGCGCGTCGGTCTTGGACGTGGGATCGAGGACGCGCCCGTTCTTAATCAGAAGCATGGGCAGATTCCTTGGGCTTCGGTTCGCCTTTTACTTCGAGTGCGGGATGCGTGCCTTCCGTGGCGCCGACCATGAGCAGGTAAAGAATGGCCATGCGCACCGCCACGCCGTTGGTCACCTGTTCAAGTACGGCGGAGCGCGGCCCATCGGCCACTTCCGGGGTGATTTCGATGCCGCGATTGATGGGACCAGGATGCAGGATGAGCGCGTCCTTCTTGGCCAGGCGCATGCGTTCTTCGTTAAGCTGGTAGAGCAGAATGTAGTCGTTTTGCGAGAGGGACGGTTCGTGCAAACGCTCGGTCTGCACGCGCAGAACCATAATCACGTCCGCGTCTTCCAGCGCCTCTTCGACGCGATAAACGCAGCGGATAGGTGTTCCTGGCGGCCCAATCTTCTCCAGTTCGCGCGGCACCCACATGGCGGGCCCGCAGAGCGTGAAGCGGCAGCCGAATTTTCCCAGCAGATGAATGTTGGAACGGGCCACGCGCGAGTGGGAGATATCGCCGAGGATGGTCATGTTCAGGTCCTTCAGGGTGCCTTTGCGGTCGCGAATGGTCAGCGCATCGAGCAGCCCCTGCGAAGGATGCTCATGCGTGCCATCACCCGCATTGACCACGGGGATTTCCAGGTGCCGCGCCACAAAGTCCGCCGCGCCTGAAGAGGAATGGCGCATCACGAAGCAATCCGGCTTCATGGCGTTCAGGTTGTTGGCGGTATCCAGCAGCGTTTCGCCCTTCTTCAGGCTGGAGGCCTCAGCCTGCAGGTTCATTGTGTCCGCGCCGAGGCGCGAGGCGGCCGTGCCGAAACTCAGGCGCGTGCGCGTGGAGTTCTCGAAGAAAGCGAGCACCACGGTTTTGCCGCGCAGCGTGGCGAGCTTCTTCAGCGGATGGCGCTGGATTTCCTGGAATGGTTGAGACTGATCGAGAATGAAATTCAGTTCGTCCGCGGTGAGCGGTTCAAGGGCGAGCAAATCACGAAAACGATAGGTCACATTTGGACTCAGATGATCACGCGGCGGGCCTCGGAGCGTCGAGGGCTTCTCCGCCCCTTCCTAAATCTCATTTTACGCGGACCGCCGCCATGACGCAAAAAGTTTGCTGGCCCTCCCTAAGACTCCACGCGGTCCACGAGGATAACGCGCTCTTCGTTGTCGATCTCTCTCAAGCGAACCTCGATAATCTCGGTGTCGCTGGTCTGGATGTCGCGGCCCACGTACTGCGCCTCGATGGGCATTTCGCGGTGGCCACGGTCAATCAGCACGCACAAGGAAACTCGTTTGGGCCGGCCAAGATCGAACAGGCCGTTCATGGCCGCGCGGACCGTGCGCCCGGTGTAGAGCACGTCGTCAACCAGAACCAGGTCCAGGCTATCCACCGGGAACGAAATATGCGAGGACTGTAGCACTGCCTGTGGCGCGACCTTTGACAGATCGTCGCGGTATAACGTGATATCCAGCGTGCCCACAGGCACTTCCACGCCATCAATCCCGCGCATAGCCTGCGCGATTCGCTGCGCCAAGGGTACGCCGCGCCGGCGTATCCCAATCAACGCCAGATGCCGGGTGCCCCCGCTTTTTTCCACAATCTGGTGTGCCAAGCGCTGCAACGTGCGGTCGATTTCCGCCGCGGACATCAACTGACTTTTTTCGACGAGTCGCATAGTTGCGTAATCCTAGCACAATTGGCGGCCACACATGGCGTGACGTCCGGCACAGAATCGCGTGCGCATTTACGGGCCATTCCCGCGGGCATGCTAGACTCTCGCTGACAGAGGAAGGGAGTCAATGAAAATGCGCTGGGCGGCGGCCGTTCACCTTTTAAGGCGGTCTTTGTGCGTAACACTTGCGGGGGCGTTGTTCACTGCACTGGCATTCGGGGCCCAAGCGCCGAGGAAGCACCCCGCCAGGAACATCCCGCATCCTGCCCACCCGAAACTCGTGGTGATGATCGTCGTAGACCAGATGCGCGGTGACTATGTGGACAAATTCCGCGGACAGTGGACGGGCGGGCTCAAGAAACTGGTGGAGGAGGGTGCGTGGTTTCGTGAAGCGGCCTATCCTTATGCGGCCACGGAGACCTGCGTGGGCCACGCTACGATCTCCACGGGAGCATTTCCGGCGGCCCACGGAATGATTGCCAACGCCTGGTGGGACCGTGATCAACAGAAAATGGTCACCTGCACTAGCGATCCGAATGCGAAAAACGTGGCCTATGCGGGTGGCAGCACCAAAGGCGGGGATTCCGCGGTGAGGATGCAACTGCCCTCGTTTGCCGAGGAACTCAAATTCCAAACGGGCGGGGCCACGCGCGTGGTCACGTTCTCCCTGAAGGCCCGCGCGGCCATCACCCTGGCGGGACACAAAGCCGATGCCGTCACTTGGTTGGATTCCAGCACGGGTACCTGGGTCACTTCCTCGACCTACGGCACAATGCCTTTCGTGGGGGAGTTCGCGAAAAAACACCCGGTGTCGGAGGACTACGGAAAGACGTGGTCGCTCTCCCTGCCGGAAAGCGCCTACTTCTATGACGAGAAGGCGACGGGCGTTGCACCGCCGGTAGGTTGGTCAGCCAGTTTTCCTCACGCATTGCGCGGGAAAGATGGGGGCTCGTCCGCGGATGAAGTGTTTGTCGAGCAGTGGGCAAGCAGCCCGTTTGCCGATGCTTACTTAACGCGCATGGCGGAGGCTGCCATTGAATCTCTGGGCTTGGGCAAAGCCGGTGGCACCGATTATCTGGGCGTAAGCTACTCCACACTGGACTACGTTGGCCACGCCTACGGCCCACGCAGCCGTGAGATTCAAGACATTCTAGTGCGTTTGGATGAGGAGCTTGGCGAGCTGTTGGCGCACCTCGATCGGAAGGTTGGACGCGGCAACTATATCGTGGCATTGAGTGCCGACCACGGTGTCGCGCCGGTGCCGGAAGACATGGCCAAGACGGGCGCCGACGCCGGTGTCTTAAATGTTTCCGAGCTGCAGGAACGCATGGAAAAAGCGCTGGAGCCGTTCAACTACACGAAGTACGCGATCGCCCGCATGGCCGAAGGCAACGTGTACTTTTCCCCCGGAATTTATGGCCGTTTGAAGCAGGACCCCGCGGCGTTGCGAGCGCTGGTGGATGCGGCGTTGTCGCAGCCTGGTGTGGCCGCGGTCTATCGCGCGGAAGACTTAAGCGGAGCAGTTTCGGGCAGTTCGCAAATCCGTACGGCCTTGACGCTCAATTATTTCCCTGGCCGCAGCGGTGATCTATTCATTGTTCCGAAGCCCTACTGGCTCGTGGATGGCTCGCCCGCAGGCAAGAAAGCTGGCGGCGGCACAGGACACGGCACTCCTTACAATTACGACCAGCATGTGCCGTTGCTTTTGCTGGGATACGCAATTCAGCCGGGCGAGTATTTTGCTGTGGTCACGCCAGCGGACATCGCACCCACTTTTGCCGCGCTTTGCGGCATCACGCTAGCTACGCGCGATGGGCGTGTTCTGGCGGAAGCTCTGCATGCACGCGCGTCCAAATAATTCCACAAGCTGCACGGGATTTTTCGGATGCACAAGAAACTTCGTGCTATTCTCTCTCCAACGTGAGTTCTCTGGACCGCGTTGACCTCCAAGTGCAAGTTGGCGCTCTGCGCCTTACTAATCCCGTCATCGCAGCAAGCGGCACCTTTGGCTATGGCTTAGAATTTGCTCATCTGGTCGACTTGAACCGCCTGGGCGGCTTCGTCACTAAGGGCGTATCACTCGAACCCATCGAAGGTGCGCCTGCTCCCCGGCTCTGCGAAACGCCTTCTGGGATGCTGAATGCGGTAGGCCTACAGAACGTAGGCGTAGCTTCGTTCGTCAAGGAAAAGCTGCCCCTGTTGCAAAAATACAACACCAACGTCATCGTCAATGTTTTTGGATACACTATTGAAGATTACGTGGAGGTGATCCGGCGGCTTGAGGATGCCTCGGGAATCGCCGCCTATGAGCTAAATATTTCCTGCCCGAATGTCAAAAAGGGAGGGATGCAGTTCGGCAGTGATCCCGATCTGGTCGCGGAAGTTGTTATGGCAGCCCGGCGGGCCGCCAGGCACCGCCCCCTCTGGGTGAAGCTGATGCCGTTGGTTACAGACATCGGCCTGATCGCCAAAGCCGCGGAATCTTCCGGGGCTGATGCCTTGACCGTAGCCAATACCTATCCTGCTATGGCCATTGACTTTAGGACGGGAAAATCGAAGCTGGGCAATCTCACTGGTGGCCTTTCTGGTCCAGCGATCAAGCCGATTACACTCCGGCTAGTCTGGGAGGCGCGGAAGGCGGTGAATATCCCTATCGTTGGCTTGGGAGGGGTCGAGACGGCCGAGGACGTGCTCGATTATCTTTACGTAGGCGCTTCGGCGGTACAGGTCGGAACGGCCAGCTTCGCTGACCCGAGGGCCAGTGAGACGATAATCGGGAGTTTGGGGCCACTGGTACAAACGGTTAAGTGTAATGTTATCAGTGAATTAATGGATAGATTTGGAGCCGATTTTGGTTGACATAACGCTGTTTTTCTGCTACACTTTTTGAACGTTTGTAGTTAAAAGAACACACTATGCAAAGACCACTCTTCGTCGCATGGGCTGCTATCAGGTGGGTGCCGCTGATGTTCCTCATCGCTCCCGTCATGGAAGCTCCTCTTGTCGCTCACTTGAGTGAGCCAGTCAAGCCTATAAAGGTTTGGGTTGGCAACGCCAGTTGGTATGGTCCTAAATTCAATGGCAAGCGGACCGCCAACGGCGAGAGGTTTAGTGCTGAGAGTTTGACTGCAGCGCACCCCAACCTGCCCTTTAATTCCTGGGTGCGCGTCGTCAACCCTCGTAACGGCAAGTTTGAAGTGGTACGTATCAATGACCGCGGTCCCTATCAAGAGGGCCGCGAAATTGATGTATCCTATCGGGTAGCCCGAAAGATTGGCCTGATCCACTCGGGAGTGAGCCAGGTGCGGCTGGAACTGATGCAACTGCCGCCCAAGCGCGACCGAGCCGACGAGAGCCAGAAGTAAATGTTTCGGGCACGTCCCGAACCTTGACCTTCGATGCCCATCCACGCAGCAGTCTGATTGTCGCCCTCGATTTTGACTCCCTATCCACAGCACTGAAATTCGCCAAGCAGGTGGCGGATCTTGTTGGCATGTTCAAAATTGGCAGCCAACTGTTCACATCCGCAGGACCCGAAGCGGTCCGCCAGGTAGCGCAAATGGGAGCGGACATTTTTCTCGACCTGAAATTCCACGACATTCCCAACACGGTGGCGGGCGCGGTACTCGCCGCTGCCGCGATGCCCGGCGTGCAGCTCGTCAATGTGCACGCGCTTGGCGGCAGCGCGATGTTGCGCGCCGCGGCACAAGCGATCAGCGCTGGTGTGCCCATGGGCGCGGACCGTCCGCGGCTGCTCGCCGTGACCATCTTGACCAGCATGGATCAGAAGGCCGTTCGCGAGGTGGGAATTGGCGGGCCACCGTCGACGCGCGTCGTGAAGCTCGCGAAACTCGCGCAAAACGCCGGCGTGGATGGCGTGGTGGCTTCTGTGCGGGAGACCAAGGCAATTCGCAAAGCCTGTGGCAGGGAATTCCTGATTGTAACCCCTGGGGTGCGTCCCAAAGAAGCGATGGCCGGTGCGAAGAAAGACGATCAAGCGCGCACCGCAACTCCCCGCGAAGCAATTCGCGCCGGCGCCGATTTCATCGTCGTGGGACGTCCCATTCTGGCGGCGAGCGATCCGCGCGCCGCAGCCCGGGAAATTGTGGACGAAATCGCCAGCGCCAAGTAACAGAACTATAGCGAACAGTTTCCGTTCGAGTTTCGGGCGATGCCGTGTCTGCCGTTTAGGCTAGCTGCGAGTGCATACTATGTGCGTGGCAGTCGCGACGCAGTGATGAAGCTGATGGTTTCGTAAGGGCATAGCGCGCGAAATTCAATCAACCCGGAATTCATGAACTCACCTCTCAAGAGCGTGGTCGTCGGCACCGCCGGCCACATTGACCACGGCAAGTCTACGCTGATTGAAGCCCTGACCAGCACGCATCCGGACCGCCTCAAGGAAGAGAAGCGCCGCGGCATCACCATCGATCTGGGCTTCGCCTTTCTGGAAGAAAGCGAAGTGCGCTTTGGTTTTGTGGACGTGCCGGGACACGAGCGCTTCATAAAGAACATGCTCGCGGGAGCTTCAGGGATCGACGTTGTTCTGCTGGTCATCGCCGCTGATGAAGCCATCCGCCCGCAAACTCGCGAACATTTCGAGATTTGCCGCTTGCTGGGAGTACAACGCGGTGTGATCGCCCTGACGAAAAGCGATCTTGTGGACGCGGATACCTTGGGGCTGGTGCGGCTGGAAGCCGAGGAATTCGTCAAGGGGTCGTTTCTCGCCGGTGCGCCTATCCTGCCGGTCAGCGCGAAAACAGGCGCCGGAATCGCGGAGCTGAAGACTGCACTCGTGAAAACAGCACGGGAATTGAGCGTAAGAGACACGTCGCGCTACTTTCGTCTGCCGATCGACCGCTCCTTTCCTGTGAAGGGCTTTGGCACGGTGGTGACTGGGACAGCGATCTCCGGCCAGATTACCGCCGGTGAAGACGTTGAATTGCTGCCGGCGCATCAGGTTCTGCGCGTTCGCGGATTGCATTCCGGTGGAAAAGCTACTCAGCGCGTGGAAGCGGGCCAGCGCAGCGCAATCAATCTCTCGGGAATTGAGCACACAGCGATTCAACGCGGCATGGTGATTGCGTCCCCGGGGCGCTTCCGTGCAACACGCCGTGTGGACGTTCGCCTGGAATTGCTGCCTTCAGCCCCAAAAGTGAAACAGCGCGCGCGGGTCCATTTTCACGCCGGTACTGCCGAGACCGTTGGCGAAATCTATCTGTACAAAGGAACTTTCATCCTGCCCGGATCGAGTGCCTTGGCGCACTTCAAGCTGCAGGACGAGATCGTTTTGGGACGTCGCGACGGCTTTATTGTGCGCCAGTTTTCGCCGGTGGTATCCATCGGTGGTGGCGCGATCCTCGATCCGCTGGCGCGGCGTCCCGCGCGAAAAGACACTGGCCGCGTCGCTTATCTGGAAACATTGGAAAAAGGCGCGCGCGAGGAAATTCTGGTTGCGCTCGCCGAGCGCAACATTCTTGGCGTCCCCTTGCGTGAGATTGTCGCCCGGACGGAATGGCTGGAGAGCGAAGTGCGCGCCGCAGCCGAAAAGCTAACTCTGACAAAGCAGGTCCGTATCGTCGCGCTCGAACCTCTCATTGTGCTCTCCGAAAACGCCTTTGCCGACATTTGCGAAAAACTGTTGGCTCGTGTGGAGCGCTTCCACAAGGAGAACCCGCTCTTGCCCGGCATCGCGCGAGAAGAGTTGCGAGTCAGCCTCGGAAAGCGCGTGCGGCCAGAATCTTTCCGGACCGCGCTTGAAGCGCTCGTGCAGGAGAAAAAACTGGTACTGCACGCGGAGTTCGTAGAGAAACCCGGCGCGGGAATCACCCTGACGCTCGAAGAAGAGCGTGCCAAACAGCAGATCGAGCAGACGTTCGCAAAAGCCGGTCTGGCGGCGCCCTTGGCGAAAGAGGTTTTTGCGCAACTGGCTATCGAGAAGGCCCGCGCGGAAAAGTTGTTGCAGATTCTGCTTCGGGAAAAAGTGCTGGTTCGCGTCTCGCCCGAGCTAATTTTTCACGCTGCCGCGCTGGAGCGCCTTCCGGCGCTTTTGAGGGACTACAAGAAGGCGAAGGGCGAGCGAATTGGTGTGCCAGCCTTCAAGGAACTCACTGGAATCACACGTAAGCATGCGATACCGTTACTCGAATACCTCGATCGGCAGCGGTTCACGCGCCGGGCAGGGGACGAGCGTGTTATCCTATAAGCGTCGAAAACAGCGGCGGCCAAGGCTTGCTGAGCAAGCAGGAGTGCGCTAGCTTGCAGAGTAGCGCGAAAACCGAGAGTCGCCGGGAGGCAGTTCATGGGTGAATTTAGCATTTTCCACTGGCTGGTTGTTCTGGCCATCATATTGATCTTCTTCGGCGGGCGGCGCATTCCCGAAGTGATGAAGGGCTTGGGCGAAGGCATTCGCAGCTTCAAGGAAGGCATGAGCGGCACATCCCAGGCGCCCACTCCGCCGCCAGCACAAACACCTCCAGCGCCGCCGGCAGAAGAAAAAAAGTAAACGCCGCCAAGAGCGATTTGAAGGATTGCCTTAGGGCCCCGACTCGTTCGGGGCCTTTTTGTTTTAGGTATGCCGTTTCGTGGGAGAGATTATATCCACCTAACGTAGCGCGGAATGCTGAAGGGGAATTGTCTGCAGAATCTTCCACGGAAACGAGAGAACACACAAAAAGCGCCAGCATCACAATTGTGCCCAAAGAGTTATAGCCAGTGTTTTTCCAGCGCAAAAGCTGACCTTTCGACCAGTAGCACCACCACAACTTCTTCTCCAAACTTGTGTATTACAGGGTGTCCAAAGGATTCAGGTCGAAGGCAAAAAAAGGAGATTCGGTCATGAGCAACAAGTTCTCGAAGTGGACGATTGTGCCTGCGGCAGTGCTGCTGCTGGGCACACTGGCGCTGGCACAGGATCCATCCGCCAGCGGGTCGAGCAGCGGTTCCGGCAGTTCTGCTTCGCAAGGGTCCAGCACGCCGAGCACGACACCGGCGCAGAAGCCCACGATTGCGCAGCGCAAGGAAAACCAGCAGGACCGCATTGCGCAGGGCGTGAAGAGCGGGCAACTGACCGCGGGTGAAACTGCCAATCTGGAGTCGAAAGAAGCGGCGATCAATGGCGAAACCCGCGCCGACCGCTCCGCCAACGGCGGAAAGCTGACGCAATCCGAAAAGCAGCAGGTCAACTCGCAGCAGAACAAGCTTTCCAACCAGATCTATCAGGACAAGCACAACGCCAATACCGCGCATTACGGTAACAATCAAGTCGGGCAGCGCCGTCAAAACCAGCAGGACCGCATTGCCCAAGGCATCAAGAGCGGCCAATTGACCGCCGGCGAGACCGCCAAGCTGGAAAACCAGCAGAAGGGCATCAACCAGCAGGTGAAGGCGGATCGTTCCGCAAACGGCGGCAAGCTCACAACCGGCGAAAAGCAACAGGTCAACAAGGAACAGAACGCCGCTTCCAAGAACATCTACAACAAGAAGCACAACGCCAACACGCAGCCCAAGGCCAAGTAGCAGGATTCAAATCAGGGACTTCGAAGCAGAGCGCCTCGGCCTGGCCGGGGCGCTTTTTTTTGCTGCCGCTGTAGGGAAAGCGTAGGGTTCCCACCGGAAACCGCGCTGGTAAAACTCCAGGACTCGCGCTGCACTACATAGGCTCGTTCTCCGTCCAGCCCAACTCCCGCAAGGCCGCAAGAAGATGTTCGAGGGGCAACCCGACCACGTTGTAGTAGCAGCCCTCGATCCGCGGGATGAAGCGGGCGGCGCGCCCTTGAATCGCATAGGCGCCGGCCTTGTCATAGGGTTCTTCGGTAGATAGGTACTTCGAAATTTCCTCCGCCGTCAGCCGGGAAAAATGCACCAGGGTGGTTTCCACGAAGCGCAGGCGCTGCGCATCTGGCAGGCGAATCAGCGATACGCCCGTATGCACGGAGTGGGTGCGCCCGGAAAGTTGTTCGAGCATGTGGCGCGCATCCTCGGTGGAACGCGGCTTGCCCAGAACCTGGCCATCGAGAACCACCACCGTGTCCGCGGCAATCACAATCGCCGGACCCACGGCGCGCGCGGCCACCAGATCCGCCTTGGTATCGGCCAACCGCTGGACGAGCGCCTGTGGCGCTTCGTCCGGGTAGGGAGTCTCATCCAGGGCGGAAGAAACCACGGTGAACGACACACCTGCATCGCGAAGGATTTCCGCGCGGCGTGGTGAAGCAGACGCAAGAATAAGTTTCATGAAGCCCGCCTGCCGGAAGAATACTACAGCGAGCGCGCGCTGACAGCCTGTGCCTTGACTCAGAGGAACGTGGCTTAAATGACGACAGATTCCTGGTATTCGCCGTAGGCTTGGCGCAGGGCGTCGGAAATTTCGCCGACCGTGGCGTAGGCCTGGACGGCGGCGAGAATGCGTGGCAGCAGGTTTTCTGATGTTCCCGCACACCGCTGGAGTTCTGCGAGGGCCGCCTTGGCCCTGGGCGTATCACGTTTCATGCGCAACGCTCTCAGCCGCGCCACTTGCGCGCGCTCGATTTCCGCATCAATGCACAGCGTGGGAATCTGGCGATGGCTCTCGGTCACAAAGTCGTTCACACCAACAACGATGTGCTCCTTGGATTCAACGCCACGCTGATAGTCGTACGCCGCGCGCTGAATTTCCGTCTGCACGAAGCCCGCTTCGATGGCTTTGATCATCCCGCCCATGGCATCAATCTTCGAGAGGTATTCCTGCGCACGCGCCTCGATCTGTTCCGTGAGCGACTCGATGGCGTAAGAGCCGGCCACGGGATCGATCGTGTTGGTGACGCCAGTCTCGTGGGCGATGATCTGCTGTGTACGCAACGCAATCAGCGCCGATTCTTCCGTGGGCAGCGCCAGCGCCTCATCCATCGAATTGGTGTGCAAGGATTGGCAGCCGCCGAGGACCGCAGCCAGCGCCTGGATGGCCACGCGCACGATGTTGTTTTCAGGCTGTTGCGCGGTGAGAGACGACCCGGCCGTTTGCGCGTGAAACCTCAGCAGCAGCGAGCGCGGATCCTTGGCCTGGAAACGATCGCGCATGATCTTTGCCCATAGCCGCCGCGCCGCACGGTACTTGGCAACTTCTTCCAGCAGATCGCTGTGCGCGTTGAAGAAAAACGAAAGCTGCGGCGCAAATTCGTCGATTTGCAGGCCCGCGTCGAGCGCGGCCTGCACGTACGCGATGCCGTCGGCAAGCGTGAAGGCCACTTCCTGGACCGCCGTCGAGCCCGCTTCGCGAATGTGGTAGCCGGAAATGGAAATGGTATTCCACTTCGGAAGCGCGCCGCGGCACCACGCAAAAATGTCGGTGACGATGCGCATCGCCGGACGAACCGGATAAATGTACGTGCCGCGCGCGATGTACTCCTTCAGGATATCGTTCTGGATCGTGCCGGAAAGTTTCTGCAGGCTTGCGCCTTGTTTCTTGGCCACAGCAACGTAAAGGCACAGCAAGATCGCCGCCGTCGCGTTGATGGTCATGGAAGTGGAGACTTTTTCGAGCGGGATCTGATCGAAGAGCGTTTCCATGTCTTCCAGCGAATCGATCGCCACGCCGACTTTGCCGACCTCGCCGAGTGCCAGCGGGTGATCGGAATCCATGCCGATCTGCGTAGGGAGATCGAACGCCACCGAAAGCCCCATCTGCCCTTTGCTCAGAAGATAGCGGTAACGCTTATTCGATTCGACGGCGCTGCCGAAGCCCGCGTATTGCCGCATCGTCCAGAATCGCCCGCGGTACATGCTGGGATAGATTCCGCGAGTGTACGGGAATTCACCCGGGAGGCCGAGCGCCTGCTCCGGATTCCAGCGCCTGAGAGAATCTGAAGTGTACAAACGCTCCAGGGGCAAGCCCGAAAGAGTGGTGAAGCGCGGTTTACGTTCCGCAGGCGTAGCGGATTTGGCTTTACCGTCAGACATGAAAGAGGCCTGCTTCCGGCGCGAACTTTTGAATCGAAAAATCATCGCCTGCGGGCGCGCAGCCGCGATGCACTACAATTGCCGGGAGCGGCGAAACGAACCCACGGCAAAGGCGATGAACACACCGGCGACGCCAACCGATACTCCGATGAGCCAGTGGGCGACGTCGCGGGTCCACGCGCGGAATGCCAAATTCAGCCAGCCTACCGCCAGCACCGCAAACGACGCGCCGATCACTTCGTGAAACAATTGCCTAAAAACCCGCCATAACCGGCGAAATCCGCGTGCTTCCCCCGAACGAGCGATCTTTCCTCCTGCCATGGTCATACTTGCCATCTTAGCGCAGATTGCCGAGAACAGCCGGTCGTACGCCGTCCCAAAGTACAGTTTCCCGCCTGTGAATAGATTGAAGACAACGCCAAAAGGGCATCTTGTGTCGAATCGGATGTAGGCCTAAAATCAACTCAGGAGTACTGGGGGAGCCACCCTTGCAACTTGACGATCATCTCAAGAATCTGCTGCGCGAACTGGGCCATGCCATCAACGACACGGTTTCGGAATCGGACCGGATTACGGGCGCAATCGCCGGCGTGCGCGCGCATGGCTATGACATCGTCCTGAAACTTGATGCCACCATCGGCCTGGCAAAACGCGATGGCAGCAACGCGGACGGGACAGCAATGACCACGCAGGATCGCCGCTTCCTGGAATCCCTGCGCATACAAGTGGACCAGGATTCCATGGAGCAGGTACCCGAAACACGGCCCGCGTCGCGGCTCACCATGACGCCCCAGGATGTACGGTTTCTGAAATCACTTCGTATTGCGACGGACGACATCGAATGAAACGCCATCTCCAATTCGCGGCTGCCGGCGCGTTGGCTCTGTTCGTGACGGGCATGTTCGGCGTTTCAAAAGCTGCGGCGCAGGCTCCGGTGGTCACTCCGATCATTGTGGATACGGCGGCGCCCATCATTGTGAACGCGATCAAGCCGAAGCCCAAAGCGACGGGGCTCGTAAAGTTCCAGGGCTTTGTCATGCACGCCAATATTGCCCAGGTTACTGTGCGGGCCAAGGGCAACGACCTGGCAATTCAAACTTTTTCGCTCGGCGAAAAGGCCTCTGCGAAAATGCAACAGATCGTCGATAAAGGCGGCTACCAGTACGGCGACAAGATCACCGTGTATTACGACCCGCAGTCGCTGAAGGCCATAAAGTTTAAGGGTAAACCGTCGCCGCCCCTCTAAAGGAAGCGAGCCATGCTGCGCTTTCCTGCCGTTGCTGGGAAGTTTTATCCTGCCGCTCCTAGGGAACTCACTTCCCTGATCAGAGAATTCACAGACAGGAAATCTGCGGCTGAACCGATGCACGTGCGCGCGTGCCTGGTGCCTCATGCCGGGTACGTCTATTCCGGAGTTGTTGCCGGCGCCGTTTTCTCCCGCATTTTTCTGCCAAAGAAGATTCTGCTCTTGGGCGTGCGGCATTACCCGCGCGGAGAAGCGCTGGCCATCCTCTCGGAAGGGTCCTGGCGTACACCGCTGGGAGATGCCGCCATCGATTCTTCGCTGGCGCAGCGTCTGCGCGCAGCCTGCCCGGCTTTGCGCGAAGACTCCGTCGCGCACAGCCAAGAGCACTCTCTCGAAGTTCAACTGCCCTTCCTGCAGGAACTCGATCCCGGGTTCTCTTTCGTACCTGTGGTGCTCGGCACAATCCGCTTCGATCAACTGGTCGAGGTGGGAGAAGGAATCGCCCGCGTTCTGAGCGAAGACAAGGAAGAAATTCTCGTGGTGACCTCCTCGGACATGAATCACTACGAAGACGACGCAACAACCCGCCGCAAAGACCGCAAGGCCATCGACCGCGTGCTGCAGTTCGATGCCAAAGGGCTCTATCAGGTCTGCCGGGACGAGGAGATCTCCATGTGCGGCCTGGGGCCCGCCGTTGCCATGCTCACGGCGATGCAGCGTCTCGGCGCAAAAAAAGCGGAACTCGTGCGCTATGCCACTTCCGGAGATGCCACGGGCGATCGCGACGCCGTGGTTGGCTACGCCGGTATGACGTTTGCCTGAAGCGTGTGCAAAACAATCTGCGTGAGCTACTGAAGGGGAATGTGGGTCTTACCGGAGTGCCGTGAAGCACGCCGCACAGTCGCACGAACGATCTCCAAATCAATTAGCGCGGATGCCCGCCCCCGCTCCCGCCGCCTCCCGAAGCGTGCGATGAAGAAGATGACGAGGAGCCGGAAGAACCGCCCGAGCTGCGACTGCCTCCCGATGCCCCCATACCAGAAGAACCGGAGGTGGACCGTGAGGAGCCACCCCCCGAACTGTGCGCTGGCGGCGGCGTCATAGCCGGACGCGGTGGGAGAGAAGCTCGCGGCACAGCCGGAGTTGATGGCGTATTACTTGGCTGAATCACCCTTGCAGTAGGCGGCAAGTTTTTCCCCATCGTCGCCGTCGGCGTTTTGCCCTCGTTTGAAGCTATCGCCCCGTTTGCGCTGTTTGGCGGATTATTCGCGTTCACGAAACGATGTTCCTGCGGATCGTAGGTGATCGACGATCCGAACACCGGCGTCGCCGC
>Ga0074045_10000594_pt1 | contig 35250 bp, 34 predicted proteins | sample BogForMeECP23OM2_FD_94442 | JGI IMG/M metagenome (GOLD analysis project Ga0074045, IMG submission 94442) | Bog forest soil microbial communities from Calvert Island, British Columbia, Canada - Bog Forest MetaG ECP23OM2 | ecosystem: Environmental > Terrestrial > Soil > Wetlands ...
GAGGTCGCGGAGAATCGCCAGAGCCATTGTCCGGTCGCGGCCGATACGATCTACCGCACATCTTGCGGATGTCATATCAGCCGCGGCCCGGCCAATGAATTCTGAATCGAGGCGAATTCATCCGGCGACCCAAACTTTTCAAGCTCTTCGAATCTTCGTAAACCGCGAACTGGACGATCTGCGGGCGCTGCTGGCAGCGGCGCCCAGGATTCTGAAGCCAGGGGGACGCGTGGTGGTAATCAGTTTTCACTCGCTCGAAGATCGCATCGTAAAGGATGCTTTCCGCGAGGGGAATATGAAGGGCAAGCACTTTCGGGTGCTGACCAAGAAACCGGTTACAGCATCGAAAGAAGAAAGCGATCGCAATCCCCGGGCACGCAGCGCGAAATTGCGGGCGGCGGAGAGAATCTAAAGGCGGCGTCCGGCGTCTGGCTTACGGGTTGGAAGCTGGAATGTTTTTCGGAAGCCGAGAGCCGGAAAGCCGAAGCCGATTTTGAGTTTGCTCCGGAAAACCTGCCGGAGTCCCGGCACAGCTGTAATGGCGTGCCGGGAGTTCAGGTTCTGGAAGAAGGCGGACTAATATCCGCTGGCAGAAATCGGGGGCCGGGGGCCGAAAGCCGGTCGCCGGAAGCCATGTTCGGGTTCCGTGGTAGGAATCCAATTCTGAGGTTGGGAAATGTACACAGGAACATTGATAAAGGACCTGATGGCGATGGTGGAGCGTGCCGAACGGGGCGTGCTGCAGAAGCGGATTGCCGACGAGCGGGAACTGCACCGGATGTTTGAATTGCGAGCTCCGCAAAGGCAAACAGAACGTATTTTCGCGGGTGCAGCATAATGGCGGCAGCGGCGGCAATTCGTAGTTCAAATCCGGCGGCGCGCCGCAACACATTCTTCACCGGAACGCCGGAAATCTATTTCGCCAAGGCGATCGATAATTCGCGGCTGCTGAAGGTGGAAGATCCCAGACGCAACCGGGAGATGAAGCAGTTTGCCACGGCGCTGGCTTGCCTGTTCCTTCTTGTATTTACCTATGCCTGGCAACACTTCCGGGCAATTGAATATGGCTACCAGATCGAAGCGGCGAAGCGCGAGCTCAATGACCTTACCGAAATGAATCGGTCGCTGCGCCTGGAGGATGCATCGTTGCGCGATCCGGAGAGGATTGACGTGATGGCGCGGCGAATGGGGCTGGTGCCCCCGGAACCGGGGCAGGTAATCCGCATGGACAACGCGTCGGTGGAGTCGAACGCGCCAGTGATGGCGAGTGCAGAGCCAGCGCTGATACTGACGGTGCAGTAAAGGAATGTGTAGGGCCGGATTTCGATCCGGCTGCCGAGCGAAGCTCGGCTGAGTTTCGGCGGCGGCCTGTCTGTATGTGGGCCGCCATGTTTGTCTCAGCTGCCTGCCGATGATCAGCAGATAACTTTTTATGGCTGGCAATTCCAATCTCGATAAAAACTCCCGGCTCTACCTGCTGGGCGGGATTCTCTTTCTCTGGTGCCTAGCCATTTGCGGGCGGCTGATTTATTTACAGATTTTCTGTTACGGAAGCTTCGCCAAGCAGGCCGAGCATCAGCAGCAGCGCGAGATTCCTCTTGCGGCCAAACGCGGAGTCATCTATGACCGCGCCGGTCACGAACTGGCGATGTCCGTGCTTGTGGATTCCGCCTTCGCTGTGCCTGGCGAGGTGAAAGACCTGCCCACGGCAGTGTCGCTGATCAGCCGCATCACCGGTGAAGATCGCAATGTCGTGCTCGCAGACTGCCGCAATCACAAGACTTTTTGCTGGGTAGCGCGCAAAGCCGACGACGAAACCATCGAGCGCATCCGGTCGCTGAACCTGCAAGGGATCCATTTTCAAAAAGAGCCGAAACGTTTTTATCCGGCGCGCGATCTGGCAGCGCAGGTCGTGGGCACCGTCGGCATGGAGGACTCCGGGCAGAGTGGCATCGAGCACGCATTCGACGACGAACTGCGCGGGCGTGCGGGCAAGATGTTTATTTCGGTGGATGCACGGCGGCAGTGGTTCTCCGACGTGGAGAAGCGGCCCGAGCCAGGCCAGAACCTCGTGCTGACCATCGACAAGAATGTTCAGTACATCGCCGAGAAAGAACTCGATCAGGCGATTCACGACACCCAGGCGATTGCGGGGACGGTGATTGTGGAAAATCCGCACACCGGGGAAATTCTGGCCTTGGCCAACCGGCCGACGTTTAATCCAAATCTGCGTAAAGACATCACGCCCGGTGCGCTAACCAATCGCGCCGTCAGCTACATCTACGAACCGGGATCGACGTTCAAGCTGGTGACGATTTCGGCTGCGCTCGAAGAGAAGCTTACCAATCCGGATGAAGTGTTCGACTGCCAAATGGGATCGATCGTGTACAACGGCATGCGCATTCGCGACTCGAAGCCGCACGGCCTTTTGCCTGTGTGGGGCGTGCTGGCCGAATCAAGCGACGTCGGTGCGATCAAGATTGCGCTGCGGCTCGGCGAAGACCGCTTTTACAAGTACATTCGCGCGTTTGGGTTCGGTCAGCAGACGGGAATCGAATTGCCGGGCGAAACCCGCGGGCTAACCAAGCCGGTGAGGCGCTGGTCCAAAGTCTCGATCGCAGCAATTTCCATGGGCCAGGAGATCGGCATTTCGCCACTCCAGTTGACGGGATTAATTTCAACTTTTGCCAACGATGGCGTGTGGGTGGCGCCGCGCATTGTCGCGGGAAAGGTAGAGCCGCAAGGCACGCCGCAAACCGTGGCGTTTCACCCGGCGGCGTCGCGTCGCGTCATCTCGAGTTATACCGCGGCCGAGATGCGGTCGATGATGCAGAAAGTGGTACTCGAGGGCACAGGACGCAAGGCAATTTTGGAAGGCTACACCTCGGCGGGGAAGACAGGCACGGCGCAGAAAGTCGATTCCGCGACAGGGGCGTATTCGAAGACGAAGTACATCGGGTCATTCGCGGGATTCGCGCCGGTGAATAATCCGCAGATAGTAGTCGCAGTGATTTTGGATTCGGCCGTTGGACTGCATCAGGGGGGTCAAGTTTCGGCGCCGGTATTTCGGCGCGTGACCCAGCAGGTGCTCGAATATCTGCACACCCCGCACGATCTCCCGCTCGCGCCCCAGCATCAGTTGTTGCTCGCGCAGGCCCGAACGAAGGATAACGACTTGGAGGAGGGCACGCCGGACCATCCGGGCGAACCGCTGGAGACTGCAGAAGTGGAGGGAGATTCCTCCGAAGCGGCGAAGCCCAGTGTGGCGAGGTCGCCCACGCCCGCAACTGCCGGAGCCGATGGAAACATAATTCAGGCGGCACTGCGGCAGGCCGAACCTATCCCGCCGCCACCCTCGAGAGCCCCCAGCCCAGGTCAAACGCCGCAAGCGAAATTCCCCAACGCATCGGACGCAGCAGCCACGACGCAATCCATTCTGCCGGCTAGCGGGACCGTTGTGTTAGACGTCGAGCAAGGCGGGATCGAAGTACCATCGTTTGTGGGTAAGACCGTGCGCGGCGCGGTGGAAGCCGCGCAGGACGCCGGCTTGGAGTTGGAAGCCGTCGGTAGCGGCGTGGCCCGGCAACAGACTCCAGCACCAGGGGCGCATGTTGCCGCAGGCGCGCATGTGACGGTGCAGTTTGGACGGTAACACTCCCACCGACTAGTACTCGGAACAAACCTTCCCGTTTGACCCGCCGAAAAACCGCGTGATACGGTAAACAGTCATACCATCCCAGCAGACCAGCCACTGCCGATGATTTGAGGTTTGCATTTGTCTTCTGTTGAGACGACGCCCGCCGGCACCACCATCGCCGTCCGGAAGACCGCGCTGAACGCCATCCATCGCCAGATGGGGGCGAAGATGGTCGATTTCAACGGCTGGGACATGCCGGTGGAATATCCCGCGGCGATCGGCTGCGGCATCATCAATGAGCATATCGCGGTGCGCACGGGCGTGGGCATTTTCGACGTGAGCCACATGGGCGACATTCGCCTGGCGGGAGCGCAGGCATTGGCCGCAGTGCAACAGATTTCGATAAATGACGCTTCGCGGCTGGCGATCGGGCAGGCGCAGTATTCGGCGCTGCTCTACCCGCAGGGAACCTTTGTTGACGACGTGATCGTTCATCGACTGGCCGAGGATGAATACCTGCTGGTGATCAATGCAGGCACGCGCGAAAAGGATTTCAACTGGGTGCGCGACAATACGCGGCAGTTTGACTGCGCAGTGGAGAATCTGTCCGATGATTTTACCCAAATCGCCATCCAGGGGCCGAAAGCCGTGGAGGTGCTTCAGAAATTGGCCGACGCGGATTTGGGGGCGGTGAAGTTTTACTGGGTCACGCGGGCGACGGTTTGCGGGCTGAGGAATACTCTCATCGCGCGCACCGGATATACGGCAGAAGACGGGTTCGAGATTTATGTTCCTGCAGATGAGGCTACCAGCGCGCGGGTGTGGAATGAGATTCTGAATGCGGGCAAAGAGTACGGCGTCGTGCCGTGCGGTTTGGGCGCGCGCAACACGCTGCGCCTTGAAGGCGCACTCTCGCTGTACGGTCACGAGATTTCCGATACGATTAACGTTTGGGAGGCTGGACTCAATCGCTTTTGCAAGATGGAGAAGCCGGACTTCATCGGAAGAGCAGCTCTGGAAAAAGCGAAGGTTGTGAGGTTGAAGCGAACCCTGGTTGGTCTGGAGATAACTGGGCGCGGCATTGCACGCGATGGATACAAGGTGCTCGACAGTAGCAGCCGCGAGATTGGATACGTCACCAGCGGGTCGCCCGCGCCGTTCTTGAAGAAGAATATTGCGCTGGCCTATGTGCCGCCGCAGTTCGAGGCGGTGGGTTCGGCCCTAAAGGTCGACATACGTGGCCAAGGCGTGGAGGCGCGAGTGGTGCCTACGCCGTTTTACAAGCGACCAAAGAAAACGGCCTAACTGAACAGAAAGAAGCAAAGAAAGAAGGATTCGCTAGTAAGTGGAAGCTAGAGTAGGGAACTGGACGCAATCATGGCCTATCCAACAGATCGCAAATACACCAAAGAGCACGAGTGGATTCAGACAAGCGGAACTTCCGCCACCATCGGCATCACCGACCATGCGCAGCAGTCGCTGGGCGACATTGTGTTCGTTGAACTGCCTAAGGTTGGCGCTGAACTCATAACGGGGAAGACTTTTGGGACGGTCGAGTCGGTGAAGGCAGTCTCCGATTTGTTTGCTCCAGCGTCGGGCACGGTCACGGCCACTAACGGCGAGCTAGCCACCGCCCCCGAGAAGGTTAATAAGGATCCACACGGCTCGTGGATGGTGAAGATCACGCCGAAGAACCCAGGCGAGCTGGAGGGGCTACTTTCCGCCTCGGACTATGAGAAGTTCGTGGCCGAAGAGGCCGGACATTGATCACGATTGACACTCGGTACGATTTCTTCGTGAAATTTGCGCACGGGTCAAAGCAGCGCGGGGCCGTCGCAATCAAAATGGCCGTGAGTTACATCTAAACAACTTCCGATGCGCTATTTACCCAAGTCTCCTTGCGACCGAGCGGCCATGCTTAAAGCGATTGGCTTGCGCTCGGTCGACGAGTTGTTCGAGCCGATTCCCGCCGAATATCGGCTAAGCCGCGACCTCAAAGTTCCCCGTCAGATGGCGGAATCGGAAATCGTGGATTATTTCCGCCAGCGCTCGCGGGAGAACGGCGAGGGCTATATCAGCTTCCTCGGGGCGGGCGCCTACTCGCACTACCGCCCGGTCATTATTGATTCGCTGATCTCACGCGGCGAGTTTCTCACCGCGTATACCCCCTACCAGGCGGAGATTTCGCAGGGGACACTGCAATCGATCTTTGAATTTCAAACGATGATCTGCGAACTCACCGGCATGGAAGTGGCGAACGCTTCTATGTATGACGGCTCAACCGCTGCGGCTGAGGCTGTGATGATGGCGGTGCGGCTCACCGGCCGTCGCTCCGTGGCGGTAGCGCGGAGTCTACATCCCGAGTATCGCGAAGTGCTGGCGACCTATGCGACTCACCAGGGAATGCCGCTTTCTATCGCAGGTTTCGCCGAAAACGGACGCTTGAATCTTGCCGATCTGGAAAAGTCGATCACCCCAGAGACGGCATGTGTGCTGATTCAATCCCCGAATTTCTTCGGGACGATTGAGGATGTGGCTGCGATTGCCGAAATCGCGCACAGGCATGGCGCAATGCTCGTGGTTTCGATTGCCGAAGCGGTATCGCTTGGAATTGTAGAACCGCCGCGCGCGGCGGACGTGATCGCGATGGAGGCGCAATCGTTCGGTGTGCCACTGGGTTTCGGTGGACCGTACTGTGGCGTGATCGCCACTCGGGAAAAATTCGTGCGGCAAATGCCGGGCAGGCTGGTCGGCCAGACCATCGACAAGCAAGGCAGGCGCGGATTTGTGCTCACCCTGGCCACGCGCGAGCAGCACATCCGGCGTGAAAAAGCCACATCGAACATCTGCACGAATCAGGCTCTGGTCGCGCTGATGGTCAACATCTTTATGACGGTGTACGGCAAGGTTGGATTGAGAGAGCTGGCAAAACAAAATCTGGCTAAGACAGCTTACGCGGCCGGAGAGTTTGCGAAACATAACAGGGTGTTGTTTGCCGGAGCACCTCGGTTTAATGAATTTGTCGTGCAGACCAGCGAGGATTCCAGCGCCATCAACAACCGGCTTCTGGGACACGAGATCGTTGGAGGGTTGCCCCTAAAAAGATTCTATCCCGAGTTGGGGAATGCGGCGTTGTGGTGTTGCACGGAGTTGACCACACGAACTGCGATCGACACGGCGGCGGCGTTGGTACCGCACAGCGAAGGCCTGGCGCAACCCGCAAATGATGAAAACGTCGCGGAGGTGGCACGATGAATCACGGACCGCGAAAAGCCACCCGCCACGTCAATCAGAACGAAGGGTTAATTTTCGAGAAATCTTCGGACGGCAAGGCCGCATGGAAACTTGCGCCGCTTGATGTACCCGAAGTAGATGCCGCGAAGCTTCTCGGATCATCAGAAAGAAAAGATCTCGGCAATATGCCTGAGGTGAGCGAGATCGAAATCATCCGCCACTTCACCCGGCTATCAACCTGGAACTACGCGATCGATCTGGGAATGTATCCCCTGGGTTCCTGCACCATGAAGTACAACCCGCGGGTGAATGAAGCTGTTGCACGAGTCGAGGGGATTGCGAACGGCCATCCCTACCAGCCGGAGAAAATCTCGCAGGGCGCTCTGCAAATTCTGAAGACGCTGAGCGAGTGCTTGATCGAAATCACAGGCATGGATGCGATCACGATGCAGCCGGCGGCGGGCGCGCATGGAGAGATGACCGGACTGCTCATGGTGCGGGCATATCACCACGCGCAGGGGCGGCCGCGGAAAAAGATTCTGATCCCCGACTCCGCGCATGGAACCAATCCTGCTACCGCCGCGATGGTCGACTACGCCGTGGAAAACTTGAAGTCGGATTCGAGTGGCATGGTGGACATTGCGGCGCTGGAAGCTCAGATGAACGAAGATGTCGCGGCGCTCATGCTTACCAATCCCAACACACTGGGAATCTTCGAGCAGCAGATTCACAAGATCGCCGACATTCTGCACGCCAAGGGCGGCCTTCTCTACATGGACGGCGCAAACATGAACGCGCTGGTCGGCAAGGTGCGGCCGGGCGATTTCGGCGTCGACTTGATGCACCTGAACCTGCACAAAACTTTTTCTACGCCGCACGGCGGCGGGGGGCCGGGGTCGGGGCCGGTTGCGATCAAGAAGAAACTTGAACCGTTTTTGCCGGCGCCGGTATTAGCGACCAGGGCCGATGGAACCCTCGGTTTCGAATATCACCGCCCGCAGTCGGTGGGCCGGGTGCGTGCCTTCTACGGCAACTTTGGAATGTTCGTACGCGCGCTGGCTTACATCCAGGCGAATGGCCCGGACGGTTTGCGGCAAACCACCGAGGACGCCGTATTGAACGCCAACTACATTCGCAGTGGCCTCGAAGGCACTTACGATCTGCCGTATTCCACGCCAACCATGCACGAGGTCGTGTTCAGCGACAAACTGCAGGTGAAAAAAGGCGTGCGCACCATGGATATTGCCAAACGGTTGATCGACTACGGTTTTCATCCTTATACGACGGCCTTCCCCTTGATTGTGCCGGGTGCGCTGATGATTGAGCCGACTGAGAGCGAGTCCAAGGAAGAAATGGATTTGTTCGTCGAGGCCATGAAGTCGATTGCGGAAGAAGTGGAAGAAGATCCGCAGACGGTGCTCGATGCCCCGCACTCCACGCGGGTTTCGCGGCTGGACGAGACAGCCGCTGCCCGGAAGCCGGTGCTGCGATGGAAGCCCGCGGTTTAATTCTGAGTAACCGCTGATCGCGGATCACTTCGTCGCAATGTTAACCGAGGCTCGAGTTGTCTCCCAATCCATTCTTAAGGTACAACCGCCCGCAGTCTTGTCGTAGGCGATGGTGAAGTTCTCAACCGGCGAAGGAAGCTTGGACACGGTCATATCCACGCGCGCGAGTTCATCGCTCTCGTATTTGTAAGGAATGCCCCACTCTCCGGTCTTCTTATTGATGATCAGCGTCCACTTATCGGCATTGGGCACGGTGAAGATGGTGTAGCTGCCAGCTGGAACGGCTTTTCCGCCGACATTCACATCAGCGCTGGTAACGAATGTTGTGGCATCATTGGCCCCGGTTCGCCAGACTTCGCCATAGGGTACAAGGCCACCATAAATCTTGCGGCCTTTCATGCGCGGGCCGGAGTACTCCGTCTTGATGGTCTTCCCGCCGCCCAGGTCACACGTCGCCGAAGCAGCCGGGCTGGGTTTGCCACCTCCCATCTGGGCGCAAGCCATGGTGGTGAAAAGGAAGGTTAGAGCTGCCGGGAGGAAAATTCGTTTTTGCATGGACTCTCCTTTTGAGTACTTCTGATACCAAAATGTTAGACGCGTCAGAAAGGAACATGTCAGCAGACCCGTAATTATGCGCCATCCGCCGTCGCGGTTACAATCTCAGCATGCCGGTATTCGACGAGAAGCAGGAAGAACTGGAGCGTTACGAAACCATGATGGGCGTGTCGCGCGGCCGCCTGGCAGTGACCATGGACACCATCACCGATGCCATGGCGCTGGTTGGCCAGCACGGCGTCTACTGCCAGAGCCAGCGCTGGCCGGGCAAGCCAGTAATGGATATCCAGATCATCATGAAGAGCTTGACCGACGCGAAGGAATTGATCCAGAGCGTGATGGAAGAGTTGAAACGCAATCCTTGATGGAGACTGTGAGCCAGTTGCAAAGTGCGCGTAGCCACGCTCCTATGGCTTCACAGTAACCATCACCACGCCATGCGAAGCTACGGCCGCGGAAAACTTTCCCGTGAATTTTCCCAGATCTTTGTGCTGCCATAGGTCGCGTACTGAGGCGCTCAGGTGTGAGGGGTAGCCCAGAGCCTCCCAATTGGTTGAGACTTCATGTTCCGCACTTCCGCGATTAAGCAGAATTACCGCACGGCTGCCATCTCTCAACTCCTTGGCCCAGACTTCCAGATCGCCGTCCTTCCACACGCGTTCGCCCTGGCGTCCTTTGGCGTCCTGATCCACGGCAATGACTTCCTTGTTTTGGAGAATGTCGCGGATCTCGGGCCGCATATCGCGCAAATCATTGCCCGCGATCAGCGGCGCAGCCAGCATTGACCACAGACTGAAATGCGAACGATATTCCGTGTCGGTCATTCCCCCGTTGCCCACCTCCAGCATGTCGGGGTCGTTCCAGTGGCTGGGACCGGCGTAAGAGTAGAGTCCCGCCTCCGCATCTACGATGTCAAGCATGCCCCAGGAGCAGCAGTCCCCAGGCTTCCATTCGAGTCGGCCCTGCCAGCGGTCCTGGATGTCACCGGTTGTACGCCAAAGATTGCCGCCGACCTCCTTTCCCCAGAGCCAGGGTTTGGCTGTGCCCCATTCGCAAATGCTGAGCACGATGGGACGGCCGGTAATATCAAGCGCCGCGCGGATATTCGCGTAGGAAGCTCTGCCATCCTGCGTGGTAGTGCTGCACCAGTCATATTTCAGATAGTCGACGCCCCATGCCGCGTACAGAATGGCATCCTGATATTCGTGGCCGAGGCCGCCGGGGCGCCCGGCGCAGGTCTTCACGCCCGCGTCGGAATAGACTCCGAACTTCAGGCCGAGCGCATGAATGTAATCGCCGACAGCTTTCATGCCATGCGGAAAGCGCTGCGCGTCCACCACGATATTGCCTTGGGCATCGCGGCTCACCTGCCAACAGTCGTCGATGTTGACATACTCATATCCCGCGTCTTTCATCCCGGATTTGACGATTGCGTCAGCCATGCTTCGGATCATCTCTTCGCTGACATTGCAGCCAAACTTGTTCCAGGAATTCCAGCCCATGGGCGGCGTGAGCGCGAGATTGGCTGTCGAAGCCGGGCTCCCCTGCGCAAACAAGCCGGTGACAGACGACAAAACGAAGAGCCAAATGGCAAGAACTACCCGGTTCGTTTTCATGCAGACTTTCTATCAGAACTCGGCTCAGATTGGTACCGGGAAGATGAGACCGATTACGGACGCGCTGTTGGCCTCAAATCCGGTTTACAATGCCGGGTTGCTGGGATCCCGGAGGGCTTCGTGTACAAGTATCAAAGTTCGCCAGCCGATCTGTTGGTTGACCTGCCTTGGTTCCTCATCATGGCTTGCAGCTTTGTGTTCCTCTCTGCGAATCCTGGTCGAGCGCAAAATGCCTCGGCGCCGCTGGGAATTTTCGAAGGCCATGCGGACGTGGGCGCGGTTCTGCATCCGGGTTCCGTCGAGTATGACGCTGCGAAGCGGATCTACACCATGAGCGGCAGCGGGGAGAACATGTGGTCGGTGGCGGACGCCTTCCAGTTTGCATGGAAAAAAGTTTCCGGGGATATCACGCTCACTGCCGACATTTCGTTCGCAAGCGCAGGAGGGAACGAGCACAAGAAAGCTGTCTTAATCATCCGCCAGAGTCTGGACGCGGATTCCGTTTACGCAGACGTAGCGCTGCACGCCAGTGGGCTGACTTCGCTGCAATTCCGCGACAAGAAAGGAGCGGCGACTCGGGAGATCCAGTCGAACCTGTCCGCCCCCAGGCGGCTGAGGATCGCCAAACGTGGGGATTACTTCTACATGGCGCTGGCCGCTGATGGTGGCGACCCCAAGATTGCTGGAGGATGGCTGCGGATCCCGCTGCAAGGTACGTTTTACGTAGGCGTCGGAGTCTGTTCGCACGACAAGGATATTGTAGAAAAAGCGGTGTTCTCAAATGTCGAGCTTAACGTGCCAGCTGCCGTGCCGGCAGCGCAGCCGCTACTCTACAGCGCCCTGGAAACGGTTGCGATCGACTCTGCCGACCGGCGCGTGCGGTATCTTGCGCCGGGACGCTTCGAAGCTCCCAACTGGACCCGAGACGGCTCTTCATTCCTTTTTAATCGCGACGGCCACATCGAGCGCTTGCCAGTGAACGGAGGCGACCCGCAAACCATCGACACCGGTTTCGCCACCCGCTGCAATAACGACCATGGCATTTCGCCTGACGGCACGCAGCTCGCGATCAGCGATGGTTCACAGGAAGAGCATAAGTCCGTCGTCTATATCGTCCCCTTTTCAGGCGGTGTCCCTCGCCGGATCACCAAGAACTCACCATCCTATTGGCACGGCTGGTCTCCGGACGGAACGACCCTTGCCTTTGTCGGGCAGCGCAATGACGATTTCGATATCTACGCCATCCCCGCTGCTGGGGGCGACGAGAAGCGCCTCACCACCGCCAAGGGCCTGGACGATGGCCCCGAATACTCGCCCGACGGAAAATTCATTTACTTCAACTCCGAGCGCACCGGCCACATGCAGATCTGGCGCATGAAAGCGGACGGCAGCGAGCAGCAGCAGGTATTTTCCGACGACCTCAACAACTGGTTCCCGCATATTTCACCGGACGGCCGGTGGATGGTGTTTCTCACCTATGAAGCTGACGTGACCGGCCATCCGGAGAACAAGAATGTGATGGTGCGGATGACGCCGCTGGTTGATCAGAAAACAGCGGACACAAAGATTACAGTCCTGGCAACGTTGTTCGGAGGACAGGGAACCATCAATGTGCCCTCGTGGTCGCCTGACAGCAAACAAATTGCATTCGTCAGCTATGCGCTCATCCCGCAAGAGTAGATCGGCAGCAGAATCTTGTTGCTGTTATGTTGCCCTCACAAGTTCGCCCCTGGCTGTGATATCTGCAAGGCAATAACCGCAGTCATCTGACAAGGGCCAATACTTTGACAGTCATCCGTCTGACACAAGTGCGTGTCACAGCCGTGGGGCGTTGTTTCAGAGAAATCGTTTTTCGGCGTTTCGATCCGGGCAAAGAGCCAGTTTAGGGTTGAAAACACCGGGTTCTGTGAGCAGTCGGGACACATCGGCGCCCGAACGGCGCCGAACTCCGCCTATCATTCAACTACTTGGTCTCTTACGTGCAAATCGTTTCGTCGACGAGGTTCGACTCTACGGATCGGTCGGTTTGACCGGGCGGCTACGACTCCGGTCGCCTTTTGGTCTTTCCATTTCGGTGAGGCGGCCTCTTTTTTCGCTGTTTTGTCTGCAAGCAAGAGAAGTAACCAGAAATGTTAGGAGGAACGTGATGAATTTCAAGCTGAATTGTGTATTGGTCATTGCAGTGTGTCTGGCGGCGTTGCTCGCGTGGACCGATTCTTTGGAGCTGAAGAATGGCAGCCTGATTAACGGCAAGTTCGTGAGTGGCACGGAGAATGAAATTAGCTTCCAGGTCGGCTCGTCCGTGCAGAAGTACGACCTTGCTGACGTCGCCTCGCTCAGGTTTGGTTCCGAAACGGCAACCGGTGACATGCCGGCGCGGCCGGAGAATTCGCTTCCCAACAATCCGGGCACGCTAGCCACCCCGAATGCCCCGTTATATGTCACGATCCCGGCAGGAACGCGTATCAGCGTGCGCACCATCGACGGCATCGATTCCACCAAGAACCACGTGGGGGATCGTTTCGAAGCTTCCCTGCAAGAAGCGCTGATCGTCGACGGAAACGTTGTGGTCGCCAAAGGGGCCGACGTCTATGGCCGACTGGCGGAGGCGAAGAAGTCAGGGACGTTCACCGGCAAATCGAAACTACAGTTGGAGCTGACCGGGATTGTCGTCAACGGGCAGACCGTTCCCGTGGTCACGGGAGAATATGAACTGACCGGTAAGTCGCGTGGGGCGAGCACCGCGAAGAGAACGATCGGCGGAGCGGCATTAGGATCGATCATAGGCGCGGTGGCTGGTGGCGGTGAAGGGGCGGCGATCGGCGCGGCCTCGGGCGGCGGCCTGGGCGCGGGGTCGGAAGTCATCACGAAGGGAGACCAGGTGAAAGTACCAAGCGAGACTCTGCTCGATTTCACACTACAACAGGAGGTATCGATCCCAACACACCGGGGATAACCTCACTGGTCTCTGTCGCCTCCGTGGTTGGGCTCCTATACCAGCGTATACTTCCCGCGCTCGATCACCTTCTGCGCGATCTGCTGCCGGAGTTCGATGGTATTGAACGGCTCGTGCTTGGCGAGACGGCGCAAAATGGCGAATTGGGTGCGAAGCATGTCGCCGTCGGCAACCGCGGCGATCACCTTACGCGCCGCGGACTCGATCTTCTCCATCGCCTGCGTGAGATAGACGCGCGTCATTGCGATCGGCAGAGTGGCAGCCGCTTCGCCTTTCGTCTCTGCAATCTTCTGTGCGCGTAATACGGCCGATTCCATCGCGTAGGTTTCAATCGTCATATCGGCGATTGCGCCCATGACCTCCTGCTGATCCTGGATGGCCTGCATATATTTCTGCGTGGCTGATCCGGCGGCGAACAGGCCGAGTTTCTTGGCCTGCGCTACCAGCTTGCGCTCTTCGACCAGAGGGCCTTCCAGGTCTTCGCTCATCGAAGGTCCGGAGAGCACTTCATCCATCAGCTTCTTAATGGCCAGCATGAGCGGCAATTGCCCGCTCATGGCGCGCTTCAGCAGAAAGCCCGTAATGATAAGCCGGTTGATTTCGTTGGTTCCTTCGAAGATGCGGTTGATGCGCGCGTCGCGGTAGGCGCGCTCTGCGGGATACTCCTCAACGAACCCGTAGCCGCCGTAGATTTGCAGAGTCTCATCGACCACGTATCCGACCATCTCCGAAGCCCACACCTTGATGATCGAGCACTCGACCGCATATTCCTCAATAGCCTTCCGAGTTTCTTTCATCGCGTCGGCGCCCGACTTGTCGACTTCATTGAGCGCGCCATCCATCATGCCAACGGTGCGGTAAACAAGGGATTCGCCGACATAAAGCAGCGCCGCCATATTGGCAATCTTCTCGCGCACCAAACCGAAGTCCGCGATGACTTTATTGAAAGCCTTGCGTTGCTTGGCGTATGCGATAGCATGTTCAACCGAGACCCGGCCCCCGCCCACGCACATCGCACCCAGCTTGAAACGGCCGATGTTCAAAATATTAAAGGCGATGACATGCCCTTTGCCGATATCACCGAGCAGGTTCTCCACCGGTACCTTGCAGTCGTTCAAGATAATCGGGCATGTCGACGATCCGCGAATGCCCAGCTTGTGTTCTTCCGCGCCGATGGAGAAGCCTGGGAAATTTCTCTCGACCAGAAAAGCGGTGAACTTCTCGCCGTCGACCTTGGCGAAAACCGTGAACAGATCGGCGAAGCCGGCGTTGGTGATCCACATCTTCTCGCCGTTCAGAATGTAATGCTTGCCGTCGGAGGAAAGCTCGGCGCGAGCGCGGCAGTTCAGAGCATCTGAACCGGAAGAAGCTTCCGATAACGCGTACGCTCCGACAATTTCGCCCGCAGCCAGGCGCGGCAGATACTTCTGCTTCTGCTCTTCGGTGCCGAAATACACGATGGGCAGCAGTCCGATGCCGCTATGCGCGCCCCAGGTGGTGGCAAAGCCGGCGTACTGCGCAATGTGGTCCGCGATCACGGCCGCAGTCACTTTGTCCATTTCGAGCCCGCCATAAGCTTCGGGGATTTCAACCCCGCTCAAGCCCAGTTCGCCGGCCTTCTTAATCAGATCGCGCGAAATCGAGAAATCCTTGTGCTCGATTTTCTCCACATTCGGCAGGATTTCGTTGACGGTGAATTCTTCCGCCGTCTGGCCGATGAGCCGGTGCTGCTCGCTGAAATCTTCCGGCGTGAACACTTCGTCAGTGCGGCGCTCCTCCAGCAAGAAGCTGCCGCCGGAGATTCGGGTCTTGGGTAAAGCAGTCGTCGCCATCGATCATCCCTTCAGATAAAAACTCCGCCAGGAAAGCAGAGTGAACTTACCAATTGTAAGCGAAAAATGGCTTCTAGATTCGCGTCTGGTGTTACGCAAGATTCTCGAAAATCCCCGCCGCGCCCATCCCGCCGCCGACGCACATAGTCACCATCCCGTAGCGTCCACTGCGGCGCTTGAGTTCACGGATGATCGTCGCCGTCAGCTTGGCGCCAGTACAACCCAAGGGATGTCCCAGAGCGATCGCGCCGCCGTTGGGATTCACTTTTTGAGGATCGAGTCCTGCCTCCTTGATCACCGCCAGCGATTGCGCGGCAAAGGCTTCATTCAACTCGATCACGTCGATGTCGGAAAGTTTCAACCCGGCCATCTTCAGAGCCTTCGGAATTGCAAACACAGGCCCAAGTCCCATCTCCTCGGGCTTGTATCCAGCGGTGGCGAATGAAACGTAACGCGCCAGCGGTTTGACGCCGAGCGCTTGCGCTCGTTCGGCGGACATGACCACCGCGGCGGCCGCGCCGTCGGACATTTGCGAAGAATTACCGGCGGTCACTGTGCCTTTCACATGAAACGCAGGCTTCAGCGCAAGCAGGGCTTCGAGCGAGGTGTCTGCGCGCGGTCCTTCGTCCATCTTGAAAACAATCTCCTGCCGCTTCGGATTGGCCCCATTCGGAGTAGTGAAGCTTACAGCAACGGGGACAATTTCCTCGTCGAATTTTCCCGCCTGAATCGCCGCCAGGGCCTTCTGGTGGCTGCGCAGCGAGAATTCGTCCGCCGCCTCGCGGGTGATGCCGAAACTCTGGGCCACGCGCTCGGCCGTAAGGCCCATGTTGAGGTACGCGTCGGGATAGTGGTCGACCAGCCAGGGATTGGGCGAAACCTTGTGGCCGCCCATCGGAATCATCGTCATCGACTCCGTACCGCCCGCGACGATGACCTCGGCTCCGCCGCTCATAATCCGTTCGGCCGCCATAGCAATCGCCTGTAGTCCCGATGAGCAGAAGCGGTTGATGGTGAGCGCCGAAACTTCTACCGGCAGACCGGCGCGCAATGCCGCGATGCGGGCTACGTTCATTCCCTGCTCGGCTTCGGGCATGGCGCAGCCGAGGATGACGTCTTCAATCTCTTTGGCATCGAGTTGCGGCACCCGCTCCAGCGCGCCCTTGATGGCAACGGCCGCCAGTTCATCGGGACGCGTGGCGCGCAGCGTGCCTTTGTAGGCGCGCCCCACAGGCGTGCGCACGGAAGACGCAATGATCACTTCTCGCATGAAGGTCCTCGGTTTTCGATATCGACTTTAGTGGCCGTTTCATTGGATGCTCGCCGGTCTACGCGAGCTTCACTTGGCAGGAGCGTAGAAGTAATAGTCTGCTGTGTAACTGCTCTTGGTTTCGGCGTCGCGGTGAGACGCATCGCAGCCCTCAGCCGGTGGTTGCCCGCCGTGCGTGTGAATGCGCTGAATTGCGGTCGCGCCGCTGAGCAGACCGCTTCCCGCATGACCAACCACGTTCACCAGCAGCCAGGGAATTGATTCTCCATCCAGCGAATCGACGTGCGCCACAGCCTTTCCCGTGACCTCGCTGCCATCTTTCAGCTTCCATGTGGGGCCAGCGGAATGTTCTCCGATCACTTTATCTTTCCGATCGTGGAGCTCAGCCTCGGGCGCTTTGAGCACCCACGCGAACTTGCCATCCGCAGCCGCTTGGCAGCTGTAAATCTGCGAGCCAGACGCGTGCGCGTAGAGGACAACCTGATCGCCCGCCGGAACCTGAATCGCGTCCGGAACGTCGGGCGGGGCCTCTTTCTCACCCGTGTCTTTGGATTGGGCACTCACCGGGCCTGAAAGAACGAACCCGAAAATCCCCATGAGCACAGCTGCCAGCAAGAGTCTTTGCATGAAGCCTAATTGTAGCGCCCGAACCATTGAATCTCCATGTCCAAAAAACAAGGCGCTCTTGCGAGCGCCTTAGGCATTTTAAACAGGAAGATTTCGTAACCGTACATTACGGCAGCAGCACGCTGTCCACCACGTGGATCACTCCGTTCGATTGCATCACGTTCGGGATGGTGACGGTTGAAGTGCCGCCCTTCTCATCCTTCAAAACGATCTTGCTGCCCTGCATCATTGCTGAGAGCTTCCCGCCTTCAACCGTAGTCAACTCCGCGGTGCCATGTCCCTCCTTGATCAGCTTCCTGAGATCGTTCGAGGTCACGCGTCCCGCGACGACGTGGTAGGTGAGAATCTTAGTCAACTGGTCTTTGTTCTCCGGCTTTACTAGGTTATCCACGGTGCCGGCCGGCAGCTTGGCAAAAGCTTCGTTGGTGGGCGCGAAGACGGTGAAAGGTCCGGAACCCTCCAGTATTTCTACTAATCCAGCGGCCTTGACCGCAGCCACCAGGGTTGTGTGGTCGTCCGAGTTCAGTGCATTTTGCACAATGTTTTTCATGGGCGACATATCATGTCCGCCCACCATAGGGTTTTGCGCAAAGCTAAATGTGCCGAACGCCATTGCGAATACCGCAAGCAGAACTGCAACACTACGATTCTTCATGTGAGATTCCTTTCCTTTTTTACTGCCTCGCATGAAGTACGGGGGGAAGAGTAGTTTGGATTGAATGACCTGAGGATTTCGAGGGCCGCGGGGAGTGAAGTGAAGGACACGTCACCGTCCTCGCGTCTTAAACGGATTAAGGCGAAGAGATGCGCCCTTCTTGGGAGGTGTTGGGTCTAGTTCCTCAGCGTTTTCCCGGTCTTCAACGTGTACTGAATTCTCTCCTGGGTCTTTCTCTCGCCGCACAGCGATTTAAATCCCTCGCGCTCGAGATCCAGAATGTACTGCTCACTCACCGGCGTGCCGGGAGTAACGCTGCCGCCGCAAAGGACTTCAGCAATCTTTGTGGCGAGCTTCGTTTCGTATTCGGTGATGTAGTCGCCCTGACGCATCATGTGAACCCCCATCCTGAGCGTCGCCAGAAGACCCTCGCCGGGGGCGGGGATGTCGGTGCGAGGTACCGGTGGTTCGTATCCAGCCCGCACGAGTTCGAGAGCCCGGGCTTTGGCATCGGAAAGCACGCGCTCACGGTTCATGGTGATGCGATCGCTCTCCGCGAGGAATCCGAGCCCACGGGCCTCATGCGCCGACGTTGCAACTTTGGCGGTCGCAATCGTCTCGAACGCCCGCTTCATAGCTTCGAGCATCTCGATGGAGCCAGCGAGAGCGTCGCCAGAAACTCTACCGCCCCGCGACGCCGTAGCGCCGTCTACAGCCCGAAGGAGCATCTCTTTGCAACCTCCGCCGCCCGGGAGCAGTCCGACGCCTACTTCCACCAGTCCGGTGTAAAGTTCACAGTGCGGCTGGCGCGCTGCCGCGTGCAGCGAGATTTCCGTCCCGCCACCCAGGCATAATCCGAACGCCGAGACCACGACCGGCTTCGGCGAAAACTTGATGGCCTGGGTCATGCCCTGGAACTGCCGGATGGCGAGATCGACGTCATCCCACTCCTCTTCCTGCACGCTCATGAGCAACAGCATCAGGTTCGCGCCGACGGAAAAATTCGCGGCGTCGTTGGTGATAACAAAAGCGTCGAAGTTGTCACCCGCGCCCCCGGGCTTCAAGGTTTGCAGAATCAATCCAATAATATCTGCGCCCAGCGAGTTCATCTTCGAGTGAAATTCGATGCAGCCCACCCCGTCGCCCAGATCGACCAGCGACGCGCCCGAGTTTTTCTTGACCACGCCGTTGGATTTCTTGGCCACCGTAACCGACCACACTCCAGCCGGCACCTCTACCGGCCGATATTGGTTTGTGCTCAGATCGAAATACACACGCCCTGAAGCTGCCTGCGGGTCGTCCAAATACCAGGACTTCTTCCCCGACGCAATCAACTGTTCAGCCTTTGCCGCAATCGGCTTGCCTTCTTTCTTCATGCGCGCAACTGTGGCTTCGACTCCGGCCGCGTCCCACAGTTCGAAGGGGCCAAGTTCCCAGTTGAAGCCGAGGCGCATGGCGCGGTCGATCTCAACGATGGAATCGGAAATCTCCGGCACACGATTGGCGGAGTAAGTCCACAGATCGGACAGCGCCGCCCACAGAAATGCTCCCGCCCTGTCGCCCTTCTGCGGTGTGCTCCCTTCAAGGCCGAGCAACATGCGCAATCTCGCGCCCGTGTCCTCAATATTCTTCGCCATATCGAGCGCGGCGAACTTCGGCTTCTGCCGGGGATGGTACTCCAGCGTCTTCCAATCGAGCGCCAGCCGCTCGTCCTCTTTGCCTTCGCCGCCTTTTGCCTTTTTGTAGAACCCGCCTTTGGTCTTGTCGCCCAACCATTTGCGCTCCAGTAACTGGGTATAAAACTCAGGCAAGCGAAGGTCGCTGCGCTCGTCATGAACATTCGCCGTCATGTTTCCAACCACGTGTCCCAGAACGTCTAATCCAACCAGGTCGATGGTGCGAAAGGTCGCCGACTTCGGCCAGCCGACCGCCTGTCCGGTCAGCGCATCGACGTCTTCAATGCTCAGGTCCATTTCCTGCATCAGCCGCATCACATTCAGCACGGAAAATGTTCCGATGCGGTTGGCAATAAAATTAGGCGTGTCCTTCGCCAGCACCACGCCTTTACCCAGGCTTACGTCGCAAAAGTGCGAGACCGCATCAATTGTGGCCCGGCTGGCTTCAGGCGTTGGAATAAGTTCCAGAAGACGCATGTAGCGCGGCGGATTGAAAAAATGCGTGCCAAACCACGCCCGGCGGAAGTCGTCAGAGAAACCCTCCGCAATCTTGCCTACAGGCAAGCCGCTGGTGTTCGTGGTGATGATTGTCCCGGGCTTGCGAATGCCTTCCACTCTCTTCAGCAGCGCCCGCTTGATCTCGAGATTTTCGACTACGGCCTCGATGATCCAATCAACCTGGGCCAATTTTTTCAGGTCATCCTCAAAGTTTCCCACGGTAACCAGGCGGGCGAGCGAAGCATCCATAAAAGCCGCGGGCTTGGATTTCTTTGCGGCGTCCAAACCGGCGGCGGCGATTTTATTCCGCGCCGCCGCTCCCGCCCCAGACGCAATATCGCCCGGAACGATATCGAGCAGATAGCTGGGGACGCCAGCATTGGCAAAGTGTGCGGCGATGCGGGCGCCCATGGTTCCGGCGCCCAGAATGGCAACTGTATTAATCCGTTTCATTCATCAAGCCTCGATAAGATTTGCCCAACCTCAACCACTAAAGATCACGATGTGACACTATTGAAGCTCAAGCAATCCATGAACCTTCGTGATCCTTAGTGTTCTTCGTGGTCCAAGCTTTTGGTCGTTCCTGTAGTCAGATTAAACCGCCTCCAAGGATCAAAGAGCACTTTGCCCTATGGCAGTTTATCCACCGCCCAGTCGTTGTTGCCAGTGTCCACAATCACAATGCTCGAAAATCTCCGTCGCCCGCGCGTCTATTCCACGGCACCGCTGACCAAGACTACCGGAAACGCGTAGCGCCCGCGCTTCAGCAGTTTGCCACGCCCGATCTCATACGCGGCGGGAGCGCCGGAGGAGAAATACTCTTCCAGCACGTCTGTCGTGACTGTTTCCTTGGCATGGCCGGTAAGCAGCGCCGTCCCGCTTTCAACGTCGCCGGCCTGCCAGGCCTGCAGGAACCGGTCGGCGGCAGCCAGAGCCGGGACATACGTCCGATCCACCGCTGGCTGCTTCGCTCCCGCCACCGAAGCCCATGACGACAACGAAAAGCACAGAATTATGGAAGGCAGTCTCATTGGAAAGGCACAATGCATTACCGGCACTCGTTGCCGGAATTCGCGAGGGAGCATGGCTCCATTATGCGGGATAGATCGCCAACGTAGGAATGCCGGAAAACGCCTCGGCTAAAGATCAGTGCGCTCCCTCACATATTCGATCGCCCGCCTCGCCATTTGCTTCTCGCCTTTATAGGCAAGCAGCGTAGGAGCATCCTCCATCCGCACCCAAAGAGCCCGCGCCACCTCGATCCGCATTGCCGGGGAGATATCGTTGATCCTGCCGGAGCGGTAGCGCATCAGATAAAAGCTTACAATTTTGAAGACCCGCAAGCCATCGCCCCACGTCCGCGAATATACGTACTTGATGTCGTTGAGCTTCGCAATCAACTCCGCAGTCACGCCGGTCTCCTCCTGCACCTCCCGGAGTGCCGTTTCCAGCGGTGTCTCGCCGGGATCCACCAGTCCCTTGGGCAGTGCCAGCACCGGCTTCGACTTAACGCCTCGAGAGGTGCGTCCTCTGGCTCGAGCAGAGTCCTCGGGAAGTTCGATCGCAGCCATCCACCAGCTTCCCTCCCGCCTCCTGATGACCACGCCGCCAGCCGAGATCTCGCGCACCATATAGTCTGCAACCTAACAGGATTACAGGACTTAGTCATCTTCGTAAAGTTGGGAGTAACACCTGAGGTAACGCGCTCTTGCTCCTCCCGTAACCCCTGGTGGCACCAAAGTGGGCTGCAGCCTTCGCCGAAATCGTGGCATCCTAAAGATACGCAGCACGTGGGTTCCCGCAAGCCGGGAACATGAGGTTCTGATGAAGAGCTTCGACAAGATCATCCGGTCGGTGCAAGCCTTCGGTCGGGAACTCTCCCGCAAAGGGACTGCCGCGGAGCCCCGAATGCCTGCCATCGGCCTGGCGCTGGGCGGCGGTTTTGCCCGCGGCATGGCGCACATCGGAGTTCTCAAAGTCCTCGAAGAAGAAGGAATTCCGATCCGCGTAGTCGCCGGTACCAGTGTAGGCGCCCTCATTGGCGCAGCCTACTGCAGTGGTCTCTCCATCGAAGAACTGGAAAAAGTCGCACACTCGGTTCGCTTCACCACCTTCGCCCGCTGGACGGTTTCGCGTTACGGTTTTGCCACCAATGACCGCATGGTGTCGTTCCTGAACCGCACGCTGAAGGTGAAGACGTTTGAAGAGTTGCGCATTCCTTTGGGCGTCAGCGCGACCGATTTCAACAGCGGCGAAGGCGTGGTCTTTCATTCTGGTTCGATCATCGATCCGGTGCGCGCCAGTTGCGCCTATCCCGGAATGTTTCTGCCGGTAAACATTCGCGGACGCTGGCTGGTCGACGGCATGCTGTCCTATCCCGTGCCCACGCGGCCGCTGCGCGAGATGGGCGCCCAGCGCGTGCTGGCAGTGCATTTGAGGGGGCAGTGGTCGAAAGACGGCGCCCCGCGCCATCTCTTTGATGTGATCGGACAATCCTTCGCCATCGCTCAGGATCAAATGAGCAATCTGTGGCGCGGCCCGGCGGATTTGGTGATTGAGCCTGACGTGGCCGGATTCGCCTATGACGATTTCAAACGCGCCGGTGAACTCATCACCGCCGGAGAAGTCGCTATGCGGAATGCTCTGCCTGCAGTTCGCAAGTGGATGGAAGTCGCGGCAGAAACCCCGGTCGCTGCCAAAGCACGCCCCGTGCTCGCGCGCCCCGCGCCCATGCCCGCGGATTGAAATAGGCCCGTCCGAGTTTAAGTCTCTGCGGACTCGAAGCTATCCCGTTACTTTCTCCGCTTCCTCGCAAATCCTCTTCCACGCCTTCTCCACATGCTGAGCCTGAGTATTAGTCTGGCCAACGCACAGGCGCAGAGAAAACTTTCCCTCTAGCTTAGTGTGCGTGAGAAACAAATCGCCGCTGCGGTTCAGGCAATCCATGATGACTTGATTGGCGGCGTCTCCTTCCTTGTGACGGAAGCAGACCAGGTTCAGCGGCACGGGAGCGGCGAGTTCAAAGCGATCGTCTTTCCGCACCCACTCCGCGAATTGCTGCGCCAGTTGCACGTGCTGTCGAATGTGGTGTTGCAGACCCTCGACTCCGTAGTAACGAATCACGAACCACAACTTCAGTGAGCGAAAACGTCGTCCGAGCTGAATGTGCCAGTCGCGATAGTCAATCACCGCCCCCGATTCCGTGGCTTGATTGCGCAAGTACTCCGGCAGGATGCTAAGAGTCTGAATCAGCGCCTTGCGGTCGGCGACCCAGAAGCAGTCGCAGTCGAAGTTGGTGAACATCCACTTATGCGGATTGAAGCAGTAGCTGTCGGCGAACTCGACTCCCTTCTGCAGATGGCGAAACTCGGGGCACAGCGCAGCCGTACCCGACATCGCCGCATCCACGTGCAGCCAGAGATTGTGGCGGCGGCAGATCGGCGCGATCTCCGCGATCGGGTCCATGGCATTCGAAGAAGTCGTCCCCACGGTCGCGCATACAAAGCAAGGAGTGAGGCCGTCGCGTTTGTCGGCCTCAATCTGGCGGGCCAGCGCTTCGGGGCGCATCGCAAATTTCTCGTCCACTTCGATCAGCCGGAGATTCGAAGTGCCAATGCCCGCGATCATCGCCGCCTTTTCCACGGAAGAGTGCGTTTGCGTTGAGGCATACGCGACAATACGCCCATCGCACCCTTTCTTATTGCTTACGTAGTTGGTGGCGCGTTCGCGCCCCGCCAAAAAGGCGCACAGCAAGGCGCTCGAGGCCGTATCTTGAATCACTCCGCCGCCGGTATTCGACGATAAAAATTTCTCCGGCAATCCCAGCATGGGTACCAGCCAGTCGAGCACATGCGTTTCCAGTTCCGTGCACGCCGGGCTCGTCGACCACAACATGCCCTGCACGGCCAGGCCAGAGGAAAGGAGGTCGCCGAGAATTCCGGGCCCGGAAGCATTGGAGGGAAAATAGGCAAAGAAATTCGGCGACTGCCAATGCGTGACGCCAGGCAGAATCAGCTCCTCAACATCTTTCAGCAACGCGTCGAACGGCTCGCCCTGTGTGGGAGGACTCGCCGGCAGCGAGGCGCGAATCTCCCCAGGTTTTGCCTGCGAAAGCACGGGAAAGGACTCGATTCGGGAGTGGTAGTCGGCGATCCAATCGACCACAGCGTGGCCGTAGCGGCGGAACTCGTCGGGCGTCATGTGAAAAGATTTCTCGTCGGGCATTGTTCTCCGGAGACTAAAACGAGATCGAACCGGCAATGTTAAGCGTGCTTCAACCGTCCGAAGTACACCCGCGTTAAGTACTCGAACGTGGCCTTGCCATCAACCGCATGGTCATTGAAAATGCGTCGCAAGTCCTTCAGCATGGGTGTGTATCGCGGATGCCCCGGCCCCGGTGCATACGAAGACGACAGCAAACGCCCTTCAATACCCTCGTAGCCGAACTCCTGCCGCATCTCAAATACTCGCTCCTGATACGGCGCGGGATCAAAGAACTCATTGACCACGGCGGTGGTGCGCTCGTGGCGAACATCCTTGTAGTCGGTGCCATAATCTAGCAGAAGTTGTTCATAGTCGCGCAAGAAGGGAGTTGAGTCGGTCAGGCGTTCGTTCCACAGCAGCACCAGCCACCCCCCCGGGTTTAGGATGCGAACGAATTCGCGCCGCGTGCGCTCGCGGTCAAACCAGTGTGCAGCCTGTGCGGCGGTGATAAAGTCCACGCTCCGATCCGGTAGCGTTGTCGCCTCGGCTGTTCCGGCTACGCTGGTGAAGTTAGGGAATGCACTCAGCAGCCGCTCCCCCGCTTCGCGCATCTCGGCATTCGGCTCAAGCCCGAATACGCGATTGCCATTCTCCAGCAGCATGTGAGTCCAGATTCCCGTGCCGGAGGCAATATCGGCGACGGCGTGGCCGGGCCCGAGGCCGCATTCAGCCTTCAGTGTTTGCAGCGCCTCCGGCGGGTACCCCGGCCGGTAGAGCACGTAGTTTCCCACGCGATCGGAGAAGCGGTTGGTGGCGTTGGCAGCTGGCATCGAGTTTAAAGATCGGCAAGTTCTTTCATCTTGCCAGAAAGCCATTCTAACGGCAGGATAGGAGTGTTGTCCTTCCCCGCCACCTTCCCCGAAATTGCGATACCATTCCAATCAAGCGAACGAAAGTTTCCCTGAATGAGAGTCGTCATCAAAGTCGGCACCAGCCTTATCGCCCCTGGCGGTCAGATCGACGCGAACCTGCTGCGTGCCATCGTGGATCAGTTCGATCTCAGCACGAACGAGTATCTGATCGTGACCTCCGGTGCGATCGCTGCCGGCATGTCTGGACTGGGACTGCGCGCCCGGCCCAGCGGCGTGCGGGGCATGCAGGCCTGCGCCGCCGTGGGGCAAAGCCAGCTGATGCATACCTATGAGCGCCTCTTCTTCGGCAAGAAAGTGGTCGCGCAACTTCTGCTTTCGAGCGACGACTTTACTTCACCCATCCGCTATCGCAATTTGCAGAATGCTTTGGCGGAGTTGCTATCGCTGGGCGTGGTCCCTATCGTGAACGAAAACGACAGCGTGAGCGTGCGCGAATTGGAGGGCGCCTTCGGAGACAACGACGAACTGAGCGCGCTGCTGGCCACCGCCGTGAAGGCCGACTGGCTGTTGCTGTTAACCAATGTCGATGGCTTCTTCGTTCCCAACGGCCGGCAGAAGCCCAGGTTGCAACGGGTGGTGCGCAAGCTGACTCCCGCCCTGGAAGCGCAATGCAACGGCAAAAGCAAGCTCGGCCGTGGCGGGATGATTTCTAAATTGCGCGCCGCCAAGCTGGCCAGCGAAGGCGGCGTGCGCGTGGCCATCGTGAATGGCCGGCATCCCGAGGCAATCACCTTGGGGGTCGAAGGTAAGATTGGAACGTATTTCCCCCCGCAGCGGGTGCGAAGCTGATGGCAACTACCATTGCAAACCCGGCTTCGACGCAGAAGAAATTGGTGCGTGCACGCGAGGCGTCGGGCAAACTTGCTGTGCTCTCCGCCGGTGAGAAGAATGCGTTACTCCTCGCGATCGCCGATGTGCTTGAAGCGCACACCGGAACGATTCTTATGGCCAACCGCGAAGATGTGGAGAACTCCGGCCTTGAAGACGCCATGCGCGACCGCTTGCTGTTGACCCCGGCGCGCATCAAGGATATGGCGCAGGGTGTGCGCCTGGTGGCGGCGCTCGACGATCCCATTGGCCAGGTGTTGGCGGAGTGGACTCGTCCGAATGGCCTGCTCATCCGCAAGGTCCGCGTTCCGTTGGGAGTCGTGGGAATCATCTATGAGTCGCGGCCGAACGTTACTGTCGACACGGCGGTGCTCGCGCTGAAAGCCGGCAACGCCATCGTCCTGCGCGGCGGCAAAGAAGCGGCGCGCAGCAATCAGCGTTTGGTGGAAATTATCTCCGCCGTGCCTGGAGTGCCTGAAGGTGCGGTTGAACTCCTCGATTCGAGCACGCGCCAATCGGTGACGGACCTCATCCAGGCGCGCGGCCTGGTAGACGTGATCATTCCACGCGGCGGAGCCGGGCTGATCGCCTTCGTCACCGAGAATTCAACGGTGCCGGTAATCGAAACCGGAGCAGGGAACTGCCACATCTTCGTCGACGAATCCGCCGACTTCGAGATGGCCGACCGGATCGTGATCAACGCCAAGACGCAGCGGCCGTCGGTATGCAACGCAGCGGAGAAGTTGCTGGTGCATGAAGCGATCTCAGCGCAGTACGTTCCACGAATCGTGAAGAAGCTGATCGACGCCGGCGTCGAAGTTCGAGGAGACGAGAAGTCCCGCAGACTGGCCGCTGGACTGAATGTCGTTTCGGCGGTCGAGCACGACTGGTACGAAGAATATCTGCGGCTCTGTCTATCGATGCGCGTGGTGGCGGACGTGGAGGAAGCCATCGCCCACATCAACCGCTATTCGACCAAGAATTCAGATGCCATCGTGACGCGTGACCAAGTGAAAGCCCGGAAATTTCTGCGCGGGGTAGATTCCGCCGCAGTGTACTGGAACGCCTCGACTCGGTTCACCGACGGCGGAGAGTTCGGCTTAGGCGCCGAGATGGGTATCAGCACGCAAAAGCTCCACTGCCGCGGACCTTTTGCTCTGGCGGAGCTTACTTCTTCGAAGTACGAAATTTTGGGGACGGGTCAGGTTCGTTAGATGCCTTGGGAAGCTTCCGCAGGTAGACAAAGTCCGCCAGATACTGGTCATGGTTCACGCTGACGTCGCTAAAGCCGCTTCCCCCACCTTTCGGCGTGATCTTCAAAATTTTTCGCGCGAGTTTCATGTTAATACTCGAGCACCCGCTGTGATACCTTACGTACTTTCCAGCGCTTGGAACCACATGAGATTCCTTTCATCAGTGGTGGTTTGCTCCGTTGTCCTACTTGTGTTCCTGTCGATCAGCGTCAGCGGCCACGCGCCGGATTCCCATGCCGTGCCTCAACCCATCTTCGGCTTTCGCGACGCCTCTGCCGAAACTGCCGCCGAAGCCCGTTTTCTCGCCGTCCCCGATCCCAAGCTGGCCGAAGAGCATCTGCGCATTCTGACGAAGGCGCCGCACATGGCTGGCACTCCCGAAGATAAAGCCACGGCTGATTACGTTGCTCAGAAGTTTCGCGACGCCGGCCTTGAGACCGAGATCGTCGAATACAAAGCCTGGATCAACTATCCCTTGGAGATCAGCGTCGATATCACCGCTCCAGCCGGGGTGGAAATGCATGGGCCCACACGAGAGCATGTAGAGGGTGATCCGTATGACGAAGATCCACGCGTTGTGATGCCGTTCAATGGCATGTCGCCGTCGGGCGATGTGGAGGCCGAGGTGGTCTATGCCAACTACGGCACGCCCGAAGATTTTGCGAAGCTCGACAAGTTGAAGATCGACGTGCGCGGCAAGATCGTGCTGGTGCGCTACGGCCAGAACTTCCGCGGGGTAAAGGAATTCATTGCGCAGGAGCACGGCGCGGCGGGCGTGATCATCTACTCCGATCCCTTCGACGATGGCTGGCGGCGTGGCGATAAATATCCCGATGGCCCGTGGCGGCCCGATACCGGCGTTCAGCGCGGATCAGTGGGCTACATGTTCGAGTTTCCCGGTGATCCGACAACGCCTGGAGTTGCATCGCTGCCTTCGCTGCCGGACAGTCAGCGCATTTCTCCCGAGCAGTCGGCGCAGATGCCGAGGATTCCCGTCACGCCGCTTTCCTACCACGACGCCTCGCCCATTCTTCAACATCTCGGAGGCCCTGCTTCGCCGCGCGAGTGGCAGGGTTCGCTGCCCTTCACCTACCACGTGGGGCCGGGTCCAGTGCGGGTGAAGGTGCACCTCAAACAGGATTATCAGTTGCGCGCTCTTTGGGATGTGATTGGTCGTATCCGCGGCGGCGAGCTGCCCGGTGAGTGGGTAGTCGCGGGCAACCATCGCGATGCGTGGGTCTATGGCGCGGTCGACCCCAACAGTGGCACAGCGGCTATGCTCGAAAGCGTGCACGGTATTGGCGAGTTGCTGAAGTCAAATTGGAAGCCACGGCGCACGATCATCTTTTGCAGCTGGGATGGCGAGGAAGAAGGCCTGATCGGTTCTACCGAGTGGGCGGAGCAGCACGAATCCGAACTGGCTGATTCTCCGGCGTACTTCAACATCGATGTGGCCGTCTCCGGGCCGAAGTTCGGTGCCTCGGCAGTGCCCAGCTTAAAGCAGTTCCTACGCGACATCGCCAAAGCCGTGCCCAGCGCCAAGGGCGGAACCGTCTACGAGTCCTGGGAAAAGAATGATCAGCCGGGAGCTGCATTGACGCAGTCGCCGACCGAAGCCATCGGAGACTCACACCGCACGCCGGCGGCCTCTGTAAAATCCGATGTGCCGGTCGGTGACCTGGGCAGCGGCTCCGATTACAGCGCCTTCCAGCAGCACCTGGGCGTGCCCTCCACCGATATCACGTCGAGCGGTCCATACGGTGTTTATCACTCTGCGTTCGACAATTTTGCCTGGTTCAAGAAGTTTGCCGATCCGGATTTTGTTTACGAGCAGCAGATGGCGAGAATTTTCGGTCTCGAAGCGATACGCATGGCCGACGCTGACGTGCTGCCTTATGACTACGAAGAGTATGGCAAGGAATTGCAGGCTTATCTGGATGCGGCAGGAAAACGGGCTGCGAGCAAGTTCGGTGGCCACGCTCTCGATTTCAGTGCGGTGACCGCTGCGGCCAGACATTTTCAGGAGGCGGGCGCAAGGATCCTGGCAAAGCAAAGGAATCCGCCGCAGGACGCGGCACGACTGAATCAGGCATTGCGCGGCGCCGAGCGCGCCCTGCTGGTGCCTCAGGGACTGCCGCACCGTCCTTGGTTTCGCCATTCCATTTACGCTCCCGGCGAATACACCGGGTATGCCGCAGTGGTAATTCCGGGAGTGAATGAAGCTCTCGACAAGGGCGATGCGGAACGAGCGCGCCGGCAGTTGGCGGTTCTGGCGGCGGCGCTGCAGCGCGCGGCCAAAGTGCTGGAGGCATACCGGTAAGACATGAATGCCACCCACGCTCTCGGGCAGTTCCTGCGCACGCTGCCACATTCCGCCGCGGCCACGTTTCTTGCGTTGTTTCCCATCGTCGACCCCTTCGGCGGCATTCCCATCTTCTTCAGCATGACTTCTTCCTGGACGGCGCAGGATCGCCGGAATACGGCTTTCAAAACCGGTCTCTGGGTCTTTGTCATTCTGGTCACGTTTCTGTTCTTTGGCCGCTTCGTCCTGTTTTTCTTCGGCATCTCGCTGCCCGTGCTGAAGATTGCCGGTGGACTGATCGTGGCCAACACGGCCTGGGCCATGGTTACTTCCCATGCGCGCATCACGCCTGAGGAGAGCCACGAGGCCGAGGACAAGGAAGACATCTCGCTCACTCCGCTGGCTATGCCGCTGATGTCGGGTCCGGGAGCGATCGGCGTGGTCATGGCCCTGGCCGCGCACGTGGATAGCGCCGCGTCTTATCTGGGTATGGTCATCGGCATCGCCGGGATAGCCCTTTGCGTGCTGCTGTTTTTCTGGCTGGGTGGGCCGCTGGTGAGGAGGTTGGGACCAAGTGCTGTAGGAGCTATCAACAAAATTTTTGGTTTTCTGATTCTTGCGATTGCCGTCCAGTTGGTTTGGGATGGCGTGGCCGACTTCAAGAGCTAAGCGTGTGGTGCTGGTCTCGCAGCCGTGAGTTGCCCATCCTTTCGCAACGACGCGAAAGGATGGGCAACACAGGAAAGCCGAACTACTTGTAGGTTGCATTCGTGCGCACCAGATAATCACGGTGCTGCGTGTAGTCCACCATGGAAGTAAACGCGGGACCACCCAGCGGATTTGTCTTCATCGAATCGCGGATGGCTGCGTTGACCTTATCCAAGCCCTCCGCGTTAGCCGCGATGTAGTCGATCCAAAACGTCCCTGGCGCCTCGGTGTGGATGGCCTCGGTGTCGATCTCATACTCATGGATGGTGCCATCGGCGAGCATCTTCTCCATCAACGGCACGACCAGATCCTTGCTAAGAGTGTCGACTGCGTTGTCGGGCGCGTCGGCTTTCAATTTGTACATCGACGCTTCGGAGTACACATCTTTCCATGATCCGGAGTGCCAGTTGTAGTAGCGGCTGACGAAAATCGCATCGGAGTGTCTTGTAGCGCTAACGTCAACCGGCGAAGTAGGAGTACCGGACTTATAGATCTCGTCGAGAACGTTGAGCAGCCCAGCCATGGACATGGCTGAATACCAGGTGTCGTGAGTCGGGCCATCGTTCTGGTGAACCAGATTCTTGTCGTCACCATAGCCCACGAGCACGCCATCGGAAACGCCCTTTTGCATCAGCTTTTGCTCTGATGAGACCAGCTTGTCTTCTTCCGCCCATTGTGTACGCGGGATCGTCCAGAAGGCGACGTAGGTGTACATGCGCGGTTTTTCTTTTATCTCAGTCATCTGCGCCGATGCGCAAAGGGCCAACGTCATGAGAGTGCATGCCAGGGCCAGAACACTCCCCAATTTTCTATTCATTGTTTATCCTCGCTGACTTTCGCAAAGGACTTTGATGGTGCCGTCCTTAAGCGGCAGCAAGTGTACACCCGGAGGGGATCGCGCAGTTCCAAGTCACGCGTTTCGGTAGTGTTGCAGCTTGGCTTACGCGCAAAGCCAGTCAAGCGGGAGATCCTTCGCTCCGCCTGAAAAACGGCTACGCTCAGGATGACGCCGCAGTGTAAGAAGCTCAACTGCACCACTGACCGCGCTTCGCTGCATGCCTTATCCCAGAGCGCTGTGGATATCTCATGCAAAAATACTTTGCTGGCGCATGTCGAGCACCCTGCGTGAGCCAGTTCCGATTCGGGAAAACGCTCGGTTGAATGGGGTACCCCCCTCCCCCCCACCCTCTGAATGGCTTGACTGGCGCGGGCCTCGCAAAAATGGTCTGCAAAATCTTGATGGCAAAGAGCTTGGAGGTCAAAATCTTGACAACAAGGGACTTCGGCCCTTTGTCGCTGCATTTGCTTGTACCGCCTCCGCCTAGACAATGATCCGCCTGGTTTTTGCGGAGGGCAAGGTTAGATGTCACACGATGCAGTTGTTATCTTAGGAAAACTTGTATCGCCGGGGTCAGCGATTTGCCAGCACGCGGATGCCGCGGACTTTCAGCAGGTGCTCGTCGGCGGTGATCAGAGTGAGGTCGAACACTCTAGCGGTTGCTGCCAGGAAGCCGTCGGCAGGATCGCGGTGCGGAAGTTTGAGGCGTCCCATCTCTCTAGCCACCTCGTAGGTGACTGGTGCTTCCCGCAACGGGCGCTTCCTGAGTGCCTGGTCCAACCAAGTCTCAATGTCTCCGCTCAAACCGATCCTGCGTTTCTGATGCAGTACAACCACTTCCCAGATGCTGACCGGGGACAGCCAGAGTTCGCTGTCTTTGCTTTCGAGGGCGGTGGCCACGCGTGCGGAAATTCGCTCGGGCTCCAGCAGTCCCCACAGCCAGATGTGGGTATCCAGAAGAAGCCTAGTCACGCAAGACTTCCCAGTCGTCGGGATCGGTGGCGGGAGAGACAATGTCGCCCAGGATCTTCATCGATCCCCGCATGGAGCCGAGCCAGCGCTCCGAGGTGGCCGCGGGAGCGGGCGGATCAATCTGCGCTACGGGCTCGCCAAAGCGAGTCACCAGAATCGACTGGCCCGTCTTGCGGACGCGTTCGAGCACTGCCAGGCAAGTGGCTTTGAACTTGGAGATGGCGATTTGCTCCATGGTTGAATTGTACTATGGTCAGCGACTATGGTCAATCAGATAGGGATGCCCACTTCTCGCAAGAACGCGAGAAACGGGGCACCCGGCCGGCAAGCAACCCTATTTCTCTTTGACTTTCTCCGCCAACTCGCGAAACTCTTTGGCCTGTTTGTGGCTCGCCTTTATTTGCACCTGCGCGAGCTGTCGAGACTTCTCAGTCGTCAGGATTGGAACCAAGGCCTCCAGTTCCGTCGCGGCTTCGTGCGCCCGTTCAGCCTCTTTCAACATCAGATGTTCAAATTTCCGGATTGCCTCGTGGTGATCCATAAGCCCTCGTCTGGGAGGATACACCTGACTGTGTGTGGGCCGCGACCAACGATAGTCCTCTTCCGTTCGTCGACATGGCTACCCGCCTGAGTTCAGAGTAGTTTGTATTTCGGCGGCCTCCGAGCGCCGTGTCGTATGTGGAGGACTTCTACAAGGCGCTCACCCTCGTGAACTCGGTAATAAATCAGGTATGGACTGTGAACCAGCTTGCGAACACGCGTCCGCTTTCCGATGGTGCCGCCCATGCGAGGGAAACGGGCAAGCATGTGAACGTGATCCTTCAGAGAACGTCCAAAACTAGATGCGGCGGCGGGGTCGTCTTCGGCAATGTGTCCGAAGACTTCCGCGAAATCGCCTACCGCCCTTTCGGTGTAGACGAGTCGGTAATCCACTTGTCTAAGAGTTCGCCAACCTTCTCCGCAGGCACGACTCGGCCGGCATCAGCGTCGCGGATGCCTTCGTCGATCGCTGCGAGAGTTTCCTCGTCTTCCTCGTCGACGATGGGAGCGGGAGTGTCGAGGTCGAGTTTCCTTGCCTTCGGCATGGTCTAATCGTATTCCGGATTGGCGGCCGGTGCAACGCTAAAGCCTCGGCGATTCTTCCGATTGGGAAGCTGTTCCACTTCTCCGAAGGAAGCGGGAGAAGTGGAACGCTATAATCACTTCCTCGCGCGTGCCACTTCCAGTTGGGCGCGAAGCAGTCGATTCTGAAGCTTCACGTGCAGCCCATCCCAATGTTTTCGATTCTTGCCTAGGTGGTCAGGCGTGCGGCCGATGTCTTCGATGGCATTGACGGTTTCTTTGACGAGATCCGGTCCAGCTTCCTTCCACAACTTCAGGACCGACTTGAATCCTCCGCGCCATTTTGCGTTGTCTGCATCATCCACGGTCACCATGTTGCGGAAAGCGCCTAGCATCGGGTAACAGGCTCCTTTGGTGAGGCGATACCGGTGTGGGGGCAGTTGGGCGAACGGAAAGTCGAACTCGCGTTTCTCCCCTTTATCCTCAACGATGTTCATCTTGCCGGCTTTTCCGCCGGTCTCGTTGTGAATCTCTCGGAAGTCTCGCCGAATGTGGTCGTAGAGGACGAGCGCTTCATGAAGGATCGGCCGGAGACGATAGTATTTGCTTTGCTTGATGCTGTCTTTGTATTTCTCGAAGTCCTCGGCGAACTTCTTCAGCGGGATGCTCCATTTCTCGTAGGCAGAGATTGGATGCTTCGACTCGTGGTTCGGAAAGTCGAAGATGTTGAATAGCTCCAAGATGCTAATCAAGTCTCGGACGTCGTAGTCGGTGTTGTCAGACTCGCGCCATGCAATCATCTCATCGTAAGGCCTTCCTGAAACCTCGTCTTTGAGCCAATCGAAGACACCATCGATGTTGTAGATGGACTTCGGCGCGACCTGCATTCCAGTATTCAAGCCCCGCGCGATGTCCGTGATGAGGCCGTTCTCGATCCCAGTGCGGATGTAGACCTCCACGTATTGGTCGGGATCCGTTGTCTTGTCCTTGTTGCACTGCTCGATGATCTTCGCCGTGTGCGCCCCGTCAACGATGCCACCCTTCTCATCGTCAACCGCGATCTCAAAGACTTGGTTGTCTTTGTCGATTAGCCGGGCACTTAGGGCAAGGATCGTGATTCCCTTGTTCATGAGGTCGAAGGTGCCAGGATCGGCCCCCGTTCCTTCTAAGCTTTCGCGAACGTCGCGATAGACCAGTCGATTGAGACCGACGGGCTCTCTTGCATTTGCAGCGGTGCTAATGCCCCTTGGAAAATCGGTGGCTCTTACGGCCAACCAGTATTTGTCGATTTTCTTGAATACGGGGTGGGAAATCTTTCGAGACTCGTATGCAGTGATGCGATGGACCTGTTTGCCCATGACGCACTCCTTCTTGATTTATTGAGCGGACGATGCCGCCGATTTGGCCATGTGCACGGGGGCACTGACCTTTCGCAGTGTTAGCAAGAAGCCCCAGCAATCGCAAGCGGTTATTTTCCTGGCTTAGAGTTTGAGGGCGGATACGCTACTTCAGAGTGACCAGCCTCTCCACCAACTCCGAATAGTCCTTCTTCTCAATTCCATGCACCTGCTTGTTGTACTCGTCCACCTTTGACGAATAGTTCATGGAGCAGAATTTGGGGCCGCACATGGAGCAGAAGGCGGCTTCTTTGTAGAAGTCGTCGGGGAGGGTTTCGTCGTGCATGCTGCGGGCGGTTTCGGGGTCGAGGGAGAGGGCGAACTGTTTTTCCCAGTCGAATTTGTAGCGGGCGTAGCTGAGGGCGTCGTCGCGGTCGCGGGCGCCGGGACGTCCGCGGGCGATGTCGGCTGCGTGGGCGGAGATTTTGTAGGCGATGATGCCATCTTTCACGTCTTTTTCGTTGGGTAAACCTAGATGCTCTTTAGGCGTGACGTAGCAGAGCATGGCCGCGCCGTACCATCCGATCATGGCTGCGCCAATGGCCGAGGTAATGTGGTCATAGCCGGGAGCTATATCGGTTACCAGCAGGCCCAGCGTGTAGAACGGGGCTTCGTAGCAGTACTGCACTTCTTTTTCGACCTGCTCCTTGATCTTGTCCATCGGCACCTGCCGAGATCCCGCAGTCCAGCC
>Ga0074045_10000595_pt1 | contig 35232 bp, 29 predicted proteins | sample BogForMeECP23OM2_FD_94442 | JGI IMG/M metagenome (GOLD analysis project Ga0074045, IMG submission 94442) | Bog forest soil microbial communities from Calvert Island, British Columbia, Canada - Bog Forest MetaG ECP23OM2 | ecosystem: Environmental > Terrestrial > Soil > Wetlands ...
CTGGGTCGAACTCGAATCTGAGGAAGGGAATTGACATGCCGGTGTTCTACACCTGGTTGCATGGATCTCAGTTGCAGCCTGAGCGATCCCGCAGCAGCAGCGTTGAAGGAACATGCAACAGGAGGATGGTATCAGAAGTGGTGGCCAGGCGCCCCGCGCGAACCGCTCTCCCTCCCCCAGCCCTAAAATCTCGCCCGCAGCTCGAAGCTCTGCGCCACCGGCCCGCAATCAGGTAATCTGATTCAACCGCATAGTTCGCGCTGAAAATCATGCCCAATCCAAACCCCAAAATCGCAATCCTCCTCATCGACTGTCCTGACCGCAAGGGAATCGTCGCGGCCATCGTGAATTTCCTCGTTGCCCGGTACGACATCAACATCCTCCACGCCGATCAGCATCAGGATGTCGAGCTCGGCCTCTTCTTCATGCGCGTCGAGTTCGCCACCGACGCCGCCGGTTTCTGCGAAGCCGCATTTCGCGCAGCCTTTGCGCCCATCGCCCGCGACTTCCAGATGAACTGGCGCATCGAGTTCGCCGACGCCCAGCAGAACGTCGCCCTCTTCGTCTCGCAGTACATGCACTGCCTGGCCGACCTGCTCCTTCGCCATCAGACCGGCGAGTTCCGCTGCAACCTCGCGCTCATCGTCAGCAACCACGAGGCCGCGCGCCCGCTGGCCGACTTCCACAAAGTCCCCTTCCACTTCATGCCCGTCACGCGCGACAACAAGACGCAGGTGGAGGCCGCGCAGCTTGCCCTGCTCGCCAAACACAAGATCGACCTCGTTGTTCTGGCGCGCTACATGCAGGTCCTCTCGCCCAAATTCGTCGAGGCTTATCCGCGCCGCATCATCAACGTTCACCACTCGTTCCTGCCCGCGTTCACCGGCGCCAAGCCGTATCACGCGGCCTTCGAGCGCGGCGTCAAGCTCATCGGCGCAACTAGCCACTACGTCACCGAGCTGCTCGACGAAGGCCCCATCATCGAGCAGGACGTTGCCCGCATCTCGCAGAACGACCAGCTACCAAGCCTCATTCAGAAGGGCCGCGACCTGGAGCGCATGGTCCTCTCGCGCGCCGTGCAGTGGCACCTAGACCACCGCATCCTCAGCTACGCCAACAAGACCGTCATCTTCGCCTGAGCAGGATCTCTGATGCCTATCGCAGTTCGCCCACAATTCGACTGGCGACTTCGCACGCGCAGCCTCGCGCTTGGCCCGCGCACGCTGGTGATGGGCATCCTGAACGCGACGCCCGATTCCTTCTCCGACGGCGGCCTCTTCCTCGATCCGTGTGTTGCTCTCGACCACGCGCTCCAGATGCTCGACGACGGCGCAGACATTCTCGACCTCGGCGGCGAGTCCACGCGCCCCAACGCCACGCCCATCACGTCGCAGGAAGAGCAGTCCCGAATTCTACCCATCCTGCGCGCGATTCTCGCGGCGCGGCCCGACGCCGTCCTCTCCATTGACACAACCCACGCCGAGACTGCGCGACTCGCCATCGAATGCGGCGCGGAGATTATCAACGATGTCAGCGGACTCCTCTGGGACGACGCAATGGCCGCAACCTGCGCCACGCTCAACTGCGGCGTTGTCTTGATGCACACGCGCGGCCGCCCGCACGAATGGCGCACGCTACCCGCCCTCGCACCCAATGAAGTCCTCCCGCTGGTTCTGCGCGAATTAAACGAACGCGTCCACGCCGCGCTCGCCGCCGGCATTCGTCGCGAGACAATCGTCCTCGACCCCGGCTTCGGCTTCGGCAAGATTCTCGATGAAAATTTCCCCCTGCTCGCGCAATTCGACCGGCTCGGCGCTCTCGACTTCCCGCTGCTCGCCGGCCTCTCGCGCAAAGGCTTCCTGCGCCACGCCCTGACGCAGCCTGAATCGCCCCACGCGCTTCAGGACGCAACTACCGCAGCCAACACTGCGGCCATCCTTGCCGGAGCGCACATCCTGCGCGTCCACGACGTTCGCCCCGCGCGCCACGCCGCTGCCCTCGCCGACCGCATCCTCGCCGTCGCAAGTCCTCATTCGCCGTCAGGGGATTGACTCGATGACGCAGCCAGATCGAGTTCCTCGTCGTCGCCGACAAGAAGCATGTTGGAAGCTCTGAGTTCGGGCGAAGAAAACGGCCTCGCTTCGAGTTCTATCGTCTCAGGAAGCTCAGCCTCGGCCCCTTTTCCCGAACCGAGCTGCTTGAGTGTTCGGGACTTAGACACGATGAAACGGTCAAGCCCCGGAATCGCATCGTTGTAAGCCTTCACTGTTGATTGGAGCCTGCTCCCGAGAGTGGCCATGCTTGCCGCAAATCGCACCACCTCTCCGTATAGCTCGACACCAACTTTTTTAATTGCCTCGGCGCTCCTATTGGCTCTCTCCTGATCAAGTACGTAGGCAACGGCCTTTAGCAGCGGAATGAGGCTCATGGGGTTTGTAATAAACACGCGCTTTTCACATGCTTCGCGGATCAGTTCCGCCTCGTCCTGGATCGCGGCATGATACATGCCGTCGTGTGGGATGAAGAGAATAACGCAATCCAACCCTTCATAGCGCCGCCAGTATTCCTTGGAGGAAAGGTCCTTGATGTGGCCCCTCAGCGATTTGGCATGGGCCTGGGCGAGGACAGCCCGTTGAGTTTCGTTCTCAGCATTTGCGAGAGCGATATAAGACTCCATCAGGTTCTTGCTGTCGATGATCAGCTTCCGTCCCTTTGGCAGATTGATGATTGCATCGGTTCGCTTTCGACCATCCTCCGCATCTGTGCTGTGCTGCAGCTTGAAGTCGATTTCCGCCCGTAGTCCGGCATTTTCGAGGGCGTTCTCCAGCGTCATCTCGCCCCAACTTCCTCGGACAACCGGTTTCCGAAGAGCGTTTGTGAGTGACTCGCTGGCACCGGCCAATCGCTTGATCTGGTCGTCCAGCAGGGCTTCCGCAGTTGTCCTGGCAAGATTGCTGTCTTCAACGTGCTTGTCCAGCCTCTTGATTGTCTCTTCAATCGGTTTCAGCAGCGTCTCGATTGCGGTCTCCTTCTCCGTCAGCTTGTTCGCCGCCTCCTTCTGCTGAGTCTCCAACTGCTGTTGCGACAACTGCATCAGCCGCCGGCTGTTGGCATCCAGAGCACTCGCCGCCAGCGCCTCAAAGCTTGTCTTCAAGTTCGTTTCAACATCCATCAGCGCCTGGATCTTCTCGCCTGTCGCCTCTAGCTTCGCGCGCACCCCGGCAAGCTCTTCGCCCGTTGCCTTGCTGGCCTCGCGCTCTGCCTTCAACTCCTCTTCCTTGCTCGACAGGCTCTGCTCTTTTTCTTCGGTCAACTTGCGAAGCGCAGTCAGCTCGGCGCGAAGGCCCTGGGTGCGCCCGTTCTCGACCAGCCATCCCAACACCGCGCCCGCTACGAACACAACCGCGAACCAGACCACCAACATGATTTGCATTCCATAAATCTACGCCAGTTGTTCGCCAAATCCCAAGTCAAAGTCTCATCGGCAGCAAATGAGGCGGCCCGGACTGTGGTTCCTGAGCCGGATCTTGCGCCAATATCGCCCGCTTTGCTTTACACTCGGCTAGGCGCTCGGTATCCTTGAGACTTGCGCACCCGGCTCGGCGCGCGCTTGTGCCACAGCCCGGCCCGCATCGGAATTTGAACCGACACGCATCGGGTTTGAAAAGAAAGACACACAGGAGAACGAAATGGCAGCAGTTGATGAAAAGGTAAAACAGATTATCGTCGAGCAGCTTCAGGTGGATGAAGCCGAAGTCACCCCTGGCGCCAGCTTTCAGGAGGATCTCGGCGCGGACTCGCTCGACGTCGTAGAACTGGTCATGCAGTTCGAAGAGGCCTTCGACATTCAGATCCCCGACGAGGACGCCGAGAAGATCAAGACCGTCAAGGACGCCGTCGACTACATCGAAAAGAACCAGAAGGCGGCCAAGTAAGAATGGAAGCCACGCACCCGATGCAGCAGCAGCCCTGGCGGCGCAGAGTCGTCGTCACTGGAATCGGCCTCGTCTGCGGGGTCGGCAAGACCGCGCCTGAAGTCTGGGAGGGCCTGCTTGCAGGCCGCAGCGGAATGGCGGAGATCAAGGCATTCGACCTCACCGGCCATCCCGTTCGCATCGCAGCCGAGGTCAAGGACTTCGATCCGCTGCGCTTCATCGAGAAGAAAGAGGCGCGCAAGATGGGCCGCTTCATCCATTTTGCGATCGCCGCCGCGCAGGAGGCCATGGACCACTCCGGCCTCAGGATCGACGAGTCGATCCGCGACCGCGTCGGCGTCCACATTGGCTCGGGCATCGGCGGCTTCGACGTCATCGAGCGCGAACACATCGCGATGCTGGCCGGAGGTCCGCGCAGGATCTCGCCCTTCTTCATCCCCGGCGCCATCATCAACCTCGCCGCCGGACATGTCTCCATCCGCTTCGGCGCGCGCGGCCCCAACGAGGCCACCGCAACCGCATGCGCCTCCTCGGCCCACTCCATCGGCGACGCCTTCCGCATCATCGAGCGCGGCGACGCCGACGCCATGATCGCCGGCGGCACCGAGGCCGCCATCACCCCCATGAGCGTCGGAGGCTTCGCCGCCATGAAGGCGCTGTCCACCCGCAACGACGACCCCACCCACGCCTGCCGCCCCTGGGACAAGGACCGCGACGGCTTCGTCTGCGGAGAGGGCGCCGGAATCCTCATCCTCGAAGAGCTCGAGCTGGCCCGCGCCCGCGGTGCCCGCATCCTCGCCGAGATCGTCGGCTACGGCATGTCCTCCGACGCATACCACATGACCGGAATGGCCCCCGAGGGCGAGGGATGCCGCCGCGCCATGAACGCCGCCCTCAAGACAGCCAGCCTCTCGCCGGACAAGATTGACTACGTCAACGCCCACGCCACGGGAACGCCGGTCGGCGACTCGCTCGAGTCCAAGGCCATCGAGAACGTCTTCGCCGAGCGCGCCCTCAACCACACCCTGCTGGTCAGCTCCACCAAGTCCATGACCGGCCATCTGCTGGGCGGCGCGGGAGGCCTGGAGGCCGGCATCACCATCCTGGCCATGCTCAACCAGATCGCCCCGCCCACCATGAACCTCGACCAGGCCGATCCCGTCTGCCGCCTCAACTACGTCCCCAACAAGCCTCAGGCCGCAAAGATCGACTACGCCCTCTCCAACTCCTTCGGCTTCGGAGGCACCAACGGCTCGCTCGTCTTCCGCCGCTGGACCGAGTAGGCCGCCAGCGCAGCTCACCGTCGCCAGTTCTTGTTGTCATTCTGAGCGCAGCGAAGAATCCCCGCATTTTCTTTTGTCGGTCCTTTACTCGAGGGATACTACATCGCTGAATCCGCGTACATCCGCAGTCAAGCTCTGGCTCTTGAATCGGTTGCATCGGTGTAAATCGGTGTTAAGCCTTTGTCTAGCTGAACGCCGCCGTTGCGGCCACGCCGATCAGAACGATCAGCAGCCACCAGCCGACCACCGCCGCCGCCGCCTGGCCCCATTTCACCTTCGCCACAATCGCGCCGCCGATCACCAGCAGGACCAGCGCCCAGATCCCAACCACGTCGAAAGAGCCCAGCAGCGTCCGCAGCCACGGCGACGCATCGGCGAAGTAGTAGCCGAGGTTGGTCCCCACCGGCTGCTTCAGATCGAAGCCCTCCACATTCCCGCTGAAGCAAAGCCTCACCACGGTGAGCAGGGCCGACAGCAGGTGGGGCAGCGAGCAGTACATCCACAGGCAGAAGATCTGTCCATACTTCGCCCGCGCTCCCAGGCCAAAGTTGAACGTCGCCCATAGCAGCAGCGCCGCCAGGGCCGAGAACGCCAGCATAAGCAACGGATACGCATACGACGAAATCTGGTAGCCGAGGACCATCCCATGCATCTGTTTCGCCTGCTGCGCTGGCGTCAGGCTGGCCAGTTGGCTCTGCTGGCTTGGGCTCATCTGGATCTGCGTCTCCACTACCTGCTGCCATCCCACCTGGTGTTGGATCGCAACCGTCACTCCCAGCGACGCCACCGCCATAAGCACAAACGGCAGCCACCACGACGTGCTGCGCAGAATGTCCTTGAACGTCGCCGTTGGCGCGACAAACGTATTCACCACCCGCTCCATCTGGCTCAGGCCGCGCGGCCCATCCATCACAACCCCAACCTCATCCATGGCGTTTCTCCGTTGACAATGACTGCTTTCGGATTGTAGCCCAATCGCAGCCGCAAGCGGGAGGGAATCCTGCCCGTCCACCACCGGCACAGACAGAAAAGCCTCCCGCATCTGCTGGGAGGCTTTTCCTGCTGCTTGAAGCAAACGGCTGTTACATCGAGACGCCGCCGCCCGCCTTCTGTTCCTTCTTCAGCTCGTTTGCCTTGCGCGCGCCCATGGCCTTCTGGATCCACTGGTCAGCCATCGCAAGGTCCGCCTTCCGCGCCGCGTCGTTGGGGCACTCCAGGTTGGCTTTGCTCCGGTAGGTCAACTGGAGGTATGTCATCGCATCGTCGTAGCTCGGGTTCAGGTCGATGGCCTTGCTCAGGAACTTGAGCGCCTCGTTTACCAGATCGGTGTTGGCCGCCTGGATCTTCGCGCATGCGCCCTTGGTCATCTTCTTGTTGCCCTCGCCGTCGTCGGTCAAGCCATCCGCCGCCAGGATTGGAACTGTATTCCTGTAATGCTCCAGGTTCCAGTCGATGCTTCCCACAATGTAGTAGGCCTCCGGATCGTCCGGCGCCGCCTGGATGACCTTCAGCTCGTACTCCTTCGCCTGGTCGAACTTCCCGATGTTCCGGTCGATCGAGGCAACCTGCTTCAGCGCAGTCAGGTCGGTCGGGTCCTTCGCCAGAACGGCATTGAACCCATCCAGCGCCTTCTGCGCGATTGCGAGGTTCTCCGGCGTCAACAGGTTCGGAACCACTTGGTAGGCGTACGACGTCGCCAGATACAGCTTGGCGTTTTCAGAGGTCGGGTCGAGCTTCACTGCGTTCTGAAAGTTGCTCACCGCCTCCTCATACTGGGCGTTCTTGAACGCCGCAACCCCCTTGTTGATCTGGTCGCGCGACTTCAACTTGTCGCAGCCGGTTGATGTTCCAAGCAACATCAGCAGTGCTACTGAAACCGGAATTCGTGCAGTCAATTTCATGGCGCGGTAAGTCTCCTTCGATGAGGCGCGTAGTTCAGATGCAAAAAACGCGGAATGGGGTTTTCTTGTCCACATGATTGTAATGGTTGCATGCCTGCCCTGACCAGTGACAGAGATCACTCTCTTCGTGAAACCTGGCGCTTGCACCGCATTTGAGGCAATTCAAACAATCTTCAACGCTCGCCCGTGCCAGGCTCAGGCCTGCTCCCAACGGATCGCGCCGCGGGAAATCCAGTCCGCGCCGCGGGCAACCGATTCCTTGTTGAGGGCAATCAATCCATAGACGAGCCCTGCGGCCAATAGGACTCGCATCAAAATAAATTAACCGCTTCGAATCGGTCGCGTGATGGATGAGATGTAAGGCCCGGTTTACTCGCTCGTCGCTCATCGCCCTACGCGAGAGACCCTCTGCCCGGCGGGCAGAGGGTCTCTGGAAGTGCGTCTTGGCTGCTGAATCCTACCGTTTGTACTCGGGCAGGACCTGGTAGCCGGTGTGCAGAAGCTGTTCGGCCTTGTGGCTGGCCGGTGCGCCCAGAAACTCGTCGTAGAGCTGCTTGATGTACGGGTTGTGGTGGGAGCAGCGCAACTGGTCGCCATGGTCCTCACGGTAGAGTCCAGCGGCCCGCCCGGTGCGCAGTTCGTTGGTGGCCCCGTAGGGCTGGCCGCCTCCGCCAACGCATCCGCCGGGGCAGGCCATCACTTCGACGAAGTGATATGGTGTCTCCTCGCCTGCGGCCTTGGCTGCGCGGATCTTGTCGATCACCTGCTCGACGTTGGCCAGTCCGTGGGCCACGGCGATACGAATGGTCTTGCCGGCCACCTCGATGGAGCCTTCCTTGACCCCGGTCAGCCCGCGCGTCATCTTGAACTCGACCTTGGGAGCGTCCGCGCCGGTGACATAGAAGTACGCGGTGCGAAGCGCTGCTTCCATCACCCCGCCGGTCGCGCCGAAGATCGTTCCCGCGCCGGTGTACATGCCCAGAATATGGTCGCACGGCTCGTCGGGAATGGTGACGAAGTCGATGCCCGACTGCTTGATCATGCGCGCAAACTCACGCGTAGTGATCGAGACATCCACATCCTGATAGCCGGAGGAGGACATCTCCTTGCTGCGGATGATCTCGGCCTTCTTCGCCGTGCAGGGCATGATCGAGACCATGTAAATTTTGGACGGATCGATCCCCCGCTTCTGGGCGTAGTAGGTCTTGGAGAGCGCGCCAACCATGGCGTGCGGCGACTTGCAACTGGAGAAGTGCGGGATCATGTCGCCGTGGAACTTCTCCATGAAGTCAACCCAGCCGGGGCAGCAAGTGGTGATCAGCGGCAGCACCCCCTTGCCTTCCAGCAGGCGCGATTTGAACTCGGTGGCCTCTTCGATAATGGTCAGATCGGCGCCGAAGTTGGTGTCGAAGACCGCCTTGAAGCCCATGCGGCGAAGCGCCGCATAGATCTTGCCGGTGAGGTTTGCGCCCACCGGGAAGCCAAAGGCCTCGCCCACGGCCACGCGCACCGCGGGCGCGATCTGCGCAATGCAGAACGCGTTCGGGTCTTCCAGCTTCTCCCACACCTTCACCGACTCGTCGTACTCCACGATGGCCCCGGTGGGGCAGTGCGCGGAGCACTGGCCGCAACGCACGCACGGCGAGTTGGCCAGCGAAATGTCCCCCGCTGCGGCAATGCGAGTCTCGAACCCACGATTCAGGAAGCTGAGCGCCCACACGTTCTGGTCCTGCTGGCACACCTGGATGCACCGGCCGCAGGTGATGCACTTGCGCGAGTCCAGCACAATGCTGCGCGTCGAGTCGTCGATCGCGTGTTCGGGAACGATGCTGTCCAGCCCCGTCCACGTCAGGCCAAAATCGGCGGCCAGGGTTTGCAACTCGCAGTTCTGGTTGCGCAGGCAGGTCAGGCACTCGTTGGGGTGCCGCGACAGAATCAGCTCCAGCACCGAGCGCCGCACGTCGACAATCTCCGGCGTTTCGGTCAGAATGTCCATCTTGTCTTCGATGGCCGTGCAACACGCGCGCAGCATCTTGCCCGTATTCTTGATCTGCACGATGCAGATTCCGCAGGCCGCCGTGGCATCCAGGTCGGGATGCTTGCATAGCGTGGGAATGCGCACATGGACCTGGCGCGCGGCCTCCAGGATGATGGTGCCCTCGGCGACTTCGACGGGCAACCCGTTGATCGTGGCGTGAATGGTATTGCTCATAGCGGCTTTTTCTCGATCCCTGGTGGTCAGGCTTTAGTGGTGGCGACCGGCAGCAGTCGCTCGGTGAACTCGTGCTCAAAGTGGCGAATGGCGGACAGCGTCGGATTGGGCGCGGTCTGGCCCAGGGCGCACAGCGATGCCTTTTGCATCGCCTTGGCAACCTTGCGGATCGTCTTGATGTCCTCCGCCGTCCCCTTTCCCCCGACAATTTTGTTCAGCAGATGCAGCATCTGGGTTCCCCCAATCCGACAGGGAGCGCACTTGCCGCAGGACTCATCGACGCAGAAGTCCAGGTAGAACTGGGCCAGCTCGACCACGCTGTCGTTCTCGTCGATGACGATCATGCCGCCGGACCCCATCATGGACCCAAGCTGCTGCAGGTTCTCGTAGCTCACCGGCGTGTCGAACTCGTGCTCGGGAATCATGCCGCCGGAGGGCCCGCCGGTCTGGATGGCCTTGATCTTCAGGCCGCTGTCCGTGCCGCCGCCGATCTTCTCCACCACATCGCGCAGCGTCATGCCCATCGGCACCTCGACCAGGCCGTTGTTCTTGCTCTTGCCGGTCAGCGCGAACAGCTTGGTCCCCTTGGATTCTTCCGTGCCGCGCGAGGCGAACCACTTCGCTCCGCGCAGCAGGATGAGCGGCACGTTGGCCAGCGTCTCCACGTTGTTGATGCAGCTCGGCTGGTCCCACAGTCCCTTGACCGCCGGAAACGGAGGACGAGGACGCGGAGTGCCGCGCTTGCCCTCGATCGACGCGATCAGCGCCGTCTCTTCGCCGCACACAAACGCTCCCGCCCCGAGGCGCATCTCAAAGTCGAAGGCCCATCCTGAATCCAGCACGTTCTTGCCCACCAGGCCGGCGGCGCGCGCCTGCCGCAGCGCCTTCTCCACCCGCTCCACCGCCAGAGGATACTCGGCGCGAATATAGAAGACGCCATGGGTCGCGTGCATGGCGCGGGCCGCAATCAACATGCCTTCGATCACCGCATGCGGATCGCCTTCCAGCACCGATCCATCCATGAAGGCACCGGGGTCGCCCTCGTCGCCGTTGCAGATGATGTACTTCACCTCTGACTGCACCTTGCGCGTCAGGTCCCACTTCAGGCCGGTCGGGAAGCCGGCGCCGCCGCGCCCGCGCAGCCCGCTGGCCAGCACCTCCTGGCAGATCTCCTCCGCGCTCATCCCCAGCGCCTTGCGCAGCGCCCGATAGCCGTTGCGGGCAATATAGTCTTCCAGCTTCTCCGGATCCATCTTGCCGTTGTTCTCCAGCACCGAGAACACCTGCATGGTGAAGAAAGGATCGTTCAGGTCCAGCGTGTGCTGTTCCAGATCGCCGCCCGGCTTCTCAATCTTGCTGCCCGCAAGCACCGGAACCACCACCTGCTCGACGACCGCGGCCGCCATCTCCGGCTTGATCTCGGAGAAGAGAATGTCCTTCTGCGTCTTCGAGCACATGCGTACCAGGGGACCCTTGCTGCACAGCCCCATGCATCCACTGCCGTTCACCTGCACCTTGGCGTCGAGCTGTCTGGCCTTGACCTCCGCCTTCAGTCCGGCGATCACACCCAGGGCGTCAGACGATTGACAGCCTCGGCTGGAGCAGGTGAACAGGCGCACATCGAAGGCTTGTTGCTTGGCAAGCTCCGCGGCCGCTCTTACTTCAAGTTCTTCCGGTTTCATAATCGTCCTGTACTTCAATCGGTTCGATTGCAAAGTCTCCCGCGGGCGGGAGTTTACTCGGCGAGATCATCCGCATCGGCTACGGCCATGGGCTTGTCGATCTGGATGCGCTCGATCACTTGGTGGCTCGCATCGGTCTTCAACTTGGCGTACACCTTGCCGTTCACCGAAACCAGGGGCGCCAATCCGCAGCAGCCCAGGCAGCGTACGGCCTGCAGGTGGTACTCCTTGTCCGGAGTGCTCTGGCCCTCCTTGATATTCAGCTCCTTCTCCATCCCGCTCAGCAGCTCGGCCGACCCCTTGATGTGGCACGCAGTGCCCAGGCACACCGAAATAACGTACTTGCCCGGCGCCTCCAGCTTGAAATAGTTGTAGAAGGTGACGACCTCATAGATGCGCGCCAGGGGCACATCCATCAGGTGTCCCAGCTTCATGGCCGACTCGCGCGGCACATAGCCGACCCTGCTTTGCAGGTCGTGCAGCGCCATAATCAGGCTGCCCCGCTTGTTCTTCCATTTATTTGCGATGAGGGTGATCTCGTCTTGGGGTGCTGCCGGGGCCTTGGGGGCCGCTGCCTTCACTGCCGTTGCCACTTCCGTTGGTGTGCTCATCGTTCCTCGTCCGCCGCGCTGGCCTGGCATCGCGCCCCAGGGGGATCTCCTGTGTGGCGCACCGATTGCGCCGTACGGCCCATAGCGGGACAGAACACCGCGTTTCGTTGCGCTTTCCCGCGATATTCTCCCGCGACTCCAGGCGCCACCCCTGTTGGAATTAGCGGCTGCTCAAACTCTATCAGCGCGCAATCGGCGCGGTATGTGATGGCCGTCATACTACCCATAAAACAGAGTTGGAGAAAGCACGCGAAGCCCTCTTCGTTCCTTTGGAAGACACTGTATCTAAACGAGATATTCATGTCGGAGATATGATCAACGACGCATCGCCGCAACTCCCCGCGGTTGCGCTCTCAGTGCGTCGCTGCTCCGGCCAGCGCCCGATAGCGGGCCAGCGCCGCGGGAAACGGCTCCAACGCGCGGGAAAAGATGCCCAGGCTGTACGCAATCGTCAACCCATAGTTCGTAATCGGGACTCCCGCGTGCTGGCATTGCAAAATCCGGCTCAGCATCTGCCGACGGTTCCACATGCACGCCCCGCAGTGGACCACCAGCTTGTAGCTGGCCAGGTCCTCGGGAAAGTCGCGTCCCTCCACGGTCACAAACTCCAACTTCACCCCGGTATACTGCGTCAGCCAGCGCGGAATCTTCACCCGCCCGATGTCTTCGCCGATGGGGTGGTGCGTGCATGCCTCGGCAATCAGCACCCGGTCCCCGCTGCGCAGCCGCTCGATGGCCAGCGTCCCCTCCACCTGCGCCGTCAGGTCGCCCTTGAAGCGCGCCATCAGGATCGAAAAACTGGTCAGCGGCACATCGACCGGAGTGTCTGCCGCAACCTTCAGGAACGCCTGCGAGTCCGTTACCACCAGCTTCGGCGGCGTCTTCAGCCGGTCGAGCGCACTCCTCAGCTCGCGCTCCTTCACCACCATGCACAGCGCGTCGGTGTCCAGCAGGTCGCGGATCGTCTGTACCTGGGGCAGGATCAGCCTTCCCTTGGGCGCCTCTTTGTCGATCGGCACCACCAGCACCGCCAGCTCGCCCGGCCCCACCAGATCGCCAACAATCGCCGGCGAGTCGATAAAGTCCGCCGGGGCCAGCTCCAGCAGCGCCTCGCGCAGCTCCGCCAGCCCCGCCCCCGTAATCGCAGACGCGAGAACCACGCGCAGCTTGCTCCCGCGCAACCGCTCCACCAGCGCCGCATCCGGCGCGGCTATATCCGTCTTGTTGAATACCACAACCGCAGGCGTCTTCCGCTCCGCAAAATCCGCCAGCAACCCCTGCTCGAACTCTCCCCACACGCCCGGCTCGGCGACTAAGACAGCAATCTCCGTCCGCTCCAGCGCCTGCCGCGTCTTCTCCACCCGCAGGGCCCCCAGCTTGCTAAACGCGCCCAACTCGCCCGTCTCGCCCGCCCCGCTCTCTTCGTCGATCCCCGCCGTATCGATGAACAGCACCGGCCCCAGCGGTAGCAGCTCCATCGGCTTCTCCACCGGATCGGTCGTCGTCCCCGCCACATCCGACACAATCGAGACATGCTGCCGCGTAATCGCGTTCAGCAAACTCGATTTGCCCACATTGCGCCGTCCGAAAAAACCGATGTGCAGTCGCAATCCTTTCGGCGTTGTGCTCATGGCAACGTCTCCTTCGCCGCATCGCCTGGCTCAGCCGCATCGCGCAGCGTCGCTTTCTTCCGTGCAGGCGAGCCCAGCCGGCAGATCGCCTCCGGGCTGGTCGCCTCATCGAACTCCTGCCCGCTCATCCAACCCAGCTCCACAATCACCTCGCGCAGTGTTTTGCCCTGCTCGCGCGCCAGCCGCTCTGCCTCTTCCGCGTGCTCGTAGCCCAGTCTGGGGACCAGCTCCGTGGCCTCGGTGGTTGCGTTCATTACATGCGCCCGGCAGCGCGCCTCGTCGGCCTCGATCCCATCCACGCAGAGTCGCGTCAGCAGATCGTCGGCTCGCGCCAGCACGTCCAGGTTCTCCAGCAGGCAATGCGCAATCAGCGGCAGAAACGCATTCAGCTCCAGGCTCCCCGCCGCGCACGCCGCAGCGATCACGCTGTCGTTGCCCATTGCCAGCATCGCCGCCTGTGTCGCGGCCTCCGGAATCACCGGGTTCACCTTCCCCGGCATGATCGACGAGCCCGCCTGCCGCGCCGGCAGGCGAATCTCTCCCAGCCCCGCGTCCGGCCCCGACGACAGCAGCCGCAAATCGGTACAAATTTTAATCAGCGACACCGCGTGCGCCTTCAGAATCCCGGAAACCTCCACGAAGACGTCCATGTTCTGCGTCGCATCCACCAGGTTCTCCGCCCGCGCAAATCCAATCCCGGTCAGCGCGCGCAACTGCTCCACCGCGCGGAAGATGAACTCGCGCGGCGCGGCCAGCCCGGTGCCAATCGCCGTCCCGCCCAGGTTTACCACTCGTAGCCGTTCCTCGCACTTGTAAATCCGCCAGCGGTCGCGGTTGATCGCCTCCGCATAGGCGCTCATCTCGCGCCCCAGCGTGATCAGCACCGCATCCTGATACTCCGTCCGTCCCACCTTCACCACATGCGCAAACCGTCGCTCCGCGCGCTGAAACGACTCCTGCAACGCGACAACCTGCTTCTCCAGCTCATGCAACAGCCGGATCGCCGCCAGTCGCAGCGCGGTGGGATACGTGTCGTTCGTCGACTGGTGCAGGTTGATGTCGTCCAGCGGCGACACGCGCCCGTAATCCCCATGCGGCAGCCCCAGAATCTCCAGCGCGCGGTTGGCCAGCACCTCGTTGACGTTCATGTTGGTGCTGGTTCCCGCGCCGCCCTGCAGCGCGTCCACCACAATCTCGCCCGCCAGCCCTCCCTCGCTCAGCTCGCGGCAGGCCTGCTCGATCGCCTCCGCCTTGGCCTCGTCTCCGGCCCACGCGCCCAGCGCGCGATTGGTCATCGCGCACGCCAGCTTCACCTCGCCAAAGGCCCGCGCCAGCGCCGGATGCACGGCCCTCCCCGCTAGGGGAAAGTTCTCCATCGCCCGCGCCGTGTGGATTCCGTACCGCGCCTCCACAGGCAGCGCGCGCTTGCCGAGGTGGTCTTCTTCGCTGCGTTCGCGCTGGCTCATCTTTCCTCTCCCGCCGGGTGCTGCACTCTATATTCTGCGCCAACCGCCAGGCTTCCGCTGTGACCGGCGTCTCAGCAATCGCCCCGTCTCTGCCATAACATAGAAGACGACAACCCCCACGGAGCGCCCATGAAGACCGCCATCGAAGCCATGTACTCGCGCCGCAGCATCCGCGCCTACACCCCACAGCCTGTCAATCGCACGATCATCGAAGAGATCGTCGACTGCGCGCGCCTCGCCCCCACCGCCATGAACGACCAGCCCTGGGAGTTCGTCGTCCTCACCGAAAAATCCTCCCTCGCCCGCATTCCGCCGCTGCTGGGCCACGCCGAGTTCATCGCCAACGCCGCCTTCTGCGTCCTCGTCCTCGCGCGCGCCTCCACCTGCGCGGTCGAGGACTGCTGCGCCGCCACCGAGAACCTTCTCCTCGCCGCCGAGGCGCACGGGCTGGGCGCCTGCTGGGTCGCCGGCGCTCCGCAACCCTACGCCCCCGTCGTCGCCAAGGCCTTCGGCGCGCCCGCGACCCACTCCCTCATCAGCATCGTCTCCGTCGGCCACCCCGCCGAGTCGCCCTCCATCGACAAGCGTCCCCTCGCCGACCTCCTCCACTGGGAGCGATTCTAACCAACGAGATCGGGTGCCCCATCCATAGCGGTATCATCGCGATGGGTGGGATTTCTCGCCCCTGTGACCCATGTCACTGCGGGCCGTTATCGCCGCGTGTTACTCCTCAATACAGCGTCGCTTGGGCCACTGAAGCGCGCTCGCAGCCGCATTCAACCCCGTGGCTGGCCTGCTGCAATGGCAGGCGGCGCAGCACCGTCCAACCGTGCTGAGGAGCTTCGATGACAGCAGTTGCCGAACAGGCCGCCTACATCAACGACCAGGCAATCCTCGATTGCCTCAGCCACACCGCACAGCCGGAGCCCGCCCGCGTCCGCGACCTCTTCGCCAAGGCCCGCGAGATGCAGGGCCTCACCTTCGACGAGGTCGCAACCCTCATCGCCCTGCAGGACCCCGAGTTGATGGAAGAGCTCTTTGCCACCGCGCGCGCCGTCAAGGAGGAGATCTACGGCTCCCGCCTGGTGCTGTTCGCCCCGCTCTACATCAGCAACCGCTGCACCAACGAGTGCCTCTACTGCGCCTATCGCGCCAGCAACCGCGAGCTGCACCGCATCACCCTCTCCCAGGAGGAGATCGCCGCCGAGATCAAGGTCATCATCGAGCAGGGGCACAAGCGCATCCTCATGGTCGCCGGCGAGGCCTACCCCAACTCCAACAGCCTTGACTACGTCTACAAGGCCATCGAAACCATCTACGCCACGCGCAGCGGCAACGGCGAGATTCGCCGCGTCAACGTCAATATCGCGCCGCTTCCGGTGGAGGACTTCCGCAAACTGAAGGCCTGCGGCATCGGCACCTACCAGTGCTTCCAGGAGACCTACCACCGCCCGACCTACGCGCAAGTCCATCCCCGCGGCCGCAAGTCCGACTACGATTGGCGCGCCACTGTCATGGACCGCGCCATGGAGGCCGGCATCGACGACGTGGGCATCGGCCCGCTCTTCGGCATCTACGACTGGCGCTACGAAGTGCTCGCCATGTTGCAGCACATCCATCATCTGGAAGAGCGCTTCGGCTGTGGCCCGCACACCATCAGCGTTCCGCGCCTGGAGCCCGCCGCCGGAACCGACTTCACCGCCACCACCCCCTGGAAGGTCTCCGACGCCGACTTCCTCAAGCTCATCGCCATCCTGCGCCTTACCGTCCCATACACCGGAATGATCATGACCACGCGCGAGTCCGCCCAGGTGCGCCACAAGTGCTTCCAGATCGGAATCTCCCAGACCTCTGCCGGCAGCCGCACCGATCCCGGCGGCTACGAGCTCGCGCAGGGCGACTTCAACAGCAGCCAGTTCGCCGTCGGCGACACCCGTCCGCTCGATGCTGTCGTCCGCGAGATCGCCCAGATGGGCTTCACTCCCTCCTTCTGCACCGCCTGCTACCGCCTCGGCCGCACCGGCACGGACTTCATGGACATGGCCAAGCCCGGTGAGATCAAATACCACTGCGAGCCCAACGCCCTCTCCACCTTCACCGAGTATCTGGAGGACTACGCCAGCCCCGAAACCAAGGCCGCCGGCGAGCAGCTCATCCTCCACCATCTTGCGCAGATGGACGCCAAGCAGAGATCCATCGCCAGCCCCATGGTCCAATCCGTCCGCTCCGGCCAGCGCGACGTTTTCGTGTAGCACATAGTTAGTACAGGGGCGCCAAACATATCAACGCCGTCATCCTGTATTTTTTGAAGGCCGTCATCCTGACCCTCGAACGAAGTGAAGGGGAAGGAAACCTGTATTTCGTCTTTGCTTTGAAGGGGCGTGGAACTAGCCAGTTTTGCTTAAGGGCACGGCTTCAGAGCCTGTCCTGAGCGCAGTCGAAGGATGCCGTAAGCAGTGCATTTGTAATGCGGCTTTAGCCGCTGAGGTACGCTCTTTGTCCGCGTTGCTACTTTTTACTCAGTTGCTTTAGCCCCACTCGGAGTCGCCGCAATGCCTCGAATCGCCCATGCAGATCTCGTCGGCTGGCTGCGCGAGGACCACCCCGCCGCCCTGTCAAGCCTCTTCGCCCGCGCCGATGTGGTCCGCCGCAACCACGTCGGCGACGACATCCACCTGCGCGGGCTCATCGAGATATCCAGCTACTGTGTCCGCCAGTGCCACTACTGCGGCCTGCGCTCCGCACGCTCCATGCCCCGCTATCGCATGTCGCGCGAAGAGATTCTCGCCGGCGCGCGCTCCGCCGTCCAACTCGGCTTCGGCACCATCGTCCTGCAGTCTGGCGAAGACTTCGGCATCGAGGCTGCATGGCTCGCCGAAATCCTGCGCATCATAAAAAACGAAACCCCGCTCGCCATCACCCTCAGCCTCGGCGAGCGCCACTCCGACGAGCTCCGCCTCTGGCGCGCATCCGGCGCCGACCGCTATCTCCTCCGCTTCGAGACCTCCGACCCCGCGCTCTACGCCGCCATCCACCCCCGCCGCGGCACGGCTGTCAGCGACCGCGTTGCTCTTCTGCGCGAGCTGCGACAGATCGGCTACGAGGTTGGCAGCGGCGTCATGGTTGGCATCCCCGGCCAGACCTTCGAGATGCTCTCCCGCGACATCGAGCTCTTCGAATCCCTCGACCTCGACATGGTTGGCATCGGCCCCTTCCTCGCCCATCCCGACACGCCGCTCGGCGCGCCCGGCGTCCGAACCGCCGGCCCCGACCCCAATTCCATAGACCAGGTCCCCAGCAGCGAGGGTATGGTCCTCAAGGCCGTCGCACTCACCCGCCTTGTCTGCCCGGAGGCCAACCTGCCCAGCACCACCGCGCTCGCCACCATCAACACCCTCGACGGCCGCGAGCACGGCCTCCTGTGCGGAGCCAACGTCTTTATGCCCGTCCTCACCCCCGCGCCCTACCGCCAGATGTACGAGATCTATCCCGGCAAGGCATGTCTCGACGAGGACGCCACCCAGTGCAACACTTGCCTGCGCGAGCGCATCGAGCGCCTCGGCCGCACCGTCGGCCAGGGCCCCGGCGGCCGCTTCACCCGCGTCACCTCGCACTCCACCTCAACCCTCCGCAGCCAGCCCCGCTTCACTCCCCCCAAAAATCCCCCCTCGCCGCTGGTGGTCTTGCCGTAGCCGTTCTGCATCCACAGCACACTTATGCCGGTTTGTTGGCCCGAACGCGGCACTCCAGCGCGTTGCGACTTCAAACGGGGAAATTGGTTCCGGTTCCTTTTGTAGGGATGGCATTGCGCCCGGCTCTGCCAACATGCAATTCGATGCGAGTCATCCGCTGCTCACACGAGCTTGGCTCGTTTGGCGGTTCGTGCTGGACTGGGTGCAGGGTCGAGCAGTTTGGGCCGTGATGCATTCTGCTCTGGTAACTTGTCGTGCAAAACCGCGTTGAGCAGCGACTTGTGAACCCGAATGCCGCCGTTGTAATGGATGTAGCCGAGCTTCCTGAAGCGATTTATGAAGAAGCTGACACGGGATCGAGTTGTACCGATCATGTCTGCAAGAGTCCCCTGCGTTACCGGTGGGATCAGTGTCTCCGGCGCACCCGGTTCACCATATTCCGCCATCAACAAGAGCGTCCGCGCCAACCGCTTCTCGCTGGAGTTGAATAGCTGATCGATGAGATCCGCCTGGGTTCTCATGCCCCGAATCACGATGAACTTCAAGAAAAAGGTGGAGAACTTATGTTCCGCCTGGAGGACGCGGAGTATTTTCGCCGTCGCGATCTTGAGTACCGTACAGGCGGTAATGGCTGAGGCCGTGACCGTTCGCAGCGTTCCCGCTCCGGCCATCGACTCCTCGCCAAAAAAATCCCCGGCGGCGAGCAGCGTAACCGTCGCTTCTTTGCCACCCTTGGAAAGGACGGTGAGCTTCGCTCGGCCAGTCTGAAGGTAAAACACAGAGTCGGCTGGGCCTCCCTGGGAAAAGAGAATCTGCTTTGACGTGTAGTTGCTGCTGCTTCGTCCTAGCCCTGCGGCCACGAGAAAAGCAACGATATCAAAGGGCTTTCCGGTTACTCTACCCATCTAGACGGCCTCTTCCTGGGAGTGGTCTGGTCGCGGATAATCTTCATCAGTGCTGCGTGGGGGCGGCGACGGACCATCATTCCGTTCCAGAGCGCACAATCCTTCTCGGACTCAAGATAGCATTGCAACCGGTAATAGTCTGTTCCGTTTAGCACACTCGATGCATCGATCGGACAGGCAACGAGAACCGGCCTCTCTCAAGGGTTGATCGAATGGGCGGGTCGCCATTTTGCCCCTGAACCCTCTGAGAAGCGCGGCCGGGAGTCACCAGAGGCCAAAGCTGGCCTGGTTGCAAGATTTCCGGCACACCTTCGCAACCCTGCTCCAATCGAGCAGGGCTTCGGTCAAGGTGACGCAGGAGCTACTGCGGCACAGTTCGCCGGTGATGACTCTTAGCACGTACGCCCAGGCCGTGACGGGGGACAAGCGGGACGCTCAAGCGACAGTCGCGGCGTTATTCACGATGCCTCAAACCCAGCAATCCGCAGCATGACGAATGCAGTTGGACCTTTGTGGACCTTTGCAGGTCCTTATTAGACCTTCGCATTCAGCTAAGTTGTTGAAATTATGGTGGGCACAGCAGGATTCGAACCTACGACTTCCACCGTGTGAAGGTGGCACTCTACCGCTGAGTTATGCGCCCGGCACCGCGTCTGGACCCCATCCCACCGGCATCCGGCAACACCGTACTCATCCAGCATACACGGGGATGCTCCGCCGCACTAGCCCCGGAAACCTCTGGTAGTGGGTCAGTTTGCATCTGTTTTGAAGGGGCGGAACTTTAGTCCCGCCGTATCGCCCAACCATCCGGGGACTTTAGTCCCCGAGGGAAGGCTTCCTCGCCAAGCTGACCCACTCCCCAACCTCCACCTCGTCCGGCTCTCGCGCCCGCCAAGTACAATGGGCAAGCCAGATGTCCGCTCCGCCACAGAATCGGCTCGGTTCCCACGCCCCGTCGTCCAGTCCCGCCGGAACGCCGCGTCACAGCGCCCAGCGCGCCCTCCAAGACGGCCAGCCCGGCGACCAGCCCGACGGCGAAATTCAGACGGATTTTGCCGCTTCCGCGCAACCTCACGACAAAGATGGGGTTTTGGATGATATGGCAACGATGGCCGTCAACCCGGGTCTTCTCGATGGTGTGCTTCCGCCCTCTGTCGCCCAGGGCTCCGCGCACTTTGCCGAGATGGAAGACTCCGCCATCATGCTGGAGCTGCGCGCCGGCAATATGTCCGGCTTCGACTTTCTCATCCAGAAGTACCGCAGGCCCATCGTCAACTTCATGTACCGCATGGTGCACAACCAGGCCGTCGCCGAGGAGCTTGCCCAGGAGGTCTTCCTGCGCGTCTACCGCTCGCGCCAGACCTACCGCGCCGAGGCCCGCTTCAGCACCTGGCTCTACCGCATCGCCACCAACCTCGGCGTCAATCACGCGCGCGACACCCGCCGCGAGCGCGCCGCCTCCACCATCTACCTCGACGAGGCGGACCCCGAAACCGGTTCCACGCCCGACGTCGCCGACACTACCCTCAGCGCCGAAGACAGCCTGCTCCGCCGCGAGCGCATGAATGCCATCCGCCAGCACGTCATGGCGCTGCCTGAACGACAGCGCATGGCCGTCCTCATGCACAAGTACGAGGGCATGGACTACAAACAGATCGGCGACGTCCTCAAGCTCAGCGAGTCCGCCACCAAATCATTGCTCTTCCGCGCCTACCAGACCCTGCGCGAGAAGCTGAAGGAGTTTATTTAGTTAGAAGGAAACTTTGTTCGGGGCTTCTCGTCCATTGTGTTTAGAAGCCCGACCGATTTGAACTGCAAGTCCGGCTTGGCAACCACCTCCGGACTTCACCCAGCAAGACGCGCAGCGCAGCCATACGACGCGTCGCCGAAGGAAAGGAAGAACCACCATGAACTGCAAACTCTGCCTGGACGCGCTTCCCAATCTGATCTTCAACCCCGCCGCGCCCGAAAACGCCGCTGCGCGCGCCCACATCGCCGCCTGCGACCTTTGCGCAAAGGACCTCGCCTCTCTCCAGGCCACGCTCTCGCTGCTCGACACCTGGCAGGCCCCCGGGGTCTCGCCCTACTTCGACCAGAAGCTGGCGGTCCGCCTGCGCGAGCTGCAGTCCGCACCCCCCGCCGGCTGGTTCGAACAGCTCAAAACGCGCCTGCTCCTCAATACCGGCCGCCACCTCCGCCCCGCGCTTGCCGGGGCCCTGGCCCTTGTGCTGGTCGCCGCAGGCGGCAGCTTAGGCATCGCCACCTTCCAGCACCCACGCACAGTGCAGGTCTCCGCGGCCGTCAATGACCTCCAGCTTCTCCAGAAGAACGAGCAGGCGCTGCAACAGATCGACCAGCTCCTCGATAACAACGCGCCCGCCGCCGACAGCGGCGCCACGCCTCCGCAGAGCTAGGCCCGCAGGGGTCGTCATTCTGGCCTGAGCGAAGCCGAAAGCCAGAATCCCGGTATTTGTAGTTTGGTTCCACGCTGCGCCATCCGTAACAGTGTTCTGGGTTTGAAAGTTGAGACTTGAAAACGGAGGTTCAAAAATAGTTTCCCGCGGTCTTCCCCCGCACAGTAGACTTCAGTTACAGCAAGGGACCCCGGCGAGTCCGAATGTGAATTGAAGAGCTGTCCCATCCGGAAGGCGTTTGCACGCAGAGCATCGCCAATTGGTTGTTCCTCGCCAACTCGTTGTCGCGGTTCCGCCGGGCGCGTCGTACTCATCATGAAATCGCATCTTCCATCCCGGCTCTTTCTTGGCGCGGCATTCATTCTGCTGTTCGCCGCCGGGCCGGCGTTCGCCCGCGGCCCGCGTTCTGCGCCGCCACTGCCTGCCCCCAAGGCCTCGCGCTCCGAGCCGCCCCGCGCCGCCGCCCGGCCCGAGACCCCCGCAGCCCGTCCCGAGCCCAATATCATCGCCAGGCCCGCCGAGAACCAGGAGCACATGCAACAGTGGATGGACCGCCACAGCAATCTCTCGCTCCCCGAACAGCAGCGCGCCCTGCAGAACAATCCCGGATTTCGCGAGCTGCCCCGGCAACTCCAGCAGTACGAGCTCAACGAGCTGGCCCGGCTCTACAACATGGATCCGCAGCAACGCGCCCGCATGTTGGACCGCAACGAGACCCTGGAACGCCTCACTCCGCCGCAGCGCCAGCAATACCGCGATTCCGTCGAGCAGTTGAACACGCTCCCCATGCCTCGCCGGCGCGTCATCGTTCGCGCCATCCTCGACCTCCGCGAGATGCCCCAGGACCAGCGCCAGTTGACCATTAATTCCCCAGCCTTCCGCTCCCAGTTCTCCGACAGCGAGCGCACCATGCTCTCCACCATCCTCGCGGTCGAGCCCTACACCCCACACACGCCCACCCCAGCCCCCTGAGCTGCACCCCACCTGCATTTTTCACGCCGTCATTTCTGACCCTGAGCGAAGTCGAAGGGGCAGAATCCCCGTATTTCGCCTTTGCTGGGTGTGAGTACACGCCGCCCCGCCTAAGTGCTGGGGCTCGTCTTCCCCTGCTTCACCGGCGGAGTCACCATCGCGCTGGTGTCCTTCAGCGCCGCGATGTCGCGGTCGTACCGCCCCGCAATCGAGTTCCCCCGGATCGCCGCCATCTCCTCCAGCATCTTCATGCCGTCCCTCAGGTAGCTCATCCGGCTGCGCTCGTCGTGTCCCCACGTCACCGGCACCTCGCGAATCGTGTATCCCAGCTTGCGGGCGATGAACAGGATCTCCGGGTCGAAGCCCCAGCGCTCCACCCGCTGCAGCCGGAAGATCACCTGCGCCGCCGCCCGCTTGAACGCCTTGAAGCCGCACTGCGTGTCCTTGAACGGAAGCCCCATCACCGTCCGCGTCACCCAGTTGAAGCATCGCCCAAAAAACCGCCGGTACAGCGGCTGGTGGATGGTCTGCCGTGTGCGGTCCATCCAGCGCGACCCGATCGCCACGTCCGCCCCCTCCCGGATCGCCGCCAGCAGCCGCTCCGCCTCCTCCATCGGAGCCGACAGGTCCGCATCGGTAAACATCACCACCTCGCCCGAGGCCTGCAGCAGCCCGTTGCGCACGCTGTAGCCCTTGCCCCGGTTGCCCTCGTTCTGCACCAGACGCAGCCGCGGCGTCCGCTCCATCCAGCCGCGCACAATCTCCACCGTCCGGTCCGCCGACCCGTCATCCACCACCAGCACCTCTGCGTCCCACCCCTGGCGCGCGACGCACGCCATCACCCGCTCCAGAGTCTGCCCGATGCGAGCGCTCTCGTTATACGCCGGAATCACAATGCTCAACTGCGGAGTTGCCATTCATTCCCCTGGGCCGTCGTTCCTGCCCGCATCCCGCTGAAATTGTCAGGCAGAGCGCACTGCGGCAGACGCATTTCAACCGGATGCACTCTTTGTACGATTCAGGTACCAGCATAGCCGCATCCATCGCATCCCGCGACCCACTTTTTTCGCCGCCAATCCGCCACCCGCGGTCCTTACCGGTCCGACGCGGCCTGCAACGATTTATCGAGATCATCCTTCAGTTGCGGCGCTGCGAACGCAAGCGAATTCTCTGCATGAGAGAACCGAAGCAAGTGCTCCAGGCCGTCCTGGGCCTGATCGGGCGCCAGATGAGGATGCGACTCAAAGAACGACTTCGCCCCTGCCTCCTCCTTCTCGGCGTCCATCTGTAATCCGGAGTAAATCCGGATCGCATTCGCCGCGCTGCCGTAAGCGCTAACCTCCTCCGTCGACATATGTTCCAACGCTCCGGTGGAGAGCGCTGTCTGCCACGAGTTGGAAAGAAAGAAGTACCCCGGGTTGGCGATCTTCGCCAGCCGCTGGTTGATCTGCTCGGGATGTTCCTTGACCAGCGCGGGGAAGTCGGCCACCAGCGCTTTCAGATCCACGTTGTCCTGCGTCACCCTGCTCAGCTCATGCTTGCAGTTTTCCAGGTTCCCACTCATCTCCCGCCGCACGCTCTCGCGTGTCTCCCGCACCAGGCGATGATTGTGAATCGTCGCGCGCACCCCCTCCAGCCCAAGAGCAATCAGAATGCCGCACGTGACGACCGCGATATGGACAAAGAACTGTTTCCAGGTGATTATCGGGTGTAGCGGTGCGTGGATATCCATGCAGGGAAGTGTACAGGAACGCTCGGCTCATAATCCGGAAAAGCTTCATCGCAAGATTGCGGAAAATGATCTAAACTCCTCATTATGCCGGAAGAGAACCCCACCCCGCCGCCCCAGCCGCCCACCGCCGCCACCCCGCCCGCCGCTCCGCCCTACGCGTACGCTCCGCCCTACGCGCAACCCGCGCCCTACGCGCAGACCTCGCCCTATCCCGCCTACCCCCAGCCGCCGCGCCGCCGCCACTCGGCCTGGTTCTGGATCGCCATCCTCGGAGGCTCGTTTGCCGTCATCGCCCTGCTCCTCACCGGCTTGGTCTGGTCCATCGTCCGCAGCGTCAACGGCGACTCGGAAGCCTCCATCGACGGCCTCGGCGGCGGCTCCAAGATCGGTGTCATCGACATCGACGGCATCATCCTCGACGCCGACAAGATCGACACCCAGATCCGCAAGTTCGGCGACGACTCCTCCATCAAGGCCATCATCCTGCACATCAACTCGCCCGGCGGCGGCGCAGCCGCATCGCAGGAGATCTACAACGAGGTCGTCCGCGTCCGCCACGAGAAGAACAAGAAGATCGTCGCCTCGGTCGAGTCCGTCGGCGCATCCGGCGCCTACTACATCGCCAGCGGCTGCGACAAGATCTACGCCAACAACGCCTCCGTCGTCGGCTCCATCGGCGTCATCATGGAGTGGACCAACTACGGCGAACTGCTCAAGTGGGCCAAGATGAAGAGCGTCGTCCTCCACGCCGGCACGCTCAAGGACGCCGGAGACCCCACCCGCGATATGACCCCCGCCGAGCAGGCCTACTTCCAGTCCATCGTAGACAACATGTACGGCCAGTTCGTCCACGACGTCGCCCTCGGCCGCCACACCACCGACGACAAGATCCGTCCGCTCGCCACCGGCCAGGTCTGGACCGGCCAGCAGTCGCTCTCCCTCGGCCTCATCGACAAGGTCGGCGGCTTCCGCGTCGCCCTCATCGACACCGCACGCGACGCCGGCATCAAGGGAGAGCCCACCATCGCGCGGCCCGCCAGCGACAAAAAAGGCCTCCTCGCAACCCTCACCGACGACTCCGACAGCCTCTTCCCCAACCCCTCCAAGCTCCTCGACCAGTCCCCCGGCTTCTACTTCATGTGGAAGTAAAACCCGCGTTTCAATGCTCCTGAGGCGCAATCCAATGCCAAACGGTTCGACGTTCAGGGTCCCCCCGGTTGTGTGGCTCATCCTTCTGGCTGGCCTGGCCTACGCCGGGTATTGGCGCTACGACCATGCCTTCATCAGCCCCGGCCTCAGGGAGTCGCTCACCGCCGCGGTCGATCCCGCCAACACCCAGAGCGACATTCTGATGGATCTCCGCAACGCCCAGACCCAGATCCACACCTTGCGCGACGCCGAGGTGGAATCCATACTGCAGCGGGCCGTGCTTCTCACCCAGAGCGCAGCGGCGGCCAGCCAACGAACCGGCGAGCAAGGCAAGGGGACCTCCGCGGAACTGGACAAGTACTTGGCCATCGAGAGGCAGTACAAACGCAGAGGCATGAAGGTCCCACAGAGCCTCAAAGACTACATCCAGCGCGCAACCCAGGAAGAACAGGAAGCTCAAATAAAGCCCGACCCAACCAGGAAACTCGATCAACAGGTCTCCCAGCAGGACTCCGCCGAGGCGGCCCAGTTGTTCCAGCAGCTCCGCGTCGCTCTGGGCCTTCCCCCCCTGCCCTCCGGGGGGAGCGTGGGGCTTCAGCCCCACGAATAATGCCAATCAATTCAGGGGGCTTTAGCCCTGGGCCTTTCCCCGCAACACCCCCCTCAAAATCCCCGCAAATCCGCCTGCCAAAGCTGTCAAGCCCCTCGACCCTCCAATTTTCCAATAACAATCTCAATTTCAACAACTTGCCAACAAAAAATAGTTGGCATAGTAGTTTCCCTCCAACGCGTATAATTAAAGTAGCAATCGAAAGAAAGAAAGGCCCGGCCAACCAGCCGGGCCTTCGCATTGAGCCAGCAAAAAACCAATAAGTCATTGATTCCAGAGATCGAACAAAATAAACCCTCTGGAATGAAAATTATAGAGGGGAATCCACGCCTTGATCCAGACCTAAGTCATTATTTATGAAGATCTTGGATCAAAATAGTTTTTCTGCACATCGCTCGAACAAGCGGTCGGGTGACCCACATCTCGATTCTGAGATGTGGGGTCTTCGCCGAAGCCCTGCTCCGCTCCCTCGACGCCGTCCCCGGCGCCGAACCCGATCTGGTCGAGTTAGCCAGATAAAATTGAAGTTGTCATTCTGAGCGTTAATTGAAGTTGTCATTCTGACGAAGCACTTTGAGAATCGTCATTCTAGCGCAGCCAGAATCTCCGTATTTCGCTTTTGCTGTTGTATGTTTCATCGCACCACCGAACTAGAAGGAGAGTCGAACGATGTCCATCCAGGTAGTGCTTCCCACCGCCTTCACCCGCCACACCGATGGCCGCAAGCAGTTCGACTCAAACGCTGCAAATCTTCCCGCGCTGCTGGCCGAGCTCGACCGGACCTTCCCCGCGCTCGCCGCCCAGATCAAGGACGAGAACGGCAAGCTGCGCCGCTTCATCAACATCTACATCAACGCCGAAGACATCCGCTTCCTCGGCGGCGACGCCTACGCCTTCCAGGACGGCGACGAGGTCATGCTCATCCCCTCCATCGCCGGCGGCCGCAGATAGCGCGAAGCAGGAGGTCGCAGCTGGGTCGAATCAGAAATTCGTTCCATCGAGCCCACGCAAAAAAGAGCGCCCGCTAACCGGCGCTCCTTCTGTTTTGTCTTCACCAATAACCAACAACCAGCAACCAACGACAGCTCTACTGCGGCGTAATGGGCAGCGTCGCCGGCATCATCGGCGGCATCGCTGCGGGCAGCACCTCCAGAGTCTCCTCTTTCAACTCCGGCAGCTTCTCTTCCAGCGCAATCTGCAACACCTCGTCCATCTGCTCCACGAAGTGCAGCTTCATCTCACTCTTCAGCAACTCCGGAATGTCGGCCATGTCCTTGCGGTTGTCCTCGGGCACGATCACCTCGAAGATGCCTGCGCGGTGCGCCGCCAGCAACTTCTCCTTCAGTCCGCCGATCGCCAGCACCTTGCCGCGCAGCGTGATCTCGCCGGTCATCGCGATGTCGCGGCGCACCTTGATCTTGGTCAGCGCGCTCGCCAGTCCCGTGGCCAGCGTAATGCCCGCAGACGGCCCGTCCTTCGGGATCGCGCCTTCGGGAACATGCACATGGATGTCCACATGCCGGTAGAACTCTTTGCCCAACCCGAGATACTGCGCCCGCGACCGTATATAGCTCAACGCGGCCTGCGCCGACTCCTGCATCACCTCGCCGAGCTGGCCGGTCGTCGTCAGCTTGCCTTTGCCGTCCAGCACCTGCACCTCGGTCTGCATGATCGTCCCGCCGACCTCCGTCCAGGCCAGCCCGGTCACCAGGCCAATCTCGCTCTTCTCATGCACCTGCGAGTCGCGGAACTTCGCCACGCCCAGCAGATCGCCCAGGTTCTCTCCGGTCAGCGCCTCGCGATGCTTCCCCCCGCCCTCCACCACCTTGCGCGCCACCTTGCGGCACACATTGCCGATCTCGCGTTCCAGATTCCGCACCCCGGCCTCGCGCGTATATCCGCGGATGATCGCCCTCAGTGCCTCATCCTCGAAGACAATCTGCTCCTCGGTCAGCCCCGTTGCTTCGCGTTGCTTGCGGACCAGATACTGCTTCGCAATCTCCATCTTCTCCAGCTCGGTGTAGCCATGCAGCCGCAGAATCTCCATGCGGTCCTGCAAGGCGCTGGGAATCGTGTGCAACACATTGGCCGTGGTCACAAACAACACGTTCGACAGGTCGTACTCCACATCCAGATAGTGGTCCTGGAACGAGCCGTTCTGCTCCGGGTCCAGGACCTCCAGCAACGCACTGGCCGGATCTCCGCGGAAGTCCGAGGCCATCTTGTCGATTTCGTCCAGCATAAAGACCGGGTTCTTCGTCCCCGCCTTCTTCATCGACTGGATGATCTGCCCCGGCAGTGCGCCGATGTACGTTCGCCGATGCCCGCGGATCTCCGCCTCATCGCGCACACCGCCCAGGCTCAGGCGCACAAACTTCCTGCCCGTCGCCCTCGCAATCGACATTCCCAGCGAAGTCTTGCCCACGCCCGGAGGCCCCACAAAGCACAGAATCGATCCCTTCGGATTCTTCACCAGCTGGCGCACTGCAAGGAACTCCAGAATCCGCTCCTTGATCTTCTCCAGCCCATAGTGGTCCGTATTCAGGATCGTCTCCGCATGTGCGATGGAGCGAATCTCCTTCGAGCGCTTCTTCCACGGCACCGCCAGCAGCCAGTCCAGATAGTTGCGCGAGACCGTGGACTCCGCCGACATCGGCGGCATCGCCTCCAGCTTGCGCAATTCCTGCAGGCTCTTCTCGATCACGTCCTTGGGCATTCCCGCCGTCTCGATCTTCTTCTTCAGCTCGTCGAACTCCGACTTCTCGCCGCGGCCCAGCTCCTTCTGGATTGCCTTGATCTTCTCGTTCAGGTAGTACTCTTTCTGCGCCTTCTCCATCTGCCGCTTGACGCGCGACTGGATGGTGCGGTCCATATTCAGCTTCTCGATGGCCACATCCAGCACATCACCCACCCGCGAGAGGCGCGTCTCCGGGTCGAAGACATCCAGCAACTGCTGCTTCTCGTCGATCGAAAGCTGCAGGTTGGCCGCAATCGTGTCCGCCAGCTTGGCCGGCTCGTCCATGCGCACGCCCGCCGCCATCGTCTCGTGGTTCAGCGACTGCTGCAGCTTCACATACTGCTCGAAGAGTGCGTGAACGCGCTGCATCATCTGCTCCACCTGCGGAGTCATCTCCAGCTGCGTCTTGCCTGTGCGTACGGTCGCAACAAAAAAGCCGTCGTCGTCGCTCACCTCGACCGACCGCGCCCGCTCCATGCCCTCCACCAGCACCTTGATGTTGCCATCCGGCATGCGCACGCTCTGGACAATATTTCCTATAGTGCCGGTTTCATAGATGTCGTCCACGCTCGGCTCATCCACCGAGGCGTCGTGCTGGGTCGCCAGAAAGATCTTCCGGTCGCCGCTCAACGCCTCCTCCAGCGCGCGCACGCTCGACACCCGTCCCACCACAAACGGAGTCATCATATGGGGAAAGATCACCATGTCCCGGATCGGCATCATCGGCAGCCGCCGGACTTCACCAGTCAAAACGATCTTGGATTGGTTTGCCATGGTTTTCTCCATAAGACGTGCCGTCCGCTGCCCAGGATGCAACGCTTCAGGTGATTGTAATGCCTGCGCGCCGATTCTTCCCCACACCCTTTGGTAACCCAGCAACAATCTGCGCGCCCCGGCTCGCCTACAGGTCACACCATGTTCAGAACGATTTGCCATTGACCCGAAAAGGGGGTGCCGAAGCGACAAGGGCCGATACACGGTCTACATCCCGAAGGTAGATTGTATTGTTCGATCCCAGGCTCTTCGATGGCAGCAAAGTCACCGTCCGGGACAGTGGGTTGTAGGAGTGCGGACGGAAGCCGTTGTGCAGCAGGCAGTCGTGAACTGCGCGCTCATGCGCGCTCATTGCCGTGTCGTCCCCATTCATCTCGACAATCAGCCCAAGAAGAGAAGGGGAACGAAGCGTCGCGGAGGCCCCCGCCAGCACCTCCGACTCCCAACCCTCGACATCGATCTTGATCAGAACCGGCCTCTCTCCGTTCAATATCGCATCCAGTGTTGATACAGGCACCAGAATGGAAGGCCCACTCCATGCATCGTCCTGGATCACATGGTTCGTCGTGTCCTGGTCCGCCGTGAACCGTAATCTTGCCTCTGTGCGGCCCAGCCCGATATTGCGCGGCTCAACCTTATCGACGATGTCGTTGACGCGCAAATTCGCACACAGCTTGTCGAAGGTCTGGGGCACCGGTTCAATCGATACAACTCGCGCTCCCAGAGCGGCCGCGGCCAGCACCGTGTAGACACCGACGTTTGCACCGATATCGACGAAGAGGTCCCCCTCGCGCAGCAGGTGCAGCAGGAGGGAACAATCGGCAAAGTCGCTCAGACCTGTATAGACCTGTTGCGTCGCCCCTGTCATACCGGGAGAGACGATCAGGAACGTCCGATTGACGAAGGGAACGAGGACCGCACCCGGCACGAGCCGGCTGCCCACCTGCCACCTCACGTACCTCACAATTGCTCCCCAGCGATTGGAAGCGTTCAAAGGATGTTTCAGGATGGCGCGAAGGGTTCTATACAGTGCAATCATAGGAGGCCGCAGACTTCGATCTCACTGGTGCGTTGCATCGCGTTTCATGGATTCACAATCGACGATAGCCCACGCGGCCGGAGGATGTGGACGCGTTCAGGAGCGCGATAAATCGCCGGCCGCGGCAATTCACTGCTGCCTCAGCCAGCCTTCTCGAGCAGGGTCAGCAGGGTCAGGCTGTGCTTCTTCACCATCTCAGCCGTGATTGTCAGGTCGCCGGCCTTCTTGTTGCCGGGCACATAGTACATCAGGTCCAGCATCAGCTCTTCCAGGATCATGCGCAGCCCGCGCGCTCCCACCTTCCGCTGCAAGGCCTCGCGCGCAATCTCCTTGGCCGCGTCGTCGGTGAAGGTCATCTTCACACCCTCGTAGTCGAACAGCTTCGCATACTGCTTCAGTATCGCGTTCTTCGGCTTGGTCAGGATCTCGATCAGCGCCGACTCATCCAACTCGTCCAGGATACCCAGCACTGGAAGCCGGCCCACAAACTCCGGGATCAGCCCATACTTCAGCAGGTCCTGCGGCTCCGCCTGGCGCAGCAGCTCACCGTCGCGCTGCGCCCGGATCGGCGTCACATCGCCTTCCTTTGCCTCGGAGTCCGCAATCGCGCGGAAGCCCAGCGCCTTCTTGCCGATCCTCCGCCCGATCACCTTCTCCAGCCCCACAAACGCTCCGCCGCAGATGAACAGAATGTTGGTCGTGTCCACCGCCGTAAACTCCTGGTGCGGATGCTTGCGCCCGCCCTGCGGCGGCACGTTGGCGACCGTGCCTTCCAGGATCTTCAACAGCGCCTGCTGTACGCCCTCGCCAGAGACATCGCGCGTAATCGAAGGGTTCTCGTCCTTGCGCCCGATCTTGTCGATCTCGTCGATGTAGATAATCCCGCTCTGCGCCCGCGTCACATCGCCTTCGGCCGCCTGCAGCAGCTTCAGAATGATGTTCTCGACGTCCTCGCCCACATACCCGGCTTCAGTCAGCGTGGTTGCGTCCACAATCGCGAACGGCACATCCAGCATCTTGGCCAGAGTCTGCGCCAGCAGCGTTTTGCCCGAACCCGTCGGGCCGACCAGCAGAATATTCGACTTCGTCAGCTCCACATCGCCGCCGCGCGTCTTGTTCATCTGGACGCGCTTGTAGTGGTTGTAGACCGCCACGGCCAGCTTCTTCTTGGTCTGCTCCTGCCCGATCACGTACTCGTCCAGAAACGCCTTCACCTCTTGCGGTTTGGGAAGCTGCGCCGGCACGGCCCCCGGCAGAGCCTCACCCCGGTCGTCCTCCAGGATCGAGTTGCACACCCCCACGCACTCATCGCAGATGTAGGCCCGTGGATAGTCGGATGGCGACGAGATAAGCTTCGCCACTGCGTCCTGCGACTTATGGCAAAATGAGCAGCGAAGCGATTCGTCTGAACCGCGGGACGTTTTCATGGTTGCGGCAACTCCTAGGGAACTACTAAAAGTCTACACCGGAATTCACACAGGCCCCACTACACGGAAGTCACCGAGATACCCCTTTCTGGGCACACACTTCCGTACCGGGAGCTGAACGCTCCAAGTTCCAACTCTGACTGAATTGTCATTCTGACCCTGTGAGCAATCGAAGGGAAAGAATCCCCGAATCTTCCGGTTGCTAGAACCTCGCAACTTGTACCTTGTAAGTCACGCCTCAAGACATGAAACCCCGGCCGTTTGGATCGGGTTTTCAGCTCGCAACAGTTCAAAACCAGCTCGCAACAGTTCAAAACCTACGTTCGTGGCCGGTCGATGATGTCGTCGATGATTCCATACTCCTTTGACTGCGCCGCCGTCATAATGAAGTCGCGCTCCACATCCCGCTCGATCCGGTCCAGCGACTGCCCCGTCGACTTGCTCATCAGTTTGTTGGTGATCTCGCGGATGCGCAGTATCTCACGCGCGTGGATGTCGATGTCGGTGGCCTGCCCGCTCAGCCCTCCCATCGACGGCTGATGGATCAGAATGCGCGCATTGGGCAGCGCGAACCGCTTGCCCTTCTTGCCCGCCATCAGCAGAAACGCCCCCATCGACGCCGCCTGTCCGATGCAGAACGTCTGCACATCGTTCTTGATGTACTGCATCGTGTCGTAGATCGCCAGGCCCGCCGTGATCGAACCGCCCGGCGAGTTGATGTAGAGCTGAATGTCCTTCTCCGGGTCCTCGCTCGTCAGGAACAGCAACTGCGCGATGATGACGTTGGCTATGTTGTCGTCGATCGGCGTGCCCAGAAAGATGATGTTGTCGCGTAGCAGACGGCTGTATATGTCGTAGGCGCGTTCGCCCCGGCTCGTCTGCTCGATCACCATCGGTACTAATCCCATGTCGCTCTCCCTCTTGCTCTCTGTCTTGCTGACCAAATGACTTTCTGACCTTCCGGCTCATCGACCTGCCGACTCGCCGACTATAACATCTCTCGCAAGGGATGGTCCGGGCGAGGGGACGACGCCAAGCTGGGTGAGCAGGAAGGCGTAGTCGAAGGCGGTGTTATAGATGTGAGCTTGTGGCTGCTCTGGAGCTACATCACACATGAGATATGGGGATATACGACAGCCGTCATCTCGATCTGTTCTATCACCTTGTGTGTGATGCAATTGATAGAACGATCAAACCGAAGAACAGGCCCACAATCAACAATCCCCAAAGCGTCGAACCGCCAGGAACAACGTCACTCTTTGCCACGGTCGCCCGAATGAGCAATACAACTCCGGCCAGTCCGCCAAGTAATAGCAGCACGATTCCGACGAACCAGAGAATTGGGGCGATAGGGGACATTGACATGAGATGATTCGTGCCAGTCTAGCACAGCGATTGGGTTTACAGGTTTTGAATGTTCTCAGACGACGCCAAGCTGGAGCAGCAGGAAGGCGTAGTCGAAGGCAATCTCCTTGAGGTAGTCGTAGCGGCCGGATGCTCCGCCGTGGCCGGCGTCCATGTTGATGTGAAGGAGCAGCGGCGTGGCGTTGGTCTTAAGGGTGCGCAGCTTGGCGACGTACTTGACAGGCTCCCAGAACATGACCTGCGAGTCGTTGAGGCTGGTCTTGACCAGCATCGCCGGGATGGGCGTGGGCTGGCCTTCGGTGGACTTGAAAACGTCGAGGTTTTCATACGGCGAGTAGGAGAGCATCGTCGCGAATGCCTCAGGTTCGTTGGGGTTGCCCCACTCCTCGTACTCGGCGACGGTGAGCGGCAGGCTGGCGTCGAGCATGGTGTTCATCAGGTCGACGAAGGGGACGTGGGAGAGGACCACGCGAAAGAGGCCGGGCTTGCCGGATGCGGCGGCGAGGTTGACGACCGCGCCCATCAGGAGTCCTCCGGCGCTGCCGCCCTCGATGGCGACTTTGTTGGCGTTGCCGTAGCCGCGCATGACGAGCTGCTCGGCGGCGGCGATGAAGTCGGTGAAGGTGTTGCACTTTTCGGACATCTTGCCGGCGTCGTGCCATGCGTCGCCCAGTTCTCCGCCGCCGCGGATGTGGGCGTAGGCCATGACGACGCCGCGGTCGAGCAGCGAAAGGCGCGTGGGACTGAATCCGACTGGAAGGGAGTAGCCATACGAACCGTAGCCGTAGACATAGAGGGGATTGATGGCGATGCGGCGAAAGCGGTCGCGGCGGTAGACGATGGAGATGGGGATCAGAGTGCCGTCGGAGGCAGTGATCCAGAGGCGCTCGGAGGCGTAGTGGGCGGGGTTGAAGCCGCCGGGGACCTGCTGCTGCTTGAGCAGCTTCGACTGGCCGATGGGGAGGGCGGAGTCGGCGCGGGCGACGTTGTACTCGTAGACCGAAGGCGGCGATACCAGCGACTGGTAGCTGTAGCGGAAGACGTCGGTGGAGAAGATGCGGTTGACGTGCGCGGCGGCGGAGTAGGTGGGTTCGGGGAAGGCGATCTCGACCGGCGGTTCGAGCGAGCTGTCCGCGCGGAAGCGGAGAACCTCCAGCGTGGGCAGGCCGAGCTTGCGGCTGGTGGCGACGGCGAAGCACTGGAAGAGGTCGAAGTCCTCCATCGGGTAGTCTGCATCGAGCGGGACCAGCTCCTGCCAGTGGTCGCGGCCAGGCGTGGCGACGGGTGCGATGACGACGCGGAAGTTCTTGCCCGCGTCGTTGCTGCGGATGTAAAAGAGGCCGCCCGTCTCTGGCGAGAAGCGATGGTCGGGGTAGTACTCCTGATCGTCGAGGCGCGGGGCGATGAGGCGAGGCTCAGCGGTGGGGTCGTCGGCTGGCAGGAAGTGGACCTCGTTGGTGGTGTGGCTGCCGGACTCGATCATCAGGTAGAGGCCGTCGCGGGTGCGGCCGATGCCGGCGTTGAAGCGTTCGTCCTCTTCGTGGAAGACCTGTGTGTCATCCGCGACCGGCGCACCCAAAGTGTGGCGTAAGATGCGGTCCTGGCGCTTGGTGGTCTCGTCCTCTTTGGAGTAGAAGAGGGTGCGCGAGTCGGCGGCCCAGGCCAGCGAGCCGACGCGCTCTGCTGTGTCTGGGA
>Ga0074045_10000596_pt1 | contig 35225 bp, 28 predicted proteins | sample BogForMeECP23OM2_FD_94442 | JGI IMG/M metagenome (GOLD analysis project Ga0074045, IMG submission 94442) | Bog forest soil microbial communities from Calvert Island, British Columbia, Canada - Bog Forest MetaG ECP23OM2 | ecosystem: Environmental > Terrestrial > Soil > Wetlands ...
AGGTTAGCGTCGGGCCGGGGGCGTTGGGGGGCATTGGATTGAGTCGCAGCAGAGGGCGGCGTAAAGTGCAACGCCTTGTCCGCAATCTTACCCAAAATGACACCTTCCGGCCCGGATGATCTCGACGGCAAGCCCAATTCGGCAGGCGTCGCCGCCCGGCCGCGCTCGCCGGTGCCGCTGCGGCCGATACATTATCTTTGGATAGCCGGCACGGCGCTCGTCACCGCGGCGCTGCTGCACTGGCTCGGACCGATTCTTACGCCGTTTCTGATCGGCGCCATCCTTGCCTATTTCGGCAGCCCGCTGGTGAGCTGGGCGCAACGGCGCCGGATGCCGCGGACTCTGGGCACGCTGCTCGTGATCGCGGTTATCCTGCTGCTGCTGCTGGCGTTGCTGCTCGTGCTCATACCGCTGGTGGAAAGCGAGGTGGCGCAGCTCGTCCGTCGCCTCCCCATACTGGCCACCGACGCCTACGGCCGGTTGGCGCCGTGGCTGCGCGACCGCTTCGGCGTCGAGCTGCAGCTCGATCCCCCCTCGCTCAAGGCGCTGGTCACTGAAAATCTGGCCAGCGCGCAGACGCTCACGCTCAAGCTGCTGTCGGGCGTCAAGGCGGGCGGCACCGTGGTGCTCGGCGTCATCATCAATATCGCGCTCGTCCCGGTGGTCATGTTCTATCTGCTGCGCGACTGGAACCGGATCGTGGTGCAGGTTGACGATCTGCTGCCGCGGCGCTGGCTGCCGCGGGTACGCACGCTGGCCGCCGAGATCGATGGCGTGCTGGCGGAATTCCTGCGCGGCCAGCTTTCCGTCATGGGCGTGCTGGCCGTGTATTACTCGGTGGCGCTGACGCTCGCCGGCCTGCAGTACGCGCTGCCGATCGGCATTTTGACCGGGCTCCTGGTGTTTATCCCGTACGTCGGCTTTGGCCTGGGGCTCGTGCTCGGCATGCTCGCGGCGCTGCTGCAATGGTCCGGCTGGCCCGGATTCGTCGCCGTGCTCGCCGTCTACGGCATCGGCCAACTGCTCGAGAACTACGTGCTCGTGCCATTTCTGGTCGGCGACCGCATCGGTCTGCATCCCCTGGCGGTCATCTTCGCGCTGCTCGCCTTCGGGCAGGTGTTCGGGTTTGCCGGAGTCCTGCTTGCCCTGCCGGTGAGCGCTGCGCTGCTGGTCGGGCTGCGCCATCTGCGCCAGGCCTATACCACTTCGGATTTGTATACCTGACTTGGAACAGCTGGTACTCGAGTTCGCGGCGCCCGAGCCGCCGCGACTGGCCAATTTCCTGCCGGGCCGAAACGTCGAGCTGATCGCCGCCCTGACGCGCTTCGCCACCGGGGAGGCGGGCGAAACCGGATTCCTGCTCTGGGGTGCGCCTGGCGCCGGCAAGACGCATTTGCTGCAAGCCGCGACGGCGCTCGCCGCAGATGCCGGAGCAGGCACTCGCTTCTACGCTGGGCCCGATGCGCTGCTGGCTGACAACGACTGCCCCGGGCGGGGGCTGGTGCTCATCGATCGCGTCGATACGGCCGACCCGGCCGCCATGGGGCGCATTTTCACCCTTTACAACGCGCTCAAGCAGCACGGCGGCCGGATGCTTGCAGCCAGTCGCGCGCCGTTGGCGCGGTTGCCCCTGCGCGAAGACCTGCGCACGCGCCTGGGGTGGGGCCTGGTATACGAAGTGTTAGCGCTTACTGACGACGAAAAGACCGCAGCGCTGATCGCCTACGCCGCAGAGCGCGGCTTCCGCCTCTCGGCCGAGGTCATCAATTATCTGTTGCGGCATGGTCGCCGCGACATGCGTACGCTGATGGCCACGCTGGGGGCTTTGGATCGGCTATCGCTGGCCGCCAAGCGCCCGGTAACGGTGCCTCTACTCAAGCTCTGGCTCCAGCGTCAAGCGCCATCGGTGCAGGCGGCGAGCCCCGGCGAGGACCATTAAGCGGGTGTTGCAAACAAGCTAAGCCATTGGTTAAAATAATGAAATAGCTACCAAGCGCCGTGGTGGGGATGTCGATTCCAAGATCGCGGTAAAGACTCACTTCCGGTGCTGGTAAACATGTTGTAATATTGTCAACCGCTGGGCGTCCGGGGCGTTAATGCGCCTGACACTTAGATTTGTGTCACTTTGTAACTTACCCCATTGAGGACTGAAATATGACCAAGTTGATGTCGGCGCTGCTTGCAGGCGCCTTTGCCGTTTCGCTGACTGCTGCGGCGCAAACCCCGGCGCCGGCTGCGGCCCCGGCTGCGGCCTCGGCTCCGGCTGCAGCTCCGGCCAAGACCGAAAGCACCAAGGGCACCTCGGCCGATGCGACGAAAGCGAGCTCGAAGCCGACGACCCATAAGACCCATACGAGCCACACGAGCAAGTCAAAGAGCAAGTCGTCGAAGAGCAAGTCGAGTTCGAGCGGCACGAGCAAGGACAGCTCGAGCGGCATGGGCAAGGACAGCTCGAGCGGCATGAATAAGGACAGCACCGCCAAGTAGGGCGCGGTACGTGGCACCGGCGCAACACCAGGGGCAGGAAATGGCCCCGCGGTGTTGCGTCGTATCGAAAAACTCAATATAGTTGTCAAGGAATTTTTCGATTTTTCGCCCGCCGCACCGGTGGCGCGGGCCATAAGTGGCCGATCAAAAACGATTTTTTTCCCTGAGGGCAAACCGATGAACAAGCTGATTGCTACACTGGTCGCCGGCGGGTTCGCGCTCGGCTCGGTCGCTGTGCTGGCCGCCGACGAAGACAACCCGACCTACAAGATGGGCATGGCCTCGCAGAGGCAGCACGATCTGCAGCTAATCGAGAGCAAGGCTACCAACCAGCCTCCGACCACGGCTGCCGAGACGAAGGAGATCAACGCAAACGCGGCGAAGGCCAGGGCCGCCTACGCGTCCATGTCGCCGGAAGAAAAGGCCATGTACAAGAAGGGCATGGCAGCGCAGCGGCAAATGGACCTGCAGGGGCAACAGGCGCAGGCGACCAACAACCCGCCCACCACGCCTGCCGAGCAGAAGGCGCTCAACGCCCAGAAGGGCACGCCGAAGGAGATCCAGAATCCGCAGCAAAGGCAAAAAGCGCTGAAGGACACGGAAAAGGCCGCCGGCCCCGGTTCCTGATCAGCCAAAGCAGCAAGCCATTCCGAGGGGCAGGGCCGTTGGCTCTGCCCTTTTGCTTTGGCGTGGCGTCTGCCGGCTGCACGGCCGGCTGATCTCACCGGCTCCCCGCGACAACCGCCAGGCGATTGACCAGAATCCCGTCGCTCCAGCACCGACGCCGTTCCCCCATGAACTCCAAACACCGCGTCGTTCTCGGCCTGTCCGGAGGCGTCGACTCGTCGGTTGCCGCCTGGCTGCTCAAGCGCCAGGGCCACGAGGTCGTCGGCGTGTTCATGAAGAATTGGGAAGACGACGATGGCGACGCCTATTGCCCGTCGCGCGAGGACCTGGTCGACGCCGCGGCTGTGGCCGACGTCATCGGCATCGACATCGAGGCCGTGAACTTCGCCCGCCAGTATCGCGAGCGGGTGTTCGTGCACTTCCTGCGCGAATACGAAAGCGGCCGCACGCCAAACCCGGACGTGCTCTGCAACAGCGAGATCAAGTTCAATGCGTTTCTCGACCATGCCCTGGCGCTTGGCGCCGAACGGATCGCGACAGGGCATTACGCGCAGGCGAGCGCAGCCGGGGATCAGGTCGAGTTGGTGCAGGCTGTCGATGGCACGAAGGACCAGACCTACTTTCTGCATCGGCTCGATCAGCGCCAGCTCGCCCCGACGCTCTTCCCGGTCGGGCATCTGCGCAAGAGCGAGGTGCGTTCGATTGCGCGCGAGCAAGGGTTGCCAACCTACGCGAAGCGGGACTCGACTGGCATCTGCTTCATCGGCGAGCGGCCGTTTCGCGCCTTCCTCGCGCGGTATCTGCCGCGGGTGTCGGGCCCGATTGAGACGCCCGAGGGACGCGTCGTCGGCGAGCACCAGGGGCTCGCCTACTACACCCTCGGCCAGCGCCAGGGTTTGGGCATCGGTGGGAGGCGCGGCGCCGATGCGGCCGCCTGGTTCGTCGCCGGTAAAGACGCCTCGCGCAACGCGCTTATCGTCGTGCAGGGACACCACGATCCACGCCTGTATACCCGCAGCGTGGAGGTCGGCGCGATGCACTGGATCTCCGGTCGCGCGCCGCCGGCCGCAAGCCGGCTGGCGGCCAAGACCCGCTATCGCATGCCCAGCGCGCCTTGTCGACTGGACCTGATCGATGAGGGTCGCTGGCGCGCGAGCTTCGAAACCGCGCAGTGGGCGCCGACGCCTGGCCAGTATCTGGTCGTCTACGAGGGCGAGCGCTGCCTCGGAGGCGGGGTGATTGAAGCCGGTGCACCGTGTCCGCCGGCGCGCCACGCCGGCGTTGCGCTCGCGGCAGGGTGGTAGGGCGAGCGATCGGCCGCGCCCTGCTCCGTTCCTCTCTAGAACGGAATGTCGTCGTCCAGATCGTCGACGTTCTTCTTCGCCGGCGCGCCGCCGCCCTTGCCGGCGGGACGCGGCTCCCCGGCCGGAGGCCGCTCCGAGGGCTCGGCGGCAACGGACGCGCTGCCGCCCTCGCGGCTGCCGAGCATCTGCATGCGGTCGGCGATGATCTCGGTCGTGTAGCGGTCCTGGCCCTCTTTATCCTGCCACTTGCGGGTCTGCAGACGCCCCTCGACATAGATCTGCCGACCCTTTTTCAGATACTCGCCGGCAATTTCCGCCTGTCGCCCGTAGAAGACGATGTTGTGCCACTCGGTGCGCTCCTGCTTTTCGCCGCTCTTGTCTTTCCAGGTGTCGGTCGTCGCCAGGCGGATGTTGGTCACTGCGTCGCCGCTGGTCGTATAGCGCGTTTCCGGATCCCGGCCGAGGTTGCCCACCAGGATCACCTTGTTCACGGATGCCATGCCAATTCTCCTCTCGGATCGGTCTGCGCGACCGGTTCCAGGGTCGCCTTGGGAACTCTACCGCAGCCTCGGCGGGGGCCGCCACAGTCCGGCATCCGGGGTGCTTAGAAGGAGTCAACGAAAAAGAGTATATTAGCAGGTTGTCCTGGCCCATGAGGCTCCCAACAAGGTATGGAATACATCCGCATTCGCGGCGCACGCACGCATAACCTCAAGAACATCCATCTCGATTTGCCGCGTCAGCGGCTCATCGTCATCACCGGGCTCTCCGGCTCGGGCAAGAGCTCGCTTGCATTCGACACGCTCTACGCCGAAGGGCAGCGACGCTACGTCGAGTCCCTGTCCGCCTACGCCAGGCAATTCCTGCAGTTGATGGAAAAGCCCGACGTCGACCTGATCGAGGGGTTGTCGCCGGCGATTTCGATCGAACAAAAGGCGACATCGCACAATCCGCGCTCCACCGTCGGCACGGTCACCGAGATCCACGATTACCTGCGCCTGCTCTACGCGCGGGTCGGCGAGCCGTATTGCCCCAATCACCCCGAGCAGAAGCTCGCGGCGATGACGATCTCGCAAATGGTCGACGCGGTGCTGACGCTGCCCGAGGAAACGAAGCTCATGATTCTCGCCCCGGCGATAGTCAATCGCAAAGGCGAACAGCTCGATTTGCTCGTCGAGCTGCGCGCCAAGGGCTTCGTGCGCGTGCGCGTCGACGGCAAGGTGTACGAGATCGAGGCGGTACCCAAGCTGGCGAAGAACACCAAGCATACGGTCGAGGTTGTCATCGATCGGCTGCGCGTGCGACCCGATCTGAAGCAGCGGCTCGCCGAATCGTTCGAGACGGCCCTGCGCAACGGCGACGGCCGGGCGATTGCCGTCGACATGGACTCCGGCGAGGAGCACCTGTACTCGGCCAAGTTCGCCTGCTCGATCTGCAGCTACTCGTTGCAGGAGCTCGAACCGCGGCTGTTCTCGTTCAACAATCCGATGGGCGCCTGTCCCCGCTGCGACGGCCTGGGCTCGATCAGCTTCTTCGACCCGCGGCGCGTGGTCGGCTTCCCCCACCTGTCGCTCGCGTCCGGCGCGATCAGGGGCTGGGACCGGCGCAACCAGTTTTACTTCCAGATGCTGCAGAGCCTCGCCAAGCATTACAGGTTCGACCTGGAGCGGCCATTCGACAGGCTGCCCGAGCGCGTGCAGCAGATGATCCTGTACGGCAGCGACAAGGAAAAGATCGCCTTCCAGTATCTTTCGGACCGCGGCAAGCCGATGCTGCGCGAGCACGCCTTCGAGGGCATCATCCCGAACCTCGAGCGGCGCTATCGCGAGACCGATTCGATCATGGTGCGCGAGGAGCTTGCGAAGTACCTCAATTCCAAGCCCTGCCCGGAATGCGAAGGGACGCGGCTGCGCCGCGAGGCGCGCCATGTCAAGGTGGGCGGGCGCGCGATCTACGAGGTCAGCAACTGGCCGCTCAAGCAGACCGGAGAGTTCTTCACCGGCCTCAAGCTCGAGGGTCAACGCCAGGCGATCGCGGACAAGATCATCAAGGAGATCGTCAACCGGCTGCAGTTCCTCAACAACGTCGGCCTCGAGTATCTTTCCCTCGACCGATCGGCGGAAACGCTCTCCGGCGGCGAGGCACAGCGCATACGGCTTGCTTCGCAGATCGGCTCGGGCCTGACCGGCGTCATGTACGTGCTCGACGAACCGTCGATCGGGCTGCACCAGCGCGACAACGATCGCCTGCTGACTACCCTCAAGCACTTGCGCGACCTGGGCAACAGCGTAATCGTCGTCGAACACGATACCGACGCGATTCTCTCGGCCGACCACGTCGTCGACATGGGTCCCGGCGCGGGTGAGCACGGCGGCCAGATCGTCGCCCAGGGCACCCCGGAGGACATCCGGCGCGCGCCGCATTCCCTCACCGGCCAGTACCTCGCCGGGCATCGGCAGATCCCGATCCCGGCCCATCGCCACAAGTTCGATGCCGAACGCTGTCTGACGCTTGCCGGCGCCACCGGCAACAACCTCAAGAGCATCACGCTGAAGCTGCCGGTAGGGTTGTTCGTCTGCGTGACCGGCGTGTCCGGATCGGGCAAATCGACGCTGATCAACGACACGCTCTATCACGCGATCGCGCGCCACCTCTACGGCAGCAGCGCAGAGCCTGCACCGTATGAGGAGATATCCGGGCTGGAGTTCTACGACAAGGTCATCAGCGTCGACCAGAGTCCGATCGGGCGCACCCCGCGGTCGAACCCGGCGACCTATACCGGTCTGTTCACGCCCATCCGGGAACTGTTCGCCCAGGTCAAGGAAGCACGCGAGCGCGGCTACGGCCCGGGACGCTTTTCATTCAACGTCAAGGGCGGCCGCTGCGAAGCCTGCCAGGGCGACGGGCTCATCAAGGTCGAGATGCACTTCCTGCCTGACGTCTACGTGCCCTGCGATGTTTGTCACGGCCAGCGCTACAACCGCGAGACCCTCGAGATCCAGTACAAGGGCAGGAACATCCACGACGTGCTGTCGATGACCGTCGAACAGTCGTACGCGTTCTTCGAGGCGGTGCCCGCGGTGGCGCGGAAACTGCAGACGCTGCTCGACGTGGGCCTGGGCTACATCACACTTGGGCAATCGGCGACGACCCTTTCCGGCGGCGAAGCGCAGCGGGTGAAGCTGGCGCTCGAGTTGTCCAAGCGCGACACCGGTCGCACGCTGTATATCCTCGACGAACCGACGACCGGGCTGCACTTCCACGACATCGAAATGCTGCTGACCGTGCTGCACCGGCTGCGCGACCACGGCAACACGGTGGTGGTCATCGAGCACAACCTCGACGTGATCAAGACCGCCGATTGGATAATCGACCTGGGACCCGAGGGCGGTGCCGGCGGCGGCCGCGTCATCGCCGAGGGCACGCCAGCGCAGGTCGCAGCCGTTGCAGCGAGCTACACCGGCCGCTACCTCAGGCCCGTGCTCGAGCGACAGGCGGCGCGCAAGGCGGTACGACAGCCGCCCGAGCCGGAGCGCAACGGTCGCGGCAAGAAAGCGGCCGACCTGCTGGGCTGAGTCGCCGCGACCGCGGGCCTAGGTGGCGCGCTTGATCGCCGGCGGGTTCCAGTTCCGGTCGAGCATCTCCTGCTTGGGCCAATAGACGCGCAGGGTCACGCTGAAGTTGTCCTTTGGAGCCGGCAGCCAGTTCGATTCCTTGTCCTTGCCCGGGCTCTCGCTCTGCAGATAGATGTCCAGCGAGCCGTCCGGGTTGGACTTGAGCTTGTCGCGATCGCCGATGGCGTGGCGGTCGATCGGATTGGCGACGAAGGCGTGCTTGTCGTTATACATCGCAAGCGACCAGAAGCCTTCTGCGGGGGGGGCCTTGCCCTTGTCGAAATGCAGGACGTATCGGTTGGCGCCGTTGAGCGGATGGCCCCCCGCGTCGAGGTAGGTCGACGGAGCGAGCGCGTCCTCGGGTGCGTCGGCGCCCAGGCTCAGCCATGCAGTGACCCCCCTCAGGCCGTAGTTGGTACCGTAACGACCCAGGTCCCAATTGATCGTCCAGCCGTTGCGCAGGTCGCCCATGCTGCCCTTTGCCGCCAGGACGATCGCCTCAAGCGCGCCCTTCGACCCGTCCTCGATACCCTTGGCCGCGGCGGCATCGAGCTTGCTCATGTCGAAGGGTTGTCCGGCAACGATGCCCAGCTTCTTCGCCTTCTCGACCATCGGCGCATCGGCCGGGGCCGGTGGATTGCCAGGCAACAGGCCGGCAAAGCGGGTGAAGAAGGTCTGCGCGTCCATCTTCGCCACCTGCTCGGCTGGAGGGGTCTTGACGTCGCCGCCGGCGTGCGCCGCGGCAGGGGAATGCGCCGCCTTGTGCCACTGCGACAGCGGGGTCAGCTTGTACTCATCGGCGAGCTTCGCCGCGACCGCCTCGTCGGCCTTGCCGTTGATCTCGGTGCGGCCGAGCACCCAGACCATGTTGGTCGGCGACTTGATCGCCTCGACATCCTGCGGCAGCTCTCCCTTCCACTTCGGTCCGACGATCGCGAAGTCGGCTTTCTTCGTACCGGTCGTGCGCTTGCCGGGCGACTGGAAGACGTTAGTCCAGGCGTCGAGCATCGCCATGAGGTAATAGCGGCCGTGCGTGTCCGGCACCGACAGGATGACCGGCTCGTGCCCCAGGTCCAGCCAGGCTTCCGAATAGAGCACATCGGGGTTGGGATTGGGAATCTCCGCTCCCGTGGCGTCAGACGAGGGGCGCGGGCGCTCGAAGGTGTTGACCGGCACTCTTGCCGTCTGTACCTCCCTGGTCACGTCCATGAGCACCAGAGGGTAGGCGTAGACATAAACCTCGGTCGCGAGCCGCTTCATCTCCTCATTGACCACGGGCGGGGCGACCGTTTGGGCCTTCGGCGGCGCAGGTGGCTCCGGCTTGCCGCACGCGACGACGAACAGTGCTGCGATCAGCGCAACGACGGCGAGCCTTGGCTGCAGAAGAACCATTGCGGATACCCTCCTGGTGTGGCGCGAGTGTAGTCCATGCCTCTCGGTCGATGCAACGCGGCGGCCAGGTAAGGGCACTGCCCCGGGCGGCAAAAAAAGAGCGCGGCCGGAAGCCGCGCTCGGGTATTTGCCTTCGGACCGGTACAGCCTTACTGGATCGTGATCTGCTTCGAGGTGGCCTTGACGATCTTCGGCAGCGTCAACTGCAGCACGCCGTCGCTGTGTCTGGCCTGCGCGGCGTTGGCATCGACCGCTTCGGGCAGACGGATCGCACGGCTGGCCTTGCCGAAGCTGCGCTCGCGCCACAGCGTCTTGCCGTTCGCTTCGAGCTCTTCGCGGAACTCGACGGCGATGGTCACGTCGCGGTCGTCGACGTTGACTTCGATCTTGTCCTTGGCGACGCCTGGCAGCTCGGCCTTGACGACGTACGCTTCAGGCGTTTCGACGACATCGAGATCAATCACCCCGCCGCTCGCCCCCGCGCTGCCATTGGCCGGCGCGAGGAAAGCGCCCAGCACCCGATCAATCGGGCTCTGATAACGCAACAACCCATTCATCGTTAATTCTCCTGTGAAATCCATGGGGCGGCAGTCGAAGCCGCCTACGCACGCAAAGATGGCGCCGCCGCTGTGGATTTCAAGGGGAGGCATCGGTTGCTGCGCCGGGCACTTCCGGCGCCGGGCCGGCGCCCGGGGCCGGCGCCGGGGCGGCCTTGCTGATCGCGGCCAGAATGCCTCGCAGCAGCACCACCGGCGGCGGCGGGCAACCAGGCACCGCGACGTCCACCGGGATGAGGTTCGCGACCCGGCCGCAGGTCGCGTAGCTTTCGCCGAAGATGCCGCCGGAGCAGGCGCAATCGCCGACGGCAACGACGAGCTTCGGGTCGGGAGTCGCATCGTAGGTGCGCTTGAGCGCGATCGCCATGTGCTTCGACACCGGCCCGGTCACCAGCAGCATGTCGGCATGGCGCGGGCTGGCGACGAATTTAAGGCCGCGACCTTCGAGATTGTAGTAGGGGTTGCCCAGGGCGTGAATCTCAAGCTCGCAGCCGTTGCACGACCCGGCATCGACATGGCGGATCGTCAAGGCGCGGCCGAGCATGCGCAGAATGTCCTGCTGCAGGCGGGCGACCTGCACCATATCCTCCGCCGGCGAGGGCGCTGGCTCGGTCTTGATCCCGGTCTTCACGATCTGGCGCAGGATGGTCAACATGGCTCGGATTTGCCTTCTAGAGGTCGTGGCCGCTGTAGGAAAGATTGAACGACTTGTTGATGAGCGGAAAGTCGGGAACGATGTTGCCGATGACCGCATGCTCGAGCACCGGCCAGTTCTGCCACGACGGGTCGTGCGCATGGCAGCGACGGATCACGCCCTCGGAACCGCTTTCCAGGGCGATCACCACCGGCCCGCGCCAGCCTTCCACCAGCCCGATGGCGAGGCCCGGCGCCGGTGCCCGGGGCAGCGGATTAGCAATCGCACCCACGGGCAATGCCGCGAGCAGGTTCTCGCAAAGGCGCAGCGACTCGTGCGTTTCGTCGAAGCGCACCGCGACCCGCGCCGCGACATCGCCGCTGGTGCGCGTGGCCCGGCGCACCGCCAGCGTATCGTAGGGAGGCATCGGAATGTCACAGCGCAGGTCGTCCGCGCGGCCGCTGGCGCGTCCGGCAAAGCCGGTCAGCCCCAGTTGGGCTGCCAGCTCGGGGGTGACCTGACCGCAGCTGCGAAACCGGTCCTGCAAACCGGCATGCTCGTCATAGATTTCGCGCAGCACCCGCAGCTCCCGCGACAGGCGCCCGCACTGGGCACGCAGCGCGCCGGCAGGGCCGGCGTCGAGATCGCGCGCGACGCCGCCGGGAACGACGATGTCCATGAGCAGGCGGTGGCCGAAGGCCTCGGCGTTGAGGCGCAGCACGTCCTCCTTGAGCCTCGAGAATTGCGCCAGGCCGAAGGCAAACCCGGCGTCGTTCCCCAGAAAGCCGAGGTCGCCGAGATGGTTGGCAATACGCTCGCGCTCGAGGCAGAGCGCGCGCAGCGCGAGCGCGCGCGCCGGAGCGACGCCGCCGCTGATCGCCTCGACCGCCAGCGCGTAAGCCCAGCCGTAGGCAACCGTGCTGTCGCCCGACACGCGGCCGGCGAGTCGATATCCCTCCGCCAGACTGAACGCCTCGAAGCGCTTTTCGATCCCCTTGTGGGTGTATGCCAGGCGCTCCTCCAGGCGCAGTACCTTCTCGCCTACAACCTGAAAGCGAAAATGCCCTGGCTCGATGATCCCGGCGTGGACGGGACCCACCGGAATCTCGTGCACCCCGTCGCCGGCGACGCGCACGAACGGATAATCCTCCTGGCCGGGTTCCCATCGGGGCGAGCTCTCGAAATCGCGGCGCAGGGGGAAACGGTCGATGGGCCACGCGGCCTGCCATAGCCACGGTCGCTGGTCGTCGGCATCGCATTCCACGCCAACCAGGTCGAAGGCCGCGCGCTGCATCCGGTTGGCCACCGGAAAAATCGGCGCCAGATCGGGATAGCGCGCGCCCTCGCCGGGCAAGGTGTGCTCGAGCAGCGTCAGGCCGGCCGCATCCTTGAGCAGCACCCGCAGGCAGAAGCCACGCTCGCGATCGCGCTCGTCGCTCGCCCACAGTGCCAGCAGTTGTCCGCCCTGTTCCCAGGCAAGGCGGCAGGCCGAGAGCAGCTGCGCCGAACTCACCGGGGCACGTTGCGTCGGGATGCTGCCGGCGAGGGTTGCCGTGGCGATGCCGAGGGCGGACAGGTTCATGACCGCGTCAGCCGATCAATTTGGCCGCCTGCCGATACCAGTCGGCAAGGAACGGCGGAATCCAGATCCCGAGCATGAGCACCAGTCCGAGGTGCACGAACACCGGGGTCATCGCCGGACGATGCGGCAGGCGCGCCGCCGTCGCGTCGCCGAACACCATCGGCTGCACCTTGGAAAACACGGCGGCGAAGGCGACGCCCAGCGAGAGCAGCAGAAACGGAGTCGCCCACGGGTGCTCGCGCATCGCCGAGGTGAGAATGAGGAATTCGCTCGCGAACACGCCGAACGGCGGCATGCCGAGGATTGCCAGCGAGCCCAGCGCCAGCCCCCAGCCAATGAGCGGGCTCACGGTTATCAGACCGCGGATGCCGTCGATGAGCTGGGTGCCGGTTTTCTGCGCCGCGTGGCCGACGGCGAAGAAGATCGCCGATTTGGTCAACGAGTGCACCGTCATGTGCAGCAACCCGGCGAAGTTCGCGATAGGCCCGCCCATGCCGAAGGCGAAGGTGATGATTCCCATGTGCTCGATCGAGGAGTAGGCAAACAGCCGCTTGACGTCCTTCTGCCGCGACAGCAGGAAGGCCGCCACGACCACCGAGACGAGCCCGAAGCCCATCAGCAATTCCCGGGCGAACGCTGTCTGCAGCGAGCCCTCGACCAAGACCTTGCAGCGGATGACCGCATACAGGGCAACGTTGAGCAGCAGGCCGGACAACACCGCCGACACCGGCGTCGGCCCTTCGGCGTGCGCGTCGGGAAGCCAGTTGTGCAGCGGCACCAGCCCGACCTTGGTGCCGTAACCGACCAGCAGGAAAACGAAGGCCAGCGACAGAACCGTAGGCTCAAGCTCGGCCTTCACGCCGTTGAGTTCCGTCCACAGCAGCGCACCCCCTCCGGCGCCGAGCACCTTCTCGGCGGCGAAGTAGAGCAGGATCGTGCCGAAGAGCGCCTGGGCGATGCCGACCCCGCAGAGAATGAAATACTTCCATGCCGCCTCCAGGCTCGCCGGCGTGCGATACAGCGATACCAGCAGCACCGTGGCGAGCGTCGCCGCTTCCAGCGCGACCCAGAGGATGCCCATGTTATTGCTCAGCAGCACGAGCAGCATCGTGAATATGAACACTTGGTACATGCTGTGATAGAGCCTCAGCCGCGACGGCGTCAGGCGGCCGTGGTCGCGCTCGATCTGCATGTAGGGGCGCGAGAAGATCGCGGTCGTGAATCCCACAAATGCCGTCAGCGCGACCAGGAAGACATTGAACGAGTCGATGAAGAACAACCGGTCCACGACCAGCAGCGGGCCGTCACGAATGACCCGGGCGGCGAGCGCCAGCGAGGAGAGCCAGGTGAGCAGGCTCACCGCGACATTGAGCCGCGATGCCATCGCGCGCTCGCCGATCAGCGACAGCAGCAGCGCGCCGGCGAGCGGCAGCCCGAGCACCGCCAGGGTCTCGATCACTCGCTCTCCTTGAGCTTTTCCAGATGCTTCAGATCGAGGCTGTCGAACTGTTCACGTATCTGGAAGAAGAACACGCCGAGGATCAGCATGGCGACGAGTACGTCGAGCGCGATGCCCAGTTCGACCACCATCGGCATCCCGTAGGTGGCGCTGGTCGCAGCGAAGAACAGCCCGTTCTCCATCGCCAGGAATCCGATGACCTGCGGAATCGCCTTGCGGCGGGTGATCATCATCAGGAAGGCCAGCATTACGCACGCCATCGCGATACCCAGTGTCGAGCGGGTGATCGTGCTCGCCAGCTGCTCGATCGGGGCGGCGAGGTTGAAGGCGAAGACAACCAGCACGATGCCGACCAGCATGGTGGTCGGGATATTGAGCAGCCCTTCGACGTCCCAGCGTACGTCGAGCTTGCGCACCAGGCGGTGCAGAAGCCACGGCAGGAGCGCGACCTTGAGCAGCAGCGTCAATGCCGCGGAGCCATAGAGGTGAGTCTGCCCGGTTGCCCAGGCCACGATCGCCGTCGAGCACGCCAGCGCAAAACCCTGCGCCGCGAAGAGGTTGATCAGCGACAGCACCCGCCGCTGCGAGAGCATCGCGAAGGCGAGCAGCAGCAGCACCGCGGCAAGCAGGTTGATGAGCTGGGCCCAGATGGGAATGCCGGTCATGGCCGCCATCAGCTTCCCAGCAGCAGGTTGACCAGCATCCCCAGCACGGCGAGCAGGAACGCGGTGCCGAGGAATTCCGGGGTGCGGAAGATACGCATCTTGGCCGACAGCGTTTCGATCAACGCCAGCCCGAGGCCGCCGCCCGCGAGCTTGGCGATGAGCACGGGGGTCGCCCCGAGAATCGCGCTGGCATCGGCGTTGCCCTGGGCGATGCCAAAGGGCACGAACAGCGCCAGTCCGATGCAGGAGTAGTTGAAGAGCTTGAGCGCGGCTGCCCATTCCATGAGCGCCAGATGCCGCGCCGAATACTCGAGGATCATCGCCTCGTGGATCATGGTCAGTTCGAGGTGCGTGGCCGGGTTGTCCACCGGAATGCGCGCGTTCTCGGCCAGCGACACCATGGTGAAGGCGACACCGGCGAAGGCGAGGCTGGGATAGATCGCGAGGTCGCGCTGGGTGAAGGTCTCGACGATGGTCGGCAGCAGCGTCGAGCCGGAGATGAGCGACGCGGTGAACAGCACCATCAGCAATGCCGGCTCGGCCAGAAAGCCCACGAACATTTCCCGCCGCGCGCCCATGCTCCCGAACGCCGTGCCGAGATCCATCGCGGCGAGGGCGATGAACACGCGGGCCAGCGCAAACAGCCCGACCAGCGCGATCGCATCGGCGGCGCGGGCGAAGGGCAGATTGGTGGCCAGCGAAGGCACGATCGCGGCAGCCAGCGCCATTGCCGCGAACACGACATAAGGAGTAATGCGAAACATCGCCGAGGCGTTCTCGGCGACGACCGCGTCCTTGTGGAAGAGCTTGCGGATGGTGCGATAGGGTAGCAACAGCGACGGCGCGCTCTTGTTCTGAAGCCAGGCGCGGCACTGGTTGACCCACCCCAGCAGCAGCGGGGCGAGCAGCAGCGCGATGGCAAGCTGCAACAGCTGGGAAAGGAAACCGCTGACCGTCATCGCGGCCTCATCGCACGAAATAGAGCAGAGCGAGCAGGGTCAGGAAGCTGTACATCAGGTAGATCGATATACGCCCCTGCTGTATCAGCCCGACCTGCCGCGCCGCCCAATCGACGGCGCGCGCCAAGGGCAGATAGAGCCAGTGCCAGAAGGGGTCCTCGGCCCGGACAAAATACCTCGGCGCGACGTCGAAGGGCGTGGGCAACTGGCGCTCGATGCGGAAGAACTGCTCGAAGATCTGCCGAATCGGCTGACCGAAGCCCTCTGCGGTGTCCTGCATGCGCGGGGTTTGCGTCGGAAAGCCGCAATCCCAGGCCGGTCCCTTGCGCAGCCGGCCGTGGTAGAACCGATGCACGACCTGGATGGTCAGCAGCAATACCACGACCGTGACCCCGAGCACGATGAGCGGGCTGTAACTGGCGCGCTTGGCGTCGATCGGCGAGAGCAGCCACCAGCTTGATCCACCGTGGTAGACCGTGGCCCCGACCAGCATCGCGTTCACCGCGTCCAGACGCGAGATGACCTGGACCGGAAACAAGCCAAGCACGATGCAGCCTGCCGCGAGCCAGACCAGAGCCACGCGCTCGAAGCGCCCGGCATCGTGGGCGTAGGCGAGGCTCGGCTCGCGCGGCCGGCCGAGAAAGACCACGCCGTAGAACTTGACCATCGCGTACGCCGCCAGCGCGGCGGCGAGCACCAGCGCCGCGGCCGCCAACGGCACCAGCATGTTGATGAACGATTGCGGCAGGCTGGGTGTAAACAGGAACGCCTGCAGCAGCAGCCACTCGGACACGAAGCCGTTCAGCGGCGGCAGGCCGGCGATCGAGAGCGTTCCGACCAGCGCCAGCCAGGCCACCCATGGCATGCGGTGGATGAGGCCGCCGAGCTTGCCGAGACTGCGCTCCTTGGTGGCGTGCAGCACCGAGCCGGTGGCGAGGAAGAGCAGGCTCTTGAAGAAGGCGTGGTTGAGGCAGTGGTAGAGCGCCGCGGTGAGCGCGATCGCGCAGAGCAGGGTCTTGTCGTAGGTCTTGAACAGAATGGCCAGACCGATGCCGGCGACGATGATGCCGATGTTATCGATCGACGAGTACGCGAGCAGCCGCTTCATGTCGGTCTGCACCGTCGCAAAAAGCACCCCGAACAACGCGGTGGCGAGTCCCAGCACCAACGCGATCACGCCCCACCACCAGAGCTGGCCGGTTAGCAGATCGAAGGTCACGCGCAGCAGGCCGTAGATCGCGGTCTTGAGCATGACCCCGCTCATCAGCGCGGATACCGGCGAGGGTGCCGCCGGATGCGCCTCCGGGAGCCAGACGTGCAGCGGCAGGAGCCCGGCCTTGGCGCCGAAGCCGGCCAGGGCCAGCAGGAACGCGATCGACGGCCAAGCCCCCTGCAGACCCATCGACCGCATCGAGGCGAAGGTGTAATCGCCGCTGCCGCCCTGCAGCACGCCGAAGCAGAGCAGGATCGACAAGGCGCCGAGGTGCGCGATCAGCAAGTAGAGAAAGCCGGCGCGGCGGATCTCCGGTATGCGGTGATCGGTCGTCACCAGGAAGAACGATGCGAGCGCCATCGTCTCCCACGCGATCATGAATACGAAGGCATCGTCGGCGATCAGCACAAAGGCCATCGCCGCGAGAAAGGTATGGTATTGCAGGCACAGCAGGCCGGGCGCCGCGCCTTCGCTGGCACGGAAGTATCCGGCGGAGAACACCGAGATAGCGGCTGCCGTGACCCCGAGCAGGAACAGAAAGAACGCCGACAGCGCGTCGAGCCGCAGGTGGAACGGCAGATCGGGGAGCCCGAGCGGCAAGGTCAGGGCCTGGGGAGCCTGGCTCATCGCCTGCAAGGCGAGGCCGGCAAGCAGCAGGCCGGCCACGGCTCCGGCGCTGAACAGGACCCGCCCCACATAGGTCAGGTTGCGCGGCCGTGCCAGGCCCAACGCGCCGATCGCGAGCCAGGCGGCGATTACGGCGATGATCAGGGGCAGCGTGTCGATCACCGGGCGCCCGCGCCGAGCGGCGTGTTGAGCCGTCGCGGCGTCCAGGCACGGCTCATTTGACGCGCATTCCCGGCGTTGCGCCGGAATCCGGCGCGAGCAGGTAGATGCCCGGGCCGTCGCCGGACGCGGCCAGCACCATGCCTTCGGACAATCCGAAGCGCATCTTGCGCGCGGCGAGGTTGGCCACCATCGGCGTCAGGCGCCCGACAAGCTCCTCGGGCCGGTACGCCGACTTGATGCCGGCAAATACCGTGCGCGGGCGACCGTCGCCGACGTCGAGGGTGAGCTTCAAGAGCTTATCCGCACCGTCGACCTGCTCGGCGCCGACGATCCTGGCGATGCGCAGGTCGACCTTGGCGAAGTCGTCGAGCGAGATCAACCCGGCTGCGGTTTCGCCTGCCGGCTCCGGCGGCCCGGCGCTCGGGCCCTGCGCAGCCGGGACGGCGGGCACGTCAAACAGCGCGTCGATCTGCTTCGGATCGATTCGCGTCATCAGGTGTGCGTACGAGCCGACTTTGTGTCCTGCCGGGAGATGATTGCCAACGTCAGCCCAGCTTAGCGGACGCTCGAGGCGCAAGAACTTCTCCACCTCCTCGGCCACACCCGGGAGCACAGGCTTTAGAAACAGCGACATGATTCGAAACGATTCAATGGTCGTGGAGACGACCCGATGCAGATAATCGATATCCCCGGGGTTGACCGGCTTGGCAAAGTGCTTGGCCAGTTCCCATGGCTTGGCATGGTCCCAGAATGCATTGATCTTGTCGGCCCATTCCATGATGAGCCGCAAGGCCATGCCGAATTGCCTGCGCTCGTAGAGAAGGCTGATGCTCTCCGAGTAGCGGGCCGCATCTTCGATCGGCATGCGGCGGTACTCGCCCGGCACGGATCCCGGCGGCGTTTTTCCGGTCGTTTCGCCTAGCTTCCCGTCGAAATGCTTCGCCAGAAATCCAGCCGCCCGACTGGCGATATTCACGTATTTGCCGACCAGGTCGCTATTCACCCGCGCCACGAAATCATCGGGGTTGAAATCGATATCCTCGACCCTGTCGTTGAGCTTCGCGGCAATGTAGTAACGCAGCCATTCGGGGTCCATGCCGACGTCGAGGTAGCGCTGGGGGCTGATGCCGGTGCCGCGCGACTTGGACATTTTCTCGCCCGACATGGTGATGAAGCCGTGCACGAATACGTTGGTCGGCGGCTTGCGCTGCGCGAACTCGAGCATCGCCGGCCAGAACAGGGTGTGGAAGTAGACGATATCCTTGCCGATGAAGTGGTATTGCTCGACCTCGGGCGCGGCGATAAATTCGTCGAACGACCGGGTCTCGCCGTATTTGCTGCGCGCCTTGCCGCTGTCGAAGAAGTTCTTCAGGCTCGCCAGGTAGCCGACCGGCGCGTCGAGCCAGACGTAGAAGTACTTGCCGGGGGCGTCGGGGATCTCGATGCCGAAATACGGCGCGTCGCGCGAGATATCCCAGTCGGCGAGCTTGCTTCCCGTATCGTCGCTGCCCAGCCATTCCACGATCTTGTTCTTCACTTCCGGCTGCAGCGCGGTGGTCGTCGTCCAGTGGCGCAGGAACGCCACCACCTGCGGATCGGAGAGGCGGAAAAACAGGTGCTCCGAGGAGCGGAGCTCCGGCGCGGCGCCCGTGAGCACGGAGTAGGGATGCCCAAGCTCGGTCGCCGCATAGGTCGAGCCGCAGTTCTCGCAGGCGTCGCCGTGCTGGTCCCGGGTGCCGCACTTCGGACACTCGCCCTTGATGTAGCGATCGGGCAAGAACATGTTCTTCACCGGGTCGAAAAATTGCTCGACCGGCTTGGCGTAGATCAGGCCTGCCGTCTTGAGGCGGCGGTAGATGGCTTGCGACAGCTCGACGTTTTCGGGGCTGTGCGTGGTGTACCAGTTGTCGAAGCTCAGGTGGAATCGCTGATAGTCCCGCTGGTGCGAGGCGGCGACGCGCGCGATCAGCGCCTCGGGCGTCGTGCCCTCGGCCTCTGCCCGGAGCATGATCGGCGCGCCGTGGGTGTCGTCGGCGCAGACGAAATGCACCGTGTGCCCCTGCATGCGCTGGAAGCGCACCCAGATGTCCGCCTGGGTGTATTCCATGATGTGCCCGATATGGAAGGGTCCATTGGCGTACGGCAGAGCGGTGGTGACGAACAGCGTGCGGCGCGACATGCAGCAAAAAACCTTTGATGCGACAGGGGAATACGGGATTCTAACAAAGCGCTCTTGCCCTGAGTACCGGCCGGGTCGCTTTTTCGCTACACTCGCACTCTCCCCTGTGTCGCTGCTCAATCCGTCGTTCATGCCCATTACCGAGGCCGACGTCCAGGCCAGCCTGCACGCACTGGTCGATCCGAACACCGGCCGCGATTTCGTCGCGGCCAAGGCCGTGCGCAAGGTGACCGTCGACGCATCCAACGTCAGCGTCGATCTGCTGCTCAGCTATCCGGCCCGCAGCCAGCACGAGGCATTGCGCAGGCTCGTGCAGGCCAAGCTGGCAGCGATGCCAGGGGTCGGCAAGGTGACGGTGAATATCAGCCACAAGATCGCCTCGCATGCGGTGCAGCGCGGGGTGAAGCTCGTTCCCGGCGTCAAGAACATCATCGCCGTCGCCAGCGGCAAGGGCGGCGTAGGCAAGTCGACAACCGCGGTGAACCTGGCCTTGGCACTCGCCGCCGAAGGCGCGCAGGTAGGCGTGCTCGACGCCGACATCTATGGCCCGTCGCAGCCGATGATGCTCGGCATTGCCGGCCGACCCGAATCGAAGGACGGCAAGACCCTCGAACCGCTCGAAGCCTGGGGCGTGCAGGCCATGTCGATCGGATTTCTGATTGAAACCGACACACCGATGGTCTGGCGCGGGCCGATGGTCACGCAGGCGCTCGAGCAACTGCTCAAGGATACGAACTGGCGCGAGCTCGACTACCTGATCGTCGACATGCCGCCGGGCACGGGCGACATTCAGCTCACCCTGGCGCAGAAGGTGCCGGTAACCGGAGCGGTGATCGTCACCACGCCGCAGGACATCGCGCTCATCGACGCCCGCAAGGGCCTGAAGATGTTCGAAAAGGTCGGAGTGCCCATCGTCGGCGTGGTCGAGAATATGTCGATCCACGTCTGCTCGAACTGCGGCCACGCGGAAGCGATCTTCGGCGAGGGAGGGGCGGCGAGGATGTGCAAGGATTACAACGTGCCGTTTCTCGGCGCCTTGCCGCTCGATATTCGCATCCGCGAGCAGGCCGATTCGGGGCGACCGACGGTCGTCGCCGATCCGGACGGCGCGATCGCCGCCGTGTATCGGGAAATCGCGCGCAAGACCGCCATCTTCGTCGCCCAGAGGGCCGAGGATTACTCGGCCCGGTTTCCGAGCATCGTCGTCCAGAACACGTAAGCCGCGCCGCGTTTTCCCCGCGCCGGAGAGCCCAGCTTGGCGCTGGAGACCTGGGGCTGTGGGGAGCCGTCGCTAGGGGAGTCGAGGCGCATGATCAAGTCCGACCGCTGGATCCGCCGCATGGCCGCGCAGCAGCGCATGATCGAACCCTTCGAGCCGGGCCAGGTGCGCGAGGCGAATGGGCGGAAGATCGTCTCGTACGGTACGTCGAGCTATGGATACGACATCCGCTGCTCGAGCGAATTCAAGCTATTCACCAATCTCAACACGACAATCGTCGACCCGAAGAACTTCGACGAGCGGTCGTTCGTCGACTTTCAGGGCGACTGGTGCATCATCCCGCCGAATTCGTTTGCCCTTGCCCGCACCGTCGAGTACTTCCGCATTCCGCGCAACGTGCTCACGATTACCTTGGGGAAGAGCACGTATGCGCGCTGCGGCATCATCGTCAACGTCACGCCCCTGGAGCCGGAATGGGAGGGCTACGTGACGCTGGAATTCTCCAACACGACGCCGTTGCCGGCGAAGATCTACGCCAACGAAGGCGTGGCGCAAGTGATCTTCTTCGAGTCCGACGAAGTGTGCGAGACCTCGTACCGGGACCGCGGTGGCAAGTATCAGGGTCAAAAGGGCGTGACGCTGCCAAAGATCTAGGCGCCGCGGCGCCCGGTCACGGCCTCCCATGGCCTGAGCGAGGCGCCGGCGCGTCGCCGCCTTATACGCGCGGCTGGGGCCACGCAGCCGTGCAGGGAGATTGCATGCCGGCGAACTGGGCCGCCTCGAAACCCATCTCGGTGGCAATCATCGCCATGTGCCAGGTCGCGGCCATGGCGCTGTGGTTCTCTGCCTCGGCGGTCACGCCGGCGCTCGCTGCCGAGTACCACTTGTCGTCGTTCTCTCAGGCCGCGCTCACCAGCGCCGTGCAGGCCGGCTTCGTCGTCGGCTGCCTGGCGAGCGCCATTCTCGGACTTGCCGACCGCCTCGATCCGCGGCGCCTGTTTGCCGCGTCAGCCGCCGTCGGCGCGCTCGCCAATGCAGCCCTATTGGCCGTCGATCCGTCCACGGCCGCCGCGCCGCTGCTGCGCGGTGCCACCGGAATCTGCATGGCCGGCGTCTATCCGGTCGGCATGCGCCTGGCCGCGACCTGGGCGAAGGGCGACATGGGGCTCATGGTCGGGATCCTGGTCGGGGCACTGACGCTCGGGTCGGCCTCGCCGCACCTGTTCAACGCCCTGGGCGGCATGGACTGGCGACTGACACTGGTCGGGTCCTCGGCGGGAGCCCTTGCCGCCGCCGCGCTCATCGGCTTCGCCGGGCTCGGCCCCAACCGCGTGGCGGCGCCGCGGTTCGATCCGCACGCGGTGCTCGTCGCCTGGCGCGATGTGCCCCTGCGGCTTGCCAATCTCGGCTACCTCGGCCACATGTGGGAGCTCTACGCCATGTGGGCTTGGATCGCGGTGTTTCTGCACGCCAGTTTCGCGCTCTCCCTGCCGGCCGCCACTGCCCCGGTGGCCGCGAAACTCGCGGCCTTCGCCACGGTCGCGTCGGGCGCCATCGGCTGCGTCGCGGCGGGCCTGCTCGCCGATCGGGTCGGCCGCACGACGGTGACCATCGTCGCCATGGCAGTCAGCGGCAGCTGCGCGGCAACCATCGGGCTTTTCTACGGCGGATCCCCTGTCGCCCTCATGGGTATTTGTATGCTCTGGGGCATCAGTGTCGTTGCCGACTCGGCGCAATTCTCCGCCTCCATTGCCGAGCTGGCCGATCCGGCGCGCGTGGGCACGATGCTGACGACGCAAACCGCGCTCGGTTTCACGCTCACGCTGTTCACCATCCACCTGCTGCCGCACTGGGTCGACGTGCTGGGCTGGCGCTACGCGTTCGCGCCGCTGGCCATCGGGCCTGCCGTGGGCGTCTGGGCGATGGCCCGGCTGCGCGCCGATCCGCGGTCGGCCCGCCTGGCAGGCGGGCGGCGCTAAAGCGACCTGTCGAATATTCGGCTGGCGGGCCGAAACGTCCCGGCGTAGGATCGCCGTCGTTCCGGCAGTCGCACTGCGGGAGCGTCGCCGGACCTGGTGCAACTCCATGGGAGGCAGGGATGGCTTATCACTTGGAAGGACGGCTGCTCGAGGTTTGCAATTGTCGCGTGCTGTGTCCGTGCTGGATCGGGGAGGACCCGGATTTTGGCACCTGCGACACGATTGTTTCGTGGCATTTCGACAAGGGCAAGATTAACGGTGTCGACGTCTCGGGACACACCATCGCGGTGGTTGCCCATCTTCCCGGCAACATACTCAAGGGCAACTGGCGCGTCGCCGTGTACCTCGACGAGAAGGTGACGCCGCAGCAGGAGGAGGCGATTCTTGGCGTCTGGACCGGCAAGCTGGGTGGACCGGTGGCCGAGCTCGCGAAGCTGATCGGCGAGGTCGTGTCGGTCGAGAAGGTGCCCATCCAGTTCGACGTTCAGGGCGGCAAGGGAATCCTCAAGGTGGGCAATGTCGGCTATGCCGAGCTCGAGCCCTATGTGGGCGCCACCGGCAAGACCACGACCCTGCAGGACACGGTCTTCTCCACCGTGCCCGGCGCGCCGGTGTTCGTCGGCAAGAGCCCGCGCTACCGGTCCAAGAACGAGAAGCTCGGCATCGACCTGGACATCCGTGACCACAACGCGCTGCAGAGCACGTTCGTGTTCGACGCGTGAGCGGCTCGCCTGGCTTTAGGCCCGGCACCGCGACGGTAGCTCGCGCATGAGCTCCTCCGCCGGCCGCGGCCCGGACCGGCACGCGCTGCGCCTGGGCCTGGTCGTCGTCCTGTCGATGGCCGCGTGGGGAGCGCTGGCGCTGTGGAGTGCGAGCCCCTACGCGCGCTATCTCGAGCACGGCGGCTGGGGCCAGGCCGGCGCGCTGGCGGTGCTCTGCCGCAGCCTGCCAGGCGGCGGACTGGCGCTGCCGGCGCTGCTCCACGCGCTCTCATGGCTGCTGATGATCGCAGCGATGATGCTGCCGACCATGTTGCCGCTGCTTGGCCTGTTCGGCCGCATGACCGCCTCGAGGCCCGACGCCGGGAGGCTCCTTGCCTGCGTCGTTACCGGCTACGCCGTGGCGTGGCTCGGTTTCGGACTGCTCGCGCATGGCCTGGACAGCGCGCTGCACATGGCCGCCGCCAGGGCCGATTGGTCGGCGGGTCGCGGCGAGCAGATCGGCGCGCTGGTGCTGCTGGCGGCGGGCCTGTTCCAGTTCAGCGCCCTCAAGTATCGCTGCCTCGAGCGCTGCCGGACGCCATTCTCCTTCGTCAACGCGCGCTGGCACGGGCGCCGGCCGTCGCCCGAAGCGTTTCATCTCGGCCTCGAGCATGGCGTGTACTGTGTCGGCTGCTGCTGGGCGCTGATGCTGGTGATGTTCGTCGTCGGCATGGGCAACCTGGGCTGGATACTCGTCGTGGCCGCCGCCATGGCCGCCGAGAAGAACCTGCCCTGGGGAGGCCGCCTGCGCACGCCGCTTGGGCTGGGGCTCATCGCCTGGGGCGCGACCCTGCTCGCTGCCGTCCTGTGACCGGCACGGCGCGGCCGGCACCGCCGCGGCGACCGGCCCGTCTGCGCCTCGCGCCACCGCGCGGCATCAAAGCGCTCGCATCGCCAGCCGTCGCAGTGCACAATGCGGCCCTGACAGGGGTGTGGCCCGGGGCCGACACCCCGCTTTCTTTTGGCACTGCGGGAGCCGCTGCATGAAATTCCGTTTTCCGGTCGTCATCATCGACGAGGATTTTCGCTCCGAGAACGCGTCGGGCCTGGGCATTCGCGCCCTCGCCGCCGCGATCGAGAAGGAGGGCCTGGAAATTCTCGGCGTGACCAGCTACGGCGACCTGTCGCAGTTCGCGCAACAGCAATCCCGCGCTTCGGCCTTTATTCTGTCGATCGACGACGAGGAATTCACACCGGGCCCGGAACTCGATCCGGCGATCCTGAAGGTGCGCGCATTCATCGAGGAGATCCGCTTCAAGAACGCGGACATTCCGATTTACCTCTACGGCGAAACGAGAACCTCGCGCCACATCCCGAACGACATCCTGCGCGAACTGCACGGCTTCATCCACATGTTCGAAGATACGCCGGAGTTCGTCGCCCGCCACATCATCCGCGAGGCGAAGGCCTACCTCGATTCGCTGGCTCCGCCGTTCTTCCGTGCGCTGGTCGATTATGCCCAGGACGGCTCGTACTCGTGGCACTGCCCTGGGCACTCCGGCGGTGTGGCCTTCCTGAAAAGTCCGGTCGGGCAAATGTTCCACCAGTTCTTTGGCGAGAACATGCTGCGCGCCGATGTGTGCAACTCGGTCGACGAGCTGGGTCAGCTGCTCGACCACAGTGGCCCGGTTGGCGCGTCCGAGCGCAACGCTGCGCGCATCTTCAATGCCGATCACTGTTTCTTCGTCACCAATGGCACGTCGACGTCGAACAAGATGGTCTGGCACGCCAACGTCGCCTCGGACGACATCGTGGTCGTCGACCGCAACTGCCACGTGTCCATCCTGCACGCGATTACCATGACCGGCGCGATCCCGGTGTTCCTGACGCCGACCCGCAATAACCTCGGCATCATCGGACCGATTCATCTCGACGAGTTCAAGCCAGCGAACATCCGCAAGAAGATCGAGGCCAATCCGTTCGCGCGCGCGGCGAAGAACAAGCAACCGCGGATCCTCACCATCACGCAGAGCACCTACGACGGCGTCGTCTACAACGTCGAGATGCTCAAGCACACATTGAACGGCACGATCGAGACGCTGCACTTCGACGAGGCCTGGCTGCCGCACGCCGCGTTCCACGATTTCTACAAGGATATGCACGCGATTGGCGCGATCGGCAAGGACCGGCCGCGCAGCAAGGATGCGATGATCTTCGCCACGCACTCGACGCACAAGCTTCTGGCCGGGCTGTCGCAGGCCTCGCAGATCCTGGTCCAGGAATCGCAGACGCGCAAGCTCGACCGGAACGTGTTCAACGAGGCCTACCTGATGCATACCTCGACCTCGCCACAGTACGCGATCATCGCCTCGTGCGATGTGGCGGCGGCGATGATGGAACCGCCCGGAGGTACAGCGCTGGTCGAGGAATCGATCACCGAGGCGCTCGATTTCCGGCGCGCCATGCGCAAGGTCGACGACGAATGGGGCAAGGACTGGTGGTTCAAGGTCTGGGGACCGGAACAGCTTGCCGCCGAAGGCATAGGCAAGCGCGACGACTGGATGCTGCGCGCGCACGAGAAATGGCACGGTTTCGGCAACCTGGCGGCCGATTTCAACATGCTCGATCCGATCAAGGCGACGGTGATAACGCCTGGGCTCGACATATCGGGCCGGTTCGGCAAGACCGGTATCCCCGCCTCGATCGTGACCAAGTACCTCGCCGAGCACGGCGTCATCGTGGAGAAGACGGGGCTCTACTCGTTCTTCATCATGTTCACCATCGGCATCACCAAGGGTCGCTGGAACACGCTGGTGACGGCGTTGCAACAGTTCAAGGACGATTACGACAAGAACCAGCCGCTGCGCAAGATCCTGCCCGAGTTCTGCGCCCAACAGCCGTCCTATGAGCAGGTGGGGCTGCGCGATCTTTGCCAGCAGATCCACGACATGTACAAGTCCAACGACGTGGCGCGGGTGACCACGGAGATGTACCTGTCCGACATGCAGCCGGCGATGAAGCCCTCGGACGCGTTTGCCTGCATGGCGCATCGCGAGATCGACCGGGTCGAGATCGACCAGCTCGAGGGCCGTGTCACGAGCGTCCTGCTCACCCCCTACCCGCCCGGCATTCCGCTTCTCATCCCCGGCGAGCGCTTCAACCGCACCATCGTGCAGTTTCTGCAGTTCGCGCGCAGCTTCAACCAGCAATTTCCCGGCTTCGACACCGATATCCACGGTCTGGTCGAGCAAAACGAAGGCGGCAAGCTGCGCTATTTCATCGACTGCGTCCGGCCGCGCTAGCAGCCCGGCGTCGCGTATCCCGCTCACGTCGGCCCGGCCGCGCGGCGCGGCCGCCCGAGGCGGGTTGCCTCGGCGCGGGTCGACTCGGGATCAAGGCGCCGCAGGCGCGGCGCCCAGCAGGACCGGGCCCGCGCAGGGACGCCGGTTAGGCCGCGACGCGGACGGTCGGCCTCGGCGCGGACTCGGGTCTAGCTTCGCTCGCGACGCCGGCTGCCTGCGGCGCTTGCGCGACCAGCGAAGCGAGCACGCACGCGGCCATGCGAACTTCCATCGATTCGCCGCGGCCGAAGAGCACGACCGGCACCTTGGCCCCCAGGGTCACGCCGGCTGCAAGAGCGCCGAACATGCCGCTGACCGCGCGCAGCAGCAATGCGCCGGCCTCGAGGCCGGGCGCGATGAGCACGTCGGCGGCGCCGGCAACCTTCGATTCGACGCCGTTGGCGCGCGCCGCGCTCGCTGATAGCGCGCTGTCGGCGGTCAGCGGACCGTCGACCACGCCTCCGGTGATGATCCCCTGGAGGGCCATCTTGGCGAGCGCCGCCGCATCGGCGGTCGAAGGCAGCGCCGGCGTCACGCCTTCGACCGCGCTCAGCACCGCGACCAGCGGCGTCGCGATCCCCAGCGCGTGCGCAAAGTCGATCGCGTTCTGCACGATGTCGCGCTTGGCCGCGAGCGTCGGGGCAATGTTCAGCAGCGCGTCGGAGAGAATGAACGGGCGGGCGAAACCGGGCACGTCGACAAAAAAGGCATGGGTCAGGCGCCGCTCTCCGCGCAGGCCGGATTCCGGCGTGGCGACCGCGCGCATCAGGTCGTCAGGGTAGAGGCTGCCTTTGATAAGCGCCCGCACGTCGCCATTCTTGGCCAGCTCCGCCGCGCGCTGGGCGGCGGCAAACGGTTCGTCGGGCGTGTCGACCCGTTCAATCCGTGACAGGTCAAGGCCCGCCTGGGCCGCAGCATCGGTGATGCGAGCTTCCGGGCCGACGAGCACCGGCGCCAGGTAACCGGCAAACTGCCCGGACAGGGCGATCTGCAACGAATCGCTGTCGCAGGGATAGACCACCGCCGCGGGCAGGGGCGCCAGGTTGCGGACCCGATCAACCAGACGCTGGAAGTGGGGGCGAACGGCCATCAGATCAGCGTGGCAAAGCGGGGCGAGACTGTCAACCCTGCGCCGATGGCCGGTCCCCGGCGGCGGGCAGCCGTCGTCGACAATCGAGCCTCGCCCCGCGGGTGGTCGGGCGCGGGCCGGACAGGCTGCCTGCGCCGTCCTTCAGGCTGCGCATCCCGACGTATGCCTTACAGCTTGCCCTTCCAGGGCACGACAAGCCTTTCGACGTAGCGCATGAGCAGGTCGAACAGGTAGGCGACCGCGCCGATGACGACGATTCCCATGATGACGATGTCGGTGCGCAGGAAGTTCGAGGCGTTGAGCACCATCTGCCCCAGCCCCTTGGTGGCGGCGATCATTTCGGCTGCGACCAGCGTCGTCCAGCCGAAACCGATGGCGATGCGCATCGAGGTCAGGATCTCCGGCATCGCGCCGGGCACGATCACGTGCCGGATCACCTGCCACTTGGATGCGCCCATCGAGTACGCGGCGTGGATCTGCTCCTGTGACACCGAGCGCACCCCCGCGCGCGCGCTCATCGCCAGGGGGGCGAAGCAGGCGAGGTAGATCAGCAGCACCTTGGACAGTTCGTCGATGCCGAACCAGATCACGATCAGCGGCAGGTAGGCGAGCGGCGGCAGAGGTCGGTAGAACTCGATCGGCGGGTCGAACACCCCGCGGGCAACCCGCGACACGCCCATGGCGATCCCGATCGGAATGGCGGTGGCGCAGGCGGCGACGAATGCGCTGAACACGCGGTACATCGACCAGCCGAAATTCTCCGCCAGTGGAGCATCGGAGAGCCTGCCCAGTGCCGACTCGTAGAGTCGCGACAGTACCGTCTCCGGCGTCGGCAGGAAGAGCGGCGGCACCCAGCGCAAGTGGCTCGCCAGCCACCACAGGGCAAACAAAACGAGCATCGTAGCCACGCTGATCGCGGTGCTCGAGCCCTCGCCCGGGGCGGCGAACCGGGATGTCTTCGGCCGGCTCGCGCCGTCTTCGCCGTCTGCGGCGCTGCTCACGGCTGGCCTTCGAGCGCGGCGCCCGCGGGCGCGCGCTGCTGGATGACGGCCAGAATCTCCTCTCGCACGGCGATGAAATCCGGCGCCGACTTGATCGTCCGGGCATCGCGGGTCGCCACGAAGCGGCGTCCGAAGTCGACTCGATATTCATGTGCGATCCGACCCGGCCGCGGCGTCATGACCACCAGGTCGGTGGCCAGGAACAGCGCCTCCTCCACCGAATGGGTAATGAAGAACACCATCTTGCCGCTGCGGTGCCAGAGATCGAGGATGAGCTCCTGCATCGATTCACGGGTGAAGGCATCGAGCGCGCCCAGCGGCTCGTCCATGAGCATGAGTTCCGGATCCGACGCCAGCGCCCGGGCGATGCCGACCCGCTGCTGCATGCCCCCGGAGAGCTCGTAGATCGCCCGTCGGGCGAAGTCCTCGAGCCCGACCAGCCTGAGCTTGTCCATCGCCACTTCGCGACGCAGGGCGGCGGCCACGCCGCGCATGCGCAGCCCGAACTCGACGTTGTCGACGACGTTGAGCCAGGGCATCAGGGCGTGCTTCTGGAACACCACCCCGCGATCGGCGCCCGGACCGCGCACCGGGTTGCCGTCGAGTTCGATCACCCCTTCGCTCGGCGGAAGGAAGCCGGCGATGCAATTGAGCAGCGTCGTCTTGCCGCATCCGGAAGCGCCGATCGCGACCAGGAATGCGCCGTCGCGCAGCGTCAGGTTGACGTCCGCCAGGGCGTCGACGACACCGGTCTTGGTCGCGTAGCGAACGCCGAGGTGACGGATATCGAGTTGGGGCAACCGGGGCCTCTTCGCCGGCCCTGGCGCCGGCGCCGGCCCATTTTGACAGAAAGGAGCCGGCGCACCGGACAGCGCTCTGCCGCCGGGCAATATGCGCGGACGGCTACTGCATGGCCTTGGTCACCCACTCGGTGGTGACATTCTTGCTGAAATCGGGCGCCACCGAAGTAAGCCGCCCCTGGTCCTTGAGAAAGTTGGCCTGTTGCGCCAGGGCCTTGGTCGCCGCGCCGTTGGCGCCGCCGCCGAGCCAGGTCGCCGAGGCCTGGTCGTGCAAACTCGGGAATCCGTACAGCGCCATGGCGTCGGCGACTTCCTCCGGTTTGCCGCCCGACCACTTCGCCACCGCTGCCACCTTGGCGGGGTCGGCGGTCCAGGCCTTGGGATTGGCGCGATAGTCGGCGTCGGCCTTGGCCAGCGCCTTGACCAGCGCGACCATGAACCCGGGATTCTCCTTGGCGAATTTCTGGGTCACGACCAGTCCGTCGAAAGTGCACGCGCCCTTCTTGCAGATGTCGCCCGAGGTGAGCAGCACCTTGCCGGTCTTCTTGACATTGGACAGGACCGGGTCCCAGATGAACGTCGCATCGATGTCACCCCGGCTCCAGGCCGCGGCAATCTCGGGCGGGCGCATGTTGAGCACCTGCGCGTCCGACGGCTTGAGCCCTGCCTGCTGCATGGCGTAGAGCAGCTGGAAGTGCGAGGTCGACACGAACGGCGTGGCGATCTTCTTGCCCTTGAGGTCGGCGACGGTGTTGATGCCGCTGCCGTTGCGCGCCACCAGCGCCTCGGCCGCGGCGATATCCTCGAGAATCCAGAACAGCTCGACGTCCATGCCCTGGCTGATCGCCGTGGCGACCCCGGTGGAGCCCACCTCGCCGAGCTGCACGTCGCCAGACGCCATGGCCCGGATCACGTCGCCGCCGCCGCCGAACTGGCGCCAGTTGATCTTGAAGCCGGTGGCCTTTTCGACCTCCTGGCTCTGTTGCACCCAGCGCCACGGATTCATCATGTCCTGATAGGCGAAAGTCACGGTCTTCTGCGCCCATGCGGGGCCGGCGGCCACCGCCGATGCCATAGCGAGGATCATTGCTGCCAGTACGCGTTGCATAGTCCCCTCCGTCGATGGGCCCGTGGAACGATCGCCGACCAATCCGCGCCGCCGATGCTAGACGGTCGCCAGGGTCTTGCGCAAGCAATCGACGATCATATCGATATGCTGACGCTCGGCAACCAGCGGCGGGGCGATGATCGCCGAGTCGCCGGTGGTCTTCAGGTGCAGGCCGTTGTCGAACAGCTTCTTCTGCAGCAGATGTCCGCGTGCGCCCGGCACGCCTGCCGGATGCACCTCCACCGCCGCCAGCAGGCCGTAGCCGCGCAGGTCGGCCACCGCCGGCAAACCCTGGAGCGACCAGAGGCCGTCGAGAAAATACGCCGACAGCGCCGCGCCGCGCTCGAACAGGCCCTCCTTGCGGTACAGCTCGAGGGTCGCTAAACCCGCGGCGCACGCCGCCGGATGGCCCGAATAGGTATAGCCGTGGAAGAACTCGATGGCCCCCTCCGGCGCCGCGCCGATGACGGTATCGTGGATGCGTTCGCTGATCGCCACCGCCCCCATCGGCTGCGCGCCGTTGGTCAGACCCTTGGCCATCGTCATGAGGTCCGGCGTGACCTCGAAGCTTTGCGCCGCGAACGGCTTGCCGGTACGGCCGAAGCCGCAGATCACCTCGTCGAAGACGAGCAGGATGCCGTGCTGATCGCAGATCTCGCGCACCCGCTTCAGATAGCCCTTTGGCGGCACCAGGCAGCCGGTGGAGCCGGCGATCGGTTCGATGAAGCAGGCGGCGATGTTTTCGGCTCCGTGCAGGGCGACCAGGCGCTGCAGGTCTTCGGCGAGCTCGGCACCGTGGGCGCCTTCGCCCTTGACGAAGAAGTTTTCCTTCAGGTGCGTGTGCCGCATGTGCGCGATGCCCGGCAACCCCGGGCCGAACTTGCGCCGGTTATTGACTATTCCCGACAGCGCCACGCCGCCGAAGTTGACGCCGTGGTAGGCGCGCTCGCGGGAGATGAACATGGTGCGGCCGCCTTGGCCGCGCGCCTGATGGTAGGCCAGGGCGACTTTCATGGCCGTGTCGACGGCCTCGGAGCCGGAGTTGACGAAAAAGATCCGGTTCAGATCACCCGGCGTGAGCTCGGCCACGCCTGCCGCCAGCTCGAAGCTCTTCGGATGCGCGCGCAGGAACGGGGCGATGAAATCGAGTTCGGTCAGCTGCCGGTACACCGCTTCGGCAATCTCCTTGCGGCCATGCCCGGCGTTGACGCAAAACATGCCCGACGAGGCGTCGATGAGCTTGCCGCCACGGTCATTCCAGTAGAACATGCCCTCCGCGCGCACGACCATCTTCGGGTCGGACTTGAACTCGCGGTTGGGGGTAAAGGGCATCCAGTACTCGTCGAGCGAGATCGGATGCGGTTGCTGCGGGTCGCGACGGGTGAGTTCGGCATGGTCCATCATGGGCTCCAGGTCAGGCGCGGGCGGGAAAAACCGCGGGGCAAGCCTGCTTTGTAGCGCTAATCCGCCCGCGCGGCTAGAGGCACACTTGGCAGGCGGTGCGGGCGCCGCAGTTTGTTTATTCTCATCGATGCCTTAAGCTCGCCTGTTTCCGGGCGCCGCAGCGTCGTGCGGCACGGCGCCCGTGCCACTAGCCTGCGGGACGGCTTCGCGTTACCTTGTCCGATTCAGGGAGAGCGCCATGCGCATCGGCGTGCCGAAGGAAATCAAGATTCTGGAGAACCGCGTCGGGCTCACGCCGGGCAGCGTGCGCGAGGCAGTCCATCACGGCCACGAAGTGCTCGTCGAGCGCAATGCCGGGCAGGGCATAGGCATGGACGACGACGCGTACCGTCGTGCCGGCGCCGCGGTCGTAGCCACGGCGGCCGAGGTTTTTGCCGCTGCCGACATGATCGTCAAGGTCAAGGAGCCGCAGGCGATCGAGCGCCGGATGCTGCGCAAGGGGCAGGTGCTTTTCACCTACCTGCACCTGGCACCGGACCCCGACCAGGCGAAGGACCTGCTCGAAAGCGGTGCGGTGTGCATCGCCTATGAAACGGTGACCTCGGCCTCAGGGGGCTTGCCGCTGCTCGCGCCGATGTCCGAGGTGGCCGGCCGCATGGCCGTGCAGGCCGGGGCGTATTACCTGGAAAAGCCTCACGGCGGGCTGGGCGTGCTGCTGGGCGGCGTGCCGGGCGTGGATCCGGCCAAGGTAGTCGTTCTCGGCGGCGGCGTCGTCGGCTCGCATGCCTGTCACATCGCGCTCGGCATGGGTGCCGACGTGTGGGTCCTCGACCGCAGCGTGGACGTGCTGCGGGCCCTGTGGCGACAATTCAGCCGGCCGCTCAACACGGTCTACTCGACGCGCGATGCCATCGAACAGCACGTCGTCAGCGCCGACCTGGTCATCGGCGGGGTGCTCATCCCGGGAGCATCGGCGCCCAAGCTCGTGTCGCGCGAGATCATTGCGCGCATGAAGCCGGGTTCGGTGGTCGTCGACGTGGCCATCGACCAGGGCGGTTGCTTCGAGACCTCGCGCCCGACCACGCATGCCGATCCGGTGTACGTGGTCGACGGCGTGACGCACTATTGCGTGGCCAACATGCCCGGCGGCGTGCCGCGCACGTCGACCTTCGCCCTGAACAACGCCACCCTGCCGTTTGTGCTCGCGCTCGCCGACAAGGGCTGGCAGAGGGCGCTCGGCGACGACCCGCACCTCAAGAACGGCCTTAACATCGCGTTCGGCCGCGTCACGTGCAAGCCGGTCGCCGACGCGCTAGGCTATAAGTACGCGGCGCCGGAAACAGTGCTCTGACACCGCCGGCTCCCGCGGCCGGTGTTGCCGGGCAGAGCGGACGGCAGCCAAGCTTCGACTGCATCGGAAATCCCCATGAACACCATGACCGAAGCCCGTTCGCTGGCCGTCGTCGGCAGGCAGAAAATGACGCCCTCCGAGGCGTTCGTCGAGACCCTCGTGGCGCACGGTGTCAAGGACGTGTTCGGCATCGTCGGCTCGGCCTACATGGATGCCCTTGATCTGTTCCCGCTCGCCGGCATCCGCTTCATTTCGGTCGCCCACGAGCAGGGCGCCGGGCACATGGCCGACGGCTATGCGCGGGTGTCCGGCCGGCACGGCGTGTGCATCGCCCAGAACGGGCCGGGCGTCACCAATTTCGTCACCTCCACGGCGGCCGCCTACTGGGCGCACTCGCCGGTGGTCGTCGTCACTCCGGAGACCGGGTCGATGTCCCTGGGCCTGGGCGGATTCCAGGAAACCGAGCAGCTGCCGCTGTTCTCCAAGATCACCCGCTACCAGGCGCACGTCAACAACCCCGCGCGCATGGCCGAACTGACCGCGCGCGCCTTCGACCGCGCGCTGCTCGAGATGGGGCCGACGCAAGTCAACATTCCGCGCGATTTCTTCTATGGCGATATCGAGTGCGAGATCCCGCGTCCGGTCGCAATCGAGCGTGGCGCCGGCGGCGAGCAGGCGTTGACCGACGCCGCCACGTTGCTTGCCGAGTCGCGCTTCCCGGTCATCGTCTGCGGCGGCGGCACGATCATGGCCGAGGGCCAGGGCGAGGCGATCCGGCTAGCCGAACTGCTGCAGGCGCCGGTGTGCAGCTCGTACCTGCACAACGACTCGTTCCCGGCCGGGCATGCGCTTGCTTGCGGGCCGCTTGGCTACCATGGCTCCAAGGCGGCCATGAGGCTCATCGCCAAGGCCGACGTGGTGCTGGCGCTCGGCACCCGGCTGGGGCCGTTCGGCACGCTGCCGCAATACGGGCTCGATTATTGGCCGCAAGACGCCAAGATCATCCAGGTCGATGCCGATGCGAAGGTGCTGGGGCTGGTCAAACCCATTGCCGTGGGCATATGCGGCGACGCCAAGGCTGCCGCGCAGGCGCTTCTGTCGCGGCTCGCCAGCCGCACGCTCGCCTGCCACGCCAACCTGTCTGAGCGGCTCGCCGCGGTGAAGGCGGAAAAGGCCGCCTGGGAGGCCGAACTGGAGGGCTGGACGCACGAGACGGACGCCTGGTCGGTCGGCGCCGCGAGCAACTCGAGCGCCATGCACCCGCGCCAGGTGCTGCGCGAACTCTCGCGTGCGCTGCCGCCCGCGGCCATGGTTTCGACCGACATCGGCAATATCTGTTCGGTGGCCAATTCCTATCTGCGCTTCGAGCAGCCGCGCTCGATGTTCGCGGCCATGAGCTTCGGCAATTGCGGCTACGCCTTCCCGACCATTGTCGGCGCCAGGGCGGCGGCGCCGGAGCGTCCGGCGATTGCCTACGTCGGCGACGGTGCCTGGGGCATGAGCTTCGGCGAGCTGCAGACCTGCGTGCGCGAGCAGCTGCCGGTCACCGTGGTCGTTTTCAACAACGGCCAGTGGGGTGCGGAAAAGAAGAATCACGTCGACTTCTACGGCGAGCGCTTTGTCGGTGTCAATCTCGACCACCAGCCGTCGTGGGCGGCGGTAGCCACGGCGATGGGGGCCGAGGGACGGCGCATCGAGCAACTCTCGGCGGTCGGGCCGGCCCTGCGCAGTGCCATCGATGCCCAGCGCGAAGGCAGGACCACGGTGCTG
>Ga0074045_10000597_pt1 | contig 35196 bp, 36 predicted proteins | sample BogForMeECP23OM2_FD_94442 | JGI IMG/M metagenome (GOLD analysis project Ga0074045, IMG submission 94442) | Bog forest soil microbial communities from Calvert Island, British Columbia, Canada - Bog Forest MetaG ECP23OM2 | ecosystem: Environmental > Terrestrial > Soil > Wetlands ...
CGCAGCAGCGTGATCAGGAGCCACGCCGCCGCCGCCGCGGCCGCAAGCAGCGCCGCGATCCCGCCGATCACAATCGCGCCCGTTCGCAGATCCTGCGCCTGCCAGGAGACCAGCGCGGCGATCGTGGCCGGGCCGATGCTGTAGGCGAGACGGCCGCCGGCGCGCGGCATGCCCAGGTCGCGACGAAGCACGCGCAACGGCGGCACCCGCGACAACGCCATCAGCGGCGGCAGCGCAAACCCGAACAGCAGGGAGAGCCCCGTGACCATCGACCCGGCCGCCGGCAGCCATCCGGGTGGCGGCAGGTCGGTGTGAATCACCGCGCCGAGGAGTGTGACGAGCAACTGTTGCCCGCCGAGCGCAACCAGAGTCCCGGCCGCGCTCGCGCACAGGCCCAGCACGCCGAACTGGATGACGAACAATCCCAGGATTTGCCGCTGCGGCGCGCCGAAGCAGCGCATCATCGCCGCCGCGTCGAGATGGCGGCGCAGGTAACGCGCCGCCGCCAGCGCCACGGCCACCGCGGCGAGGATCACCGCCACGAGCGAGGCGAGACCGAGAAAACGGTCGGAGCGCTCGAGAGTTTGCCGGATCTCGGGCCGCAGGTCGCGGATCGACTCCAGCCGCTCTCCGCGCTCGAGGCGCGGCAGAACCCAGTCGCGATAGGCTTCGATGCCGCTGCCCGCGACGAGCAGGCGATACGAGGCGCGGTTTCCGGGCTGCAGCAGGTTGGTCGCCGGCACGTCGTCGATGTTCATGAGCAGCCGGGGACCGAGCGTGAGCAGGCCGCCGGCTACTTCGGGATCCTGCTGCACGATGGCCGTAACCGTGAGCGTCGTCTCCCCGACCGCGAGGCTCGAGCCCGGGCGCAGGCCGAGGCGCGCAGCCAGGCGCTCGTCGCTCCACGCCTCCCCCCGCCGCGGGACGCCCTGCGCAGGCAGGCCGTCCGCAACACCGGCCGCGACCAGCACCACCGCACCACGCAGCGGATAGCCCTCGCCAACGGCCTTGACGTCCGCGAGCACGGCCTCGCTTCCGGCAGCCTGCACCATGCTGTTGAAACGCACCACCGGTACCGTTGCCAGTCCGTGTGCCTGCGCTTCGCTCGCATAATCCGGCGGCAGGGGGTGATCCGCGGACAACATCAGGTCGGCGCCAAGCAGCAGGTTCGCCTGGCTCGCAAGGCCCCCTTTGACCCGAGCGGTGAAAAAACCGACCGTGCCCACGCTCGCCGCCGCGAGCACCAGCGCCGCGATCAGGACCGAAAGCTCGCCCGCGCGCCAGTCGCGGCGCAACAGGCGCAGCGCAAGGCCAATCGTATTCATGCCCCTCCGGGCGAGCGCGAGACTTCGTCGCCGACGAGCCGGCCACCGGCGAGCGAAAGCCGCCGGCCGCAGCGCGAGGCGAGATCCGCATCGTGGGTAACCAGCAGCAGCGTCGTCCCGCGCTCGCGATTGAGCCGAAACATCACATCGGCCACTTCGGTGCCGGTGGCGGCGTCGAGGTTGCCGGTCGGCTCGTCGGCCATCAATAGCTGGGGCTCACCGGAGAAGGCGCGCGCGATCGCCACGCGCTGCTGCTCGCCCCCCGAAAGCTGCTTCGGATAGTGCGACAGGCGCGCCGAGAGTCCCACCCGCGCGAGCCACTCGCGGGCCTTTCCGGGAGCGTCGTGGGCACCGGCAAGCTCGAGCGGCAACATCACGTTCTCCAGCGCGGTCAGCGCGGGCAGGAGCTGGAATGATTGAAACACGAAGCCCAGCCAGCGCCGCCGCAGCGCCGCGCGCGCGTCCTCGGACAGGCCGTTGAGCGGGGTATCGCCGAGCCACACCTCGCCGGCGCTGGGCCGGTCGAGCCCGGCGAGCAAGCCGAGCAAGGTCGTCTTGCCCGACCCGGATGCGCCTACGACCGCGACCGTCGCACCGACGTCGACCTCGAAGCTCACCCCATCGAGGATGGTCAGCGGCGCATCGCCGCTCTGCACGGTCTTGGACAGGTTCTGGGCGCGAATGACAGGATCAGACATGGCCGAATGCCGGCGTTGAGCACCGTATGCCCCGCACATGAGGCCGCGACACGCTCAAGGCAAGCCCGGGCAGCGCGGTACCTTTGCCGAGGCCGCAAAATCCAACAGCGACGAGCCCGGGCGCATCTGAACGCCGCGGCTGTAAGACCAACCGTGTTCGACTGCGGCAACGGGCGCCCCGGCCGCCGGAACTACGCTGTGGGTGACCCGATCCATAGCCGTGGCGGCGCATTGTACTCCGCGCCGCCGCTTTGCGCGGTGCACGACGCGCCTCTACAATGCGCTGTGAGCGTTTTTTTCTGGCCTTCGCTTCGTTGCGCGCGGTTCTGGATCGGTGCGCTGGCGATAGTGCTGTCGTGCTCGCTCGCCGCTGCGGCGCCGTTGGCGCCGACCATCGTGGTCGTGGGCGACAGCATCTCCGCGGGTTACGGACTGCCACCCGATTCGGGCTGGACCACGCTTTTGCAGCAGCGCCTTGCCGCTGAGCACTATGCGTACCGTGTCGTCAACTCCAGCATCAGCGGTGACACGACCGCGGGGGGACTGGCGCGGCTAGACCCTCTGCTTGCGCAGTTGCGCCCGGCGATCACGATCATCGAGTTGGGCGGCAACGACGGGTTGCGTGGCGGAAGCCTCGACGCCATGCGCGCCAACCTCGACGCGATGGTTGTCGCCGCGCAGAAGACCGGATCGCGCGTGCTGCTCGTCGGCATGCAGTTGCCACCCAATTACGGCCCCGCGTACGTGCGCAGTTTCAGTGCCATCTATGCCGAAATCGCGAAGGCACGCCACGCCGCGCTGGTGCCGTTCCTGTTCGAGGGCTTCGCCGACGATTCCACGCTGTTCCAGCCGGACCAGATCCATCCGCTCGCCGCGGCCCAACCGAAGCTGCTCGACAATGTCTGGCCGGAGCTCAAACCGCTCCTGGGAGCAGCAGGGAAGGCGTCGTGAGCCAGGCGCACCCGGGCATGTCGCGCGCGAGCGTGGCGGCACTGTCCACCTATCCCGATCGCATCGATGTCCGAAGTCCCGCCGAGTTTGCCGAGGATCACATTCCGGCTGCCGCGAATCACCCAGTCCTCGACGATGCCGAGCGGGCGCGAATCGGAACGCTTTATGCCGCGTCACGCTTCGAGGCCCGCAGGCTTGGTGCGGCGCTGGTTGCGCGCAACATCGCGGCGATGCTCGAAACCGCTTTCGTCAAACACGGTCGAGAGTGGCGACCGCTGGTCTATTGCTGGCGCGGCGGGCAGCGCAGCCGGGCGCTGACTCAGGTCCTCAATGAAGTCGGCTGGCGCGCCGTGCAGCTCGAGGGCGGGTATCGAGCCTACCGCCGCCAGGTCGTGGTGGACCTTGCGCGGCTGCCACAGCGCTGCCGCTTCGTCGTTATCTGCGGCCTCACGGGCTCGGGCAAGAGCCGGCTGTTGGCCGCGCTCGAGCGCGCCGGAGCGCAGACGCTCGACCTCGAAGGCATTGCCCGTCACCGCGGGTCGCTGCTGGGCGACCTGCCTGGGAACTCGCAACCGTCGCAGAAATCGTTCGAGAGCCAGCTCTGCGCCGCGCTCGAACGGCTCGACCCGTCACGACCGGTATTCGTCGAATCCGAGAGCCGGCGCATCGGCAGCGTGCAGATGCCCGATGCATTGCTCGCGCAGATGCGCATGGGCCGGGCACTTACGCTCGTCACGCCGCTCGCCCAGCGGGTCGCACTGCTCAAGGACGAGTATGCGCACTTCCTCGCCGACCCCGCGCCGCTCGTCGCCAGCCTGCGCCCCTTAGCCGAGCGCCACGGCAAACCGACCATTGCCCGCTGGCAGGCGATGGCGGCTGCCGGCGACTGGGACGGGCTGGTGGCCGCGCTGCTCGAGGCGCACTACGACCCCATGTATGCGCGTTCGCTCGGGCGCAATTACCCGTCATCGTGCGATGGGCGCGTAGTCGAGGCGCGCACGGTATCATGGGAGGCATTTGCGGCACTCGCCGCCGAGGTGCGAGCCATGCTCGACCCTGCGACGGCGGCGGTATCGTGACCACGACCTACGCCTTCCGGATAGTCAACGTCTTCGCCGAGGAGCGCCTCGGCGGCAACCCGCTCGCCGTCATCGACGACGCGCGAGGCCTCGACGACGCGACCATGCAAGCGCTGGCGCTGCAGTTCAACCTGTCGGAGACGACCTTCATTCTGCCCTCGACCAAGGCCTCGGCGCGGGTGCGCATCTTCACCCCGACCTTCGAGATGCCGTTTGCCGGTCACCCCACGCTGGGCACCGCGCATGTCGTGCGCGCCTTGCGTGGCGGCGATGCGCAGACGCTGGAGATGGTGGTGGGGATCGTTGCGGTGCGTGCCGATGGCGACGAATGGACGCTGCAGGCGAAGGCGCCACGGACCCGGCCGGTCGCGGCGACGCGCGAGGACCTTGCCGCGATGCTCGGTCTGGATGCCTCCGACATCGGCAGCGAGCCACTTTGGGTCGACACCGGCAGCGAGCAGCTGGTGATCCCGCTTACCTCCGCGCATGCGGTGAGCCGTTGTGCGCCTAAAGCCGATCTGCTGCTGCGCCATGGCAGCACCGACCTGCCGGGCGGTGGCGCGCGCGCCATGGCGTACGTATGGGCGGAAGAGGGTCCGGGCGCGGTTCTGGCCCGATTCTTCTTTCCCAAGCACGGGTCGGTCGTCGAGGACCCCGGAACCGGGTCCGCGGCGGCGAATCTCGGAGGCTGGCTGGCGGCGACCGGAGCGGCGCGTCCGCAGACGCGGACGATCTCGCAGGGAATGGCCGTCGGGCGTCGTTGCCAGCTGAGGCTGACCCTCGATGCCAGCGGCCAGATCTTCGTCTCGGGACGCGTGATCGAACTCGGTCGCGGCACGATCGACCTGTAGCGCACGTCCGCCGCGCCCGGCAACGGCTCGTAACATGTTGCCGCTGCACCCGGGCCAACCGCTCGATAGACTTAAGCGTTCTAGGGACAGCGCACCTGACCCGATGCCCATGCGTAACCTAGCCGTCTTCGGAGTTTGCCTCGCGGCAGCCCTCGCCTTTCCGGCGGGGGCGTCGACGCGGCTGTCGTACGACGACGCCCGCCATCTGCTCGACCGCACCGGCTTCGGCGCCACCGATGCCGAGATCCGCACTTTCGTCGGCCTGTCGCGCGAAGACGCCGCCCGGCGGCTGCTCGCCACGACGCACACCGTGGCCGAGACGCCTCCCCCGGCCTGGGCCGCCGCGCGCGGACCGCTGCGCCGTCCGCGCGCCGGCGAGGACACCACCGAAGTGGCCAGGAAACAGTTCCAGCAGGAGCAGTTCCGCGAGGGAATGCAGTTGCGCGGCTGGTGGGTCAACGAGATGCTCACCACGCCATCGCCGTTGACCGAGCACATGACGCTGTTCTGGCATAACCACTTCGTATCCAGCCAGCAGAAGGTCCGCTTCTCCGAGCTCATGTATCGCCAGAACGTCCTGCTGCGCGCCAACGCGCTCGGCCATTTCGGCGACCTGCTGCACGCAGTCGCCCGAGATCCGGCGATGGTGATCTACCTCGACAGCGCGCGCAATCGCAAGGGCACCCCGAACGAGAACTTCGCGCGCGAGGTGATGGAGCTGTTCACGCTGGGCGAGGGCAACTACAGCGAGCAGGACATCAAGGAAGCGGCGCGCGCCTTCACCGGCTGGAGCATCGATCGCGACAGCGGTGCATTCGTCTTCCGCCCCTTCATCCACGACTATGGCACCAAGACCGTTCTCGGGCGCAGCGGCAACCTCGACGGCGACGATGTGCTCGATATCCTGCTGACGCAACGCGCCACCGCGGAGTTCATTACCCGCAAGCTGTGGCGCGAATTTGTCTCGCCCGACCCGGATGAGGCACAGATAAAGCGCATCGCCAGCCGCTTTCGCGATTCGCGCTACGACATCAAGGTCGTCCTCTACGAACTGCTGACGTCAGACGCGTTTTACGCCAGCGACAACCGCGGCGTGCTGGTGAAGTCGCCAATCGAGCTGGTCGTCGGCACCTTGAGGCAGTTTGACTTGAGGCCGTCCGAGACGGTCCCGTTCGCCGTTGCCGCAGCAGCCATGGGGCAGAACCTGTTCTCGCCGCCGAACGTCAAGGGCTGGCCGGGCGGCGAGACGTGGATCAACAGCAGCACCCTGCTCGCGCGCAAGCAGTTCCTCGATCGTGTCTTCCGCGCCGATGACCCGGCGGGCAGGATGGCGATGGCACCGGCAGACGCGACGGCGACCGGGGCGAAGCAGGTGATTGCCACCGATGGCGCGCAGGATGCAGAAACCGAGCGCCGCACCCGGTTTTTGCGGGCGATGGACCGCGGCCTGAGAAGCGTGCAATTTCAAAGCGAGACCTGGCTTGCCGAAATCCGGGCGACCGACGCCACTCGTGTCCAGGTCGCAACGCGCCTGTTGCTCGCCTATCCGCCGCAGTCGGCACCCGATCCGAAGAGCGAGCCGTTGGCGATGGTGCGCCATATCGTGCTCGACGCCGCCTACCAGCTCAAGTGAGTGCCCGATGGAACCGACCGACTTGAAGCGCCGCCACTTGTTGAAGCTTGCCGCATGCTCGCCGCTGTGGCCCGGGGCCATTCTGGCGCCGTCTTCGCTGGCGTGGGCGGCCGCGCCAGCGGGCGCGCGCTATCGCAACCTGCTCTTGCTCATCGAGCTCAAGGGTGGCAACGACGGGCTCAATACGCTGGTCCCGTATGCCAGCCCCGCGTATTACGCGCTGCGGCCGAAGCTCGCGATCGGGCGCGATCAAGTCGTCCGCCTGTCCGACGCGGTGGGCCTGCATCCAGCCCTCGAGCCGCTGCTGGCGTTGTGGAAGAACGGCGAGCTGGCCGTGCTCCAGGGTGTCGGCTACCCGGATCCCAATCTCTCGCACTTTCGCTCGATCGAGATCTGGGACACTGCCTCGAGCAGCGAGCAGTACCTGCAGGAAGGCTGGCTGACCCGGACCTTCGCCGCCGCACCCACGCCGGCAGATTTTGCCGCCGACGGGGTGATCATCGGCTCGCCTGATCTCGGCCCGCTCTACGGCGGTGGCACACGCGCGATCGCGCTCGCCAACACCGAACAGTTCCTTCGCCAGGCGCGGCTCGCCGTGCCCGAAGGACGAACGCCCAACCGCGCGCTGCAGCACATCCTGAAGGTCGAGGCCGACATCATGCAGGCGGCCTCGCGTCTGAAGGCCGATTACGTCTTCAGGACCGAGTTTCCGTCCGGCGGCTTCGGTAACGCGATCAAGACCGCATGCCAGGTCATTGCCAATCAAGCCGGGGTTGCCGTGGTGCGCGTGACGCTCACTGGCTTCGACACCCACAGCGGGCAACTGGCGACGCAGGCGCGGCTGCTCGGCGATCTGGCGAGCGGCGTGGTGGCCCTGAAGAGCGCGCTCGTGGAACTTGGGCGGTGGAACAGCACGCTGCTGCTCACCTACGCCGAGTTCGGGCGGCGGCCCAAGGAGAATCTTTCCCAGGGCACCGACCATGGCACGGCGAGCGTGCATTTCGCCGCTGGCGGTCGCGTCGCGGGCGGCCTGTACGGCCAGCAACCCTCGCTCGACAGCCTGGGGGCAGACGGCAACACCGGCTTCGCCATCGACTTCCGCAGCGTGTATGCCACCGTGCTCGATCGCTGGTGGGGCGTGCCGTCGGTCGAGCCGCTTGGCGGGCGCTTCGCGCCGGTGCCGCTGCTGCGCGCGTAAGCATCAACCCGCGACGGCGTCCCACGCGGCGAGAAAATCGCGCCAGTGCGGCTCCTTGGCGGCGGCAATTTTTTCCCGCGCCAGCGATATCTCGGCCGCGTACTGGCCCGCAGACATCGTTCCGCGCAGCTGCTGAAAGCGAACATACAGCAGGTACGTGTTGAGGACGTCAGTCTCGCAATAGCGGCGAATGTCCTCGATCCGCCCGGCGTCGAACGCCGCGTGCACCTCTGAGCCGTCGAACCCGAGCTTGCCCGGAAAGCCGCACAGCCGCGACATCGCATTGAGGCCCGCGCCGGCGCGCGGCTGAAACGACGACAGCACGTCCATCAAATCCAGGTGCCGGGTGTGAAAACGGCTCAGATAGTTGTTATAGCGAAAATCGCGGTCGTCATCTCCCCAATCCCAGTAGCGTGGCGCCGAGACGCCGTAGATCAGGCTGCGGTGGTTCAGCACCGGCAGGTCAAAGCCGCCTCCGTTCCACGACACGAGCTGCGGCGTGTAGCGCTCAACGCCGTCGAAAAAGCGGCGGATGAGCTCGGGCTCGGCATCGCTGGCCTCGCCCAGGGACCAGACGCGAAACCCCTGCGCATCGCGCAGCGCACAGGCAATGGCCACGATGCGATGCAGATGCAAAGGCAGAAAATCGCCGCCGGTCGCGGCGCGCCGCTGCTGGAGGGCCCAGGCGAGCACATCGGCATCGCCCAGCGAGGCGGGCAGCGCATGGACCCGGCGCAGCCCGGCAATGTCGGGAATCGTCTCGATGTCGAAGACCAGAGTAGGCGTCATCGCGCCGCGAGCCGTTGCCGTGCTGGCCTGGCCATCTCAGTTCCTGGCGACACGCCGGCGCGAACGGAGGGCCCCGGCAGGGCGCCCGTCATCCCGGAAAAACGCCAGTCGACAGGTATCTGTCGCCGCGATCGCAGACGATGAAGACGATGGCGGCGTTTTCGACCTCGCGCGCGACACGCAGCGCCACGGCGCATGCGCCGCCGGAGGAGATGCCGGCGAAGATGCCCTCCTCGGACGCGAGCCGCCGTGCCATGTCTTCGGCCTGGGACTGCGACACGTACTCGAGCCGATCGACGCGCCTCGCATCATAGATCTTCGGCAGGTAGGCTTCGGGCCACTTGCGTATGCCGGGGATTTGCGAACCCTCTTCGGGCTGGCAACCGACGATGGAGATCGCCGGGTTCTTTTCTTTCAGGAACCTGCCTGCGCCCATGATCGTTCCGGTGGTCCCCATGCTCGACACGAAATGCGTGATGCGGCCCTCAGTGTCGCGCCAGATCTCCGGGCCGGTTCCCTTGTAGTGCGCGAGCGGATTGTCGGGATTGGCGAATTGATCGAGGATGATGCCCTTGCCTTCAGCGCGCATTTTCTCGGCGATGTCGCGCGCGCTTTCCATGCCACCCGCCTTGGACGTCAACACGATCTCCGCGCCGAACGCTCGCATGGTCTGCCGCCGCTCGAGCGAAAGATGCTCGGGCATCACAAGTACCATCTTGTACCCGCGCATCGCGGCGGCCATCGCCAGCGCGATGCCGGTATTGCCCGACGTCGCCTCGATCAGGGTGTCGCCCGGCTTGATGGTGCCTCGTCTTTCGGCCTCGACGACCATCGACAGCGCCGGACGGTCCTTGACCGACCCGGCCGGGTTGTTGCCTTCGAGCTTGGCCAGCAGGACGTTGCTCGTCGCTCCCGGCAGGCGCTGCAGCCGAACCAGCGGTGTATTGCCGATGGTGTCTTCAATGGTCTGATACACGATGCCCTTTGCGCGAGTTGCCGGCGTCCCGTCCGCTTCGAGCAAAAAACCCGCCGTGCAGGCGGGGTGGAAGCAGAGCGGCGACAGGGCCGGCGCGCACGCGACGCCGGAATGATGTTAAGCGTTGCCCGAAGGACTGGCAAGCAAGGCCCTGACGCAGCGCATGATCCCCTCCTCGACCTGCAGCATCGGGACCACATACCCTGCGCCGCGCAGGCGGGAAAGGTCGGCTTGGGTGAAGTTCTGGTACTTGCCGACCAGCGCCGGCGGAAACTCGACGTACTCGATCGCGCCGGCGCGGTGCAGGTCGGCGAACGGCAGTGCCGCTTTGCCGTCGGCCGCGCGGCAGGCGTTGATCGTCGCCGCCGCGACGGCATTGAATGTCGACGCCGTCCCCGACCCGACGTTGAAGATTCCCGCGCGTTCCGGGTGATCGAGGAAGTCGAGGTTCACCTTGACGACGTCCTCGACACTGACGAAATCGCGTCGCTGCTCCCCGGCGGAGAAGCCCCCCGAGCCTTCGAACAGCTTCACCTTGCCGGACGCACGGTACTGGTCGAAGAGGTGCGAGACGACCGACGCCATGCGTCCCTTGTGCGCCTCGCGCGGGCCATAGACGTTGAAATAGCGGAAGCCGACCACCTGCGCGGTACGCTCCGGCAACAGGCGCCGGACATACTGATCGAGCAGGAACTTCGAATAGCCGTAGATGTTGAGCGGCGATTCGCAAGCGCGCTCCTCGCGGAATTCCCGACCCACGCCGTATACCGATGCGGACGAGGCGTACAGGAACGGGATGTCGTTGTCCTGGCAGTGGTCAAGCAGCCGGACCGAATAGCGGTAGTTGTTGGCGACCATGTACCGGCCGTCGTTCGCCATGGTGTCAGAGCACGCTCCCTGATGCAGCACCACCGCGATGTCGTCGTCGAAATCGCCATCGACGAGCCGCGGCAGGAACTCGTCCTTGTCGAGGTAATCGGCTATCTCGCAGTCGACTAGATTGCGGAACTTGAGGTCGGCCGTGAACTCGTCGACGGCGAGGATCCGGGTTTCCCCGCGCGCATTGAGGGCCTTGATAAGGTTCGATCCGATGAAGCCGGCCGCGCCGGTGACCACGGTGTACATGATTTGCCTATCAGAGTTCGATGTCGACTGTGCCGACTTCGGTAGTCACGAATGGAACGCGCGGCGCGACTGCGCACAGCAGTTGATAGCCGACCGTGCTCGCTGCGGCCGCGACGTCGTCGACCGGCAGTCCTTCGCCCCAGAGCAGCACAGGGCTGCCAAGGGTAGCCTCGGGAACGTCGGTCAGATCGACGGTGAGCATGTCCATCGATACGCGACCTGCGGTACGGACTTTCTTGCCGCACACGAGCACCGGCGTGCCGTTTGGCGCATGACGTGGATATCCGTCGGCGTAACCGCAAGCCACCACGCCGATGCGCATTGCGCGCGCCGCCGTATAGGTGCCACCGTAGCCGACGCTCTCGTTGGGCTTCAGGTCCTGAATCCCGATCAGCGCGCTCTTGAGCGTCATTACCGGGCGAAGTCCGAGCATTTCCGCGGTATCGTAGGGAAGCGGCGACGAGCCATAGAGCATGATGCCGGGACGAACGTACTCGCCGCCGACTTCGCGATAGCGGATCACGCCCGCTGAATTGGCGACCGATCGCGGATAGGGCAATCCGGTGCAGGCCTCCTCGAAGAGGTCGAGCTGGGCGCGCAGCCCCTCCTCCTCTTCCGCGCGGGCGAGGTGGGTGAGCAGCCGCAGCACGGCGACGCTCGGCGTATGCGACAGGCGCTCGACGACCGAGTGCGCGTCGGCCGGACGGAAGCCGAGGCGATTCATGCCGGTATTGATCTTGACGAAGACCTCGATCGGACGCGGCAGCGAGGCTGCCTCCAGCATTTTGACCTGTTCCACATGGTGCACTACAACGGCGACGCGGCGCGCGGCTATCTCCGGCAATTCCCGCGCCTCGAAGAACCCTTCGAGCAGCAGGATACGACGCGCGTAGTGCTGCTTGCGCAGCATTATCGCCGCGTCGAGTCCCAGCAGCGCCAGGCCGTCGGCGTCGGAAAGCGCCGGCAGGACGCGTTTGAGGCCGTGACCGTAGGCGTCCGCCTTGACAACGGCGAGCACCTGCGCGTCAGCGACGTGCTTGCGCACGCACGCCAGATTCGCGCGCAGCGCCGACAGATTGACCTGGGCCAAGAGTGGACGGGCCATGGCGATCGAGGCGGCGAAGAAATTGGACCCGGCCGGTGCGGGTTTGGTTTGGTGGGGAAAACGTGGTATAAGGCGCGAGCCGCATGCGCCGGCAAATTTGGTCAATTATATACACAACCAAGCGCAGCAAAGCTCCCCGGCGCTTGTCGCCAGATGACGCCGAAACCGAGGAGCATTCGCGCCATTTTCGAGGACGATGCAAGCCGGGTTCTACATCATCATGGCGGCGCAGTTCTTCTCGTCGCTCGCCGACAACGCGCTGCTGGTCGCCGCCATCCAGATGCTCCGCGATCTCGATTCGCCGGCCTGGATGACCCCCTCGTTGAAGCAATGTTTCGTGATTTCCTACGTTCTGCTCGCGCCGGTGGTCGGCGCGTTCGCCGACTCGATGCCCAAGGGTCGCGTGATGCTGATGACCAACGGCATCAAGATCGTGGGCTGCGGCATGATGCTGTTCTCCTCGCACCCGCTGACGGCGTATGCCATCGTCGGCCTGGGGGCAGCCGCCTATTCGCCGGCAAAGTACGGCATTCTGACCGAGCTGTTGCCACCGCGGCAGCTGGTCATTGCCAACGGCTGGATCGAGGGCACAACCGTCGCCTCGATCATTCTTGGCGTGCTGCTGGGCGGGGTGCTGATCAGCGGCCCGGTGTCGAGCTGGCTGCTCGCCATCGACATCCCCAAATTCGACACCGGCATCGACACCCCGCCGCAGGCAGCGATCGCCGTGATCATGGGCTGCTACGCGATTGCGGCGCTGATCAATTGGTATATACCAAACACCGGCGCGCAGCGCCGCGTGGTGAGCAAGAATCCGCTGTACCTCATCCGGGAATTTGCTCACTGCAACGCGCTATTGTGGCGCGATAAGCTCGGCCAGATCTCGCTGGCCACGACTACGCTGTTCTGGGGCGCCGGCGCAACGCTGCAGTTCATCGTCATCGACTGGGCGGCGACGCACCTGTGCTACAACCTGTCGCGCGCATCGTACCTGCAGGGCGTAGTCGCCATCGGCGTTGCGCTCGGCGCGGGGCTCGCGGCAAGGTTCGTCTCGCTCAGCAGCGCGGTCAAGGTCCTGCCCCTGGGCGTGATGATGGGTATCAGCGTCATGGTCATGACCGGCGTGAACAAGCTCGAAACCGCGATCGTGCTCATGACACTCATCGGCGCTTTCGCCGGGTTTTTTGTCGTGCCGATGAACGCCCTGCTGCAGCATCGCGGCCACGTACTGATGGGAGCGGGACATTCCATCGCGGTCCAGAACTTCAACGAGAACCTCGGCGTGCTGGTCATGCTGTTTCTGTACGGCGTGATCATCCACGCCGGACTTTCGACCAATGCGGCGATCGTCCTGTTCGGCCTGTTCGTTTCCGGGACGATGCTGCTCGTCATGTGGCGGCATCGGCTCAACCTCGCCGCCGGCGACCTGCTGCATCTGGTCGCGTCCGAGCGCGCGGAAGCCAAAGCGCCGCGCTAGAGGACGACCGGCTGGTCCGGCAGCTCGTTGGGCCCTTCGCCGCGGTGCGGGAAATGCTCTGCCAGCAGCTCGCTGATGGCGTTGATGCCGGCGATGGCGCCGTCCTCGAACCGACCCTCCCGGAACGCCGACTCCATTGCCCGGCAGATCACCTGCCAGGTCTCCTGCGATATCTTGCTGCTGATGCCGCGGTCAGCCACGATCTCCACATCCTTGTCGGCGAGCAGGACGTAGACCAGCACGCCGCTGTTGTGCTCGGTGTCCCAGACGCCAAGCCTGCCGAAGAGCTCCAGCGCGCGCTCGCGTGGCTTCAGCCCGTGCAGTATCTGGCTCAGCGGCAGCGAACCTTCGACCACGAAACGGACCTGGCCGGCGTGCTGTCGCTCGCCGGTGGCAATCGCGTCCTGGATACGCTGCAATGCCTGCGGCGAGAATTTGCGCCGGGCGCTGTGATGGTCGGTGACGAAATGACGCCCCAGCCGCAGCGGTTTGCTGATTGCCATCGCTAGCTCACCATCCGCCGGAAGCGCCGCCGCCGCCGAACCCGCCGCCACCGCCCGAGAAGCCGCCGCCGCCGCCGCCGAAACCGCCCCCCCCGCCGCCGGGAATCCACATCCCCGGTCCGCCACGGCCAAAGGCCGAAAAACTGATTACGATGAAGGCGACGACGCCCGCGATGCCGGCGATAAGCAGCGAGCCGGCGAAAAACCATGCTGCCGCGCCGACCACCCCGGCTCCGGCGACCGAACCGCCAACGTTGCCGAGAATCGAGCGCAGGACCGCACCGATGGCGGGCACGGCGACGAGCAAAATCAGAGCCAGGGTGCCGATGTCGAAGCCGTGGGTCGGCGCGCCCCGGCTGGGCGCTGCCTGCGGCAGCGGCTTGCCTTCGCTCACCACGCTGATGATGCGGTCGACACCGGCCTCGAGACCGGCTGCAAACTGCCCTTTGCTGAACTGCGGGGCGATGGTTTCCGTGATGATGCGATGCGACGTGAGGTCGGTGAGCACGCCCTCGAGGCCATAGCCGACCTCGATGCGCATTTGCTTGTCGTCCTTGGCCACCAGCAGAATCGCACCGTTGTCCTTACCCTTCTGCCCCAGCTTCCATGCCTCGGCGACGCGTATCGAGTAGCCTTCGATCGCTTCCGGCTTGGTGGTGGGCACGACGAGTATCGCAAGCTGGTTGGTTGTCCGCGCTTCCCAGTCGGCGAGCTTGGACTCGAGCGCCTGGCGCTCCGGCGCGGAGAGCGTGCCGGTCAGGTCGGTGACCCGAGCCTGCAGCGGCGGTACCGGCTGCAGCCCGTCGTGCGACGCTTCCCATGGCGCCGCGCCGGTAGCGCCGAGGATCGCCAACAGCGCCAGCGCCACCGGCCACCCGCGCCAAGCGGGCGATGGCCGGGAACTACGCGGCGCGGTGCGGGCGAGGGCCAAGTGACGAACGCCTGCGCGCCGCGTTATTTGGCTGCCGGTGCGGGTGCTGGCGCCGGCGCGGGAGGCGGTGCCGGCTTGCTGAAGTCCACTGTCGGCGGGGCGCTGATCGTCTTCTCATTCTCGACCGAAAAATTGGGCTTTACGCCCATCTTGAACAGCATCGCAGTCAGGTTCGTCGGGAAGGAACGGACGGTGGTGTTGAACTCCTGCACCGACTTGATATAGCGGTTGCGCGCGACCGCAATCCGGTTCTCGGTGCCTTCGAGCTGCGCCTGCAGGTCGCGGAAATTCTGATCGGACTTAAGCTGAGGATAGTTCTCGGCGACCACCAGCAGGCGCGACAAGGCCGACTGCAGCTGCGTCTGCGCCGCCTGGAACTTGGCAAAGGCCTGAGGATCGTTGATCAGCTCCGGTGTCGCCTGGATGCTGCCTACGCTGGCACGCGCCTGGGTCACCTCGGTCAACACCCGTTCTTCCTGGGAAGCGTAGCCCTTGACCGTGTTGACAAGGTTGGGCACCAGATCGGCTCGGCGCTGGTACTGATTGAGCACCTCCGACCAGGCGGACTTGACCTGCTCGTCCTGCCGCTGCAAGTCGTTGTAGCCGCAGCCGGTTAACGCAACAGCGGCCATCGCCGCCGCAGCGAAGGCAAGAAGCTTACGCATGGTGGCTCTCCCTCGAGGATTCTTAGCTCGGTTTCAAGGTGGGTCCGACCGTGCCGGTTCGCAAGCCCGAGCCGCGATCGCTTTCTGGCTGCAGCCGGCGCATCGTGGCTCGAGCCAGACACAAATCTTCCCACGCCTTCGCCTTGTCGGGCAAGTTGCGCAACAGATAGGCCGGATGATAAGTGACGACGAGGGGCACACCTTGGTAATGGTGCACGCGGCCCCTCAGGCTGGCGATGGTCGCATCGACATTGAGCAAGGTCGTGGCCGCGCTCCTGCCCAGCGCGACGATGAGCGCCGGCCGGATCAGCGCAATCTGGCGGTCGAGGTATGGCCGGCAGGCTTCCGTCTCGAGTGGCGTGGGCGTGCGATTGCCCGGCGGGCGGCACTTGAGCACGTTGGCGATATAGACGTTGTGCCCCCGCTTTAAGCCGAGCGCGGCGAGGATGTTGTCGAGAAGCCTCCCGGCCTGGCCGACGAACGGCTCGCCTTTGGCATCCTCTTCCGCGCCAGGCGCCTCGCCAACGAACAACCACTTGGCATGCACGTCGCCCACGCCGGGAACCGGACGGTTGCGCGTCTCGCACAACCCGCACGCCGTGCACGCGGCGACGTCGGCGGCAAACTCGGGCCACTGGAGCTTGGCAATACGCTCCAGGCGACCCGCGGCCGGGTCCCCCGCACCGCCGGGCGCGATCACGGCCGCTGCGCCGCCGGCCTCGGTGGCGGTGGCCCTCGGCGGGGCTGCCGCGACGGAGCCGGCACGGCGCAGGCGCCACAGAGGCAGCAATCGGAGCTCGCGCAGAATCTCATAGCGGTCGGCCATATCAGTCGGTGGCCAGCGCCCGTCGCATCACCAAGGCGTCCTCGCGCGCGCCCGGACCCCGTGCGGGATAATAGTTCGCGCGTCGACCGACTGGCACGAATCCCTCCTCCGCATACAGCGCAATCGCGGCCTCGTTGGACACGCGGACTTCGAGAAAGCATTGTTCGGCGCCGCGTGCGCGGGCGTCGACCAGAAAACGCCTGAGCAGCGCCCGTCCGATGCCAAGGCGCCGCGCCCCGGGGGCAACGGTGAGGTTGAGCAGTTGCACCTCGCCGGGCGCAAGCAACAACACCCCGTAGGCAACGACCACGCCATCGGCTGTGCCCACGGCCGCGCCATAACCCGCGGCCAGCGCATCGCGGAAATTGCCCGCCGTCCACGGCGCGGCATGCGCTTCGCATTCCAGCGCCACGACCGCCTCGATGTCGGCTTCCACGAGCGGACGAAAGAGTACGGTCGGCACGGCGACATTGCGCGCGAGCGTGGCGTTCACAGCCGCGCTCCGAGTGCGCGTTCAGCGCTGGTAAGTGCCACGCGATGGCGCACGTACAAGGGTGCGGCATCGCGCGCGGGAATGCCGTCCCCCGCGGCCAATCTCGGCAAGGCCAGGGCGCCGATAGCAATCGCCGACGGCAGAGTGCCTTCATCGCAGGACGCCAGCACCGCCGCCAGGCGCTCGCGCAGGGCCGGATACGCCGCGAAACCGTTGCCCACGCCCGACCAGCCCTCGCCTTCCGGAAGGGGTACCTCGCCGGGGGTGGCGACACCGGGCGCGAGACGGGGCAACCAGCGCGCTCCGTCATGCTCATAGGCGGCGAAGTAGACCTCGTGCATGCGCGCGTCCAGCGCCGCGATCACCCGTGTGCGTCCACTCTGCCTGCGGGCGGTCTCGGCCATTGCCTCGAGCGTCCCGACACCGATCACCGGCAGGTTCGCCCCGAGCGCGAGCCCCTGTGCGACGCCGCAGGCGATGCGCAAGCCAGTGAAGGAGCCGGGGCCGGCGCCGAAGGCGATACCGCCCAGATCGGGCAACTCGAGGCGAGCCTCAACGAGCAGAGCCCTCACCATCGGCAGCAGCATTTCGGAATGCCGTTGTCCGGCAAGATCTGCGCGCTCGAGCCAGGCCGCGCCGTCGCCAATTGCGGCGGCGCAGACTTCGGTCGAAGCGTCGAGCGCGAGGATGCGCATGCTGCAATTCTACCGCGGCGCACCGAACTCATCCGCCCGCGGCAGCGCCCCCGGTACAATGTGACCGCTTCCGTTGGTCCTAGCTCGCCGACGCCGTCGCGTAACCGGCGGCATGAGCAAGACTGCCGCCATGGTCAGCCTTTCTCATGCCTGTGGGCAGGCTAGCCCCCACGCACGGCCGAAAGCATGGAAACCGTCGTCATCACCGCGCTCGATCAGGAAGGCCGTGGGGTCGCTCGGGTCGACGGTAAGGCCATGTTCGTCGAAGGCGGGTTGATCGGCGAGCAGGCCGATGTCGAGGTCCTTCGCCGCAAGCGCAACTACGATCTCGCGCGCGTCACCGAGCTCCATGTCGCGAGCCCCTCGCGCGTGACGGCCGCCTGCCGCTATTTTGGCATCTGTGGCGGCTGCAGCCTGCAGCACCTCGATCCGACGGCGCAGGTCGCGGTGAAGCAGCGCGTGCTCGAGGATGCGCTCTGGCACATCGGACGGGTGCAGGCGGGCGAGTTGCTCGCGCCGATCCACGGCACCGCCTGGGGTTACCGGCATCGTGCCCGTTTCTCGGTGCGCGACGTTGCCAAGAAAGGCGGCGTCCTCGTCGGCTTTCACGAGCGACGATCAAGCTACGTCACCGACATGGCAAGCTGTCTGGTGGTGCCACCGCGCATCTCGGCGCTGCTGCCCGAACTGCGCGCGCTCGTCGCCCGGCTGTCGATCCGCGACCGCCTGCCGCAGATCGAGCTGGCGATCGGCGAAGACCAGGGCGAGCCGGTCGACGCGCTGGTGCTGCGCGTCCTGTCGCCGCCTGGCGAGGCCGACTTGCGTGAGCTTGCCGCCTTCGCAACGCGCCATGACGTACAGCTCTACCTGCAGCCGGCTGGGCCTGCCAGCGTGCAGCCGCTGCAGCCGCCCGGGCGCAGGCTCTGCTATACGTTGCCCGAATTCGGCGTGACCCTTGATTTCGAGCCTACCGACTTCACCCAGGTCAACGCAGGGCTCAATCGCGTGCTCGTGCGGCGCGCGCTCGGTCTACTCCAGCCAAGACCGGGCGAAGCCGTGGCCGATTTTTTCTGCGGCCTGGGGAATTTCACCTTACCGATCGGACGGCGCGGTGCCGCAGTCATAGGCGTGGACGGCAGCCGCGCGCTGATCGAGCGGGCCAGGGCCAACGCGGACCGAAACGATCTTGCCGGGAACGTGCGCTTCGCCGTCGCCAATCTATTCGAGCCGACGCCGGAGGGCACCGCGGACCTGGGGACCGTGGACAAGGCCCTGCTCGACCCACCGCGTGAAGGCGCGATTGAACTGGTCAAGGCGATGCGCGTGGACCGCCTCTCGCGCATCGTCTACGTCTCGTGCAACCCCGCGACACTGGCTCGCGACGCGGCGGTGCTGGTCCACGAGCGCGGTTTCGAGCTGTCGGCAGCCGGCGTGGCCAACATGTTTCCGCACACGGCGCACGTCGAATCGATCGCGTTGTTCACGCGTCGCGGCCAATGAAGAAGGGCGGCCCAGGCCGCCCTTTCTTCGCAGACGCCTCCGGTCAGTCGCGCTGACCGGTAAAGATCATGAGCAGGTTGAGCAGGCTCACAAATAGGTTAAGCAGATCAAGGAACAACCTGATGGTCGCCATGATGTAGTTCGTCTCACCGCCCCGGACGATCGCGCTGACGTCGTGGAGCAGGAACAGCGAGAAGATCAGCACGCCGATGGCGGAAAGTGTCACCGCGAGTGCCGGTATCTGCAGAAACATGTTCGCCAGCATCGCGATGACGAGCACGATGAGGCCGACGAACAGGAATTTGCCCAGGAAGCTAAAGTCACGCTTCGACACCGTGGCGATCGTCGCCATGACAAAGAAAACCGCCGCGGTCATACCCCCGGCGAGGGCGACGAGTTGGCCACCGTTCTTCAACCCGGCTGCAACCTGCAACGTGGGCGCAAGCATCAGCCCGGAAATGAAGGTAAATCCAAACACCGCCAGGACGCCCCAGCCGCTGTTACGCAAGGCGGCGACAAGGAACAGCGAACCGAACATGGCCGCGAGCATTACCAGCGGTGCCATGATCGGCGACGCATGAAAATACCCGGCAAGATTGAGCGCCATGCCTGCGAATGCGCCGGCTACCGTCGGCAGCATCGATAGCGCGAGTAACCAGTAGGTTTGGCGCAGGACCTTGTTCGGTGCGGCCGCGGTGGTGGTGGCGGCGGCGGCTTCCGGCATGGTCCACTGGTCGGTCGGATTCCCGGTCGGTACGGGCTTGAGTTGCGGTTCCATGGTATCCCTCACACAGCAGTCGATTCAGCCACTATACGCGCATCCGTGGCCCTGCATTAGAGTAACAGAAGTACCTGAAGTTTCAATGAGTAGCCGTCCAGATTGGGTGCCAATGCTATGATTTCAAGGCGTCCAGGGCGTACCGCGGCTGGAACTTGGATGGGTGGCCGAGCGGTTGAAGGCACCGGTCTTGAAAACCGGCAGACCCTTACGGGTCTCGTGGGTTCGAATCCCACCCCATCCGCCAACCCCGGGGAAGGGACCCGGCACGCGAGGGCCCTGAGTCGCCATCGAAGATGGCACTTGCTGTACCACACATTCGTTATGGTCGAGATATTTCTTCTTCCATAAGAATTCGAGCGCGGTGGGGGAGCCATAGACGTAGTTGTGTAGAAGCATCATGAAACGGGCGTGCGCGTCCGGGTCGGTGCGCGGTGAGGAGCCCAGCGGTTGCGTCAAACGGGCGCAATCCAGGTGCTGGGGTAGTGGAAATTGCCGTGCCCCGCCCCGCCACGAGCTCAGCTCGTAGCGCCGCCCTCAGATTGGCGAATCGTCGTCAGCCTTTACGCCAGTCTTATTAGATCCACTCACAGACTCGGCGAAGGCGTACATCTTCGAAATCTGCTTTCCGCTCCAAGAACTCATCTCAGAGAAGGCGTGGTCTGCGTAGTAACGGTCTTCAGGCGTCGGCCTTGAACTGTCCACATACCAAGGAAGATGCCTGACGAGATAGGGAGCTCCGGCGCGAACTGCCTGAAGTTGATGCCATGATCCTGGGCGATAAAGGGCGAACGTCGTGTCGACTGTAGCGTCATAGCAGTTGCCAGGCAGAGGCCGCTGCCAGAATCGTGCTTCCCACGATCGCACAGAAGAACTATGTTCGTAAGTATCAGGAATGTCATCAATTCTGATCCCGAGTCCAGCTTTGGGTGCTTGTCGATGCGTGGCAAGCAAGTTAGCCAGCGTAAGAACCGCGTCGGACGGGCAGTCTTCAGTAGGAATCACATCGGGATCGGTATATACAAACGGGACATCAGATACGAGTCCGACTAGGCCACTTGACCAAAGCGCGCGTGGCCCTAGATTGCGCGTTGAGCGGAATACGAGAATCTCGTCTCCAATGGCACGCAGGTACTCCAGTAGGGGTGGGTATGTCGAGTCATTATCGAGGATCGCAAGGTTCGTATATCCAGCTGAACGCAGCCAGGCAACGAGTTGTGCGAGGCAAGATTGCCGATCGCGACTATTGATGATGATGGGAACAAGGCGATAGTTCGACCGGAAATCCTGCTGCAATGCTGCACGCTGAGACTCCGTCAGCAACAACCGTGCGGCTGAGGCAATCAGGCGATCGAGTTCGGCAATGCGTGCGTCCGACTCTCTTAAGACTGCGATGAAGTCCGCACTATCTGGGGCAAGCTGTAAGGCCCGTTCAGCGCTGCGCCGCGCCAGGTGAAAATTACCACCTTCCAGAAGGCACCATATCTGGAGTAATTGGAGGTCAGCCCGTTCAGGGTTCACTACACAGGCTGGCGCAATCACACTAAGTGCTTGAAATGCGCGGCCAAGCCCCAATAAGGCTCCGCCTACTAGCGAGCATACGTCCGGTTCATGTGGCGCACCGCTCAATATGGGACGACAAACCGTAAGAACCTGTCTAAAACTACCGCTGTCCAAACAGTGCCGCGCATCCTGAAGTTCCTTGACCCGGTACACACTCATTGATCTCGCCTCCCATGCACCGTAGGGCCCGTATCGTGTCAACGGCCGCTCCGAGGGTCTTGTCCTCTCTTGTGCTCAAAGTGTGCCTCCAGAAGAAGGTGGACTGAAGGCGAGGTATGGCACATTCAAAATCGCCAGAAACGCTCTCCCCCCGTTTCCTGGACATGAAATGTAACAGCTGCGCGAGCTGTGCCTTCGTCACCAAAGAGTGGGCCGATCTGTGAGCGATAGCAAAGCACGGCGGCGACGCGTTGATTGACATAGACGCCAATGTCTACGGTCTCAGGCTTGGCACGGGACATGTGTGGATCGGGAACTGCGCCGCGAGGAAATTCCTCGTAGAAGCAAACATCCCGACCGGCCATCCGCGCGGCCGCTGAGACGATGCGGTGGTCGATGTGGCCAACTATCCCCAGCGGGGCGAAGAGCGTCGCTTGTGGGAAGCGTTTTCGCAGGTCATCGATCAGCGTGGCAGTTTCAGCAAGAAGCGGATCGCTTGACGCCGATGGGCCCAATAGAGCCGCCGAACGATAATAAGCCGCTGGCTCACGGTAGATCGCGTCGAGCGAACTGCCCCACTCGGTCTCTGCGCCGAGAACTGCCGCCGCGGCGCGATCCTCCTCGCGCCGCGCAGAAACGTACGCAACCCCATCGGCGAATCCCCTCGCCCGATGAACCTTGTCTGTCAAAGCAGATCTTGCCCCGGGGGGCGGTAGCCCACCGCAGACGGTCATGACGAGGACCCGCTCGCCTGCCGCCGTCGCCATCGCGACCAGTCCTCCGCACGAGAGCGCGACATCGTCGAAATGTGGCGACAAGAAAATCTTGTGCATACTATGGCATCGAAGAACGAGAAGATACGTGACCTGAGTACGTTCTTATAGCCGTTCGGCCGCTGAGTTGCGGCCAATAATAGATAGGCTATCGCGCGGCGGCCTGGGTCGGCGGCCGATAGCCCAGGTGCTGCGCGGTCGGACGGGCGCCGCTAACCCAACGCAATTTGGACCGGTTGCGATCGGGCCAAGGTACCGCCCGGACTCGGTCTGCGTAGATCCGCCACCGACGCTGCTCGAAACTCGTAGTTCGACCCGGGCCAGACATACGGTTGCCGCGAGAGTGGATGTTCGCGTCTACCTTGCTATTCACAATTCGACCTCGCGTTTTCATGCCGATGGAAGAATCTGAGCGTCTGGGACATTCCCGGTACGAAAGGCGACGTCGATCATGCGCATACCCACCTGGGAGCAATGGCTATTCACCAGAACGCCGTATTTAGCACAGCAACGCCAGCAACTCGTCATCGCGCCCCCGATCCACGATGTCTAGGACATGGCGCGACACCGCGGCAATTTCCTTCTGGAGCTCCGTCGATCGGCGAGCGGCTTCCTCTGGATCGAGGGCTGCAAGCTCGCCGTGCCTCACCGCTCGCCCACCGATGGTTGGCCTCGATCCGGCGCCGTGATGATAGACGACATCGTCATAGACCGCGTACAAGAGTGGCTGCAGGTTCACTCGGTTCGAGCGGAGCATCTTTCCCCACTCGATGCCGTTTAGCTCCAGCGACCGAAGAAGGTTACCGCCGACGTCGGTGACGACCGTTCCAAATGTATTCGCCCACGTGTGACCTGCCCTCCAATCGCCCCCGATTCGTCGCCAAAGCCCCGCAGTCGTCATGCAGAAGCACGGGTGCGGCTGTTTGTCTCCATTCTCCAATCTTTGCACCGCCACCAACGGCCATTTCGCGAGCTGAGAGTAAACATAATCCGTGATGTCCCGCACGGGAAAGGCGTCGCTGTCACAAAAGATCAGGATGTCGCTATCGTTTGCGATGTCGCAAACGACTTCGGCGAGCGCATTGAGCTTGGTTGGGTGGTCCTTCAGGCCCTTTACGGGAGAGCAGTAGTCAAACTTCTGCGAGTGGTCGAGCCGCGTCTCTTCGCAAAACGCAAAGGTCTTGAAAGGGTGACGAATATATTTTCGCAAACGGGATATCTGCGCATCAACCCAGAAGCCAAATTTCCAATGTACGGTGAGAACGTAGATCATTGCTAGCAAGTTGTCGTCGAGTTGTCTTGTTGCATTCGCGTCGAACTTGGGCCGGAATGCGACTAGACTTCCGTTATGATCGATGGGACTCTGAGCGTACCCAACGGCCCCTATCTGCCCATCGATTTTACGCGAGACGCCGCGGCCGAACGTAAGCGACCGCGTTATGTACCCCCCGCGAGGCGCCAACGAACTGTCGTACCCGCATCTGCTTCCCGGCCGAGCGGCAGTGCGCTATTCTAGGGTATGCGCGGCTCGCGAGGATAGACGTACGCAAGTGCCGCGATTCATTGGTCATCTACCCTAATTCACCTCCAGAACGCCATGCACCGAGTTCCGTTCCTTATGTTTGCCCTGTTTTTCCTGGTCAACCACGCCTTTGCGCAGGAGGTCCCCAAACGCAAATCTGGCCTCTGGGAAATTACCCGCACCTCGACCTACACCGAAGACCAACCGCGGAGCGTACAGTTTTGCGTCGACCAAGCAACGGACGACCCGCTGCGACAGCTTGCGGAGGGCATGCGCGGCGAGGTCTGCGCCACCAACAAGCTTGCTCATGACGGCGACAAGCTGGTTGTCGACGCGACGTGCAAGCTGCGCGCCAGTACTTCCCAGACGCATGCAGTGATTAGTGGCTCATTCGATTCGGCATACACCATCGAGAGCAAGTCGACCTACAGCCCCCCGTTGGCCCGCGCCGCGACAGGGCACGCGCGGCTGGTCGCTAGGTGGACTGGGCCCTGCGCGCCAGGTCAGCATCCCGGTGACGAGATCATGGACAACAGCGCGACCGTAGATAGCAATGGCGTCGTGCACTACCAGCCGAATGCCAAAAGAAGCGCAAAACCGGACACTAGCGGAAAGAGCAAGGTCGAGCAGGGCAAAGGCAAAGCAGCGTCGCCTTTGCCGCCCTGGATGCTGTCGGGTCAGAAGAACGTCGTCCCCGCACCGGCACGACCTCCCGTCAGCCCGACCGTCCCGAGCCAATAGAAATGACGACGATGCCGCCGGCCGCATCCCTCGACAAGGCACCACGAAGCGGGCGGTTGAAGGGAATGCATCGGTCCACGCACTGCCCCGTCGAGCAATCGCCGAGGCGCGGCTGAGCGCGGCGGGGTACCTCACGTCGACTACCTCGTAGGGAAGCTCGGGGTTGTCGCAGACGATGAAGTCGTCGAGCCTGGCCTGCTGCAGCCGGCGTTCCGACAACGGTTCTCAGGCAGCGCAGGGGAGTTGCCATGCATGTCATCACACCGCTCCGGCGGCCTTTGAGCGCGGCGAGGCAAGAGGCTGGGCGGCGTCCGCGTGCCAAGATCCTTGCTCTTTGCGCCGCGATGATTCTAGTCGCTGGATGCGCGACGCGTCCCTTCAACGAGCCGATCGGGCACTACAATCCCGACGAACCGTACAAGATCGAACGGCCCTCCGAGAATGCCGAGGACAACGCGACGCTCGTCATCCTCGCGTTTTCCGGCGGGGGCACGCGAGCGGCCGCATTCTCCTATGGCGTGCTTGAGACCCTGCGCGACATGGAGGTTACGACCAAGAGCGGCCGCCACGTCCGCGTGCTCGACACGGTCGACGTGATCACGGGCATCTCGGGCGGAAGCTTCACCGCGCTGGCCTTCGGACTGTATGGCGACAAGCTCTTCGACATCTACGAGACGAGCTTTCTCAAGCGCAACGTGCAAGGCGAACTCGTCGAGCGGACGTTGAGTCCGGGCAACTGGGCCTCGCTTGGCTCGACCGGCTGGGGTCGGTCGGAGCTCGCCGCAGACATGTACGACGAAATCCTGTTCAAAGGCGCGACGTTTAAGGACCTGAAGCGCGACGGGCCGCGGATCCTGGTGGGCGCGACCGATCTCGCGGACGGCACGCGTCTCATCTTCAATCCGGAGAATTTTGACGTGCTCTGCACCGACCTGTCGAGCGTCCGCCTGGCGCGTGCGGCCGCAGCGTCGTCGGCGGTTCCGGTGGTACTGTCGTCGATCACGATCGATAACTACGGAGGTACCTGCGGCTACCAGCTGCCGCCGTGGGCCAAGGAGTTCCTCGACAATCCGAACCCGCCCCGGCCAGCGGCACGCACCGTGAAGCGACTGCAGGAATTGCAGGCATTCGCCGACCGCGAGCACCGCCCGTACCTTCACCTGGTCGACGGCGGCGTCTCGGACAACGTCGGCATGCGCGGCGTGCTCGACGTGTTATCGACCTTCGAGGCGCTGCATGCAGCAGGGCGGCAGACACCCTACGACCATGTGCGCAACATCTTCATCTTCGTAGTCAATTCGCTCGCGACGCCGCCCAACGACTGGGATCAGCACGAGGATCCGCCGCCTCTGTTCGACATCCTAATCAAGGCGACCGGGACGCCGATTGATCGCTACTCTTACGACACGGTTGAGACATTGCGGGACATCCAGGCGCGGTGGGCGTCGCTGCGCGAGATGCGCGAAGCCATCAAGCCCTATCCAGAGCTCGCCGAGAAGCTGCAGCCCGTGATGCGCGCTCCCGACATTACCATCCGCGTCATCGACGTCTCCTTCGGAGCGCTTCCCGACAAGGCAGAGCGGGACTACCTAAATACGCTTCCGACGTCGTTCGTGCTCGACGACGAAGCTGTGGATCGCCTGCGCGTTGCCGCGAAGGCCGCGATCCTGGCTTCGCCGGAGGTCAAGAGGCTCATCAACAATGGTTCACTGCGCATGGTGGGCCCGGGCCCGCAGGTCGGCGCGACGAACTCCGCCGCACCGGGGAACGACCACTAGCAGCGGCCACGTCATGCGACCGGATGTCGAAGCCGCAGGTGCTCGCATGCCTGGCAGCTTAATCGGATAGAAGCTGTTGTCGATTAACTCATGCTTTTCCAGTTCGCTGCCGGCGCAGTCCTGCTGCTTCATCTGGCGTTCATCTTGTTCGCCCTTCTTGGCGCCGCCCTCACTGCATGGTGGCGCTGGACGCCCATCTTTCATCTTCCAGCGGCCGGATGGGGCCTGTTCGTGGAGATCAGCGGACGAATTTGCCCGCTGACTTACCTGGAGAACTATCTTCTTATCAAGGCGGGCCAATCGGGCTACGCGGAGAGCTTCATCGAACACTACCTCCTCGCAGTCATCTATCCCGCCGGCCTCACACGAGGGATCCAGTTCGCGCTCGCTGGAGCGGTCGTGATCGCAAATGTCGTGATCTACGGCCGGCTTCTCTACTTGCGACACATGGCGGGAAGGGCAGACCCCTAACCGGGGGTCGGGCGAACCCCGCCAGCCGCAACGCCGCGATGCGAGGCGCGCCCTACCGAGTCCGGTCGATTTCAGTGATGCTCGTGATGACCTCTCCCATGGTGCCAATCACCCTCACCCCAACGCCCGTGACCAACATAGACGACTGGAGGGGCGATGTAGTAGGGGTCAGGCTGATAGACGACCGGCGGAGGTCCATACGGATAGACCCCGACACCGACGCTGAGATCGACCCGCGCACTCGCTGCGGAGGCCGCGGCGAGGGCAAGAAGCGCAAAGAACAAACAGACCATTCGTCGTTTCATGTTTAGATCCTCAAACTCAATCGTTGACCGAAATCACGAGCGCCAAGATCGGTAGCGCCCTATTTCAGGGCCATCTTCTTGCCTTCATGAGGACGCTGCGCGAACACCTCGTCCGCCACCTTCTTCTGCTCGGCCGGCATAGCGTCATAAAGCGAAGCAAAGACCGCGGAGAGTTTCTTGATGCTGTCCGCGTGAACCTGGACGATGTCGCCATAGGCCTTCAAGTCGTCCATGGCCGTGCCGTGCTCGGCGATCCCGTCGCGCTTGCTGATGGCGCCGTCGAGTGCAGCCGCGTTGTCGCGCATCGCCTGCGCTACCGCGTCCCACTGCGATTGCTCCGCCGGCGTTATTTTCAGCTTTGCGTGCAGGTCCTTGATGTGCTTTTCTACGTCCATACTGCGATTCGATTCCGACTTCGCCATTGCGACGGACGACTCGTTGACCGAGGATGGCGTGGCGGCCAGAGCGTAGGCGCCGCCAAAGAGCAGCGTCGAGGCGGCGAGCAGGGAAACCATGGTCTTCATGACATACTCCTTACGATTGATGGCTTTCGATTTAACATCCACTCTTCGATCGCAAGGGATGCGTTGCTTCCAGCCCACCTTGCGCATGCAAATAAGTTACCTGCGCATGCCTGCGCTTGCCTATCAGCGCAGGTCCGAATGTGCTGTAGGACGGATCGGCAGATCTCCGCTTGTTCGGACAACTCGTCGGGTCCACCTTCGGTGCCATCGCGACGCTGCTGCCGCTGTTACACGCCAATGGCGATCTCGCCAACATAGCGGAGGCAATCGGCAAGCTATTGGGGCACCTAAGCGGTGGAGGATGAAGCTGTTTTCATGACCGTCGCGGGATTGCAGGGCGCTGGCCGTGGACCTCGGCCGGCGCCCCCCTTCGTCATCCCCGGCGCGCGGCTTGGCCCCCACCACGGTAGCCAGTCGGGCTCACGATGCAAGACGCGGTTCGGCGCGGTTTTCACCTGGGGTATCCGACCTTCGCCCTTCGCGTGGTGCGATGCTGTTGTTACGCGCAGTGGTGGGACCCGGTTGCTGGCGCAGGCCATGCTGATCGGCTGACCCTGCCGGAAATTGCGCCTGATTTGCCGCAGATCAATGCCCTTGAAGCGTTTGGGGACTAAATTCGTTTCAGCAAACAGGGCAAACGCATGGAAGCGTTCTTTCTCGTTGGCGTGCTGATAACCGCCATCGTGTGCGGCGCAGCGATCATCGTCGTGGCGACCATGGAACCGGAAGGTTCTGGCGCGCGCCAGGCGATGTAACGGCCTTTCGGCCGTCAGGATTGTCGTTTCGCACACGGCGCCGCCGGGTCTTTCCCTGCGGCGACGGGCCACTGCGTTGTCCTTGCGCGGTGAGAGTCGTGGGCCGGGCTGCGATGAGACTGTGCCGCAGAGGGCATTGCCGGTCATGGCCGCCCCCGCATCGCCTCGATTCCCCCTTTGCCGACGGTCAGCGTCTCCGCTCGACGAACTCGCCTGGCGTCTTGCGCGAGAGTAAGCTATTTTCCTGCAAGTTTTGCCCCTCGAGCCCGCCGCTTCCAGGCACTAGGCCAACCCCACGCGAGATGCCCGAACCTAACTCCCCTTATGCAGCGCGCGCGATGGCCGGCCGCTTGTTCGTGGTCGGATGCGCCCGCTCAGGCACCACGCTGCTTCAATCCCTTCTCGCCGCGCATCCTGCCGTCCTGTCGTTTCCGGAGACGGCCGTGTTCAGCCACCTCTTGAGTCCGGTCGTGCCCGGCCAGACGCGGCAGATCACCGTGCACCGCCGCACCCAATTATGCTACCGGCAGGCCACCGCACTGCTCAATAGCCTGGCACGCCGCGACCTGGAGCAATTGCTGCCGATCCGCAGTCAATCGATACGCCACTTCGTCGATGGGTTCGTGGCGATGCTAGATCGCCTGACACTCGACAAGGGCAAGTCGTGGTGGGTTGAGAAGACTCCCGGAAACATCTGCTTCGTGCCCGAGATCCTGGCGCTCGTTCCGGGGGCGAAATTCATCGCCATTGTTCGCGACGGCCGCCAGAACGTCGCGGCCCTGTACGACATGGGGCGCAAGTACCCCGATTGGGCTGCTTATCGCAACTTGGACCTGGCCATCGAGGCATGGAACAGCAGTGCACGCTATGCGCATCTACTGCGAAGCATGCCCGAGGCGCGGATTATCCGCCTTGAGCGGTTGCTCTCGGAAACGGAGGCCGCCGTGAAGGAAGTCTGCCAGTTCCTGGGCCTGCCGTTCACTCGGGATATGATCGATTGCCGTGCGGAAGCGGCCGGTGCCGTCATCACCGCGCGCGAGCCCTGGAAAGCGGATGTCCTGACTCCCCTGCGCTCTGCCGGTGAGGACAAATTCGAGCGCCTCTTCGATGGGGGCCAGAAGGCCTACATCGAGGCACGCCTGGAGAAAATCGATTTCTAGGCGCAGCGGCTGCCCCGCTGCTGCTGCACTGTCACTTGGCGCAGTCCATTCCTATCGCCGCGTCTTTAGCGGGCAGTTTGACGTCGAAGCTTAGATTCCAGGTCGTCTTGCGCCAGCGGCCGACTAGGTCTCCCGCCAACGTGCCGCCCGGCACGATGTCTCCGGTCATGTTCGCAACCTTGAAGTCCTTCGGCGACTTGACGTTCCACTGGATGCCCGCGAGCACAGATTTGGCGTGGTTCGTAGTCAGGCCCATCGATTTGACGGCCGCGGGTGAAGCCTTGGTGGTCCCGCCTCCTGGACAAAGCATGATGAGGACCAGCGTTCTTTGCTGGCCGTTTTTTGCGACATCGACGGTACCCGACGCCTGGAAATCCGCGGCTTCCTGCGGCGAGATGGGATCTTCGTTGAACCAGATCGAAACGCTGTGCTGGCTGCCGTACAGCGCCGCTACACAATTGTTGGCCGCGAACTTCAAGCCCGCCATGACGCCTGTCGCAGAGCATCGGTCCTGCGCTTGCGTGCCGAGCGCGAAAGTAAGAAGGGCGATGGCAAACAGTAAGCGGCAGGGCATTGCATCGAGTGCGACAACGCGGTCGAAAGCAGCGTGCATGGCATCTCCTTGGCGAGAGCGGCCCTCCAGCCGGAGGACGTGACGCTCGGGTCGTGGTGCTGGTGCCTCGGTATAAAGTGCGTTATCTGCATACGTATGTAAGTATTCACCTACCCGTGGCTCCGCGGCGTGCTGGCGGCGAGATGGATCGGCAGGTCACCAAGCGCATATACTGCGCCAACCGGCAGTGTGGATTCGATCTGCCGCGGATACTGGATCGCAGACCCTCTCGCCAGGGCCATGCGCCTGTCGGTCGCTAGTGCCGGCCGTGGGTCCACCCTTTTCTAGGTTAGAGCTATGCAAACCGCCGTGACACGGGTAACCGCGATTTTCCTCTGCCTGGTGGCGCAAGGCTCTGCCGCGCCTCCTCCGGCTGCCTCGACAGCGACTATCGAACAATGCGCCAAGCTTCTGCCCCAGGGCAAGAAATACACATTCGTCGTCGACGGCACCATTGACAACTCCGGTGCCTCACCGGTGGTGCACGGCGAACTGTCGTTGAGCGATGCCACCAACGAGGATTTGACGCAGGAAGCGGGCCCCTTCGCCCAATGCTTCGCAAAACTCGTGCGTTGACCGCACGAGGGCTGCAGCCGCTGGCGCGATCGGCACCCTGCTTTGATTGCCGCCATGCGGCTCATTGCGCGGCGAGCCCCGCCCGTCTGGCCCGAATGTAGCGTTGCGCCTCTAGGCACCAATGCTGCTTGATGCTGAACCAAACGTCGGCCGCCCAGAGCGCATTGTTGTCGTGCCCGTCGCGGGCACCCGGCGGCTCCCCGTTATCCGCGCCGGGCACGTACGCGTTGAGCCAATCCCTCATCTTCGGGTCTGCAGCCAGCGCCTGGGTCACCGGCACGAAGACGTGGCTGTAGGTTTCCGGCAGCGTGACGTTACGTACTTTCGCCGTCCCGTTATGCCGGTAAAGATTGGCATTTTCGGGACCGGGGAAGGTCCACGCGATAAGATCGTTATCGATCGCATAGCCCGTGAAGTCCTCCACCGTGTTGGGAATGGTATGCAGGCGCTTCGCCATGTCCCAGTGAACCGGTGCCGCAAGCGCCACACCGCCGGCACCGACAACTGAAACGTACGCCAGGGCAAGGCCCACAACCGGTCGCTTCGCGCCGGTCAGTGGATCGACGATCGAATCGCGATTCTCCGCAGTGTCGGTGATTGGGTTCCAGACGGCGAGTTCATGGCTAAATGTGCCGTTGAGTTCATAGAGCACTTTCACCGCCTGGATTCCACCCTGGCTGTGCCCGACCATCATGGGGCGCACCCCTTCGTGCTCGTAATACCAGGCAATTTCGCCGGCAAGCCTGGCGCTGTCTCCAAACGGGTTCTGCGAATACGCGCCATCGGATGGATCGCGAATCTTCGCCTCGGGGTACCCCATGCCGATGAGAAATTTTGCAAACGACCTCATCAGCAAGTGCGTACCGTAGAGGCCACCGTGCAACAGGATGATCTGCGGCGATGGACCGAGTTCAAGCGTGGTCCTCACGTCGTGCTCGCTGATGTGCTCGGGATTTAGGGCAAGGATCCGGTCTTCGAGGGCGGTGTCGACCACCGGCGCAGACATTACCGTTGCCTGCTGTCCGCCATCGGGACCCGGCAGCTTCCATCCGCTGCTGTCAATTGCGGTCGGCGGCTGCGTCGCACAACCGGCAAGCCAGAGGATCGCGCAACACGTCAATCCCGACGCCAACGCGACGTAGGCACGCTTTGCGCTCGGAGCCGTGGCCACAGCCCCCAACGCAGGCGGCGACGCGTCAACCTTCGCGGTCGATCCTAACTTGCCCAGACTGTCCTTCGCCTTGCCGTCCACGATGACTCAGCCGTCTGTCAGGTTGAAAAGCGGCGCGACACCATCCTGGCGCCAAAGCCAACCGGTTCTGCGGCCAGACGTGCCGGGGCTCGCTAGGGCGCGCGCTCGCGTCACCTCGATGTTACGGGCTCCAAGCCACTCTTGGCGATAGCCTGCGCCGCGGCGGGCGAGTAGAGAAACTGAAGCAATGCCCGTGCCGCCTCCGGCTGCCTGGCGCCCGTGGCGACGCCGCCCGCGAAAATCGTGGTGTTTTGAATTGCTTCCGGCAGAGGGCCGATCAGGTCGACGCCGGGGACCGGGAGCAGCTCGCTGATCTGCTGGAAGCCAAGTTGGGCTACTCCGCGGGCGACGACCGCGCCGACCGGCTCGGCCGGTATCATCCGGCTCTTGCTCCGCAGCTGATCGGCAATGCCAAGACGCTCGAAGAGCACCGTGGACAGATACACGCCGCTTGCGCTGTCAGAATATGTGATCGACTTCGCTTCCAGCAGGGTGCGCTTGAACGCGCCGACCGAGCTGATGTCCGGCTTGGGCTCGCCGGCGCGCACGACCATGCCGATCTTCGAGCGCGCCAGGTCAATGCGGCTGTTCGCTACAACCTTGCGCTGCTTGCCCAACTCGTCGAGCGCCGTGTCGACCATGATCAGGACGTCCGCGGGCTCACCACGCTGCAGGCGGTTCGGAATGGCCTGCGGGTGGCCCCCATCGAAGGGCCGGCCGCGGTCACGACGGTATTGTGGGTCGTTCGCTCGAACTCCGGAATCAGCACCCCATAGGCGGCCGAAAAGCCGCCCGAGAACATCACATTGACCTCCGCCCCGTAGGCCGCACCGGCGAGCAGCAATATGCCGCCGGTCAGCACTGCAACTGCCCTGGCAACAATGCGTCTCGTTTTCACGTGGGACTCCTGCTCAACGAGTGAATGGACGCAAACGGTCTCTAGGTTGCCTGCGCCCGGCGCGATCGGCGCAGCAGCAACAAAGTCGCGACGAGGCTGCAGGCCGCGGCAAGGCTCAACCAATAGGCGGGCGCCGCCTTGTCGTCCGTCAGCTTGATCAGAAACGTCGACATTGCCGGCGTCATGCCGCCGAACACCGCCGTGGCGAGGCTGAAGGCGAGCGAAAAGCCGACTACCCGCACCTGCGCCGGCATGACCTCGGTCAGCGTCACCACCATGGCGCCGTTGTACATGCCGAAGTAGAACGAAAACAGGAGCAGCACCAGGAGCAGTCTGTAAAAGGTCGGCGCGCTTACGACCCACGAGAGCAGCGGGTAGGCGGTAAGGATCGCCAAGACGGTGATTGCGATCAGCAGAGGCCGCCGGCCAATTCGATCCGACAGCGCGCCCCCGATTGGCAACCAGAAGAAGTTCGTCACGCCGACGCAGAAGGTGACCACGAGGCTGTCGGCCGCGGTGAGCTTCAGCACGACCCTGCCAAAGGTTGGCGTATACACCGTGATGAGATAGAACGTCGTCGTTGTCATCGCCACAAGCAGCATCCCCTCAAGGACGACCGCCCAGTTAGCAAGCATGGTATGAACGATCTCGCTGGCGTCGGGGTGATGTTTGCGTGCCAGAAACTCTTCGGTCTCCAGAAGAGAGCGCCGGAGGACAAAAATCAACGGCACGATGGAGCATCCAACAAAGAAGGGAATGCGCCAACCCCACGCCGAGATCTCGTCTGCTGTCAGCCAGCGATTAACGGCGTAGCCGAGCGCCGCGGCCATGACGATGGCCACCTGCTGGCTCGCCGATTGCCAGGCGGTATAGAAGCCGCGGTGGCCGGGGGTGGCCATTTCCGCGAGATAGACCGAAACACCGCCGAGCTCCGCACCGGCCGAAAAGCCCTGGAGCAGGCGCCCGATCAGCACGATCACGGGGGCGAACAAACCGATGGTCGCGTACCCTGGCACGAAGGCGATGAGCATCGTCCCGCTCGCCATAATCGACAGGGTCACGATGAGTCCCTTGCGACGTCCGACCTTGTCGATGTAGCTGCCCAGGACGATCGCGCCGAGCGGGCGCATGAAGAAGCCCAGAGCGAATCCACCGAAAGTCCACATGAGGGCAACAAACTGGTTCTCTGCCGGAATGAACGTCTTCGCGATGTACGTTGCGTAGATGCCGGCGAGGAAAAAATCGAACTGTTCGAGAAAATTGCCGCTGGTGACACGGAGAACCGCACCGAGCTTCGACTGCCGCGGACTGCCCGCCCCTGCTATCGCTGTTGTCATGGGTTTCCTCCTCCAAGTAGGCGTTGCGCTACGCGACGAACCGGCACTGCGACGCTGGCGTCCTCGTGTCCATGTTCCGGCCGCGGTTCATGTGGTCGTCGATCTCCGCCGCACAACCGAGCATGCGCGGATAGAGAAAGATCGTGAAGGCGGCCGTCTCCAGCGCCCGAGCAGGATAGCTGCCGTTCCGGTAGGGTTGCCACAGCATCTTCAGCAACAAGGCGGCGATCACGGCGTCGATGTTCACGCAGTAGACGGTGCGCGAAACGCCAGCCTCGAAAAGGGCTTGCACCAGTTCCCGATAGTACTCGTGGAAAACGTTGTATTCGCCGCGTTTCTGGAAAAGGTCATGGATGAAGACCTCGCGCGGATCAAAGTTGACCGGTTTATCCTTGAACACCGGATGGTTCACGCCCGGGATCTTCTGTATGTCAAGACTCCCGGCGGACTTCTTGGTCGACTTGTAGCTCGCGTACTGGGTTACGTAGCGCTGCGCAAGCGACTTCAAGTCTATGCCGTGATCCGGGTTCCCCGGGTCGGCCAAGCCTGAATCCCGGAACTGTTCGATCAGGAAAGCGATGCCTTCGTAGCCGTTTCCGCCGTGCGTGTACCCGCTGTGGGTGAGAAAGCCGACCAGGCACTTGTTGAGCTGGATCCGCCCCGGGTCTTCCGGACCGTCGGCCGAAACCGCGCCCTTTGCGCCCTGGGCCGAGATCGCTCCAGGACCGTTGGTGAGCAGCAGGCCGACGAGCGTCTGGAACGCGGCCAGATCGACGGGTTCGGGTTTGAGCCCCAGAAGCGCGATGAACGCGATTTCGCTGATCGAGCGCTCGCCGAGGATTTCGGCGTTCGAAATACCACAGAAACGATTCTTCTCGTGCTGATCGGCCGCCACCGAGGCGCCGATCAACGTCCCGAACAGGGAGAGCCACCACGGCAGGCTTTCGGCCGTCAGCCGCGAGACGCGCTTGCGCATCAGGGGTCCCCAGGCCAACGTCGCGCAAATCGCCGCCAGCACGGCGTCGCTCGTCGGCATGCCTCCGAGCGTCTGGAGGTAGCGCACGAACACCGATTTCGCCCCCCGCGCCTTTAGTCCCGCCAGCATGGCGCTGGCGCGCGCGTCCTGTTCTTCGCCGCCGAGCAGCTTGGCGTCGACTGGCCTCACCCTGCC
>Ga0074045_10000598_pt1 | contig 35177 bp, 21 predicted proteins | sample BogForMeECP23OM2_FD_94442 | JGI IMG/M metagenome (GOLD analysis project Ga0074045, IMG submission 94442) | Bog forest soil microbial communities from Calvert Island, British Columbia, Canada - Bog Forest MetaG ECP23OM2 | ecosystem: Environmental > Terrestrial > Soil > Wetlands ...
CAAGGACACCCGTTGTCTGCTGAGAGTTGCTCACCCGGGCAGCAACACGAAGGTCCGCGTTGTGCTGGCGGGCAAGCACAGCTTTATTGAAATCCGTGCCGATGCGTGACGTCAGAAGGACAAAAGAAGTTGACTGGACAACCGCGGCATCAAGCGCGTTTGAGAATTCCACGATAGTCTCTTGCGGGGGCACAAACACAATCCCCGGTTTCGTGCAGAACTGGCCTCCGCCGAGCGTGAACGATTCGAACAGTTGACGAGCTAGCTGCGCTCCACGAGCACGCATAGCGCCAGGCAAAATGAAAACCGGATTGCAACTGCCCATTTCCCCATAAAAGGGAATCGGTGTTGGCCGCGCGCAGGCGAGATCGAACAACGCTCGGCCTCCCTTATGCGAACCAGTGAATCCTACGGCGCGAATTGCCGGATGTTGAACTAGAGCCGCCCCGATCGAAAAGCCAGCGTCAAACAGAAGGGAAAAAGTGCCTTCTGGTAGTTCGCACATTTGAACGGCGCGCGAGACGGCATTCGCCACCAATTCACTAGTGCCCGGATGTGCCGGGTTAGCTTTTACGACTACCGGATTCCCGGCCGCGAGTGCGGATGCGGTGTCTCCTCCAGCGACGGAGAACGCGAGTGGAAAATTGCTTGCGCCGAAAACAGCGACTGGCCCCAAGGGTTTCAATAAAGACCGAATTCCTGGTTTTGGAAGTGGTTTACGCACAGGATCGCTGCGGTCGATTCGCGCTGAAACCCACGATCCCTCACCCACCACGGATGCGAACAGACGCAGTTGACCACAGGTTCGCGCGAGTTCTCCTTGCAAACGAGCGATTGACAGCGCTGTTTCTTCGTGCGCCCTAGCAATGAGCTCCGTGGCAATTGTTTCAATCTCGACGGCGATGGCTCGAATGAAGGCTGCTCGCGTTGCTCCGGGCAAGGAACCATAGGAGATAAAAGCTTTTTCTGCCAATGCCGCTGCGATGTCTAACTCATTTTTGCTGGCGGTAAGAAAGAGAGGATCCAATTCCTGCTGGGTTGCGGGATTCACTGCTCGGAAGGAATGGGCGTTCTCCGCGCCTCGGCTGAATCCGATTAGAGACTGGCCAAGCAATGAGGATTTCATCGGACGGCCCCTCCGCCACGAAGAGGCGAATTGTGCGTCACCCGGCATTCAAAATGAATTTCCATGTGCCACATCCATTCAGGGTTTGTTGGTTCACTATTCAGGATTTCATTTTCTTTGCGGCAATTTGATAACGGCGGAGAAGTCTTGTTCGCCATGGCCTGAGGCAATTGCTTGTTGGAACACGGATAAAGCGGCAGCCGCCAGTGGGAGAGAAACTCCCTTGCCGGAAGCTCCGTCGATCGCGTAGGCAAGATCCTTGGCCATCCACCGAAGCGCAAAAACAGGCGTGAAATCATTCGCTGCGGCTCGCTCAGCCATTCTCTTTAGAATTCCGCTTCCGGGTGCACCGCCGGTGAGGATGGACATGGCCTTGGCGCGATCCAAGCCCCCAGCATCGATGAGCGCAAGAGCTTCCGCAAAGGATGCAGCCTGCACGCCACACAGAAAATTGTTAATGAGTTTCATCAACGCGCCGCTTCCAATCGGGCCTAAATGAATCACGTCGCGACCAAGCGCAGAAAACACTGACCGCGCCACATCAAGCGCTTCGGCCGCACCGCCAACCAGAAAGACCAGCTCTCCGGCGGCGGCATGAGGCTTGGTGCCGGTGACGGGAGCTTCTAAAAATTGGCAGCCACGCTCCGCTGCTTTAGAGGCGAGTTCCTTGATCCAGCCAACACTTAATGTGCTGGATTCGATTAAGAGCGAATTCGGCGATGCACCGCTCAATGCGCCGGCTTCGCCCAACCACACATCGCGGGAGGCGGCGTCTTCCGACACCATACTTAATACGATCTGCGCGCGGAATGCTGCTTCGCGTGGCGTGGCCGCGACGAAGGCACCTGCAGTCGCGAGCGGAAGACTCTTCTCGCGATTACGATTGTAAACCGCCAGGGGAAAGTTCGCAGAGAGTAGGCGTGTGGCCATGCCGGAGCCCATAATGCCCAAGCCGAGAATTGCTACAGAAGGTTTTGCCATAGTTATGCTCACTGTAAAGGAATGACCTGAATAGCGGCGGCTGGCGAATCGTCTACCCGAACAGTATTAATTAACGGACGCCCGAACCCTGTGGCGGCGACCTGCATGACATCGCCGTCCTGCAAGCGGACTTGATCGCTGAAACTGAGGCAGTCAGTGCCAAAAAAGTGCACGTGAACGTCTCCCGGATGACGATGAATATCAAACTTGAAATGATGATGCTCGATGTTCCGCAAGCTGTGGCACATTTCGGATTCACCAGTGCGGAAAGTTTTGGTCCAGAGAACCACACCTTCCCGTATGATTGTCGCGACGACGGGAACGGAGTCGAATTCGGGATCAAGTACGAGCTCCGGACCGAGCGCACACGTGCGTAGCTTCGAACCGGCGAGGTTAAGATAATTTTTGGTCTCGAACTCGTGATCCGAAAATTCATTTCCCACGGCCATACCGATGCGATACGGATGGCCATCCCGGCCCACAATATATACGCCAGCAATCTCCGCTTCTTCTCCACCGTCATCGGCGAAGGAAGGTATATCGAGCGGTTCTCCGTGTCCGCGCAACGCGCCGCCGTTTCCTTTGTGGAACCATTCGGGAGGGATTCCAATGCGACCCGTGTCTGGGCGGCCTCCCTCGACTCCCCAACCGAACATTTTCATGCTATCCGTCAGGTATTCGGTGGCGGTGGCGTGCATGGACTGACGATTACGAGCGCTGCCGAGATGTGTGAGTCCAGTGCCGGATACGTGGCAACGAGCCGGTTCTCCCGGAAAGTCAATTGCTGGGAGTAGTCGCCATTCAGAACTTCCGGTGTATATAAGGTCATAGCCGATTGGTTCATGTTTCGCGCGCTGCAGCACTACCTCACTGAGCTTCATGTCCGAATCGATGGCAATTTGAGCGAGTTCATAGCTTGAAGAGCACCCATCCAATAAACGGATGTTTGGCTCATCGACCAACGCTACTCGTCGAACTTTGCCATTTTTGATTTGAATCAGTCGTGTCATCGGATCGTTGTGCAGCGCTTGGATTATTCGATTACCTCAAACCGTTCCAATCCAGATCCATTAATGGTCAGTCCAAGGCCTGGAGTGTTGTCGTCAAGATCGATGTAGCCATCCTTAGCCTTAGGCTCGCCATCGAAAATGTACCAGAACAATTCATTCCCCACTTCCACATCGACGATCGGAAAATACTCCGCCATGGGAGAATTCAAGCTGGCCATAACAACATGATAGTTGTGCATCTGGCCAGCATGGGGAATTACCGGGACCGAATGGGCTTCGGCAAGAGCGGCAATCTTGCGAGCCTGCGTGATACCACCTACTCGATTAGTGTCAAACTGGATGTAATCCAGTGCCCGAGCCTCCAGCAAATCACGGAATCCGAAAAGCGTGAATTCGTGTTCACCACCGGCGATCGGAATTCGCGCGTAAGATTTCAGCTCGGCGTAACCGTGGATGTCGTCAGGAATTACCGGCTCTTCCAGCCACCGAAGATGAAAAGGCTCTAGCAGCGGCAGCATTCGTTTGGCATAGTCGAGCGTCCAGCCCATGTACGCGTCGGCCATAAGATCAATGCCGTCACCAATGTTTTCGCGAACGGTTCGGACGAGTTCTACGTTTCGCTGCATTCCGCGGGCACCGTCGGCAGGTCCCCAGCCGAAGCGCAACTTCATGGCCTGGTAGCCTTCCCCTTTGTAGTGCCTGGCTTCACCTGCGAGTTCGCTCAGTTCCACACTGTAGAGGCGAGATGCATAGACCGGAATACGAGCCTTGGTCCTGCCTCCAAGCAAACGAAAGACAGGCTGTTTGGCTGACTTGCCAAGCAAGTCCCAAAGCGCGATATCCAATGCACTGATTGCGGCCATGCCGATTCCCTTACGACCGAATGCCATCGTCTTGCGGTACATGTGTTGCCACAAGCGCTCGAGATCCCATGGATCCTGCCCGAGCAACAGAGGCTTCAGATACAGATCGATAATTTGTTTGGTAGCTTGAGGCGCGAGCGCAGCATTACCTAAACCTACGTGGCCTTCATCGGTGAATACTTCGACAACCAGCCATCCGTGAAACGTGAACGTCTGCATCGACGCTTCCGGCAATTCCAGAAGATCCATTGGATTGGTGCAGAAATGGGGAGGCAGTGGAACTGTCTTGCCACGCCAACGCAAGACTCGCGTGCGAATCTCGGTGATCTTCATCGAACTCCCCCAAATCTCAAATTTCGTTGCAACTCTAGAGGCAAGACGGCAGGGATCGTAGAAAGAATAATCAGGAAAGCCGTTACGTGCAGAGTTCCGGCGATACCAAAAACGGAGCTGTAGCCGAAACCGTGATCCAAGAGATATCCGGCCAGTTGCCCGAAGACAATGCCGCCCATAGCTCCGCCGAAACCGATAAGTCCGGTAACGGATCCGACAATATTTTGCGGGAAGAGGTCCGTCGGCAGAACCATCACGAGAGTCGACCAGGATTGCTGACCGAAATAGGCCAGGCAGAAGATGGCAATGGCCAAGGCTACGGTGACATGGGGAACCAGAATGACGAATGGCATAACTGCGGCGCTGATGCCGAGCACCACTTTCCGTGCCAGACCAACCGAGAAATGACGGCTTACCAGATAGCTGGAGAAGGTTCCACCTGCCAGACAGCCCACGCCGGCAGCGGCGTGGGGCATCCAGGCGAACAAGCCGACCGATTTAATGTCAAAACTGCGAGCGTCATAAAGATACTTCGGAAGCCAAAAAAGATAAAAGAACCAGGCCGAATCGCTTAGGAACTTGGCGGTCACCAGTCCCCAGGTCTCGCGGATACCAAAAAGGTGAGTCCACGGGAATCGTGTCGGAGCGTTTGCAGCCGAAGCCGCCATCGCAGCCGAATCGATAACCATCTGATCCGCCGTCACTGCAGGAGAGAAATATGGCCGTCTCCACCATGCAGTCCAAAGCAAACCAAAGGCGCCTGTGATCACGAAAATCCAACGCCAATTTGCGAAGTCTAGAACGATGGCGATCAATGGAGGGGCGACGACTGCGCCCACCGCGGTTCCTGCATTGATGATGCCCATCGCCGTCGCGCGCTCTTGAGTTGGAAACCACTCCGAGACTGCTCGTGTGGCGGCGGGGAAGCCGCCACCTTCGCCTACTCCAAGTAGAAATCTGCTCATCGCCAGCATTACGAATCCCGTTGCGAGCGCGTGGCTGGCGCAGGCAAACGACCAGAAGAGCATGATCACGGTAAGGCTGCGTCGAGTTCCCAGAAGGTCCACCAGTTTCCCGCCGCCCGCATACATAAAAGCGTAGGCGAATAAAAACGCGGACTGCAGAATGGAGAACTGCTCATTGGTGAGCGGAATGTCTCTGTTGATCGCTTTGACGGCGACGGGGAGGGTCTGACGATCAAGATAGCTGATAGCGATCGCAGCACTGATCAATATGGCGATGCGCCACCGCAATCTGGATTCCTCCATCCCGAATTGATTTCGGCTGGGCGAAGGCCAAATTATACACGTACTCTGGCAAACGTTTACTCTTTTTCGGTGTTCAGATAGAATCGCGAGTTCGGAGATGCGCTGTAATTCGCTAAATGAGCTGGCCGGTGATAGCCATCCGGCGAAAACACAGGAACTTCGGGGGAGAGCGATGAGCACACAGTGGAGCCGTCGTGACGTCCTGAAAGGATTGGCGGCCGCGTCTACGGCGATAGTTGTTCCGCCAACTCTGGGAGCTACTCAAGACGGAAGTGTCGCGGCGCATCCCATCGAAATCCAAGTCAGTACTGTCAGTCCGCATACATTCCGATTGAGCATCCTTCCTGTATCCAAGAATGGATTGATCGAGGCGATACCAGTGAATGGTTCTCTTCTTCAAACATCTTGGGGCGATCCGGTTGCCAAGCTGCGCTCACCGAATGACGAACGAGCACTTGTCATAGGCAGTAACGGTCTCAAGGTTTCTTATCATCCGGTGAGGGTCACCGTATCGAACGCTGCAGGCGATGTTATCCAACAACTCGCCTGGGACAACACAACCAGTGCGCTCACTTTTTTGGTCGGAGCTTCGCCACTGCTAGGTCTCGGAGAAGGTGGAGCGCAGTTTGATCGACGCGGCTCATTAGACCTGATGGGGAACGGGCAAGGAGGCTACAAGCTCTTTACGCACGGTGCACGTATCGCCGTGCCATGGATCGTCGGGACGTCGGGGTGGGCGATGTTTGTTCATGAGCCGTTCGGAACGTTCGACTTAAGCGGACCAGAAGGAAAGTTTCAGACGCTAAATACAAGCGCACCAGTTCTGCTCGATCTGTTTTTCGTAGCTTCGCCCGATCCGGTTGTCATTATGTCGGAATATGCAGGCATCACGGGACTGGCCGAGATGCCGCCGCTGTGGAGCTTCGGCTATCAGCAGTCACACCGCACACTGGCAAGTAGGGAAGAGATACTCAGCGTAGCAAAAACCTTCCGCAAAAAAAAACTTCCTTGTGACGCGCTCATTTATTTGAGCACAGGTTTCTGTCCGTCCGGCTGGAACACGGAGAATGGCTCGTTCGTGTGGAATTCGCGAGTCTTTTCCGATCCGAAGGAAATACTCGACGAAATGCACGGAGAAAATTTTCACGCTGTCATGCATGCAGTAATTCTGTCTGACAAACTTCGCGGCACGGTACACGATGCGTGTGATCTTTCGCGGTTCGACGAAACGGAAGCGAGTTGCTACTGGGACGCGCATCGCAAAGATTTCGCGATGGGGATCGATGGGTGGTGGCCGGACGAGGGCGATCCGTTGGATATCGCGTCCCGACTGGTTAGAAATCGCATGTATTGGGACGGCCCGCAGGTCGACCGGCCCAATGTCCGCCCTTACGCGCTGCATCGCAACGGCTATGCCGGGATGCAGCGATATGCTTCCTTCGTATGGTCGGGAGATGTGTTTTCCACGTGGGAAACATTGAAGACGCAAGTTCCGATTGCCCTAAACACCGGGCTAACCGGCATTCCGTATTGGGGTACGGACATCGGGGGATTTGTTCCGACCCCGGAATTCACTGCGGAACTTTATCTGCGTTGGTTTCAATTCGGCGCGTTTTGTCCGCTCTTTCGGTGCCACGGGCGCGCGTGGAAACTGCGGCTGCCCTGGGGATGGAACACCGGAGATCCCGGTCCGACGGAAATCAATAATTACAAGGGCGCGGCGATTCCCGATTCCAGCCAGTTGCATGATGAGCGCGTGGAAACGATTTGCCGGAAGTATCTGGAACTGCGCTACCGCATGTTGCCCTATCTGTACAGCGTAGTTCGGGAATGTGCGACCACGGGGATGCCGATTATGCGCGCATTGTGGCTACACTTTCCCAACGATCCGAAGGCCGTTGCATCCGGTGACGAGTATTTATGGGGAAGGAACTTACTAGTTGCTCCCGTCGTCGAAAAGGGAGCAACGACGCGTCAGATTTACCTGCCGCGCGGTGCTTGGTACGACTTTTGGACTGGTGAACGCCTCGATGGTGGTCGTGAGATCAGCCGGCCGGTCGATCTCGAAACAATTCCGCTCTACGTGCGCGCCGGATCGCTTCTGCCGTTGGGTCCGGTGAAGCAATTTACCTCGCAGAAAGTTGATGGATCGCTTTCCGTTTCGATTTATCCCGGTGCCGATGCCTCCTTTTTGCTCTATGAAGACGACGGCACGTCCTTCAACTATCGCGAGGGTGAATGGATGGGAATCCAGATGGCCTGGAATGACGCGGGGAAAAAACTGAATCTGCACCTTGTGACCGGGTCGCGTATGCTTCCGCCGGAACAACGGGTCATCAAGCTAAACCTCGGTGAAGCAACGCGGAATGTAACATTTGATGGAAAACCGGCCGAATTATCGTTCTAAATTCGAAAAACATTGGACACTGGCGCGAGCTCAAGTTTGTGGTAGCCTGAATCCCCGCAAGAAGAGAACCAGAATTCCGGCAACCACGAGATTGGCCAACAGCCAAACTAAACCGCCGGTGAACGAGCCCGTATGCGTTGCAAAGTAACCCAGCAGGAATGGACCGGCAAAGCCGCCGAGGTTTCCGAGGGCATTAATTAGGCCAATTGAGGCCGCCGCGGCATACTCGCCAAGCGTGATCGTAGGCAGTGCCCAGAAACAGGGCTGATAGGCGTGAACGCAGGCCGCAAAAATTGTAAAGAATCCGAGTTGAGTCCAGAGGTGCGAACCGGCACCGATGGCCAAGAACAAAGCAACAGAGCCGACGAACAGTGGGCCAGCCACATGCCACCGGCGCTCTTGCGCTCGGTCGGAATGCCAACTATTCAACAAGGTTGCGGTGAGCGCAGCGAGATAAGGAATCGCAACCAGCAACGTGATCGTGCCAGTGGCCAGTCCTGAGGCCCGTTTCAGAATCGTGGGAAACCAAAAGGTGAAACCGTAGAGTCCTGTATTACTCAGGAAGTAGATTAAGGTGAGCAAGATCACATCGGGACGGCGGAGCGCTTGCCAAATTGTGTAGGATCTCATGGCAGCTTTCTCCTTCTTCTCGCGTTCCAGTTCGCCGGTGATCCAGTTCCGTTCCTTCTCCGGCAGCCACTGCGCTCGGCTAGGCCTGTCCGTAAGATAGAAGAAAGTTACGACGCCTAAAATCATGGCCGGAATTCCCTCGAGAATAAACAGCCAGCGCCAACCTGGCAGGCCGTACCATTGAATCCGTAATATCCGGCCGGCAAGCGGCGAGCCGAGAAAATTTGCCAGTGGTATGGCGGCCATGAAGGAAGCCACTGCTTTTGCTAGATCGCGACGCGAAAACCAATGCGTGAGATATACGATCACGCCCGGGAAAAAGCCCGCCTCGGCTGCTCCGAGCAAAAATCTTACGATGTAAAACTGACGGGACGTGTGTACGAACCCCACAAACACCGTAATGATTCCCCAGGTGATCATGATGCGGGCAATCCACAGCCGTGCACTCCATCGCTCGACGATAAGCGCTCCTGGGATTTCCAGCAAAACGTATCCGATGAAAAAAATTCCCGCGCCCAGTCCGAACACCCGGTCGCTGAACCGCAAATCGTGAGACATTTCCAGCGCCGCATAGGCAACGTTCACCCGGTCCAGGAAAGCAATCACGTAAAGTATCCAGAGGAAGGGAAGTAGACGAAAGGCGATCCGACGCCTGGTATTTTGCTCGACGGTCAACGTGGGTGAAGAACTCATCACGGTTCGGCTACACGGCTATTTCTTGCGCGACCGCATCGCCAACATCACGAGTGCTGTTCTTACCGCCCAGATCTGGAGTCAGCACTTCGGATCTCGCCAGCACGGATTCAAGCGCCCGCTCAACGGCCCGGGCTGCTTTGGCTTCTCCCAAGTGTTGCAGCATCATCGCTCCTGACCAGATTTGCGCGATGGGATTGGCGATTCCTTTTCCCGCGATATCTGGAGCGGAGCCATGCACGGGTTCAAACATAGAAGGAAATTCTCGTTCCGGATTCAGGTTGGCCGACGGTGCAAGGCCGATAGAACCGACGACTGCCGCGCCCAGGTCCGACAAAATGTCTCCGAATAGATTCGACCCGACGACCACATCAAACCAATCGGGATGAAGAACAAAGTGAGCGGTCAGAATATCAATGTGGTATCGGTCGGTGTGGACGTTGGGAAAATCTCGAGCAACCACGGAGAAACGCTCATCCCAGAACGGCATAGTGTGAATGATCCCGTTTGATTTGGTAGCTGAGGTGACATGGTGCTTGCGGGTTCGCGCCAGATCGAAAGCGTAGCGCATGATGCGATCGCACCCGCGCCTGGTAAACACTGTTTCCTGAAGCGCCATCTCGGCATCTGTATTGAGGTTGAGACGCCCGCCTACTTCAGAGTATTCGCCCTCATTGTTTTCACGGACAATGCAGAAATCGATTTTTCCCGGAGGGAACCCTTTCACTGGCGAATGAACACCGCGCAACAACCGCACTGGACGAAGGTTTACATACTGCTGAAACGTTCGGCGGATAGGGATCAGCAGTCCCCACAGAGAAATATGATCAGGAACACCGGGATATCCCACCGCACCGAGGTAGATCGCATCGAAACGGCGCAACTGGTGCAGGCCATCTTCGGGCATCATCCTGCCGGTCTTGAGATAGGTCTCGCAACTCCAGTTGAAGTGATGCCAGGAGAACATTATATTGTAGCGGCGCCCAGCAGCTTCAAGAACACGAAGGCCTTCGGGTACGACCTCACGTCCGATTCCGTCGCCCTCAATGACCGCAATGTCATAATGGCTCACTGGACCTCCTTGGAACGCCGGTTTGAATACGCAAAAGAAAAAGGATCTGGGACATACTCTGAGGCCGTCGAAAGAACGCGGAGCACTGCGAGATCATCTTCTGCTCCGCCGCTTTGCGTCAAGCAAAACGTTCAAGGCGGGATTACGTTTACCCACTGATTCTGCGCTATGATCACCGACACCGGAGAACTGTTTCAGGGAGCGGCGCGAGAGCGTGTTAGGGACAAATAAATGATGAAGCTGCGTAGCCAGGAATGGTTCGGACGAAAGGGTCGTGATGGGTTCCTGTATCGGAGCTGGATGAAGAACCGAGGCTGGCCCCACGACCTTTTTGATGGCCGGCCTGTGATCGGAATTTGTAACACGTGGTCGGAACTCACGCCGTGCAACGCTCATTTTCGCGAGCTTGCCGAATTTGTTAAGCGCGGTGTGTGGGAAGCTGGCGGCTTTCCGCTGGAATTCCCGGTCATGTCTCTTGGGGAGACCCAACTGCGTCCGACCGCCATGCTGTTCCGCAATCTCGCGAGCATGGACGTGGAAGAGTCGATTCGCGGCAATCCGATCGATGGAGTGGTCCTGTTAATGGGTTGCGATAAGACCACGCCATCATTGCTGATGGGAGCTGCTTCCTGCGATCTACCCACGATCGGTCTTTCAGGTGGTCCCATGCTTTCGGGGAAATTTTGTGGCAGGGATTTGGGATCAGGAACAGGCCTTTGGCAAATGACCGATCAGCTCCGAAAGGGCGAAATGAAGCCGGAGGAGTTTCTGGAAGCGGAAAGTTGCATGCACCGCTCCAAGGGACATTGCATGACCATGGGTACCGCCTCAACCATGGCCAACATGGTTGAAGTGCTCGGTACGAGCTTGCCGGGGAATGCCGCTATTCCTGCGGTGGATGCTCGCCGCTATACTCTTGCCCAGATGACTGGCCGGCGAATTGTTCAAATGGTGCAAGACGATCTTTGCATCTCGCGCATTCTCACTCGCGAAGCCTTCGAAAACGCTATCGTCGCTAACGCCGCGATTGGCGGATCGACGAACGCTGTGATTCATTTAATCGCAATCGCCGGCCGTGTCGGTGTCCCACTTCGTCTCGATGATTTCGATCGACTGGGTTCCTCTCTGCCATGCCTGGTGGATATTCAACCGTCGGGAAAATATCTGATGGAAGATTACTTTTACGCGGGCGGTTTACCAGTGGTTCTCCGCGAGTTGGGCGAAGCCAGGGTGTTGCGACGAGATGCACTGACAGTAAATGGACAATCGATCTGGAAGAACGTTGCCGCCGCTCGTTGTTGGAATCGTGAAGTGATTCACAGCTTCGCGGAACCGTTCAAGGCGAGCGCCGGAATCGCAGTTTTGCGCGGTAATTTGGCGCCCGATGGAGCAGTGATCAAGGCTTCCGCCGCAAGTCCACAGCTGTTGGAGCATCGTGGTCGGGCGGTGGTGTTCGAAACGATCGAAGAATTTCACGCTCGGGTAGACGATGAGGCCTTGGACGTCGACCAAACTTGCGTCCTGGTGCTCAAGAATTGTGGTCCCCGTGGCTATCCTGGTATGGCGGAGGTCGGAAATATGTTATTGCCGGCGAAGTTGTTGCGAAAAGGCGTGACCGACATGGTCCGTATCTCTGACGCCCGCATGAGCGGCACGGCTTATGGGACAGTCGTTCTTCACATTTCTCCCGAAGCCGCCGCCGGTGGCCCACTGGCCCTCGTGCATACCGGCGACATGATCACTCTTGATGTTCCTAGGCGTTTGCTTCGCCTAGAGGTCGACGAGCAAACGCTCGCTGCTCGTCGTGCAAACTGGACAGCTCCGCCCATGCCTGATCGGGGTTGGTTGAAGCTGTACACCGAGCACGTCCTGCAAGCGGACAAGGGAGCGGACCTCGATTTTCTGGTGGGTCGCAGCGGAGCACGCGTAGCACGCGATTCACACTGAATCATCAGGTGGCGGGTATTGCGGCGAATTAAGATTCTCCAGCACCACTCCGTGTAGCGCGCTTTGCGTTCGATCGCAATTTCTTCTGATTGTCATTTGGAGCAAGAGCTGTTGAGCTTCTAAGAACCAAACGTGTTTTGAGGACGTATTCTGTCCCCTGCGGTGCGGGAGTTTCTCGCTTCACTTCTTTCATCAAGGCTTCAAAGGCAAGCCTGGCCAATTCGGACTGAGACATTTGAACGGTGGTGAGTGGCGGAGTCAAAAACTCCGCCATGCGGATATCATCAAATCCGACTACCGATAATTCCTGAGGCACTTTGATCCCAAGTTCGAACGCTTCTCTCATTACGCCAATCGCGGTCATATCGTTCGAACAAAGAAGAGCGGTGGGGCGTACCCGAAGTTCGGACAGCTTTTGAAGCGCTCTTTTCCCGCCCCCTAGCCTATGATCTCCTTCGACGACAAACTCGGACTTCACTGGCAGTCCGATCTCATGCATTGAAGCTTCAAACGCATCCTTGCGTGCAATAGCGGACCGAAGTCTGAGTGGTCCGGTTACGAAGCCGATTCGTTCATGGCGCAATGCGGCCAGGTGTTGCACCGCCTGGCGAATTCCATCGGTGTAATCGACACGAATGTTACTGACGCGCGGCGACTTTGGCCCGATGTCGACGAAGACCAGAGGCAAGTTTCGGAAACGGAGGTGCTCCAACAAATCGTCTTCCATTCCGAACGTAAGAATAGCCACGCCGTCCACCCGACCTTCAATCATCCTGCGAACGGCGAGTTCCATACGCTTTGGGTCATGAATCGTAGAGGTCAGTAGAATTTCGTAATTCTGCTCGACGGCCAGGGTTTCAAATGTCTGAACGATTTCAGGGAAAAAAGGGTTGGTGATTTCAGAAACAACCAGTCCGAAAACATGGCTTCGTCCTGACACCAATGCACGTGCCGATCGGTTCGGATAGTATCCAAGTTCCTCGATGGCCTTCCATACCCGTTTCGCCAGTTGGGCGTCCACGCTGGCAACTTGATTGACGGTGCGCGACACTGTTGCAGTCGACACTTTAGCCCGTCTGGCTACGTCGCGAATGTCCATTGGGCCTCGTCAGAATTGGGAATGCTCCTAGGTGCAGTATACGCTATCCCGAGTTTTTCCGAACTAGGTCAGAACAGGACGAGAGTTCCGCCATTGACAGGCTGCTCCACAAAGCTGGCTGGCCCAAAGAATCGAGGCAAAGATACTTGCAATGCCATCTAGAGCATGGTAAACGTTTACTTAACTCGCGCGAGTTTTCGATCCGCTGGTTGGCGGCGCCGAGGGGGCCCTTCATGATCAGAGTACCTCTCATCCTTCTTCTGGCCGCCATTGTGTTTCTGACGTCCTCTGACGGTTTCCTCACGAAAGCCGCAGAGGGCAAGATCGAGATGTCGGAGTTCGGAAAGACGAAAGATGGACAAGCCATTTACCGGTATGTCCTTTCCAATAAGAGCGGCGCCGAGGCTGTAATCATCAGCTATGGCGCCGACCTCGTTTCGGTTAAGGTCCCGGATCGCAACGGTAAAACCGCGGATATCGTTTTGGGGTATGACAGCATTGACGGCTATGAGCAGGACAAATCCTACGTTGGCGCCACGATCGGAAGATACGGCAATCGAATCGCCAGGGGCCAATTTACACTCGATGGAACGGTCTTCCATCTGCCGAAGAACGACGGCCCGAACTCTCTTCACGGAGGTGCCCGCGGGTTCAACAAGCGGCTGTGGACTGGGGTTGATCGCTCGCGACCGGACGCTTTTACAAATCATAGCTATTTTAACCTCTCCGGCGTGGCGACTCAGGAAATTTTGAATCATCGGTTGCTGCTTCGCGCGCTGGAATTTACGCCGGTGGATTCGACACTCATACCGACAGGGGAGTTGCGCATAGTCCGCGACACACCGTTCGATTTCACCAAGCAGACTGCGATTAGCAGCCGAATTAATCAGGAAAATGAGCAACTCAAATTTGGTAAGGGTTACGACCACAATTGGGTGTTGGGAAGGACGGCCAAAGGCGGTTTGCAGCCGGCCGCGGAGATATTCGAACCCAACAGTCGGCGAGTTCTGCAGGTGCTAACGACAGAACCGGGCATTCAGTTTTACACCGGAAATTTTCTGGACGGCACGGTGCATACCGTACGGGTTTTTAACTGGAAACCCAGCATTTTCCAGATTCACCGAACCATCCGAACTGTCCGTCGACAGTATTGAAGCCGGGACAAGATTATTGGTCGACAACAATCCTTAGGTGTTCAACTCGGAATTAGAAAATCCGACTGCGCCGGAACTGAGCTCGAATGACGCGTTAGAGGTGGAAAAATGAAATGGTTGTGACGCGTGAGCGCTGGTGCCCGCGATCGCGCTGAGCAGGGAAGATCCGAGGGTAAATGCTGCTGGAGAGCCTACGCGAACAAGTCCTCGAGGCCAATCTAGACCTCGTCCGAACAGGGTTAGTGCTATCTACCTTTGGCAACGCAAGTGGAGTTGCCCGCGATGAAGGCTTGATCGTTATAAAGCCGAGTGGGGTTCCGTATGAAGGAATGAAGCCGGAGCATCTCGTAGTGACCGACTTGCATGGCAAGGTTATTGAAGGAAACTTGCGACCTTCTTCGGATCTTCCCACGCATGCTGCTCTTTACCGGGCTTTCTCTTCCATCGGCGGAGTCGCTCATACCCATTCGGAATACGCCACGGCATGGGCTCAGGCCCGCAAACCGATTCCATGTTTCGGAACCACGCACGCCGATTATTTTCATGGCTCGGTTCCGCTAACGGAAGTGATGAGCGACACCGAGATTAATGGAGAGTATGAAGCGAATACTGGTGTGGCAATCATCCGCGCGTTTGAAGATCGAGATCCGATGTCGATTCCAGCGATCCTGGTGGCGAATCACGGGCCTTTCGCATGGGGTTTCGATGCGCGCAAGGCCGCGGAAAACGCCTGGATGCTCGAGGCTGCGGCGCGCATCGCGTACTTTACGGTCGGCATCAATCCACTCGCAGAAAATATTGGCGAGACGCTTCATGATCGTCATTTTTTGAGGAAGCACGGCAAACAAGCGTATTACGGGCAAGTAAAAACCAAGGAATGACGGGCGAGACTGCCGCAGGAAGATTTCAAGGAATGCGGAGTTGATTATGACGAGCAAAAGAAAAATGACAATGGGGTTAGTCGTAGGAAACAGGGGCTTCTTCCCGGATCATCTAGCCAAAACTGGCCGCGAAGAAATGATGCAAATGTTGCTAAAGGCCGGTTTCGACGTGATCGCTCTGACGCCGGAGCAAAGCAAGCATGGCGCGGTGGAGACTCACGAGGAGGCGAAGCGCTGCGCAGAACTTTTTCGATCCAAGGCCAACGCCATAGATGGTGTAATCGTGACACTTCCGAACTTTGGCGATGAACGAGCCATTGCCGACACCCTTCGGCTCGTTCGTCTCGGCGTTCCGGTTCTCCTTCAGGCTACTCCGGACACGCCGGGAAAGATGGGCATCACACATCGCCGAGACAGTTTTTGTGGAAAAATGTCGGCGTGCAACAACCTGAAGCAATATGGCGTGCCGTACTCGTTGACCACCCTTCACACAGAAACGCCGGATTCCTTGGAGTTCGCGAAAGATCTTGAATGGTTCGCCGCAGTCTGTCGTGTGGTCAAGGGACTGCGCAATTTGCGCATCGGTGCTCTTGGAGCGCGGCCAACGGCTTTTAACACCGTTCGTTACAGCGAGAAGCTGCTCGAACGCAGCGGCATCTCCGTCGAAACTTTGGATCTTTCCGAGGTTCTTGGCCGCATCGGCCGCATGAACGATAACGACGAAGCTGCGGTGCGTAAGTTGCAATCCATTCAGAAATATGTCGCCAGCGCCGATATTCCCCGCGCCGCGTTGTTGAAGATGGCCAAGCTGGGCGTTGTTATCGATGATTGGATGAAGGCCACTGACCTTCAGATCAGCGCCGTACAGTGCTGGACTTCGCTGGAAGAAAATCTCGGCGTCGTGCCCTGCACGGTGATGAGCATGATGAGCGAGTCGCTGCTTTCGAGCGCCTGCGAAGTGGACGTCTGCGGTGTGCTCGGCATGCACGCGCTGCAACTGGCCTCCGAAACGCCGAGCGCGCTGCTGGACTGGAACAACAATTATGGATCCGATCCCAACAAGGCCGTTTGCTTCCATTGCAGCAATCTACCGAAGCATTTCTTCAAGGAAGTAAAGATGGATTATCAGGCAATCATCGCGGGAACCGTCGGTAAGGAAAACACCTTTGGCACATGTGTGGGGAAAGTGAAGGCGGGAGCGATGAGTTTTGCCCGCTTCTCGACCGACGACGCTAATGGAAGAATTCGTGGCTATTCAGGCGGTGGCCGTTTCACCGATGACCCGCTGGAAACCTTTGGAGGTGCCGGTGTAGTGGAGATCCCCGGGCTGCAAAAATTGCTCCGCTACATTTGTGAGAACGGTTTCGAGCATCACGTTGCCGCTAATTTCTCTTCTGTGGCGCCCGCCGTTCATGAAGCGGCCACTCGATACCTTGGCTGGGATATGTACGCGCACGCAGAGTAATGAGTTATTCGTAGAGGCTAGAATAAGCTTATGGCAATTGTTGCTGGAGTTGATTTCGGGACTTTGAATGTTCGCGTCTCTATTGTAGACAGCGAACGAGGTCTCCTCGCGACCGCGCTTGCCGAATACCCGCTGCATCGTAAGCGAGAGGATCCGGAATACGCAACGCAGTCTCATGACGATCAGATGAATGCTTTGGCGCTTGCCACTCGCGAGGCAGTCAAAAAGGCAAATGTTTCCGGCGACCAAGTGCAAGCGCTCGCGGTTGATACCACCGGCTCTTCGGTCATCCCAGTTGGAAGAAATCTCCAGCCGCTCGGCGAATACTATCTTTGGTGCGATCACCGGTCCAAAGCCGAGGCCGCGGAGATCACGGCGGTGGCCCATCGCGAAGGACTTCAGGCGATCCAGTGGTGCGGTGGAGTGTATTCGTCGGAATGGGGTTTCTCGAAGCTGTTGCACTGGCTGCGGCACAATCCCGACAAGCGCAGCCAATTCGATTCCGCTTTCGAACATTGTGATATGACAGCGGCCACACTCTGTGGAATTACGGATTCGCGAAAGGTAAAACGCAGCGTTTGCGCGATGGGCCATAAATGGCTGTGGAATCCAGAACTGGGCGGGCTGCCTTCCGAGGAATTTCTCGTCAAAGTGGATCCGCTCTTTGCGGGCGTGAGAGAAAAGCTTCAAGGAGAATATCTCACTTCGGATCGACTCGCCGGCCGGCTTTCTGCCTATTGGGCGCAAAAACTAGGATTGAAAGCGGGTATCCCCATTCCAGTTGGGGCATTCGACGCCCATTGGGACGCAATCGGTGCAGGCTGCCGCAGCGAAGATATGGTTAATGTGGTCGGCACTTCGACCTGCATTATTGGGATAACCCCGTCGATCAATCTAGTGCCGGGGGTCTGCGGAGTAGTGCAGGGGAGCGTGCATCCGCGGAAAACTGGGATTGAAGCTGGGCTTTCAGCCGTTGGTGACATATTCAACGCCATCGCGAAACGAGCTGGCACCGATGTGGCCAGGTTGAGCCATGGGCTTGAGAACTATCGTGCGGGGCAAACCGGCCTGCTGCGTATGACCTGGGACAACGGAGATCGAACGGTGTTGGTGAACCCAAATTTGCGCGGGATGACTCTTGGCTGGAATCTGCAGAGCTCCGCCCAAGATGAGTTGTTTGCCGCGATTGAAGGCACGGCATTCCACACCCGCATCATTCTGGATCGCATGGCCGAACACGGTGTGCAGATCAAGCGCGTAATCAATGCGGGCGGCATTCCGCAAAAAAACAATGTGCTCAACCAGGTCTATGCCAACGTTCTGGGCCGGCCGGTTCTCGTGCCCAGTAAAAGTGTAGTCAGCTTAGGCTCGGCGATTTTCGCTTTTCTCGCGGCCGGAACTTTCAAGACCGTGGAGGAAGCGCAGGACAAAATTTGTCCATCGCACAGAGTATTCACACCTGTACCGGCTGCACAACAAGTCTACGACTCATTGTATGCGCCGTACCAAAAAATCTATTTCGCATTTGGCCAGCCTCATGACGCAAAATTCGGCGATGTGCTGCCTGTCCTGATCAATTTGGCCCGGGATTCGAATTCGTCTTCCTGAGAGACTCAAGGAAGTCGAGGAAACGGCTTTTTTTTAGATTTTTATAACTCAGGAGGTCGCATGACAAATAAATTACATTTATCACGCCGGGAATTCGTAGATTCGGCGATATCCACCGCCGTGGTGGGATCCATACCTTTTCAAAATCTTATGGCCTTCGCTAGTGCAAGCTCATTGAGTCCATCACCCGCCGACTGGAGAGATGAAGGCATACTTTTTGTGGATAAATCGCCTTACGCCAAGCTCCACAACATTCCGGTTCACGCCGTGACGATCACTCATGGATTCTGGGGAGCACGCCGCGAAATCAACGTCGACAAGAGCATTCCCTCGATGGAAAAATTGCTGGAAGCCAACGGGCGCATGAACAATTTCTTGCGGCTTGTAGGCAAAAGCGATACGCCCCAGCACGGGCCATACTACTCGGATTCGGACGTTTATAAGTGGACGGAAGCGGTCGGCTTTGTCCTACAGTCTGGAGATCGACCGGAACTTCGCGAGCAGACGGAAAAGATCATCAAGGAAGTGGTCGCGGTCCAGGAACCAAGCGGCTATCTGAACACCTATTATGTCGGAGAGCATGTGAAGGATCGCATGGAACCCGAATCGCAGCGGGTGGGTCATGAGCTATACAATCTCGGCCACATGATCCAGGGCGCGATTGCGTATTATCGCGCGACCGGGGATCGCACGCTGCTGGATGCTTGCATTCGCTTCGTCGATGGGTACTTGCTGCCCAATTTCGGGCCGCGGGCCGATAAAAAGCCGATCTTCTCTGGCCATCCCGAAATCGAAATGGCGTTGATTGAGTTGTACCGCACTACCGGTGACAAGCATTATCTCGATCTTGCCGGTTATATTTTGCACGGCGACGACCGCATGAACATGCCGCAACGCGCGATCATTTATAGCTTCTGCGGCATTCCTTTCACTTCGCGCACTCACCTCGTAGGTCACGCTGTGCGTGCAATGTACGCCTGTTGCGGTGCAGCCGACTATTACATGGAGACCGGCGAGGAAGCTTATCTGAAAACGCTAAACGTGCTTTGGAACGATTTAGTAACCAGCCAAATGTACGTGACTGGAGGAGTCGGTGCGCGTAGCCAAGGCGAAGCCTTCGGCGATTCCTACGAACTCCCGAATTACACCGCATACGGCGAGAGTTGTGCAGCCATAGGCAACATGATGTGGAACTGGCGCATGCTGACGGCCACCGGCGAGGCGAAATATGCGGACGTGATCGAGCGTGCCTTATATAACGGAATTAATTCTGGGATGTCGCTCGACGGAACGCTTTATTGTTACCGCAATCCCTTGGCATTCGATCCTTCGGGTGGCGATCACATCCGCAATCCGTGGTATGACACAACGTGCTGCCCGCCCAATCTTGAGCGCACGTTTGCAGCATTGCCCGGAAATTTCTACAGCACCAGCAAGGACGGCCTCTACTTGCACCTCTACGACAATTCGCAACTTGATTGGCATTTAGAAGATGGTACAGGTCTAAAAGTCGCGCAGAAGACGAAGTTTCCGTGGGATGGCGATGTGGAGATCACGGTAACGCCGGCAAAAGCTACGGAGTTCACCTTTTATCTGCGGATTCCCGACTGGTCGAGCGGCACGGTTGTCAAGGTCAATGGAAAGCCGGTTGCCGGGACGACTTCTGGCCAGTACCTCCCAATGAAAAGGCAATGGTCCCCGGGCGATGTAATAAGCGTTAAATTTAATATGACTCCGAAAGTAATCCAGGCGAACGAACGCGTCGTGGATGATTACGGACGCGTTGCGGTCCAGCGCGGCCCCCTGGTCTATTGTCTCGAACAACTCGATCAGCCCGAGGGTGTGCCGTTGTATGACGTTTCTCTAGATTTACGCTCCGAAACCTCGCCGCAATTTCAGGAGGAATTCCGAAGCGATTTGCTGGGCGGGATTGTGGTCATCAAACACGTAGGCGCTGTCAGGGAAAAGTCCGCGTTGGGAAATCAGCTCTATCATCCGTACGCGCCGAATACGCCAAAGTTTCGTCAAGTGGAGTTAAAGTTCATCCCCTATTACGCTTGGGCGAATCGCGTTGCCACACCCATGCAGGTATGGACGCCCATTCTTCGAGCCTAGTTATTAGTGAGAAGGACCTGATTGTGGTTTGGCGAATTTTACCGCACCGATGGCGACATTCTGCTGCACTACAGAGAACTGGACGGTCGAGTTCATTTCTGGTCGAGAAATCGTCAAGCGAAATGGGACTTGCACACCGTCGACATCGCGGTAATCGGCATAGTCGATCTGTGATGGATTAACGCCAAGCGGTGAGTCGTCGAAACGCATGAGCCGCACCAGTAGCCCTGTCTGGCGATCGAAATACAGCTTCGCGACCGTTCGTTCTTCGCGGAAACAAAAAAGTACCTCTGCATCACGGTTGTCAATTTTTTCCGGGTAATCTATGCGCAAGTCCGGGAAGATGTCTCGAATGTGTAAAGCGAACTGCAGATTCGCATCTATCCGTGTCGCTTCTATCTCCGTCGTGTGCATGTCGCGCACCGGCCTTCCTGGGATTCCGATCCAACCTGCATGGCCATTGAAAGCGATCACGCTATCACCTTCCGGAAGGTGGCGGACCAGAGCCTGCTTATCGGGGGATTGTGTGTATAATTCGACGGACACAGATTTGCCAGAGACATTCGTCACGCCCTTCTCTACCCGGCTCCTGATCTTCTCAATTGCGGCGGCTCCACCGAGTGCTCGGACGTAGGCATCGATCAACTGATTCGCAGTTGGCAGATTTGTTGTAAGCGCTTGCGTTCCTGTACTTGAAAAGTCAGGATTCGATTGTATCTCAGCGTCCAAGATCGGAGTGGCAACCGGTTTAGGCGAGCCGCGGTGGCAAGAGTAACAGGTGACCACGCGGCGGTTATCGAATGTACTGGCATTCACAGCAAACATCATCTGCATCATCTCGCGAGCGGTTTTCTTCTTTTTTTTGTCGTCTTTTTCGAAATGACCCTCGACGTGACAGAAACTGCATTCAACGCCGAGAGACGAGGCCATGAATTCCATGGCAGGGACTAACTGCTCTGATGGAATTCCCTTGAGCACTTTGATGTTCTTGAATACATCTTCGGCATTGTTTTGTGACTCGGAGGTTGATGCTTTCTTCGCGGTTTGGTCTGCAACTGTTTGTTCCTCCATCGCAGTCTTAATTTTGGCCGACAACGCCGCGGCTTCGTTGGGCTTGCCCTCCTTTTCGTATAAGCCAATCAAGGTGCTGGCGGCCGGCAGAAACAAGGGATCGAGGGTGACGGCGCGCTGCAGGTGTGCAATCGCTCGAGTGTCATCCCCTTCCTGGATGTAAGGCGCGGCAACGCTCGCCTCGGTCAGTGCGGAGTTGGGATCAAGCTGCAGGGCACGCTCGAACGCAAATTTGGCATCCGTTGTCTGTTTGGCGAGGAGCAGAGCTTCCCCAATCCATTTGAAAAAATCGCTGTCGTCCGCAAATTGTCCTTGGACTTCAGTAAGGTCCCGATAACCTTGGATGACGAAAGCCGAGGAGTGCCGCTGCATGCCAACATCGATGTAGGCAATTCCAAGATTTCGCTTTTGCAAATCAGCGGCAGGCTCTCGCCAAGCAGCAATTCCGGCATTCGAAGGAGGATCGGACTGTGCCTCAGGCCGACGCTGAATCCGATGGTCGGTAAAGGCTGTATGCCCGCCATCTTTGGCATCGCGGCGTGGCATGTGACATCCGAGGCAATCACTGTCTTTTGGTGGATGAGAACCGGAGAAATTGCTTGCGTGGCAAGAGAGGCACCGCGAACGATAATACTCGACCGACTCGGGCATCTTTTCGTGCGGATTGTGACAGGTTGCACACCAAAGGTGTCCGCCGCTATTCCGGGCGCAAGAACTCAAGGCTAATTGCTCGACGTGGCTGATGACTTTGAATTCGCCTGCGGTGGAGCCCTCGGGCACGGCATTGCGATAGATGGTGTAGGTATCTTCCAAGGCTTGACCCGGAACAAAATCGCTCAATTTTTTTCCAGGATTCGCGACTCGCGCCACGCCGAACAGATGGCACTGCTCGCAGATGCTATCGCGAGCGGGGGTGGGAAGTTTTCCGGGATTGACGATCGTTCCCGCACGAGGATCCGCTAAATGTCGCTGTGAAGGTCCATGACAACGCTCGCAGGTGATCGCTTCGGCAGCGAATATCGGTGATTGGTACTGATTCAGAGTGCCTGGAACGTGTAACGAAATGCCTGAATGGCAAAGAACACATTCTTCGCTGACGGGCCGTGTGAAGTCGGGATCGGGCTGATTCTCATAGCCAGGAGCAAGATCGTAGGATTGGCGGCTCTTGTAATATGCAATTGGGGACTGAAAGAGATGCCCGCCGATATCGACCAAGTACCCACTAGCGTGCTCGCCTGAGCCGATCACGAAGTCCACTCGGTAGTCGCTTTTGTCACCAGAGTTTTCCCAACTTTGCCATAACCCAGAGGGTGAAGAATAAATGGTGATCTTGGTACCGTGCGCGCTGAAGGTACCGCCCGGTTCCTGCCCTGCGCGCCGCAAGGCGTGAGCCATGGCGGAGCGCGCGTAGCCTTCGACTTCTGTGGGATGACAGAACAGGCAGCGTTCAGCCCCAGTGGGCACGGCTAGTTGCTGCAGCGAACTAGTCTGAGGCTGCGTGGTCGCGCCATGCTTACCCACCGCCTGAGCTCGGGCCGAGAGAACATATCCAGAGCTAAGAATTAGAAAAGACGCCAGCGACAGAGTGAGTGCCATGATTGAGAGCAATGATCGGCGGAGCGGAAGGATATGCGCTTCAAAACCGAGGTCTTGAATTCGAATCATTGCTCTTTACTGTTTAGGCCCTCGCTAGAAAGTTTAAGCTCCAACCTTTTGGTACAGCCGATAAGGTTCGTCTCCGATGGCCGAAAATGGACGAAACGTTACTTTGCCTGCATCACTTTGTACCAGCCAGTCTTCCGAAGTTTGTCCGGCAGAGGCGGCGGCGAGCAGTTGCGCGCGAGAAAAACTCCCCGGCAAATTCCCGACCGCAAAAAGAGCCACGGGCCCGCGCACCAACGCCTCCATCTGCGGATTCTCCGTATCTACAGGTTGCAGGCGAAGCGGCATTCCAATTTCGTACTCGACTCGATCGCCGCTCTTCCACGTGCGAGACAGTGCGAAGAACTTTCCGGGCACAACATCGGCGTCCACTCGTTTGCCGTTGACCGAAATCCGTGTTTTTGCGTCGGCCCAGGCCGGCACTCGCAGATATACCGTGAAATCTTCACCCCGTGCTATCTCTAGCTGAAATTGTGTGGTATTGGTCACGGGATAGTTGGTTTGCTGCGTCAGGGTGCATGGAGTGCCGTTCTGCATCCAGGTGACTTTTGAAGGAAGGAAAAGGTTGATGTAGATGCCCTCCTTGGCAGGATAGTAAGCGCTGATACCGTAGTCCGCCGTCAACTGCGGGAACGTTCCGGAGCAGCAGGGCCATTTATCTTTGTAATAGACCTTCTTGGCAGCTTCGCTGTTGTAATCGGAATAATAGAAACTGACCCCATCCGGACGAATCGGTTTCGCGCCCACGATAGTGCCATAAAGCACCTGTTCCATGCTATCTCCGTAGCGAGAATCGCGTGTGACACGCAACAAATATCGGGTAATCTTGAATTGCCCGTAAGCTCCGCATGGAGTTTCGAAACTGGAGCGGGTTTTGCCAAGGCTCGCTGCAAGTAGGCCCTTGCCTGGTACGACGAACGTTTCGTCCGGTCCCCATCCTCCGGTGGCGTAACTTTGTTCCTGAACCATGCGTAATCCATTCTTTGCGGCACGCAGGTATTTTTCGTCCCCCAAAACAAAGTAAGCCTGCATGGCCGAACTAAAGGTATTGACGTGACTGTAGGCATGCTTACCGGGAAGCGCGTTCTCATTTTCGGCGAGCGCGTCGTAGTACTCGTGGTAGATAAATCGCTCGCCCAACTCCCGATAGCGCTTGTCCCCACTCCGTTGATAGGCCAGGAAAAAGTTTTCGGGCAATGTGTACGTTTCATCCCACGTGTAAGCAATGGTTTTATGTGGCCGAGCTTCCTGCTCGGCGCGGCTGAGGGCCTTTTCAGGCAAGTGCGGCAAAACCGCATCAGTACTCCGCTTGAGGACATCCAGTGCGATGGGGTCCGCTGCAAACTCATGAGCGTCAATGAGACCACAACACGTCTTATCGAAGGTGTAGCCCGGAAGCCGGTAATCGACGTAGAATTTTCCCGATGGCTCGACTGTTTCACCATACCCGCGGACCAGCCGTTGCACTTTTTCTTGCGTTGGTTTCGAGCCGGTTACGGCATAGGCGCGAGCTAACCCCGAAAGATACTGGCCGAATGAATGCCCGGCTATGAATGCATGAAAATTATCCTTCTCATTAAAATCGTCGGCGTTATCGTACCAGCCTCCCATGTCGGGACCCGGAGCAGGCAGGCCTTCGCGTTGCCGGAATGGTTTAAGCAGCCCATCTTCATTGAGGTTTAGGAACAACGCATGGTTCTGATCGAACTGGATGCGGAACGGTCCGTCAAGGAGTTGGACATTCGAGTAAGGGAAAACGGAAAGTGGGGGGGGCGTCGGTTCCGTCGGCTTTGTTCGCGCCCATACGGGAAGGGAACTCGCCGCCACTAAGCCGGCAGTTGAAACGGCGGCCGAACTTATGAATTGCCTTCTGGACTTTTTCTTCATGGGTGAACTCTCCTGAGCTTGCATCTACGAGGCTATTTCTGGGCTTTTCCATACTTCAAGGCCAGCGGACCTTCTGTGCGGCTGTTCTACGAGCAAGCGTTTTCTCAACAAGCCTATGTATAGCGCGAGTGGGCTTCGGCGTCAAACACAAGCTGTCATCAAATTCGCGTATGAAGTATTCTGTATTTTGCAGAGACTTCCGTTCTGCCACTATCCGATATGATTCGATTCAGAAGACTTTGTCCGTTTTTTGCCCTGCTAATCGCGTATTCCTTTGCGCTTGCGCAAAACCCCGAGAATCAAATCGAGCCTATTAGAGCGGCGTTACGTGCTCACGATTACGACAAAGCGGTACAATTGAGTCGAGCCGCTCTGCAAGAAGCGCCCAATAATGCGCAACTCTGGACTCTGCAAGGGATCGCCTTTGGTAGCAAAGGCGACAATAAACAAGCGCTGATGGCTTTTCTTCGAGCCCTAAAGATTTCCCCGAACAATCTTGCGGCTCTTGCAGGGGCTGCGCAGATCCAATATCAGCAGGGAAGTTCGGATGCGATCCCACTTTTGAATCGCCTGGTGCAGTTGCGTCCAGCGGACCCGACCGCTCACGCCATGCTGGGAGTGCTGGATTACCGGCAAGGGAACTGCCCCGGGGCAGTTCAGAATTTCGAGAAGGCCGGCGAACTGATCGACAACCAGCTAAGTGCTTTGCATGCTTTTGCCACCTGTCTTATGAAGGTCAAGCGCCTGGATGCCGCGATAATGACTTTGCAGAAGGCCGTGGCGCTTAGCCCAAACGATCCACGGGAACGCCAGGTCCTGGCGTCACTTCAACTGATGGACCATAAGCCCGAAGACGCGCTCGCAACACTAGGCCCGCTCCTGGCTGGACAAACGGTGGATCCAGGCACGCTGGAGTTGGCATCGAGAGCGTATGAAGACAGCGGTGACACGCCACAGGCAGTCAGCCTGCTGCGACAGGCTCTGTTGCTCGACCCGCGTAATATCAGCCTGTATCTGGATTTCGCGACCATTTGCTTTTCGCATGAATCGTTTCAGGTTGGAATTGACGTCCTCACTGAGGGATTGTCGTTGCAGCCCAACGCAGATGACCTCTTCGTGGCGCGGGGCGTCCTTTACGTACAGTTGGCGCAATACGATAAAGCCGAAGCAGACTTCGAGAAGGCCTATCAATTGAATCCACATCAGTCACTAAGTACGGCCGCGCAGGGCTTGGCTGCAGTGCAAGCAAACGATCTAGGCCATGCTTTGGTGTCGATACAGGAAAAGCTTAAACGAAAACCGGACGACCCGCTGCTGCTCTATTTGCAAGCAGACGTCCTATCGCAAAAAGGCGTTGATCCCGGTACGCCTGAGTTTCAACTCGCAATGCGTTCGGCGCAGAGGTCAGTAGCGTTGCAGCCCACGCTTGCTGCATCTCGCGCTGTACTCGCCAAGCTGTACATGCAAACAGGTCAGTACCAGCAAGCAATTGAGCAGTGCCGGAAGGCTTTGGGCATCGATCCCAAGGATCAAGCTGCAGTTTACCGGCTGATTCAAGCGTTACGGAAAACGGGGCAAAACAAGGAAATTCCCGAGTTGCTCCAACGCTTGGCCAAGCTCCGCGAAGAGGCCACCCAGGATGAGCGGCAGCGATACCAATACAAACTATTTGAAGACGAACCACCGCCAGCAAAGGAGTAAATTGCGCGTAGAGTTTCCATGCTTATGGTTCTGCGCTTTTCCCAACAGGCTGCAACAGGCTGGGAAAATGTTTACTCAAAATTAGCTGCATGCTAATTTATGGTGATCGACCTTCCATCCATGAGAAAAGGAAATCTGTTCGAATGACCTGTTCGCGACGTACATTTATGCGGGCCTCGCTTGGATCGGCCCTTTCCCTAACTGCGGAACGAATTTTGGCGCAAGGGATGGGAGGGCATGCGGCCAAGCGCATGGCCCCCCAGGCGCCGTCGGGCCGTCCTTTCAACGCGCATTTTGTCGATATTGGGGCAGCCGCGGGACTGCACGATCCAACGATCTATGGTGGGGAGAAGGTCAACAAGTACATCCTGGAATCTGACGGTTGCGGCTGTGCCTTCATTGACTACGACAACGATGGCTGGATGGATCTTTTTTTGCTCTCGGGCACTCGCTTGGAGGGTTCTCCTCCGGGCGCAACCAACCGCCTTTACAAGAACAATCGGAACGGCACGTTTACGGATGTGACAGAGAAGGCGGGGTTGCAAGCGGCAGGATGGGCTTCGAGTGTCTGCGTTGGAGACTATAACAATAACGGTTTCGACGATATTTTTTGCACCTATTTTGGACAAAACATTCTCTACCGCAACAATGGTGACGGCACATTTACGGATGTCACCAAGGCCGCCGGATTGTCCAACCCGGTAGAACGGTGGGGTGCAGGTTGCAGTTTTATCGATTACAACCGGGACGGGCACCTTGATTTATTCGTTTCGAATTACGTACGTTTCTCCTTTGAACATTCCCCGGTTCCCGGGGCGGGCTCGAACTGCAATTTCAGGGGTGTTGCTGTGGAGTGCGGGCCCCGCGGGCTCCCCACGGGACGTCACTCGCTATATCGAAACAACGGCGATGGTACCTTTTCTGACGTGAGCGAACCCGCCGGCATCTCGAAATTCACCCAGTCCTATGGCATGACCGTGGTGACGGCAGATCTGGATGAGGACGGTTGGCCGGATATTTATATCGCTTGCGATTCCACTCCCAGCTTGTTGTTTATGAATAACCACGACGGAACATTCCGCGAGGAGGGGGTACTTCGAGGCGTCGCTCTAAGTGATGATGGGGAAGAACAAGCTGGAATGGGAGTGGGAGTTGGCGACTATGATCTCGACGGGCATCTTGACCTGTTCAAAACCCACTTCACGGACGACTCCTGTGTCCTCTACCACAATGACGGCAAAGGCAACTTTGACGATGTTACCCGCCAGGCAAAGATAGGAGTTGAAACCCGTTATGTCTGTTGGGGAGCGGGAATCATCGATCTTGACAACGACGGGTATCCCGACTTATTCATGGTTACCGGAAACGTTTACCCGGAAGTTGAGCGGAAGCTCCCGCAATATCCATACAAGTCGCCCAGGGTGGTTTTTCGGAATCTCGGGAACCGCTCCTTTGAAGAGCTCATCGAAGCGGCTGGCCCTGGAGTTACGGCTCCTCATAGCAGCCGGGGATGTGCGTTTGGGGACTTTGACAACGACGGCGACATCGACGTTCTGGTCATAAATATGAACGAGCCGCCCTCGCTCTTGCGCAATGACGTCCGTGGAAAACCAAATTGGATCAAGGTCAAGCTCGAGGGAGTTAAGTCCAACCGTAGCGCGATCGGGGCCCGAGTCCTTGTTCATTACGGGGGAAAAACGCAGGCACAGAGCGTTTTGAGTCAAAGCAGCTATTATTCTTGCAACGATCCTCGCTTGCACTTCGGCCTTGGAAACTACACCACGGTCGACATTGAAGTACACTGGCCGAGCGGATCGACGGAAACATTCAAGCACATTGCTGCTAACCAACTAGTTACCTTCCGGGAAGGAGTTGGTGCGGTGCCGAACCGAGGCTGGTCCAAAACCTGAACGGAGCCGGAAAGCCAATGCAGGGGGGCCTGTTCCCCGCTTCTCCACCCACCTAATACAAAACCATTAGAAAAGGCTTGACAGTCGATTTGAAGTGTCATATAGGTTGGAGCAATTGAGAAAACGTTTACACGAATCTGTTGTGTGAATGTTTCCTTCAGAATTAGGGGGGGGACAAATGAAGGCGAGTTTGCTTGTGGGGTGGTCCGTTCGGCTGCTGTTCACGGTTTTACTAACATCTGCTTCGGCTTGGGCTCAGTTCAGTTCAAGCATCCAGGGATCTGTCACCGATCCAAGTGGCGCTTCCGTCTCTCAAGCGAAAATTACCTTGGAGAACCTCTCAAATCACATCACGGCGTTGACCACTTCGGACGAGCAGGGTGGTTATCGGTTTGTAAGTCTGGCCCCGGGCGAATACAAGATTTCCATTGAAGCGCCGGGCTTCGCCAAATTGGACACCAGCGTCACACTTGAGACGAATCAGACCAGGAGTGTTCTCACCACGCTCAAGGTCGGCCCAACAACGGAATCGATTGAAGTCACGGGTGAAAATCCGCTGGTGAGCACCGCGGATACTCGAAATCAAATGACGATTGAAACTCAAGAATTGGCCAGCTTGCCGCTGGCTGGACGAAACATGCTCTCCCTAATGACCCTAGCGCCCGGCGTATCCGGGCTGGGCCTTGCGGGGGGACCGGGCGTCGCTTCTGGCACTCCGGGGTCAAGCGTAAACAACTTTTCCACAGAGACGGCAGTGGACGTCAGTGCCAACGGGCAAGGAACGGTTGCGAATATGTGGACGGTTGACGGGTTGGATGTTACCAGCAGCGTTCGCCAGGGAGTATTAAACCTCGTCCCTAACCCCGACCTCATTCAAGAAGCGAATAATCAGGTCAACACGTATTCGAGCGAATATGGACACGGAAGTGGCCTTCAGGTCGCCATGACCACAAAGTCTGGTTCGGATCAATTCCACGGTTTGGCTAGCGATTATTTTAACTACCAGCCCATGTTTGCGAAGTACTCTCTGCCCGGCTCCGATCATCCTTACAGTCCCTTCCACAGCAACAACCTCTCTGGAACAATCGGCGGCCCAATCATTCCTCACCATCAATTTTTCTTCTTCTTTGGCATAGAAGCCTTGCGTTCGTCTGCTTCGACGGGCAATCAGGCTGTGACATTTGTGGATCCTGCGTTCGCGGCTTGGGCGCTAGCTAACTATCCCGGTACTTTCGGCACACACATTCTGAACACCTACTTGCCCGAAAGAGTGACCGTTAGTGGCGTGGCTCAAACTGCAAACCAGGTTTTCCCGGGTACCTGTGGAACGGCCGCCACGAATTTCTTGCCTTGCTCGACTCCGATGGTTGATAGCGGTACTTTCAACTCCGCCAACATCATCAACGGAACGCAGTATTTCGTCCGAATCGACAAGTACTTCAAGAACGATCGCATCTACGGCAGTTTTTTCAACACCACTCAAGCCCAACCCACTTCCAACGTTATCCCGCAGTTCTCAACCACGAATAATTATTGGCAGCGTGCCCTTCAAGTGAACTGGACTCACACGTTCAGTCCCAACACCTTGAACGAAGCGATCTTTGCTTATAATCGGATCCAAGGCAAGCTTGACGAAACCGGTGACTTTACCATTCCGGGAATCAGCGTGACTGGACAAAGCGTTGGATACGGACTTGGCTTCGCCCAAGGCAATTTTATCCAGCACAATTACCACTGGCGCGATGTTTTGACCCACGTGCAGGGTGCTCACGTGATGAAGTTTGGCTATGAAGGTTGGTACGGTGACGACCTGGAACCGTTCCAAGGTCCGTGGTCTCACCCAGCTTTTTCATTCAATAACCTATTGTCGCTGGCACAAGACGCACCCCTCAGGGAAAGTGGCGTCATGTATAATCCCAACACTGGACAGCAGCAACTCTGGAGTTGGGATGCGGCTTCTAAAACATGGGGTCTCTTTTTTGAGGACACTTGGAAAGCGCGTAGAAATTTGACCTTGACGTTGGGCTTCCGCTTCGACGATCAGGGAAACCCGTACTCCAAATCGCCCTCGACGGTTTTTGGCAACTTCTATCTTGGCGCAGGATCTAGTTTTGGACAGCAAGTTAGTTTTGAACAGCAAGTCGCCAATGGTTATGCGACGCCGACGCATAATGCCCTTCTTCGAACACCCATCGCTGCTAGTCCGCGTGTTGGGGCTGCCTGGGATATCACGGGGAGAGGAACTTGGGTGTTACGTGGTGGAGGTGGAATGTTTTCCAATTGGCTCACGCCTGCAAACGTTCAAGAAGAATTCCGCGGAAACCCGCCCGGCTTGATCAATCCCACGTTTAACGCGAATTCTTCGACGCCGCCAGTCTTTGTCCAGGGCACCAGCAGCACGCCTCCATTTGGATTCATATTCCCATCGCTGGGAGGCTCGCCGTTGTGCCCTACGGTTCCCTGTTTGGATAGCGCGGGTGGGATTGTGGGTGCGGGCCTGGGCATCGGTGGAATAACGCCGACGATTGTGTCCCCGACAGCGATTATTTGGTCGGGTACGCTCGAACATGCTATGGGCAGGCATTTTGTTGCTGCCGTGCTTTACAGCGGATCTTACAATTACAATCTCGTCGGAAATGGCAACGCCGGCGGCATCGTTTCCTACGGGGTTGATATCAACGAACTGCCGGGGGCATTAATCGGGCTACCTCTCGGCTCCACTCCAAACCGGCCGAATCCGAGCTTTGGTCAAATTGCGTATACCCAGAATAATCGCTATAGCAACTATGAAGGCATCACGTTTGACGTCAAAGCCAGAGGAACCCGTGGTTTCTTCGACGTGTCCTACACGCGATCTTCTTCCAAAGATGATGCGAGCAAATATCCGATCCCGACCGATCCTGCGCAGTTCTACGGGCCTTCGCCTTGGGACGTACCTAACCGCTTCTCCGCCACCTTTAACTACGAGCAACCAGGCTTGCACGGAGGTGCCGGATGGGTAGGGCATTTGACGAGCGGATGGGGCATAAGTGGGACTAGCATTTACCAAACTGGTTATCCATTCACTGTTGACACGAGTGCTGCTTACAACGGCGCAAACTATGTCGTCGGTGCAAACGCACAGGCTACCAAGACCGGCGATTACCTTGCCAACGGAGACAACTTCAGCTTCCCGAACGCCGGTAGTTACCAGCAAGGGACATCGCGCAGCGCGTACACCACGGGTGTCTTCTCAGCGGGCGAGTTTACAGTGCCTATTGCGGGTACGAACGGCGATGAGAAATACAATTCGTTCCGCAACCCGCCTTTTATAGAGACGGATCTGACTGTATACAAGAACACGCACATAACGGAGCGATTGGTCTTCCAATTCCGCTTTGAGTTTTACAATATCTTTAACCACCCCAATTTCCAGAGCATCCAGGGTGATCTGTCCCAAGGCAACTTTGGCCAGGTCACCGCGCAGACCCTGCCGAGATGGTGGCAAATAGGAGGGAAGCTCTCCTTCTAGTCAGTTTCCTACGATGTCATGCGGGATCACCGTTTCGCACCCGGGCGGTGGTCCCCATGGAGAGGGAAATCGGGCTCGTCAAATCAAACAGCGAGTCGCCAAGAATCTCTTCGGAATCCATCAATTTGCAGGGCAGAGGCGGAGACGGTGCAGCTCCGCCTCTGGTAATTTCTATTCGTCCATTTGAATAGGCACACTCTAGCGTCTAGCAATTATCTTTCGTCGGCATCCGCGCTGGACTACATGCCCCATTGAAGAACCGTGTACGAACGCGCCGGAAGGGCAAATTTCGTGCGACCGCCAGAAGTCACCGGCTTTTCAAGATTCGTCGGTACTACCCGCTTTGGCGAATCGAAACCGTTAAATGCCTTCAAGTCCGTCCCCGTTAACACCATCGATGCAATTAGACGCGCGGGGGAGGCGTCTTCCCAAACCACTTCAGTTTCGCGAGCATTCGACAGATCGCGGTTCAGAATGAAAAGCGACACGTTTCCGTTTTCTTTAGAGAATGTCCCGGTCACGTCCAGATAAGGCACGGTTCCGATTCCGGAAACCTCATACGCTGGCGATTCAGAGATAACACTCAGCGCCGCTCCGCGGGCCATCTGCAGTCCCCAGCTATAGGGGTAATAAATTGTCTGGCGGAACAAGCCCTTGGTATTTGTCATGATCGGTGCAATTACATTTATGAGTTGCGCCAGGCACGCCAATTTCACGCGGTCGGCGTTTCGAATCAACGTATTGATGATTCCGCCTACAAGAAGCGCGTCTTCCAGGTTGTAGACCTCTTCCAGCAAATGCGGCGCCTCTTGGCCATGCCCGTTAACGGCGTCTCCGCTCCGCGCGCGATACCAGACGTTCCACTCGTCAAAAGAGAGCCACAGTTTCTTAGGAGAGCGCTTTCGCCCGCGCACGAAGTCGCAAACTGCAACCGTTTCCGCAATCTGACGGTCCATGGTCAGATTCATGGCAAGATACTTTGCGCTATCATTGCCGGTTTCTTCTTGGGTGTTTCCGATGTAGCGATGCAGTGAGAGGGCATCCACGTAGTCGTAGCACTGTTCCAGCACCTCCCGATCCCACTCAAGATAGGTAGGCATCAAGGGGCCGCTTGACCCACAGGCGACAAGGATCAGCGAGGGGTCAACGTAGCGCATCTGACGCGCGGCATCGGCGGCTTTGTACCCGTATTCACTGGCAGTCATATGGCCGATTTGCCACGGACCATCCATTTCGTTGCCGAGGCACCAATTCTGCACCTTATAGGGCTCGGCAATCCCATTTTTACGCCGCAGATCGCTCCAGCGCGTCCCCTCTTCGACGTTACAATATTCCACTAGAGCCGCTGCCTGTTCGGGAGTTCCGGTTCCTAGATTGAGGCCTACGAGAGGTAGTGTGCCCACAGCCTTGCACCACATCATGAACTCATCAGTGCCGAATTGGTTGGAATTGAGCGAGTTCCACGCCTTGTCCAGAGCCTTGGGACGTTCTTGCTTCGGCCCTATACCATCCAGCCAGTTATATCCGGAAACAAAATTTCCACCCGGGTAACGGACGATTGGAACTCCTAGCGCACGGACTTCTTCGATTACGTCCTTTCGGAATCCGTTCGAATCGGAGAGCTTTGAGGCCGGATCATAAATTCCTTCATAGATCGCGCGGCCCAAGTGCTCCAAAAAAGACCCAAATAGATTCCGCTCGATGGGAGCAATTGTTCTCCTGGTATCGATGTATACACGCGCCGTTGCAGCGGCCTTTGAAGCCAGGGTTTGCGCCGGAAGAACTCGATTCAGAAGCAGTTCCGCCGAGCAAGTTGCTCCAACCGCAAGAGACTGCTGCAAAAATCGCCGGCGTTCTATCGGAACCATGAGCACAGACCTCCCTTGGAATATATAGTTCCGTGAAGTGATTGATACAGCAAAGCATATCACAATCACTGACGTTTTTAACCGACCGCGTGCAAACGCTTACTCAAGAAATGAAACTACTTCGCTGTGGTGTGTTGTTAGGAGATTTTGTTCGATCGTAGCCTCATTCCTGAGTAGAAATGAAGAATCGCATCGACACCCGTGAAGTCTCTTTCATCTTCTCGAATCTCAAACCCCAGTGCTCTTCCCGGCATTTTAGTAAGCGTTTTCACGTTGGAGCCGAGGGTGCTGAACAGAAATCTCCGTGGCAGTTCTTATTGTCCAATTCGCGCGACTTCTTCGATCGTTTCGATTACCTGCTCCGGTTGATCTTGCATTGGTAGATGGGTGGAACCCGTTGAAGTGGGGACCGCGTGGCAGGGGTGGGCTCAGGAGAAGAAAGTCGAAATGCTTTACATTGCGGGAAACGAGACGGCAGTCGTGTTTTTGATGTATGCGACTGTTTGGAAACTGTCGTGTTTCAGTTCGAAGATGTAGGGGTTAGCGAAGGAACTGGAGTCGCGTTGGCTCGATAGTGCTCTCGGCGATTGTTCCTGCTCGATGCAGAACATTTGGTCGCGGCGGTGGGGATCGAACACGATCCCCTATTTTCTAAGTCCGCGATTTGAAGGCGTTGCAGCCGCCTACCAAATTCAATTGCTGATTCTTCAAGTTCTTCCGCTCGCGAGTCTGTTGCCTTTGCCTCCCGAAAACCCCAGATTGGGGCCTAAAAGGGCCTAGTTTTGGCCTGTGTGCGGATTCCGATGAAGGTGATCGGGGTTCCGGGATGATCGTGATCAGCGTTCCGGGGTTGCTGTGATCAGCAGTCGGAGCGAAGCGACGCTGGCAGTTGGATTTTGCAGAAAGTGATCACGA
>Ga0074045_10000599_pt1 | contig 35157 bp, 26 predicted proteins | sample BogForMeECP23OM2_FD_94442 | JGI IMG/M metagenome (GOLD analysis project Ga0074045, IMG submission 94442) | Bog forest soil microbial communities from Calvert Island, British Columbia, Canada - Bog Forest MetaG ECP23OM2 | ecosystem: Environmental > Terrestrial > Soil > Wetlands ...
GCCGCCAGTTGCGAACTCACTTGGAGCTCCTGCGCATCCAGCCCCAGCATCGGCACTGCCGCCGAAAAATCCTCCACGGCAAACAACTCGTTGCCGCCCTGCACCACCGCAATTCCCACCGCATTCAATTCGCGGTCCAGCAGGTTGGCGCGATGCGGCGGCGAATTCATCCATTGCGTATGCAATCCCAGCACGCTCGGCCCTTCGGCAACGTTCTCCGCAATCAGGCTGAAGTGCGCGCCCGTCTGCCTCGTTCGCTCTTGCAGCGGCAGCTCGCCGGGAAACTGGTGCGAAAGTGTATTCTGTTCCACCATGCGCAGTGCATGTTGCCGAGCCGCAGTCGCCAGCGCCGCGTCCCACTGCAATCCCGGCAATCCCACGGCTGCGATTCGCAGCGTCCAGCAGCGCGCTTTCCGGCGAACCATCTTGTGGCCAAGCAGCGGCGGCGTGCGACACGGATGTCAACAGCAACGCCGCCAGCACAACTGCGGCAACAATGGCAAGGCAACGCAACAAGGTGGACATAGCGAGATGCTCCTGCCTCCATTAAACACACGGTCAGGCAAACGCATGCGCAAAGCGTGGTACAGATTGCGTGGGAGGAAGCTGGCCCGACGGACAGGCCTAATCCGAGAGTTTTTCTTTAGGAGGCCGGGGCTTCAGCCCCGACGTAAAGACACTTAGACCATTGGGCTTTAGCCCCTGAAGAAAGCGCTTAGGGGGTTCCGCAGTCCGTTTACCCGCGCACGTACACGGCGCTGAAGCTCAGCACCACGTGCCCGCCGGAAATCGGCCGGCCAAAGGTGAGCATCGGCCGGAAGCGCGAGAAGATCAGCATCTGATCCAAATGGTGGCGCATTTCCTGAGTATCCGGGCCGTCCATGATGTCGTACTTAATCATGCGGCCTTCGGCATCCACCACCACGTCCACTTTCAAGTCCTGATCCAGCGCCACATCGGGATGCTGCATTTCCGGTGAAGCCGCGCTCGGCAAATCGGAAAGCGCAATCAGGCCCGCGGGCTGCAGCAGTGAAGTGGGAATGTCGTTCGGATCAGCCTGCACCACAATGCCCGGCACGATCATGTGCAGCACAAACACGAACACTACAATCGCGGAAAACAAGCCGCCGGTAGCTGGCACGGTCAGGGGACGAAACACGTTGTCCTGCAGAAGTTCCATACGATCCTTCACCTGTTGCCAACGCTCTGCCCAGGTCCTCGGACCGCGTCCCTGTGCTGCCGCCACTTTGATGCGCACGGCCAAGTCCGCCGGAGGCAAAGCGCGCGGCATGCGCGAAAGCATCACGGCCAGCTTGCGGTAGTGCTGCAATTCTTCGCGGCACGATTCGCACTCTTCCAGATGTTGCCGTATAGCGTCCCGTTGCCGGGGGCGCGAAGCCGAAGCCAGGCTGTCATCCAGATACCCGGCCATTTTGTAACGTACCTTGTCGCACGTCATGATTGTTCCTCACGTGTCATTTCATCTGCCGACGGACTGGCTGGGGCACGTACGTAGGCCATTTCTAATCCGATCTGTGCGCCGAACCGTGCGGCGCTGGCTGCTTCTCGGCGGGTCGCTTCCCGGCGTTCCGCGAACTCTTTCTCTCCCAGCAAGGGTTCCAGCAGTTCCTTCAATGTGCGCCGGCCCCGCAATATTCGTGACTTCACCGTGCCCACGCTGCAATCGAGCACTTCGGCCACCTCTTCGTAGCTCAGTCCTTCCAGGTCCCGCAAAACCACCGCGCTGCGAAACACTTCCGGAATCTCCTGCAGCGCGCTCTGCACCGCGGCCTGAATTTCATGCGTGGCCATCTGGTCGTACGGCGTGGCGCTGTGGTCTTCCACTTCCACCGGCGCACAACCCTCTTCCGGCTCCGCATCAATCGAAATATTCTTCTGGAGGTGGCGCTTGAACCAGCGGCGGTTGTTCAGCGCTTCGCGAACGGCGATGCGGTAAAGCCAGGTCTTCAGCGAACTGCCGCGGCGGAAACTCCGTATGCCGCGAAATGCCTTCAAGAAAACTTCCTGCGTCGAGTCGGCGGCGTCGGCCGTATCTCCCAGCATGCTCAGGCTGAGGCTGTACACGGGACCGTGATAATGGGTCACCAGCCAGTCGAATGCCGTCTCCGAGCCCGCCTGCAGCTCGCTGACGAGTCCGGCTTCATCGTGGCCCCACGAGAGGGCACTAGCCCAATCGGACACGGTCTGCCTTTCTGGTTCGTCCCGTGGTGCTGGATGCCCTGGGACGAACTGGCCCACGCTGGCTCTCGCCAACGCGGACGGCCCATAAACCTCTTCCCTGCTTCGGGCCTCTTGGCACTTCGGATGGGGAGTACGCTCCCAATCCACGTCCGCTCACTCTATTAGACACCACGGAGCAGAGGAATGTTTCCTGGCCCGGGGAGGTTCGCGGAGACAAGGAGCGTTGAGCCGTGAGCCAGCCCAAGAGAGGATTGTGGCATCGCGCGAAGCACAACGCAATGGCCCAAGGGTAGGGGGCGTTCGCGCGAGGTGGGGGCAGCGCAGTGCGTAAGCTAAAGAGCGGGCAGGGGTTAGAAGGTGCCCATGCCACCCCCGGGTGCTTTAGTGAAGAGTTTGAAAACAAAGGAGTTGCGGGCGCAAGAGTGCGTAAGTATATCAAAAGAAATGCCTTAGAGACCATTCCTTTTGACCCAGACAAAGTGACCTGGGATCGCGGGAGACGTACCAGTCGCCTATGTAGTGGCCAGCCTTCAGGCTGGTTCCTCTCTCGGCACGAGGCGCAATCGTGACACGAGCGCAGAACTCTTTCAAGATGAGGGGTGCGTTCTACGTGAGTGGGCTCGAGCGCTACATTCACAACACAGAATAGCATGGAATAATTACTATGTCCATAGATATATGTGTGATAAATATCTGAACGCGCGCGCCGTTTTGGGAAAAGGCGTTCGGACTTGCCACCCAACACATCAGAAGAGACGTAAATCAAAATCCCCAAGTGCAAGACTGGCCCGTGCGGCACCTAACTTCGAGTTAGCGGTTTAGCCTGGCCACGCGCCGGCTTGCCGGGATTGCGCCGCGTTATTTGTACTTGGAACCAGCGAGTCCGTGATAGTGTTCAGTCGAGCGACAAGCTCTTACTGCAAGAAAAGCAAGAATTGATCGCGAGTGGAGTCAACTGGGTATCGTGCTCCGTAGCCGAAAGGCTAAACGGAAATCCTGGTTGACAAGGAGAATCAATGGCAAAAATCAACTTGGGACGCGTACTCATCGGGGGCATCGTTGCTGGGCTCGTTGCGGATGTCTTGGGTTACCTCGTGGATGGCATACTGCTGGCGCCTCACTGGGCTGACGGAATGAAGGCGCTCGGGCATGGCAATTTTTCGTCAAACCAGTGGATATGGTTCAACCTGCTTGGACTCGTCGGCGGCATTGCACTGATCTGGGTTTATGCCGCCATCCGGCCTCGCTTTGGCGCCGGAGTGCAGACCGCGGTCATCGCCGGGCTGGCCGTCTGGGTGATAGGTTCGCTGCTTCCCAACCTCAGCTTCATGTGGGCTGCTGGCCTTTTTTCGCATCACCTGACGGTGCTGACAACCCTCGGCAACCTTGTCGAGATCGTCGCCGGCGCGATTGCCGGCGCTGCTCTTTACACGGAAGCCTCCAGCTAGCCCAAGGCGGACCGATCTCAATCCAGGCAGATTCCTACTACACCGTGCAGACCCAGCCGATCCTGGGCCTGCACGGTGTACCCTTCATAGCGCGCCCCGTAACTGTCATTCCCTTGAGATTTGTTACCCATCACGGTTAAAGGCCCACCTGAAGAGAAGGCACTCCCCCCTCACTTAATGCCCGGCAAACGCGCATACCGCCGATGGGGTGCTAGTTGTTTCTCTGAAAATCCCTGGAACTTATTTCGGATTTTGAGGGAATGGATGGATAAGACCCACACACATGCGGTTAGCCGTTCTCCGACGGGCTAATCGGATTCCTCGAAAGAGGAATAAAAGGGAGGCGGGTATACCTGGCCTGCCTCCCCCTTCCATTTGATTTACGTCGAGAGGCCTAAGTGTGTACACAACACCACTCTGCTTTTTGGCGCTGGGCCCGCACTTCGGCTATCGGCTTGCCGGCGGACGAACGATGAGAACCGAACAGTTGGCGTGCCTCACCACTGATTCGGCGACGCTGCCAAGCAACAGTCGCCCCATGCCCTTGTGTCCGCGAGATCCCAGGATGATCAGGTCGGCATGCCAGCGCTCCGCGGAATCGATGATGCACTCGCGGACGTCGCCACTTTCGACCGCAGCGTCCACCGTATAGCCAGCGGCGCGGAGTTGCTGCGCGTATTTGTCAATGAGAGCGCGCATCTGCTTCGCCTCCTCTTCCAGTTCAGGGGCATATCCACGCGACATCTGAGGGGGAGCGGAAAGCACAACCGGGGTCAAAACATGCACGATCTTGATTTCCGTGGTTTGTGGCTTGAAATAATTCGCCGCGCAATGAATGGCAGTTTCCGAGTGCTTCGAATCATCGATGGCGACAAGAATCTTCATTGTTCCTCCTGGTTCCGCGAGGCTTGCCCTAACTGTTCCCAGGCGAGAACAACGCTGGCATTCCCGTGTCGTCGCGTGGAGTAAAATCTGGGAACATTTTGAACCTTACATTACCCGGAATCCACTTTTTTGCATAACGCTAGTTCTCGATTGGCCTTGGCATCCATCGTCCGGGCCACGCGCGAGAAACCTCCCTGTTGTTCTTTTAATCACCAGCCTATATGAAAATCCGTGTTATAGCACCACGGTACCGTCATATTGGAGTTGTTTACGTAGGTGAAACTTCTCACCAGATCGCCAAGCGGGATTTAGCCAGGCATCCATGAGAACAGAACGTAACCTCGGTATTCTCGTCTCGACCGCATTCTTCCTGGCCGGGATATTCCTCCTGCGCGAATCGGTTTCCGACACCCAATGGTACACGGACATTGTCATGTTCGCTGGAGCAACCATCTCGGCGATGGGCCTTTTGACAGGCTTCTGGGCAATCCAGCGGCACTTGTCCCTCCGGAGAATGGAACAGCATATCAGTGGGCATAGGTAAATCGCGGCCGGCAGGGCAGACTTAACGCGTCGAGACAACTTCGAGTGGGCCACCGTTTGCGCCTTTGGCAAAGGGCGGCTCCGCTTGTGGTTCCTCTTGCCTCTGCGAACCTCCGCGTACTCTGCGCCTCCGCGTTATCTTTTTCCTTCTCTTCTCATCTTGCCGCGCTAACCCTCTCACGCTTCCCTTGTCTTGAAGAATGGCATAGCCTAAAGGCGCAAGCTGAGGAGCAGAGGCGAAAATCATGAACATTGAGCAAGATCTCGAAAAAGTCGCGTTGCAGGAAAAGCGGTTGCAATTCAAACAGTTTGATGCGGAAACGGCGTGGACCATCGGAAGCGCCCTGAAAGCGGCAGCGGAAAAGCGTCACGTCGCCGTGGCCATTGATATTCAGATGAACGGGCATACACTTTTTTCCTACTCGATGACGGGGACCACGCCGGACAATTGGGATTGGATTCGCCGCAAGCGCAACGTGGTGCTGCGCTTCCGCCGGAGTTCTTACGTCCTCAGGTTGAAGGACGAGCGCGCGCAAAGCACTTCAGGGAACAAGATGGACCTCGACGAAAGAGAGTATGCGCCCCACGGCGGGTGTTTCCCGCTGCTCCTGGCAGGAACGGGATGCGTGGGCACGATCACCGTTTCCGGCTTGCCGGGGCGCGAGGACCATGGGCTGATTGTTTCCGTGTTACAGGATTACCTGCATCTGCAGGGCGAAGACTTGGCGCTGGATGCGGGGAAAGAGTAATAAGTTTTTAGTTTTGAGTTTTAAGTTCTCAGAAAAGGAAAAGAAGGCAAAGTTGGATGAACGTGCGTGATTGGCGGCCCGGGAACGCCAACTCTGCTCCATCCCGCAGGTTCAGCGGGATGATTCTCCTGATTGGCGGTTGAAAGGCAGCAAATACGCCATCCGGGGGAATGGCGTTCCCGGGTGGCTCGGATTGTTGGCGATCAGGCCTTGGCTTCTGGCTTCGCGGCGGCTTTGGCTTTAACGGAACCGCGCCAGGCCAGCGCCAGCATCAAGATGCCAAAGACCAGCAAGCCCACTCCGGCTTCAAAATTGATGTTGATGCCGAGCGAGCGCGCGTAAATCCGTTGATCGCCAAACAGGCCAAACGCCGCCAGGATCACGCCAAACAGGCTGAACATCCATCCAATCGGATAACGAATATCCAAACTCATCGCGCGTCTCCCCTCTACCTGAAAATAATGTTGAGCACCAACGCCATAACCAGCACAACTCCGCCGAGATATGCCGGCCGCTGATACCACGAAAGGTGCTCTTCGCTCGGCTTTTCCGTCAGCGAATACACCAGCCCGACGAGTTCCTTTTCGTCACGCGGTTTAGTAATCAGGCTGATTCCGATGGTAACAACGAAGCAGACGACAAACGCCCAAATCGCCGTCCAGAAGTTTTGCGCCATCTCGCTGGGATAGTTGTGTACCACAGTGATCCAGCCGCCTTTGATTCCCACCAAGTCGCCGTGCGGCAATGACAATCCGTGATGCAAAGCCGCTGCAGTCGTGCCGCACAGCAGCCCGGTAAACGCGCCGTGGCCTGTCGCGCGCTTCCAGAACATCCCCAGCAGGAATGTGGCGAACAAGGGAGCATTCACAAAGGCGAATACCAGTTGCAGGAAGTCCATCAGGTTATTGAAACGTGCCGCCGTATAAGCTGCGCCAATGGAGAACAACACGCCAAAGATGGTGGCGAATTGTCCCATGTGTAAGTAGTGCTTATCCGAAGCGCCTTTATAGATGTGCGACTGGTAGATATCGTAAGTCCACACGGTGTTGAACGCCGTGACGTTCCCAGCCATTCCGGACATGAAACTGGCCAGAAGCGCAGTGAGTCCAAGGCCCAGAATTCCCGTGGGAAAGTAATGCAACAGCATGTTTGGGATCGCCAAATCATAGTCGAGGACCGGTTTTCCCTCGCGGTCCACGGCGGGCTTGCCGGTAGCCACATCAATCTTCAAGGGAATCAGCCCTTTCCCTGCGTTGGGCGCCGCCTGCATCTGGACCACACCGTTCACCGTGACCGCTTGTTGCGGAGTGGGCAATGCCAGCGCAATCATTCCAGGCAGAATCACCAGCGCCGGGAAAAACATCTTTGGCACAGCCGCAATCAGCGGCGTGCGGCGCGCGTCGAGCATCGAGCCCGCCGCCATGGCGCGCTGAACCACCAGGAAATTCGTGCACCAATAGCCGAACGAGAGCGTGAATCCCAGGCCCATCACCAGCCCGAACCATTCCACGCCGAGCGGATTGTTGTTCGCGTTCGTCATGCCCTGCCACGAGTGCGTGAACGCGGAAGGCAATTGCGTCTTTAACCCGCTCCACCCGCCGACGTTTTTCAGTCCCAGAAACACCAGCGGCAAAAATCCGGCGACGATCAGGAAGAATTGCAGCACTTCGTTGTAGATCGCGCTTGTCAGGCCTCCCAGAAATACATAGCCCAGCACGATCAGCGCGGAAATAAAAATGCTCACGTGGAACGACCACGATGCCGGCAGGCCCATTTTGGCCAGCGGCACGTCGAGGATATGGAGCACCTGGATCAGCTTGGCCATGGCGTACATCGAGATGCCCGACGAGAAAATCGTCATCACGGCAAAAGAGATGGCGTTCAAGGCGCGCGTCTTTTCATCGAAGCGCAGTCGCAGAAACTCCGGCACGGAACGGGCACGCGAGCCGTAATAAAACGGCATCATGAACAAGCCGATGAACACCATGGCCGGAATCGCGCCGATCCAGTAGAAGTGGCTTGTGGCAATTCCATACTTCGCGCCCGATGCTCCCATCCCGATCACTTCCACGGCGCCGAGATTCGCGGCCATGAACGCGATGCCGCACACCCAGGCAGGCAGCGAACGCCCGGCAAGAAAAAAGTCCGTGCTCGTCTTCATGAAGCGCTTCAGAAAAACGCCGATTCCCAAAACGAAGACGAAATAAAGAAACATGATGACCCAATCAATGGCCGTCAGATTCATTCCATAATCCTTTCCACCAGACGCCAGGAATTCGCCTCGCGGAGCAACGCGCGCATGCCGGCTGTCTCAGTCGTGCTCCAGGGAAATTTGCGCTCCCACGGAAAATTTAATCGTGTTTTGCCGCCGCTTCGTTCGCGGCGCACAAAAATGCCGCCGATGCCCCGGGAAAAAGGAATTGCAACTCCTTGAGAAGTGGTTGAAACGATGAAGAAAAGAGTCAGGAACCTGGATTCCGTTGATACCCATAGGGCTAGGGGCAAATCGAAAGTTCAAGCGGAACTCTGTCATCCCCGGCGTGCGGTTGTCAATGGATTTTTGGCCGGTGAAAGAGCGAACGATTGCGGCTTCAGGTTCCGGATGCGATCGTATTTTCCCTTTGCAAAAAGCATCTTCTGAGAAACCAGTGAGACGCCATTTAACCCAATCGCATTCTCCGCGTTATTCCTGTTCAGCGAAGGCCAGGAAGCTGTGCGGTTTCACCTCAAAGTGAAATTCCGTGCGTTGCGGCGTTTCTATTGTTCGCCCAAAAGCGCGGATCGGCGCGGCCGCTTTGCCTTCAATCACCTGACCGGTGGCCAGATCGCGCAGGTGCTTGTACGACCCAAGAACAGAGACCATCACTTGCGCAGGCTTGTTGAGGAACGATTGCACCACGAAAGTGTGATTGTCGTAGACAAACAGGCTCACCTGGCTGGGCGCGTCAAGCCGCACCGGAAAGTCGCGCAGCACGAATTGCTTAATCGAGGAAAGCAGCGGCTGCGGCAGCACATACAGATCGTTGAAGTTTTCGGGGATCGTCAGCACGTAGAGGATGCCCTTGGAGTAGCGATCCATCAGCAGCAGTGGCGCGCCGTGTCCGTTGGCGAGGCCGCGCACCACGGGCCAGGCGTCGTTGGTCAGGAAGGCGATCTCTGGCACGAGCACATCAGGGATCGCGTTCTGCTTCAAGCCCGCCTCGGGGTTGAAGCCGCCCGGGCCAAACGGCATCCAGTAGTCCTGCATCTTTAACACGTTGCCCGTGTCGTAGATTTCCGCGATCTGCTCGATACCCTTGCCTTGCAGCGCGCGCAGCAATCCGGAAGTAATGATGACGTTTTGGCCCTTCTGTAGTTGCGCCTGAATTTCGCTGACAATCCGCGGATCGCTCTTGGCGGATTCCGTGAGCAGCACCGGCCCTGCATCCGCCGGAAATTGCGGGTAGAGCTCAATGGGAATTCCGATCATGCCCAGATAGTTGTGGAGATAATCCTCGCCCGTGGATTGATAGGGCTTGTAGCTCGCCAGGCCGATGGGCTGTCCCAGCTTGCCTACCACCGCATGCACCTGAGCCAACGAATAGCTGGCCACCGTCGCCATATTCGCTTCGCCCGGCGAGCCCGAAGCCGTGTACAGTTTTTCCATGTCCGCGTAATCGAAGCTGGTGTGCAGTGAGCTCCATGCATCGCGATTGCCCGGCTTTGCTGGCAGGACGAGATCGCCATAGTTGAACAGCATGATCTCCGGGGTCTTGGCCAGCATGGTGTCCCAGAGTTGCTCGGCGTAGCGATCCAGATAACGGGTGCCATAGGTATCCACCCAGCCTCCGCCGTTGCCGCCGGGCTTGATGTTGTCGAAGTAGCGGATGATCAGGTAGCTCTCGTACTGCTGGAGATGCTGATCGGTAGTGACGGGATCGCGCGTCTCCGTGCCGGTGTAAATGCCGTCGAAAAGCTTGGGCTCCTGGTCGAGATCGTAGCCGAGACCCTGAAAGTGTTCATACCAGTTGGGAAATTTAATTATGATTTTGACTTTGGGATTGACGGCGCGCGCGGGGCCGAGCACGAGTTCGCGGGAAACGTCGTCCATGAGGCGGAGGCGGAACTGCGTCCAACTGGCATCGCCTTTGGCGGCAATGTCCGAATCCGACTTGGTGCTGTTGAAGAAGAAGTCGTCGAGAATGATTTCGTCGAAGTTTCGCGCGGTCACTTCGGAAACGTGCTTCACATAGGCACGGTCCTTCGGGTCGGTGTAACAAAACGACTGGAACTGGTTCGATTCCTGCGCCGTAAAAGCGATCCCTCCGGCCACCGCCACGCCGTGCGCCGCGAAGAAGTGCTTCACGTTCTGCAGCAGGGCATCGTCGGCGAGATCGCCGCTGCGGTAGCTCTCGATATAAACCTTGTCCACCTTCAACTGGCTGCTGATCTCACCCCAGGATTGTTGAAGCCAGGCGGGATCTTTCATTTTGTCCACGACGGACACGGGGATATAGATGGCAACGCGAAAATGATCGTGCTCGGGAGGTGGAGCGGCGTTGAGGGTCAGGCAATTAGACACAAGGAAAAGCAAAACCAACAAACGAGTTCCTAGAGTCACGTTGAAATCTCCTGTGGCGTCGCGATGCGGACCGCCGTATCCGGCGTCGCCCCAGTATAGTCACGATTGGCTGCGAAAGAACGATTTTCCAGAGATTTGGATGGGCAAGCCTGCCGAGGGCGAAGCGGATGGTTCGCGATTAGGGTGACCACCTTAGAAAGAAAGCGGCGCTACTCGCGCGAGTCTTGGACTGGGAAGAGCGTTCTAAACTCGTCGTCGACCGCCGGGTCCTCTTCGGTGCAGGAAGGCGAAGCGTGGTCGGAGACGCGAACCATGGTGAAGCGGTAGGGTGGCTGCCAGCGAATCAGGAAGTAGATCGTACCTTTCTTTTTGTCCGAGGGGTCGAAGGCAACTTGCCAGAGATCGGCGCTATCTGTGCAATGGCTTGTAGCTGCAAACTCGCCATTGTCAACGCCGGAGAGCACAACGTCATGCTCGGGTTGGAGCGCGGTAAGTGAAGACGGCTGCGACCACTGCTTGCTCTGTTCCCAAGGGCCGGCGACCCACTCCTCGGAAAAGTCGCGGGGGCTTAACGCGACCGGCCCGATGCGTTCGACAGTGTTTCCATGCACTGCGTAGTGGCGGACGGCCGGGCGGTTGAAGACTTGGATGTCTTTGCTAAGGGCGGTGAATTCGATGAGCGCGTCCTCGCGTCCGACACTTCCCTGGATTGGTATGTCATGAATCCCTATGTAGGCAGTTTCTTTGCCGTCAAGAAGGAGCTTTGGAGTGTAATCGTCCGCGTAGGTTCGCCATAATCGATAGTAAACCGAGTGCAGGTTGGACGAACACCAGGGCTCAGAGCCCAGTGTGAGGATGAGTGGGGCTCCTTCCCTGAGGGATGGGGAGAGCAGCACAGCGTGAAGCGTCTGCACGGTGTATTCATCCTTGGTGTAATGGTTTTGTTCGCTCTGCCAGATCCATTTCCACTTCCCCTCGCGCCACCTGTAAACGTACGCGGATTCGTCATAACCACACTCGACCCCGACGGCGGTTTGCAGAACCAGGAAGGAGTCCCTTTGGCGAAGATCTATTTTGATGTCACCGAGAAAACCTAGCCGCGTACGGTCGTTGGTCGAACATTCCGGCTCCGTGGCGCACAAGAGGTGCGCTTGCTTGAGGGCGGCGTTGAGTTCTGCGACGACTTCTGTCTTCTCCATCTCGTCGGAATCCCCCGTGAGCTTCGCCAGGCGCGATTCGATCCAATCGCGGAGCTGATGTTTCACGGTAGTGAGTTCCGGCGAGGCGCCGCGGGTCTCCGCGTGTTGCGACGCCTCGGCGCTGACGCGTTGCAGCGCGGCGCGAATCTCGACGAGTTGCGGATCGGATGCCCGTGCGGGCAGAGTCAGAATCGGCAACAGGAGCAGGCAGAATAGAAACTTCACGCTTCGATGATAAAAGGAACGGGGATGGTCAGTAAAGTTCAGCGGGAGGCGAGAACGCAGATGGGAGTGGCTCGGTGTTAATGCACAAAGGCTACATGGGGATGGGATCGTTGGCGTGACGCGTGAGATACCAGCACGGGCGCAAGCTGGCGTGGGGAAACAGGGAGTGGGCGCAGGGAACATCCTCTTCAGGCTGGATCGCGTCAATCTGGTACTGCACCTTGTTGGCTTTTCCGGGAATGGCGAGCAGGCGGAGGCGGTGAACGCTGCCAGTGGCGCGGCCCACGGACGGAAAGTGGAGGCGGAGTTGGAACCAAAGGGAGTCGCAGAGATAGATGAGCACCAACAGCGCAATCGCGGTGAGTAGCGCGCTGCGAAAAATAGCGCGGAGAGAGGAAGAGGGATTAGCAGGTGCGGTCGGTGAAGGGGTCATGGATTCCGGTTGCGTCAACAAAGAATTGTCGCCCAATGCAACTATACCAGCACTGCGATGGTGATGCCTTCGTTGCTGCGGTTGAGGTCGCGGTCGCTGCGCAAATCGGGACAATGCTCGATGGCATAGCGCGCGTCATCTTCAAAGACACTCCACTTTTCGCCGAAGATTACGCGAGTAACCATGCCTTCCTTTTTGCGGCGCAACAACGAGGTGCGAAGCGCGCCGCGCAGCGTACCTCCCTTCCCCGTGGAACCGTAGCCGTGAATAATTTTCACCGCGCCGACGCCGCTCTGTTTGGCTTGTTTCAATTCGGCAAGGAGGATCTGGCGAGCTTCTTCCACCGTCGGCATGTTCGCTTCAATGTTGAGGACTTTCACGCGCGCCATGCGCAACTCCCTTCGCCGTGCAGCTCAGATTGTGCCTGAGTGCGCAGTGACAACTCAACCAAGGATGACCGAAGATGGATGGCGGCACCATAACAACACTGCGGCCGACGAGAAGGTTGTACAATCCTTGCAGTTTACGAACTCAGTGAATCCTCGCTCCAGTATCGCCTTATACGGAGACCCCTTCATGGACAGACGCATTTTTCTTTATACCCTCGGCGGTTCCGCCGCGGCGCTCGCTTCCGCGAACCTGCAAGCTCACTCGCCCCAGAACCTAGCTAATACCAACAAACGCTGGGCCAACTTGAAGTATGCGGTGTACTTCCTCAGCGGCGACATCGAATCGCTGTTGGTGGACCCCGCGGAACGCCGCAAGACGTTCGAATATTTCGCGCCCGTCCGCCCAAACCGCTACTACCTGGAAGGCCCGAGCGACAAAGACGTTGACGTCGCGCTGATGAAGAAGGTGGCGGAAGCGGTTCGCGCCGAAGGAATCATCGCGGCAGGCTCGATGGTTCCCGTCGTGCCCGTCGGTCCCACCTGCTACAACAACCCGGAGCACATGGCGATCCTGGAGAAACGCGCGCGCGCCATGGCCCAGGTCTTCGACGAATTGATCCTCGATGACTGGCTCTTCACCATTTGCACCTGCGAAAAGTGCGTGGCCGAGCGCGGGCAATCCACCTGGGCCGACTATCGCACGCGGTTGCTGCGGGAGAAGTCCAAACAGCACATCATTGATCCCGCCAAACAGGTGAACCCGAAAATCAAAGTTATAATCAAGTATCCCGATTGGTATGAAGGCCACCGCGAGAATGGCTACGACGTTGACGGCGAAACGCGCCAGTTCGACGGCATGGCCGTTGGCATCGAGACGCGCGTTACCACCACGCAAGATCAGCACATCCCGATCTACAGCGGCTACGTTTTCCAGAAATGGTGGCCCAGCGTCGAGCCGAACAAGTGGGTCGGCTCCTGGCTGGACAACTACGGAATGCAGGGCCATGCGAACGACTACGTCGCGCAGGTGTGGCAAGCGGTCCTGGCGCAAACGCCCGAAATCATCCTGTGGTGCGCGGGCACGTTGTATAAAACTAGCCCGTACGGCGAAGTCTATCCTCATTTTTGCGAGATGCTGCCGGAATTCGATCGCGTTGCGGGCATGCTGAATGGCCCGGCGCGCGGCGTACCCATCTACCTGCCCTACGGCTCGGAGGGCGAATACAACGTGTTCGGCTATCTGGGCATGGCTGGAATACCGCTCGCTCCCGTCGCGCAGTTTCCCACGGACAGCCACAACGCCATTTTCAGCAAGCACTCGCTACGCGACCCCGGACTCGCAGACAAACTTCTCGCGCGTCTGCGCAATGGGCACGACGTCTTCATGACCTGGGGACTCTTCCGCAAGCTGCAGGATACCGAGTTCAAGAACATGCTCAGCCTGGTGGACACGGGCGGCAGCGTTTCCTCGTCCATGTTCCGCCTGAGCGGCTGGAACTGGAACACCGAACACGTGAGCAGCGAACGCCAGTTTACGTTTCCGCGCATCGAAACCACCACGTGGCCCTACGTGCGCGATGTTGCCGTAATCCGCGAAGACTACGATTTCGGTGTGATGCTCAGAGCGAAATACCTCAATGCAAATCTCTACGTCCTAAACATGCCGGAAAACAGTTACGACCTGCTGCGGCTTCCGGCGGCGGTGCTCAACAAGATTCGCGGCGAATTCAACAACGAACTGGGCGTTCAGTTGATCGGCCCGGGCGGCGTGAGTCTATACCCATTCGGTCCCGGGCAATTCGTTCTGTACAACATGAACGAGGAGCCAGCGAAGGTGGCCCTCTCGTTCGACAAGGCGTTGCCAAGCACTGGCTGGCGAGAGCTGGTGCACGGCGAGAGCCTCACCGTCACCGAGATCAAGCCTACCAAAGAGATGGCAGAGTACGGCCATTCCGTCAGATCCGAAGTGTCGCTCACGCTGCAACCGTTCGAGATCGCCGTAGTGCAAGCGCCGTAGTAAATGCGTTCAGCCAGGAGCATTTCAATCATCGTTGGTGTCTGATGAGGCGCTTGATGTCTGGAACGATGTACTCGAAGCGTCCGCGGCCATGCCGCTGCGTTCTAACGCGCTAGCCGGAAACTGGCCCGCCAGGGCCAGGTAACTGTCCTCTACTCCGCCACGTCGAGTTTGCGCAGCAATTCCTGGAATCGCGGCTCCGATCGTAGCGGCGCAAAGACGGGCTCGCCTCCCAGAATGATGAGTATTCCCAATCTCTCTTCGTACACTTTTTCGAGCCAGCGAATGGACTGTTCCTTTTCTCCCAGCAAGCAATAGATCAAGGCAATGTAGAACCCGACACTGACCTCGATCTTCGGTTCCGCCAGCAACCCTTCGACGATGCTCCGCGCTTGATCGAACTCGCCCGCCGCGGCGCAGGCCCAACCCTCCAGCCCTTTGGCCACCTGTCTGCTCTTCATCTGCCGGCCAATCATGGCCCGCGACTCCGCGGCAAGATCGGGCCTTTTCCCTGTGGTGCAAGCATACAAACGGATGCGCAGAAGATAGTAATCGCCGGGATAAAGCTCCAAGGCGGATTGCAAAACACGGAGAGCCTGCTCGTCATCGCCGGAACAGTGCAACATCCACCCCAAGTGCGCTTGAAACAACGGTGTCAGTGGGTCGAGTTCAACCGTCTTGCGCATCTCCCGCAGAGCGTCCTCATAACGCCGCCGCACAATCCAATACACAGCCAAACCGTGGTGCGCGATCGCCAGGTCCGGCCGCAGTTCGACCGCCTTCTGGTAATGCTTTAGCGATTCAATTCGATTGTTCAGGTATTGCAAAGCCACCCATCCCAGGGTCGCGTGCGGTTCCGCCAGCGAGGGATCGAGCTCATGCGCTTTCTTTGCGGCGGCCTGCGCGCGCGTGTAGGCTTCCACGCCCGGCATGTATCCATAAAATCCCATCATCGCCAGCGCGTAACCCAAACCCGCATAGCTTGGAGCATGGGATGCATCCAGGCTGATGGCCTGCTGGAACAGCTCCGTCGCCTTGCGCAATCCGTCTTCGCTCCACTTATAGCACTGGTGAATTGCCTGCAGATACAGCCGGTAGGCCTCTGGGTTTTGCGCCAGCCGTGGCTGCGAACGCTTTCGCTTGTCCACGGTCAATCTCTGCTGCAAGCGGTCAGCAATTTCCCGCGCGATGTCGTCCTGGACCTCAAGCAAGTCCGCCATCTTCCTGTTGTAGGAGTCCCCCCACAACTGGTCCTGGCGAACCACGTCCACTAGTTCTGCTTTGACGATGAGCGTTTCCTTGCGCTGCAAAACACGTCCGCTGACCACCGCGCGAACGTTCAGTTCGCTCGCAACGGTAAATGCGTCCACATCTTTTCCCCGGTAGCGGAAGGCCACGCCGCGCGGCACCACGCGAATCTTCGGAATTTTCGAGAGGCTGTTGATGATCGTTTCGGCGATTCCTTCGCTCAGGTAGTCGTTTGCTGCGTCGCCGCTCGCGTTCACGAATGGCAGGACCACCAGTGAATCAATCGTTTTCCCGACGGCAACTGCTTTGCCGCTCGCCCGGCTATCCGTCCTTGCTTCCGCCGTTTTTCCACTGCCACGCGAATCCAGGTCGCGTTTCACACGCATCAAGTCTGCGCGCATCTCTGCCGCGCTTTGATAGCGAAGATTGCGGTCTTTCTCCAGGCAGGTCTGGATGATCCGTTCCAGGCCCGCCGGAATATCCGGATTCAATCTGGCAGGCGGAGTTGGAGTGCGATTCAGGATCGCATCGAAAATCACGCCGGAGCTTTCGCCGCGGAATGGCATGGCCCCCGTGCTCATCTCGTACAACACCGCTCCGAATGAGAAAAGATCCGTGCGCGCATCCAATTCTTTCGCGCACACTTGCTCCGGCGACATAAATGCCACCGTGCCCAACGCTGTTCCTGGGCTGGTGAGATGCTCATCCCCGACTCCCAGTGTGCGGGCGCTGTCTGTTGTTGCCAGTGTGATCCTCGGGGAAGAGACCTTTGCGAGGCCGAAATCGAGAATCTTGGCATGCCCACGCTTGGTGATGAAGACATTTGCGGCCTTAATGTCGCGGTGCACAATTCCTTCGGAATGGGCGGCGTCCAGGGCGTCAGCGATCTCAATCGCCAGACCGAGCAGAACATCCGTTTCGAGGGGCCGCCCGCTGATGCGATGCTTCAGCGTCATGCCATCCAGAAATTCCATGGCGATGAAACGTTTCCCGTCTTGTTCACCGATATCGTAGACCGTGCAGATGTTGGGGTGATTCAGCGCGGAAGCAGCTTTGGCTTCGCGGTGGAAGCGCTCGATCGTGGCCGGATCGCGGGCAAGGTCTTCGGGAAGGAACTTGATGGCCACAAAACGATTTAGGCGGGTGTCTTCCGCTTTATAGACAACGCCCATTCCGCCGCCGCCGAGCTTCTCGACGATGCGGTAATGAGAGATGGTCCGCCCAGTCAGAGAGGAAGAGTCCGCCATGGGTGGCTCATCTTAAAGTTTAGTTGGGAGCTAAGTCAACAAAGCCGGAGGCTTACTCGCCCATGTTTGCATGCGAGCGGAGGTCGAAATTCAGAGGCGAGGCATACCCATCTTTTTCTTAAGTCTTCGCGAACGCCTAAACCGGAAACTGAGTCTAGGGCTGGCGAGAACTAGTGCATGGCGAGAGCCTCACCGTCACCGAGATCAAGCCGCCCAGGGAGATGGAGCACTACGGGCAACCCGTCAGGTCGGAAGCGCCTCTCACGCTGCAACCTTACGAGATCGCAGTGGTGCAAGCGCCGTAGAAGGCGCTACCAGATCGCAAATGCTGCGCGCTCATTGCACCACGCAGGAAAATCACCGGCAGTTAGTGGAAGTTGCTGATTAGCACCACGTCCCTTGTGTCTTCGCCCTTGGCCAACAGCAACTGTTTGCCGTCGCGCGTCCACGAAAAATCGAAAATTAGGCCCGAAGTAAAACTCGTGATCGGCCGAGGTTCCCCACCCGTCAGCCGCTGCTCCCATATGTTCATTGCACCCTTCGTCGTCCTCAGGTACTGCACTCCCTTCCCATCTGGTGACCAATGCATTGTATCGGGCAACATGCTGAACGTATACTTAGCTGCTCCACCGCCGGCGGGTACTATCGCCATTTTCCCCTGTGGAACTGGCTCTAGCTCCTGATACCCGTACGCAATCCATCCTCCGTCTGGCGAGATCCCTGCCGGTCCACCCCCGTGCGCCATAAGAGCCACCTCCTTGGCCAGTCCACCCTCGATCGCAATCCGGTACAGACCGTCTTTCAATCGATACACGACCCATTTACCGTCCGGCGAACAATCGGACCAAGCCACGTTTTCGGCGAGCTTTACGGGATTCGATCCATCTGCATCGGTTCGCCACAATTGACTCACTCCTTCCTTGGAGCTATCAAATACCACATACTTGTCACCACAACTCGACAAAGAATACCCGCTAAGGAAATCCGGTCGAAACGGCGTGCGCTGGCTTCCGTCCGCATTCATCAGTTGCATGTTTCCGCTTCCGCTGCGGATCAACAGCTTCCCACCCGGAGCCGGGGAAACTCCGGTATCCGGAGTTTCCCCGCTGGTGATTTGTTTCGCCCTTGCTGTCTCTCCTCGAGGCAAAACCCAGATGTGCGAAGCCATTCTCCTTTCAACCGCTGCCAGCGTCTGACCGTCGCGCGTTACATCCACATTCCTCCCGTAATCCGCCAAGTCGTTCGTTAGCCGCCTGGTCTCACCTCCCGGGAAAGACATGACCCACAACTGCGTCCCGCTGGGCGTCTGGAGTTCTTGATTGGCAGGTTGCATCGGTACAACCAACGAGTCGCCGCCAGGCATCCATGCTGGCCGTCCAACTCCTTCCCAGCCCGCATACAGTTCCCGGATCTGTCCATCCGCCACGTTGATGGCATTGAGCATCCACCTCTTTCCCTTGGCCATTGGTCGTGTGGGTGCGACGATAGTCTTACCATCTGGTGACCATGCCGCTCCGTATAAAGGAATTGGAATCATGGGCAACGCTGCTAGCAGATGGTCGCCGCTTCCGTCCACATTCGCGATGCGAATCTCTACCGTGCCGTGCCCTGGCAAGCCGCGCATGAACGTGAACTGTTTGCCGTCCGGTGAAAAGCTCACCGGGCTGTCGATGTCCCTCAGCTACTGCCGTGGCGCGCCCCCGAGAACCGGCATTAGGTAGAGGCCGGAGTAGGCCGGAGTGTTTTTATCCGAGCGCGTAAGGTAAATGTAATTGCCGTCGGGCGAGAAACTCACTCCAGCGAACCCTACTGCGTCCGGCGACAACACCTGCACATCGCTCCTTGTCGCTACATTCCGAACCCACAGGCTTTGCTGCTCGCCATCCATTAGCACATAGACGATGTACCGCCCATCCGGCGATATTGCCACTCTGAGTACTTTCCCGCTGTCGGTAAGTTTCGTAATCCGCATGGTTTGCGTGTTGAATCCGCGTGGGCGTGTCAACCACTTGTACCCTGCAAAAGCCACCAGCCCCAGGGCAACAATCGCAACTCCTGCCACCACTTGTTTTGTCCGTCCCGCTTTTGCAGGAACCACCTTCACGCTGGAGCCCGAGGCCACGAGCGACTCTGCCTGGCTCGCCGTTTTCACTCTTCCCGAGCTGGTATCCCGCTTCAGTCGTTTTAGATCAGAACGAATTTCTGCCGCGCTCTGGCACCGCAAGTCGCGGTCCTTCTCCATCGCCTTTTGGATGACTCGCTGTAACTCCGCTGGCACGCCCGTGTTCAGCCGCACCGCCTCAGTCGCTTCTTTGTGCAGAATCGCCTCGAACACCGCCCCCGTACTCTCTCCCGTAAAAGGCAAGAAGCCTGTGGCCATTTCGTACAGCACCACTCCAAACGAAAAAAGGTCCGTCCGCGCATCGAGCGGTTTCCCCAGCACCTGCTCTGGCGACATATACGCTACCGTCCCGAGCGCACTACCCGGACTCGTTAAGTGCTCCGTGTCGACTCCCATCGCCGTAAGCGTGGCCGTCGCACCTTCCCCGTCCCTCGCCGACCTCGCCGGACTTACTTTGGCCAAGCCGAAATCCAGAATCTTCGCGTGTCCCTTCTTGGTCACAAAAATATTCGCGGGCTTGATGTCCCGATGGATTATTCCCTCACTGTTTGCCGCATCCAGCGCGTCCGCCACCTCAATCGCTAGATCCAGCAAACGCTCCATCTCCATCGGTTGTCCGCTGATCAGGTGTTTCAGCGTCGCGCCATCCAGATACTCCATGGCGATGAACGCCTTGCCCTCCGCTTCTCCAAAGTCATGAATGGTGCAGATGTTTGGATGGTTCAACGCCGACGCCGCTTGCGCCTCCCTTTGGAAACGCGCCAATGCATGTGGATCTTTCGCCACGCTGTCGGGGAGGAATTTCAGCGCGACATTGCGGTGCAGACGGGTATCTTCGGCCTTGTAAACTACACCCATCCCTCCACCGCCCAACTTCTTGACGATGTGGTAGTGGGAAAACTCACGTCCGGTAAGGGAATCCAGCGAGCCGACCTGGTCCGGCATGGGAAGATCTCCTTCCCATTCACCTTCTAAGGCGAAGCATAGGCCTGCAATTGGTGCCGGTCAATATGCATTCGACCGTAATCCACTTGAACGATTTACGCTGCAATCGAAAATAGGCACCGAGGCAGACAGCGCGGTGAGTGGTAAAACGCAGAGAAGAGAGGAAAGGCGCAAGTGGCGAAGGCGGAGAAGCGGCGCGAGGAAGGAAGAGTGTTGCAAGTGGGAGAATTAACCGAGTTAATAAATATAGGTGGGACTAGCGCATCGGGTGCTCTCTACCCTGCGCACCAGTCTGGCGTGGGGGTATTACTCCACTCGGCGGCACGGTCTTACTCCTTCTCCACTCAATACCCCACGACGAGCCTACCTGACACACTGAATCAGCAACCTCATCGAGAGCCAGGGAGTAGTATGGGTGGTGGCGCGGCGCGCACGGAGGCTGGTGCGAGCATGCCGGGAACGCCGGGCCGCAGGAGGCCGCCATGAGAATCCTGATTGCGGTTGACGGCTCATCCGCGTCGGATGCGGTGATCCAGGAAGCGGCGGCACGGCCGTGGCCGAAAGGGACGGAAATGTGCCTGGTGACGACAGTGGACCCGTACTTCTTTACGCGTGCGCCGTTACTGCTGGAGGAAATGAAACTGAAAACGGGCGAGGTCCTGGAAGAAAGCGCGCGGCCCTTGAGAGAGGCAGGTTGGACTGTGAGCACCAACGCGCTGGTCAGCAATCCCCGGCACGGGCTTCCGAAAATTGCCAGCGAGTGGAAGGCCAGCTTGATCATGCTGGGATCGCACGGGCGCGGGGCGTTCAGCCGCTTGCTCATGGGGAGCACGGCGCAGGCGGTGATGCGCCACGCGGCATGTTCGGTGGAGATCGTCAGGCCAAAAGCAAAGAATCGCGCAGAACGGGCAGGGATGCGCGTGCTGATCCCGACGGATGGCTCGGAGTATGCGCAGATGGCGTTGCAGTCGGTGGCAGAGAGGCCCTGGCCGTCTGGCTCTGAATTCCTGATCATTGCCAGCCCCGAATTCCCGGTGATTATTGGGGAGTTTCCTTACTACGCCCCGGAACAATTGGCGGAACTCGCCGAGGGCAGCGAGAAGCATGCGACGGAATCCGCGGCCACCGGCGCCGAGTTGCTGACCAACGCGGGGCTTCGCGTGTCGCGGCAAGTGACCGAACCGAAAGATGCGCCGTCTCGCGCGATACTGGCGGCGGCCGATTCCTGGGAGGCCGACCTGATCGTGATGGGCTCGCACGGGCGAAGGGGATTTGACCGCATCGTGCTAGGCAGCGTCAGCGAATCTGTGGCCATGCACGCGCGCTGCTCCGTGGAAGTGATTCGCAAAGCCTAAAACGCGCACGCGCCATACACAGCAGACACGCGTAACCCGGAAACGTCAAAGGAGACTTGGCCCCGGAAGCGAGGCTGAGCATGGAGAGTTGCGGGAAACTGCCGGCCGGATAAGACTACAGGGCAGCTTCGCTGCGGCCCGCGGCGACCGCCATGGTCTGCGGCGGCGGAACACAATCCACGATCTGATTGATCGCGTAGATGGATTCCCTTTCGCAGGCGCGGCAGCGCAGAACAAAGACTCTGGAAACGAGCAGGAATTGCGAATCATTTTCCTCGTGCTTTCCCAGATACGCGCTTTCCTTCTTGCTCACGAGGCTGGGAATACGCACAGGCTTTCCGCAGTGACGGCACAACACACCGCGGAAATGTTGACTGACCGGTTCAGCAGACATCAGGACAACTCCTTGGACATTCTCAGCGGAGACTTTGGAAGGTGCAGAATACCGATTTTCCGATGAATTTGTCTACCACCAAGATAAGGTTTCCACAGGGCGAAGAAAAGTGACTCCGGTCACATGGACCAGAAATTATAAGCAACTCAAAACAGTACACTTACATGAGCGGCATGGTGATTGAGGGCAGCCTTGAGGCGAACCTTCCCACTGAAGAACCTCAACCCCATTTTTCCACTGATGAATTTTTCCGCTCTCCCGTCGCGGTCCATTTTGACGGGTGCCGGACTGGAAGGCTGGAATTGCGTCAAGAATTGGACCGTGCAAACAAGTTGCATTCAGCGAGAGATGAGTAAGTCGTTGCCAGGCTTGGGTACGGCCAAAGTGCCAGCCTCCCCGACCGGGCCGTGGAAGGCGCCTCGCAGCCGCTACAGACCCAAGCGCACGGTCCCTTCGCGGCTCAGGGCAAGCAGGAGTCACTGTGGCACAGGGACGGCGAGCGCGAGAATTTTGGTTTGGCGGCGGGGTTGCGGTTGCAAAAGCGGCGGCAAGCCGCCGCACTCCAAAATATTTTGAAGGATTGGTGGAGCCGATGGGATTCGAACCCACGACCTCCTCGATGCCATCGAGGCGCGCTCCCAACTGCGCCACGGCCCCACTCGAGGAACTTCACAAAGTTTAACACAAATTGGCGGCAGGCCGGAGTGGCGAGTGGAAACACCCCGCGCGGAAACGCGCAACATGCACATTGTATCGAAACCATTCTGCTCAGGGCGGGAATGCGAAGCGTTAGTTACAACATTGCAGGTTTTTCATCGCGACAAACGCCAGTGTTCCAGTAGAATGCACTTATCATGGCAAAACTTACTTTTCTGGGCGCGGCAGGTTGCGTGACGGGGTCAAAATACCTTGTAGAAGCCGCTGGCAAGAAATTGCTGGTGGATTGTGGGCTGTTTCAGGGCACGGATGACCTGAAAGAGCGCAACTGGCATCCGCTGCCAGTGGATCTAAACTCCATCAACTTCGCGGTTCTGACGCACGCGCATCTGGACCACACCGGATGGCTGCCCGTGCTGGTGCGCGACGGGTTCAGCAAGCCCATCTTCGCCAATCCGGCGACCATCGAACTCACGAATCTCCTGCTGAAGGATTCCGGACACCTGCAGGAAGAAGAAACCGCAGACGCCATCAAGCACAAGTGGAGCAAGCACCCGCAGCCTCGCGCGCTGTACACCTCGGAGGACGTCGATCCGGTGTTGCGGCTTCTGAAACCCATGCCGCGCAACGGTGGCTTCGACATTTCACCGGAATTTCACGTGGAGTCGTACGACGCGGGACACATTCTGGGCTCCTCCAGCCTGGAATTGACGATCACCGAGAACGGCAAAAAGACGGTGATCGTGTTTTCCGGGGACGTGGGCCGCTACGACCAGCCAATCCTGAATGATCCCGTGACCCCGGTGACGAAGCAGATTGACTTGCTGCTGTGCGAATCCACGTATGGCGATCGCGAGCACGAAACAGGCGATCCGCTGGCGGTGCTGGGCGATGTGGTGAATCGCGTGGTGAAGCGCGGCGGGTCCATCGTGATACCCGCATTTGCGATCGGGCGGACGCAGTCGTTTATGTACTACCTGCGGCAACTTGAAAATCTGCAGCGCATTCCTAAGGTCCCTGTGTATGTGGACAGCCCGATGGCGTTGAGCGCCACGGATCTCTACCTCAAGCACAAGGAGGATCACGACCTGCTCTTCGCGCGCGACGAACAGAATGGCGGCGACCCTCTGAGTGTGCACGAATTCCACCTGACACCCACCGCGGACGAGTCCAAGCAGATCAACAACGTGAAGACGCCATGCATCATCATCTCCGCGAGCGGCATGTGCACGGGTGGGCGCGTTCTGCACCACCTGGCGCAACGCCTGGGCGATGCGCGGAACGCCGTGATCCTGGGGGGATTCCAAGCGGAAGGAACGCGGGGCCGCGCGTTGCAGGAAGGGGCGAAGACCCTGAACCTGTTTGGGCAGGCGGTTCCGGTGCTGGCGGAGATCGTGATGATGGGGCAATTTTCCGCCCACGCGGGAAAGAGCGAGTTGCTGCGCTGGCTGACGGCGCTGCAGGTCCCGCCAAAGCAGGTATACCTGACACACGGCGAACCCGCGGCGGCCCAATCGTTACAGCAGGCCATTACGGACAAGTTCCGCTGGAAGGCCTCGGTGGCGCGTTATTTGGATACGGTGGAAGTGGGGTAGAAAGGTACGCGGGAACCTTTTGGAACAAAACCAGGCTCGATTGTGGGATTGCGAGTCCTATCCACAGACTTTACATAAAAGTGACAAACTATTTTGTTCAGAGTGGGAAACATTCTGGGGGGTACTTTCGTCTATACCAGCAAGACCACTCGCGGGGTAGGAAGCTAACCACCACAGGGCAACCGACCAATAGCTTTCTACCCCTTAATACTCAAAAAACGAACGAACGCGCAGGAAGGTGTGATTTTCTCCCCGCGATGTGTCCGTTACGATACAGCCAAAACGGCCCGTTTGGTAGTGGTATTCTCCGACATCGGAGGGATTTCGGTCAGCTTTAGCCCGGCGACAAACATGGGCGTGGGCGCGACGCGTCCCCAGCGGTTCACTTCCCAACGCGCGCGAAGAAAACGCACTTCGGGGCGCAGGGAGAGATCCAAAACCATTTTGGTAGTGCCGCGATAAAACTGTTGCGGGATCTTCAGATACGGCTTCTTGCCAAAGTCCTGGCCATCCGCGGAACCCCATAGCGATACATCAAGGGACTCCTGCTCAATCTGATCCGTGACGCTTAGTTCGCAGAGAAACGTGCGCGTAGTGGTGGCGGAGATGTCTATTGCCTCACCATCGGCGTTAGATTCCAGCTTGCTCTGCAGCGGAATGATGGAAAGTTCGAGGGGCACGGTGTGGTTCCTTTTCCTTACGGGGAGATTTTAGCACAAGGCGAAACGCGGTTGTGGGGCAGCGTACGGTAGGGGCGTTAGTGGAGAGATTTATGTGGTTTCCTGCAAGGCCATAACGAAAGCCCGGTGCAACACTGCTGCTCCTCTTTCCGAAACAGAACTCATTAAGAAAAATACATTTGCGGGACACAGGTTTCAATTTGGAGCACCCTCCAGCGGTACGACACCGTCCAGGGCGCGCGCCGTTCATACTCGGACCGGAGCTCCGCGCTTCAAATGGGTCTTTTCCTTGGGGCTGTAAGTTGCGGGATTCACTCACCTTGTTGAACTAGAATCAACTTCTACTCGCTACTGCCAGTCTCCCTGTGCGCCCCAATCGGATCCGTCCCGTAGTGCAGACCCTTCCTCTGTGTTTGGTGCGCGACCTGCTTTCCTCTTCTGGGCGGTTCCGGAAGCTATGGAACCGCAGGCGCAACGCTTCCGAACAGCGGAATGGAAACGACCGTTCCGACAAGACGAGTCACGAAACGCCGGGCCAGGCCATGGTTCGGATAACGATGGATTCTCTACACGCCAGTCTCGCTCCTAGAAATCCCATCGTGCCAAGAGAGATGACTTATCTGGATGCAGTTACAAAGGAGTTTTTCCGCTATGCGATATGCAACTCGCGGGGCTCATCCGTGCTTGAACATCACACTGCATTCCCATCTTAACTATTTGTTCTCCATCTTGTCTGCCTCTGCGCCGCAACGCGAGGCGCCCGATTGCCGTAGCCATAATCGAGGGAGCGGCTTCATGGAGACACATCGGAACCTGCTGCGCGGCGCATTTTCTCTGGCCGTATTTCTTGGGTTGCTGACCATGTACGGATGTGCCGGAGGGTGGGAAGGATCCATCCGTGTCGCGCCAAGCATCATGCGGCAACCCTCAAGCCAGTCAGTGGCAGCCGGGCTGACGGCAACGTTCACGGTGACGGCCACAGGCACCGGCCCTTTGAGTTTCCAATGGTTCAAAGGGGGGATAGCGATCAGCGGCGCGAATTTGAGTTCCTACACCACGCCCGTGACGGCAATGAGCGACAACGGTGCAGTGTTCACCGTGGCTGTGTGGAACGCCGTCGGGAGAGTGACAAGTGTGCCGGCGGGCTTGACCGTCACTTCAGCCACGCTGCAATCCATCGCCGTAACTCCGGCCAGCCCATCGATCGCCAAAGGGCTGACACAACAGTTCAACGCCACCGGAACTTACAGCGACGGAAGCACGCAAAACATTACCACCAGTGTGACCTGGGCCTCGGCGACCACATCTGTAGCGACGATTGGCGCGGGCACGGGTCTAGCAACAGGCGCGAGCGTGGGCACATCCCAGATCACCGCGACGCAAGGCAGCACGGTCAGTCCACCGGCCACTTTGACTGTCACTTCAGCCACGCTGCAGTCCATCTCCGTAACTCCGGCCAGCCCATCAATCGCCAAAGGGCTGACACAACAGTTCAACGCCACCGGAACTTACAGCGACGGAAGCACGCAGAACATTACCACCAGTGTGACCTGGGCCTCGGCGACTACATCGGTAGCCACGATTGGCGCGGGCACGGGTCTAGCAACAGGCGCGAGCGTGGGCACATCCCAGATCACCGCGACGCTAGGAACTATCGCCAGTTTGCCTGACACACTGACGGTCACTGCCGCAGCGCTGCAATCCATCGCCGTAACTCCGGCCAGCCCATCGATCGCCAAAGGGCTGACACAACAGTTCAACGCCACCGGAACTTATAGCGACGGAAGCACGCAGAACATTACCACCAGCGTGACCTGGGCCTCGGCGACTACATCGGTAGCCACGATTGGCGCGGGCACGGGTTTAGCGACTGGCGCGAGCGTGGGCACATCCCAGATCACCGCGACGCTAGGAACTATCGTCAGCTTGCCTGACACACTGACGGTCACTGCCGCAGCGCTGCAATCCATCTCCGTAACTCCGGCCAACCCATCCATTACTGTCGGAGAAACGCAACAATTCGTGGCGACGGGGACCTACAGCGACACCAGTACGCAAAACATCACCACGAGCGTGACCTGGGCATCGGCAACCACATCGGTAGCCACGATTGGCGCGAGCACGGGTTTAGCGACGGGCGTGGCCGCTGGCACATCGCAAATCACGGCGGCACAAGGAACTGTTGTGAGTCTGCCGGATACGTTGACGGTGAACAACACAACGCCACTGGCGAGCAGTCTGACGTGCACTCCCACGAATCCTCCATACAACTCCACCGTGACACTGGTGCCGACCTTCTCTGGTGGGACGGGAGAGATCGGGTCCACGGGTCTCGCCAGCACCGATATCACCGCCGCGGCCATCAGCGGCAATTCCTATACCACGCCACCGGTAACATCCGCCATGACGTACACATTGACGGTGGTGGGTTCTGGAGGCTTGCTTGCATTAAGCTATCCTCGGCCAATGGGCGCGGCTGGCGGAGGGAATGTTGCCTCCACGACGTGTTCGGTCACTCCCACGAGCGTAACAATTTCGAGTATTTCGCCTGCGCTCCAGACGATCGCGCCCGGGCAACAGGCTTTCACCGCCAGCGTAAGCGGCGGCGCGACAAATAACGTGACGTGGAGTGCCAACGGCGGCAGCTTCAACGGAAACATCTGGACGTCGCCCACAACTCCCGGCAATTACACAATCACGGCCACGAGCGTGGACGAGCCATCGGTATCGTTGTCAACCACGATAACCATCAGCCTGCCGGTGATTACCACGCAGCCCGTCAGCCAAAACGCCTGCACCGGCGGAAGTATCTCACTTTCGGTGACCGCCAACTATGCGGCAAGTTACCAGTGGAAGCTTGGGGGAGTTCTGATTACAGGAGCCAACAGCGCGAGCTACAACGTTTCCAGCGCCAGTTCCGGCGATGCAGGGAGCTATACGGTGACTGTCACCAACTCAGCCGGAAGCGTGACTTCCAACGCTGCTCAGGTGCTGGTGGGATCTACGATCACATCGAACCCGCAAAGCCTTTCCATCTATGCAACCCAAACGGCGACATTCTCCGTTTCGGCGGCTGGGGATTCGCCGTTCAGTTACCAGTGGTACGAGATTCCTTCCGGCGGCACCATTGGAAGCGTAATTTCCGGCGCCGTGTCTAGCTCCTACACCACGCCGGCAGTCGACTCAAGTTATAACGCAACGCAATACTATGCCGAAGTTTCCGATTCCTGCGGCAGCGCACTGGACAGCACCAAGGCTACGCTGACGGTCTTGACCGGCAACGTTCCCCCCACAATCACAATCCAACCTTCGGGCGTGAGCGTGGCGGAAGGCGACACGGCTTCGTTCACGGTGGTGGCTTCCGGAACGCCGACGCTCACCTATCAGTGGTATCGGATACCTGCTGGCAGCCTCACGGGAACTCTCATCTCCGGTGCGACTTCTGCCAGTTACACCGTCCCCGCATCGGCCACTACCACCAGCAACGACCAGGACGCGTACTACGTCATCGTCAGTAATTCCTACGGACAGGCGGTATCGCAGCACGCTCCCCTTGCGGTGGGCAGCGGGATCTTGCTGCAAATCACCGGGCAACCCGCCACGGTATACGTAAACGCGGGGGCGCCAGCCAGCTTTACCGTCACCGCCTCTTCAACTCTCCCCTTGACCTACCAATGGTACGAAGCGGCCCCGGGGAGTTCCACGTTTACCGCAATCTCCGGAGCCACAGATGCCACATATACGCTGGATTCCACGGTGAGCACGGAGACAGGTTCGGTGTTTAAGGTTGTCGTGAGCAACGGAACCACGTCTTCCGTGACCAGTAGTTCAGCATCGCTTTTTGTGGGCACTTTGTCGGGCGTCAACGACCTCTGCGATACGAATTGGACAGCTCTTGCCAACGCCGTTGCGCAGTCCGGTTGCAGTTTCCAACTGACCGCCGCAGCGATGAGCCAGCATGGAGAGATTGTCTGGCCGACCCTGATTTCCACCGGAAATATCCAGCTCAGTTTCACCGTGGCCATCAGCAATCCAAGCACGCCTCCGGCCGATGGATTCGCCATGGTGCTGGGCGATCCTTCTCTAGGCGCAACTCCAACCAGCACGGGTGCTGTTGGAGAAGGATTAGGCGCGCGGGGGATTCCCGGCTTCGTGCTCGGCTTCGACACCTACTGGAACGCTGCCGACCCCATCAACGGTTATCCGGCGGATCCACCGGTGCCGTACCTCGGGGTGGGCAGGGGAGAAAGTGCCCTGTGGGAAAATCCGTGGTTCAACGTGAATACGAACATTCCTGCATTGGCTACTCATGGAACAACCGTTTCGCACAACTACGCCGTGTCCATCGTGCAAGGCCAAATGACCGTGACGATGGACGGAACGCAAGTGTTCTCCGGTAGTGTCACGGTGCCTCCGGTGGCGTATCTCTACGTTACTGCATCCACCGGGGGAGACTGGGAGAAAACCGTCATCAGCAACCTGTCAGCCACAGTTTCGGCACCGTCGAACTGATCTGGGCCTATGAGGAGATTGAGAATGCGAACAGTTGCAGCAGCAACCATATTGTTTCTCGCAGTTACCACGGCGGCGATGGCTCAGTCTTCCTACAGCGGGGATGCCGCCTTGACGTACCAATGGGTTCGGACGAACGCCCCGCCGGGGAATTGCGGGTGTTTCGGGCTCAATGGCGGCGGAATATCAGCTTCGTGGAACCTCGGTTCCAAATTCGCGGCCGTGGCGGAAGTGAGTGCCGAACACGCGGGCGATGTGCTGTCCACTGGCGGGTCACTCACTTTGACCTCGATTCTCGCGGGCGCGCACTACCAGCTTCCGCAACCGTGGCGCGAAAATCCCCATGCTCCACAGCCATTTGCCCAGATCCTTCTAGGAACCGCACACGCGGGCGGCAGTGTGGCGGGCAGCGGCGACGGCGCGTATGCCTTTGCCACGCGCATCGGCGGGGGTCTGGACGTGCCGGTGAATTCGCACTTCGCCGTGCGCGTATTCCAAATTGACTATTACTTCACGAAATCCTCAAACTTCTCCAACGACCACCAGAACAATCTGTTGCTGGGCGCGGGCATCGTGTTTCACTGGTCACGTTGAATATTGCAGCTCTGCATTGTGCGAGGGGGCAACGCGAATCCTTGATGTCTGAAGTGGCTTCAAAAAGGGGCGCTGGACACTAAAGAAGTTTGAGCAGCTCGTCGACTGTCATTCCTGCGTCACTGAGAATCGAGCGGAGCGTACCGACTCGGAGAACCTTGTGATCGGGAACAACGACTCGGGCGGGAGGGTCGGTTCGACGCAGAATGATGTGGCTACCGCGTTGGCGCTTCACGACGAAACCGACCTTTTGAAGCGCGCGGACCAAATCGCGGCCGGTAAGATCGGTCGGAATTCTTGTCATCGCATTGACGCGGTGACTTCAACATACTCGCGATCCGCCTCAACCGGGATTGGCTCGCCCGCTTCGCGGACGTCTTCGAGGTACAGCTCGATAGCTTCTTCAATGTTCTTGAGAACCTCTGCACGAGTATCGCCCTGCGACACGCAACCAGGCAATGCGGGTACCACAGCTACATACCCGCCGTCACTTTCGCGCTGTAGAATCACGGTATATTTCATGGCAGACTCATAGATAAACCCACTATCTTGGCCATGATATTCCCCCCGTCCTAAAAGGTAAAGCGCGCAAAGGAAAGCAGGCAGGTCAATATCCGATTGGTGCGCTAGGCGTGTAGCTTGGCGAGGCAGGCTTCGGCGGCGGCCAGGGTGGCTTCTTTTTTGCAGAAGGTGAAGCGGACCTGTTGCGCGCCGTCCTGCGCGTTGTTGTAAAAGCTGGAGCCGGGGACGCAGGCCACGCCGATGTGTTCGACGAGATATTTGGCGAAGGAAACATCGCGCGATTCGGCGGGGTACTTTGCTTCGTCGAAATGGAAGCGGGAGATGTCCGTCATGATGTAGTAGGCGCCCCGGGGCTTGTACGCGGTGAAGCCGGAGGCGGTGAGGATTTTCAGCAGGCGCTCGCGCTTGGCCTCGTAACTTGCGGCAAGCTTGTCGTAGTAGGACTGCGCCGACTTGAGCGCGAGTGCGCCGGCCTGCTGCAGCGGAGCGGCTGCGCCAACGGTCAGAAAATCGTGGACCTTGCGGATGGCTTGCGTGGCTTCCGGCGGGGCGATGGCCCAGCCGACGCGCCAGCCGGTAACGCTATAAGTCTTGGACATGCCATTGATGACGATAGTGCGTTCGCGCATGCCGTCCAGCCGCGCCATGGTGATGTGCTCGGCGCCATCGTAAATAATGTGCTCGTAGATTTCGTCGGTGATGCAGTAGGCGTTCCAGCGCACGCAAAGATCGCGGATGAACTCAAATTCGGCGCGGGTGAAAACTTTGCCCGTGGGATTGTTGGGCGTGTTCAGGATGATGGCCTTGGTGTGCGGGCCAAACGCGCCAGACAGTTCCCTTTCGTCGAAGCTCCAGTCCGGCGGGCGCAGCTTCACGAAACGCGGCGTAGCGCCGGAGAGGATCGCGTCCGGGCCGTAATTCTCGTAGAACGGCTCGAACACCACGACCTCATCATCGGGATTGATGATGGCCATCATCGAGGACATCATCGCTTCCGTCGAGCCGCAGCAAACCGTGATTTCGCGCTCGGGATCAACAGTGATCCCCTGGGTGTGCGCGAATTTTTCGACGATGGCGTCGCGCAGCGGCTTCGCGCCCCAGGTGATGGCGTACTGATTGATATCGTCAGCGATGGCCTGGCGCGCGGCTTCCTTGACCTCGATGGGCGCGGCAAAATCGGGAAAACCCTGCGAGAGGTTTACGGCGTTGTTCTTCATCGCCAGGCGCGTCATTTCGCGAATCACGGATTCGGTGAATTGCTCCGCCTTCGCGGAAAGCATCCGCCGCGCGATGTGCGTCATGTTGGTTTCGGGTATGGACATGGGGATAGATTGTAGCAGAGCCGAAGAATTTCTTGAGAGGCCCGCGTTTAAACGCAGGGCTGGGAATGCCAACGCGCAAGCCCTCCGTAGCAACAATTCAACTTCGCTTGGTAAGAACCAAGTGGGTCGCTTTTGGCGTAGACGAATGCTCGGTGCATTGATAACCGAGTTTGGGCAAGTCGATATTCGCGAAGAGCTTCTCGCCAGACCCGAGAAGGACTGGTGAGATGGCGAGATGGACGTAGTCAATGAGTCCCGCGTGCAGGAACTCCTGGATCGTGGCAACGCCCCCACCGATCCGAATGTCTTTTCCATTTGCGGCCGCGGAAGCGCGCTGCAGGGCGGCTTGAATGCCTTCGGTAATGAAATGGAACGAAGTCTCCCCGGCCATCGTGATAGACGCTCGTGCATGGTGGGTCAACACGAACACAGGAGTATGGAACGGTGGATTATCGCCCCACCAGCCCTTCCAGGATTCGTCAGGCCAGGGCCCTCGCACCGGCCCAAACATGTTGCGGCCGATGATCCATGCTCCAATATTGTCGAAACCACGAGCAGCGAAATCATCGTCAATGCCCGTTGTCCCGCCCTCGTTCCCAAACATGCGTTGGAGGGTGCGAGTAGAGAACATCCAATCGTGCAACGCCATGCCGCCAATACCAAGCGGGTTCTCAAGGTTTTGACTCGGACCAGCACCGTAGCCGTCAATGGAAATCCCAAACGCGTGGACTCTGAGCTTAGTCATGAGCGCGATCCGAATCTCCGGGTACCAGTCGTATGGCAGGAGCGGAATGATAAGTGTATCGCTTGCATTTTGCAAGCATTCTCTTGGCCAACATTCGTTAAACGGGCTGAACGGCCTTGATTTACAAGCAAGACAGATACAGGAATAACCGCTCAAGTCCCCATGACCACCCTGAGCGGTAGAGGGGGTCTGGATGCCAACGTCTACGACTAACGTGACTGGATGGCGGCGGAAACTGTGGTTTTGGGCGGTTCGCCGTAGAGCAGGCGGTACATGGTGGCGTTGCGCAAGACGATCTGGACGTATTCGCGGGTTTCCGTAAACGGGATGGACTCCACAAATTCGGGAATCTCCTCGTAGGTGCGTTCCGCTTTCCATTGGGCCAGGCGTTCATCCCCGGCGTTATAGGCCGCGGCAGCATACTCGGGCGCGCCGGTGCTGCGCACGAGGTCGGCAATATCCAACATTCCCAACTCGATGTTCACAAGGGGATCGAAGAGCGAAGACTTGCTGTAGCGGACTTTGCGCTCCTTGGCGAGTCGGCGGCCTTCCTTGGGCAGAATCTGCATCAAGCCGATGGCGTTGGCATGAGAGACGGAGTCCGCCTGAAACGTGGATTCCTGGCGGATAAGGCCAGCGGCAAACATGACATCGAAATTGTCTCGTTCGGCTTCGTGGCGCAAGGTGGCTTCGTAAGGCAGCGGAAACAGCACCTTCCACACGTTGGCAGGAACATCCTTGAAAGCCCGCGCATCGAAGTTTGCGATGGCCATGCGCGCGTAGTTCATGCCGGTGGCGAAGTGGCCCTGATCGAAGGCGGCTTGCGCGGCTTCCAAGATGAAGCGGGGTGAAGCTGTCGCCGCGAAGGCTGCTTTCAGTTCGAGTTCGGCGGAAGCATCGAACGCGATAGTGCGCAAGGCTTGCGCGCGATTCCAGCGCTCCGCCACGTTCGGCGCGATGGATTCGTCAAACGCGCGCAGCGGCGGCGCGGGCGGAATTTGCGCGAGAAAGTCCACAGGATCCGCATCGCCGGGGCCGAGTTTTTCCAGGTGCATCTCGGCATACTCCGCGAAATAGCTGGTGGGGAAACGCTCGATGGCCTTGGCGTAAAAAGCGCGCGCATGCGCAGGGTTTCCGCCGCGCTCGGCATCCCGTCCGAGCCAGTAAAGAGCGTTCACAGCCGCCGGGGAAACAGGATACTTGCGCAGGAAAATGGTCATTTTATCGTCAGCGTAGGGCTGGCGATCGAGATAGGCGACCCAGGCGATGCGCCATTCCGCGTTGTAGGCGTATTTGCCCGCGGGAAAGGCGTCGAGAATTCGCTGGTAATAGTTGACGGCTTTGCTGCGCTGCAACTCCACCCAATAATAATTTCCGCCGGCCATCAATGCATCCTCGGCCCAACGGCTCTGCGGATATTTCTCCCAGATTTTTTCGATGGCCGCGAGCATCTCGCCTTCATTTTTCTCCGAACGGTAGGCCTGCGAAAGCGTGTACAGGCGTTCGGCATCCGCTTCGGGATCGCTGACGTTCAGCGAAGCGAGCAGTTTGATCGCGGGTTTAGGATGCTGGCGGCACTCCGCGATGCGCACCAGGGCGCGCTGTCGCGTGGGATTGCTGGTGTCCTTCAACATGCTGGCGAGCTTCTCGTACTCGGCGCGTGCCTCTTTCCATTTGTGCGCTTCGTAGAAACCCAGGGCGCGCTGGTCCTGCATTTCGCCGGTGGCGTATGGAAATTCGTTGTGAAGCTGCTTGTTCAACCGCGGCAGGGCAACACCCGCGTCGTGCGCCTCATCAGCAAGCGGGAATTTGTAGTACACCGTCTGATAATCCTTGGCCGCGGTCACAGTGTGATGAGCGGCTTCATTGGCGCGGGCACGCTCCAACAGAAGATCCGTCTTCGAGGAGGCGGCGGGATAACCGGCCAGCGCGTCCAGGCCATCTTGTGCGCGGCCGATCTGCACGGCCGTGGGCACGTAGGCCTCCAGCACCTGCTCCTTGATGATGGTGTTCGGGTAGTCGTTCAGAAGCGTGGTGAAATCCTGCGCGGCTTCCCGATTTTTGTTCATGGCATGCTCGACCATGGCCGTCCAGAAGAGCGTGTACTCGCGCAGCAAGGTATCGGGCTTGGCCTTCTGGAGCCACGCGAGTGCCTGTTGCATGTGGGCGTGGGAATACTCCTCATAGCCCAACGAAAGCGCGGCACGCTGTCCCCAAACACTGGCGGAATTTTTGTTCGCGAAAGCGGCAAGCTTTTCGTACGAGCCGGGAGTGCCGTGATGGACGTCGCGGGCAAGCAGGATAAGTTCCTTCTGGGCGGCGGCGTCTTCAGGCGTCGCGGCATCGAGTGCCGGAGCGGTGGTATCGGGTTTGCATCCGGAGTTGCAGGCGGGGGACTTGGGCTTGGCGGCTTTTTTCTTTTTATGGGTGGGGTTTTGCGGCGTGGTGGAAGCGTTGCCGATTGCCGCAGCCGTCTTCGGCGCGGAAGCGGAAGAAGTGGAAATCGTTGCGGCCTGGGCGCTTCCGGCGCAGCAGTACTGCGCCCCAACAACGGCCAGCGTGCAGACA
>Ga0074045_10000600_pt1 | contig 35149 bp, 32 predicted proteins | sample BogForMeECP23OM2_FD_94442 | JGI IMG/M metagenome (GOLD analysis project Ga0074045, IMG submission 94442) | Bog forest soil microbial communities from Calvert Island, British Columbia, Canada - Bog Forest MetaG ECP23OM2 | ecosystem: Environmental > Terrestrial > Soil > Wetlands ...
AGGATGGATTCGGAATTTCCTGCACAGTCCTGGAACTGCAACCAGACCAAAACGGGTTTTTTCACTTTTCCTAGGGCGTCCGCCACTCTCGCGGCATAGCGCGGAGGCAGAGCCAGCGTCGCTGCCATAACTCCGCAAAATTCCATGAAGCGCCGGCGAGATACGCCGCGGGCGTTCAATGCAGTGGAGAGAGACTGTCCGGCTGGAAGCATACGACACCTCAGTTTGGGAGTAACCCAGCGGAATACTTGCTTGGATTCAAAGGTATCCGCGTTGCCTTGGAATGGTCGGTCCTGTGTAACAAGGTCATGAACCAACCTCAGTGACCCGCATCACGCCTCAAGGTGACCAGTCTCACTCTGGCCCTGTCGCCCAATTGTGGTCGAGCGCCCTGACGTACCGCGGGTATTTTCTGACCCCTATCCCTCTTTGCAAATCAGCTTCCTCAACGCCTCCTGATCCGGCGCCAAAAGCTCGGAGATCCGCTCGTGGTCGACGTCGGCGACGATGATTTGACCGACCTCGGTGTTGACCTGGCGGAAGATGCCGTGAGACCTCATCTTTGCAGCCTGGTACTGGTTGTCATCGCTGGGAGTAACGTAATGCACCGAGTCGGCCTTAAAGCGGTGCACCAGGAAGAGGTGCACGAGGGTCATCAGGCGCTTCCTGCGCAGCGACTCCGCAAAGGTGTTCTGGTCGCGCACCGAGAGGATGCTGCGGCCACGCCGGTCAAGGATGGGGGCGAAGACGACGTTGGCGAGTTTTTCCTCCTCCTTGTCGTAGACTCCGAGCTCGAGCAACTCCGAACCGGCGCGATGGGGCCGCAACTGGACGTGGAGCGCGCCGGGGAGCTCGTAGTGCCGCGTCCACATCGCCAGCCAGTCCTCAAGTAGCTTCTTGGGCACCTCGGTCTGTATCAGGTGCTGGTGCTGAGTCGAGCCCTTGCCCATCGCCATGGTTGTCGCCGTGCGCCCCGACGTAGCGACCAATGCGGCGTCCGCGCGCGGTCCGCCGACGAGGGTCTGGGGCGTGCGGTAGGGTGACTCGACCATGCGGAGTTTTCGTTGCAGGCGGGCAAGGGCGAGCATGCCGTCTTGCTTGAGGGCGGTGGCAAACTCCTCGGCGGCGAGGCCGTCGATCTGGTGACCGCCATAGGTGATGAAGTTGAAGACGAAGCCCAGCTTCCCTAGTTCGTCGGGGAAGCGTCGCATTTCTTCCTCGCTCATGCCGGTGGTGTCCCAACTGAACGATGGCGAGAGGTTGTAGGCGAGCATCTTGTCGGGGAACTCCGTGTGGATCGCCTCGGCGAACTGGCGGGCGTCGGCGAGGTCGGCGGTCTTAGTCTCCATCCACAGCACGTCGGCGAAGGGCGCCGCTGCAAGCGACTTGGCGATGGCATAGGAAATGCCGCCGCGCACCTGGTAGTACCCTTCGGGCGTCTTAGCCGCCTCGCAGTCCCACTCGATGTCGATGCCGAGCTCTCCTACCTTCTCGCGGGCGGCGTAGAGCGAGGCGCGCGACGCGAAGCGCTGCCACTCGTCGGCGCTCAGGTCGAGCGGCTCGCCTTCGCTCTTGCGGAACTCGAGCACCTCGGCAACGGCCTCTCCGAAGGTCCGGAGGCGGGCCTCGTCTTCCCACACCTCGAGGAAACGGGCAGCGATCCGGTCGAACATCGCGTCGATCGAGGTCTCTTTCCCTTCCCGCAACGAGGCCACAGCTTCGGCGGTCTGCGCCAAAATGCCCCGGCGCTCCAGCCACTCCTGGGCGACGGCGTGCTCTCCGACCGGGATGTTGTATAAGAGATGGCCGTTGAGTTCAGCGACTCCCAGCTCGTGAAAATGCTGGATCAGCGCCAGGAAGCACGGCTTGTAGGCCGGTACGTCGGGGTTCGTCGCCCCAAGCAGGAACGGTTGATCGCGCTCATCGCCGCGACCGTCGATCAGGTTGGCGGCTTCGGCGTCGGTGCGGGCGACGATAAGCCCCGGGACGCCCATGACGTCGAGCTGGAAGCGGGCCGCGTTCAATCGCTTGTTCTGCTCGTCCTGTGCCACAAGCACTTTGCCGCCCTGATGGCCGCACTTCTTGGTGCCTGGGCGCTGATCCTCGATATGGTAGCCCGCCACACCGGCCTCCACGAAGCGACGGATAAGGTTGCGAACGTGTGGCTCGCCGCCGTGGCCGGTGTCGGCGTCGGCGATGATGAACGGCCGGAAGTCGTGAGCCTGCGTCAGAGCGCGCTGTGACTCGGTCATCCGCGAACGCAGATACTGCTGGTTGCGATCCGCCGCAAGCATGGCGCGCACGAGCGTCGCTGCTTCGTCGGGCACTTGGCTGAGCGGATAGCTGGCGAGATCAGGTCCCGGATCCTCGCTCGTGCCGCCCTTAGCGGAGGTCGCCCAGCCGCCGAGGTAGATCCCTTCGATCCCCATCCGCTTCATCGTCACCGCCTGCCCCGGCGAGTACGGACCAAAGGTCGTGATGCACTTGCGCTCTGCGAAGAGTTGTCGCAGGCGGTCATGGAAAGCCGCCGCGGCCTCGCGTGCCACGGTGTTGTCGGAGGCGATAGTGCCGCGCTGCTCGACAACCTGGCGCGCGGTGTAAAGGCGAACGATCCCCGCGAATCTGGGGCTGTCGAACCACTGCTGTGTCGCGGCGATTTCCTTCTCGAACGATCTCATGTCCTTGTCTGTCACGGACGTGGGGGCCACTGCATGCTTTATAGTTGCTATCGATTTCTGCGCCATTGTTGTCGCCCTCCTTGGTCGCGGCGTTACGCCAGTTTCAACATATCAGTCAAATACAACCAGCGCGGTGATCACGATCACGATCATAGTCGTGGGCGGCTAAAGCAATTTTGTTCAGAATGCCGGCTTCAACACGCTTGTTGATTTTCTGACGAGAGAGCTCGAAGATCGCTTCCAGAATCTCCGCGCGCTCCTCTGGATTTGCCTGCTCCGGAACGAAGAGCACCCGCGCACTTTGCTGGGTGTAGCGGGGTGAAACCAACTGGCGCTGGATGGCGCAAGGATTGCCCTCTTGCGTTCTCAAGGTAGCTCCTTGCGAGCCATTGCTACCGAGGTGGGGTGCAGTGCCGGCCTTGTTCATAATACCCTTGCGAATGCCACCAGATCGGAACGACCGTTCGCAAAGGGATAGATTTTTCGCACTGATAGTATCTGGGCATGTCATCGCAACACTTTTCGAATGCGAACCAAAGCCCAATCAATTTCTTCTCGAGTAATGACGAGAGGTGGAGCGATGCGGATAACGGTATCGTGCGTTTCCTTGCAGAGGACGCCCAAGTTCTTCAACTCTTCGCAATAGGGTCTAGCTTTGACGCTGAGCTCCACACCTATCCACAGGCCGCGCCCCCGAATTTCCTTGACGATGGGGCTGCGCAATGCTCGCAGTTCCTCCAACAAATATTTTCCCAACTCGGCGGAGCGTTCGCTCAACTTTTCCTCCTGCAAAACGCGCAGGGCCGTGCGCGCTACTGCACAGGCAAGAGGGTTGCCTCCAAAAGTACTGCCGTGATCTCCCGGTTGGAACACGCCGAGGATTTCCTCTGCGGCCAGCACTGCGGAAACCGGATAGAAACCGCCAGAAAGCGCTTTCCCCAAAATCAAGACGTCCGGCTGAATCCCTTCGTACATGTAGGCGAACATCTTGCCTGTCCGCCCAAAGCCCGATTGAATTTCATCCAACATGAAGAGTACTCGATTTTGTTTGCAAAGGTTTGCTGCTTCTCGCAGATAACCGTCAGGAGGCAGGATGATTCCAGCTTCCCCCTGGATCGGCTCAACCAGGAATGCACAAGTGTTGGCGGTGATGGCTTCGCGCAGAGCCTGCGCATCTCCAAAAGGAATTATGCGAAATCCCGGAGTGAGGGGACCAAAACCACTGCGGTAGCTCGCTTCGCTCGAGAAGCTCACAATGGTAACCGTACGGCCATGAAAGTTGCCGGCACACACCACAATCTCAGCACTGTTGTCGGGAATTCCCTTGTTTCTATAGCCCCATCTGCGGGCCGCCTTGATCGCCGTTTCGACTGCTTCCGCACCCGAGTTCATCAGCAGAACCATGTCCATGCCGGTTAGTTCGTGAAGTTCCTGGCACAGCATGGGAAGTTGATCATTACGAAACGCGCGAGATGTGAGCGTTACCTTGTGGGCCTGTTCGACCAGCGTGTCGAGGATCCGGGGATGACAATGTCCCTGGTTTACCGCAGAATAGGCTGCAAGGCAGTCGAGGTATTGCACTCCTTCTACATCGTAAACCCACACACCCTGAGCCCGTTCAATAACTACATCAAGTGGCTTATAGTTGTGGGCTGCGTAACGGTCCTCCATCTCAATGAATTCCTGCGTTTTCAATATTTGCTCTTCGATAGCCGCCATTTCGAGCTCCTTAAACTAATTTCGACGTGTTGCAATCGTCTCAATCGAGCAGCATGGTCAATAAAGCCATCCGCACGTACAGACCGTTCCTAGCTTCCACAAAATAGCGGGCGCGCGGATCCGCATCTACCGCCTCGTCGAGTTCCGTTCCGCGTGGAAAAGGATGCAAGATCATGGCATCCGACTTGATTTTCCGCAAAACGGAGTCATCAATCGCGTAGCTTCTGAGGTCCGGGCTGTTGGTGAGGTGTTCAGGTTGTATGCGAGTCTGATAAATCACGTCTGCCTCGCCGAGAACCTTCCTCATATCCGTTTCCATTGCGAATTCCACGTTGTGGCGATCCAGATAATCCAAGAGGTCGCTTCGCACCTGGAGTTCGGCAGGGCTTACGAAGTACAGCCTGACTCGCTCGAACTTGGCCAGTAGGTATGCCAGTGATCGGATCGTTCGAGCTCTGTCCAGTTCTCCTATAAATGCAATGCTCAGCCCATTCAAGGGCCGCTCACGGTAGATCGTGTACAGGTCGAGGAGAGCTTGGGTCGGGTGTTGTCCGCCTCCGCCGTCGCCAGCATTGATCACTGGCACAGAGGATACTTCCGACGCTCGCCTTGCCCCTCCTTCTTCAGGATGACGAATCACAATCACATCACTGTAACCGCTGATCATTCGGATGGAATCTTCAACTTGTTCGGCACCGATTTCTGAGGAGAAGGCGCGGGCGTTCTCTGTCGATAGCACCCGACCTCCAAGACGGTTCATGGCCGCTTCGAATGAAAAACGCGTGCGAGTGGAAGCCTGATAGAAAAGTGTGGTCATGATGCGTTTCTGATAATCCAGCGATCCACCGCGTTCCACAATGCGTTCCATTCCGCGCGAACGGGCAAACAGCTCGTGGATTAGGGGGACGGTGAATTGTTGAGCCTCAATGATGTGCCTGAGTTTCATCGGCAAATCGCTCCGATCTTGTGGTCGGGTACGTCAGCCTGATCTGGAGTCTGATTTCCTTTATCGCTTGTGCTGCCCGAATTCTCGGATCTTCGGTTATTCCCTTGCTGTTGCTTCCTGACCTCTTCCGGTTCCACGTCGGGTAGAATATGCGTGCCAGCCGAACCTCCCACTGCCATAGCGAGATTCTCACAGGAACAGATAATGACCTCGCGACCCCCTCGTGCCAGGAAGCGAATTGCCGATTCGATTTTGGGGCCCATACTGCCCGGTGGAAATTGACCTGCATTGCAGAGTTCTTTTAGTTCGGAAGTGTGGACGCTCGCAAGTCGCCTTTGCGTAGACTTTTTGTAATCGACATACACAGAATCGATCGCTGTGCAGATGACAAAAATATCCACGCCGAGTTCGGATGCCAGCAATGCGGAAGCGGGATCTTTATCCACGACTGCTTCAATCCCCCGAAGTGTCCCGTGTTCCCGCACTACGGGTACACCGCCACCACCACAGGCAATCACTAGCGCGCCGGACGACACCAGTTCGCGAATCGCAGGTAATTCAACGATTTCTACCGGCTCCGGACACGGAACGACTCGGCGGTAGCCTCGTGCCGCATCCTCCACAATTGTCCAACGCAATTGACGTCTGCGTTCTTCGGCATCCGCTCGCGTGTAAAAAGGTCCGATGGGTTTCGTCGGGTGGCTCATGGCGGGGTCATCCCAGGCCACCAAAGTTTGCGTGATGATGGTCGCCACCGGCACCTGCAAACCCGCAAGCCGCAATTCTTCCTCGAGCGCCTGCATTAATATGTACCCAATTTCACCCTGGCTTGCGGCTCCGCACACATCCAGCGTTTGCGGCGGTACCTGGTCGCTACCTCGCTCCGAACGTAAAAGCTGCGCTCCCACTTGCGGACCATTTCCGTGGGTAATCACGGCGCGATGTCCCAGGCGTAGGAGCGTAACGATCGCGCGGGCCGTCCTTCGTGCGTTGGATTGCTCTTCCGCAACGGTTCCCCTCTCCCCCGCGCGGATGAGGGAGTTGCCGCCAACGGCAACTAAGATGGTTTGTTTCATGGTGGCCCTCTTGTTGCCGCTAAACGTGAAGCGGTAGATGAAAGACGACGGAGCGCAGAGAATCCACGACGTCGTGCTTCATCAGTTCGACCATGATAGCTTTCTGCACATGAACACGGTTTTCTGCCTGCTGATAAACGACCGATTGCGGTCCGTCGATAACCTCAGTGGTGACTTCATCACCCCGGTGAGCCGGGAGACAGTGCAAGAAAATAGCATCGGGTTTGGCCAGGCGCATGAGACCAGAGTTGATCTGGTAAGGCCGGAATAGAATGGCGCGTTCCGCTTGCTCCGATTCGCGACCCATGCTGGCCCACACGTCGGTGTAAAGGACGTCGGCTCCTCTGGCAGCTTCTACAGGATCGTTAGTGAGCAGGCAAGAACCTCCGCTCGTGATGGCGTGTTCTCGTGCCCAGCGAACAGCGTCTGGATTGGGTTCATAACCGGGCGGCGTGGCAATGCGGACGTGGGCGCCAAGTTGCACACCGCAGAAGAGGAGCGAGTGGGCGACATTGTTGCCGTCGCCGATGTAGGCGATTCTCATGCCGGCGACTTGTTCCTTATGTTCGAGGATCGTGAGGTAATCCGCCAAAGCCTGACAGGGATGGCTGAAGTCGGTGAGGCCGTTGATGATGGGGACGCAAGTCCATTCCGCCATTTGTTCAACGATTTGGTGGGAGAAGGTACGAATCATGATGGCCTGGACCATGCGCTCAAGATTCTTCCCGACGTCGTAGACGGATTCGCGTTTGCCAAGATTAATTTCGGCTGGCGAAAGGTATAAGGCGTGGCCCCCGAGTTGATGAATGCCGACGTCGAAACTGACCCGTGTGCGCAAAGAAGGCTTTTCAAAAATGAGGGCCAGTGTTTGGCCCTTAAGGGAGTCATTGAAAAGCTCGGGGTTGGTCTTGATGAGCCGAGCGAGCTCGATAAATTCAGTGAGCTCTTCGGCGGTGAAGTCGCGGATGGAAAGGAAATCATTCGAGATCATGGAGGCCACCTTTCTCGACGCGCGACTAGCGCGTCACGACTTCATGGCCGAGGCGGACGTTCGCTTGTCGCTGAAGGAAACGGTCTAGCAAATCGGAGAGAAGCGGCTTCGAAGTTTCAACGACTTCGTAGCTGACGCGCGTCATGGGCTTGCTGATAGAGAGAATCTTTCCGAGGTTGATGGGAGTGGCGATGAGGACGAGATCGCAGGGAGTGCGTTGAATGGTTTCCTCGAGCTCGCGACGCTGGGCATTGCTGTAGCCCATTGCAGGAAGGAGATTCGAGAGATGCGGATACTTGGCAAAAGTCTGAAGAATGGAGCCGACGGCATAGGGACGGGGATCGACCATTTCGGAAGCGCCGAATCGTTTAGCAGCTACTACGCCCGCGCCATAAGACATTTCACCATGCGTTAGCGTTGGCCCATCTTCCACGACAAGAACGCGCTTGCCGCGCACAAGTTCCGCGTCGGCGACAGAAACTTCGCACCGCATGTGTACCACGGCGGCGTGGGGATTGTTGAGAAGAGTGTTGCGTTCGACGATAGCTACGTTTTCGGCTCTTGCCGTATTCACTTTATTGATGACCACAACATGGGCGCGACGGAGATTTACTTCGCCGGGGAAATACGAGACTTCGTGGCCCGGGCGCAGCGGATCAACGACAACGATTTCAAAATCGGGAGCGTAGAAGCAAGTGTCATTGTTGCCACCGTCCCAAAGGATGATGTCGGCTTCTTTTTCTGCGACGCGGAGAATTTCTTCGTAGTCAACACCAGCGAACACAACCGTGCCCTGTTCCAAATGCGGCTCGTACTCTTCTCGCTCCTCGATGGTGCAGCTATAGCGATCCAGGTCGTTCATGGTTGCGAACCGCTGTACAGCCTGTTCGACCAGATCCCCATAAGGCATCGGGTGACGGATGACGACGGGTTTCCAGCCATGACGATGCAACTCCCGGGCGACCAGGCGAGAGACGGGGCTTTTGCCACAGCCGGTGCGAACGGCACAAACGGAAATAACCGGCAGGCGAGATTTCACTTGGGTGTGCGCGGTGCCCAACAGCCAGAAATCGACGCCTGCCGCAACGCAACGTGAAGCAAGATGCATGAGCGTCTGGTGAGAGACATCACTGTAGGAAAAAACCGCGCTGTCAACCTGGCGAGATTTTATGGCGGATTCAAGGTCTCTTTCTTCGATGATGGGGATTCCCTGAGGATAAAGAGATCCGGCGAGCGCTGGAGGATAGCAGCGGCCAGCAATATCGGGGATTTGCGTGGCGGTGAAGGCCACCACGCGGAAGTCAGGATTGTCGCGGAAGACGACATTGAAATTGTGGAAGTCTCTGCCAGCGGCACCGAGAATGAGTACGTTTCGCATGAATCACGCTCCTCAAGAGATTGGCATTCCCTCCGGGTCAAGGGCCGGTGAAGGGTAAGAACCAGAAAGGTCGGGGGCGAGTCCTAGTCCAAGATGCACCGTAGCTCTCGTGTTCGAAGGCACGGTAGGAGCGGAAAGCTATGCCGTGAAGGTAGGAGGCGGGACCTAAAGACGACCAAAAAGAAGATCCGCAACCTACGAATGAATAGAGGGGAGCTAGCGGAGCGGCATCCCTGTGACGCATGGCCAAAAACATAGGGACTCCACCAGACGGCTGCTCAAAGCAGATGCGAGCAAAGGGCGGGCCACTTGATGAGGGGAAGAAAGCTTGTAAGTGTTGTAAGCATTGATGTTGCAATGTGATACCAGAGCGAGGTGAGAATGCTTTGGGTGATTAAACTCAAGGAGACGCTCTGTTTGCGCAAAAGCACACAGCTATGGAGTGATTGGGGTCTATGTCATACGCCGACCATGCTTCCTCGAAACCAAGCACAGGGATACACGACTCTAGATGGCGAATGCGGTGACTCCGGATGGTGGTGACGACCACGGCGGATCGGCGATGAGGCGGCTCAAGTAAAGGTGGGCCCTCATCGGGAGGTACATGTACTACCACAGACCGGAGGAAGCTGGTTGAAACGGAGTCAAGCGGTGGATAATCCGCAGACTCCGCATAATTTTCCGCATAGTGCCGAAATGCACGAAAACGCGGCGATTTTCCTGAGTGAGAATTAGCCTCCCTTTTATTGGTGATTTTGTTGGTAGGGGCGGTGGGGATCGAACACGACCCCCGAACTACAAAGTCCCGTGGATTGATGGCGCTACACCCACCCACCAAATCCAATTGCTGATTCTGCTGACCGATGCAAGGCCGGGCAGTGCATCATCGGACGGCGCGAAATCGAAGCAGCGTCCATTCACCTGGGCAGAATGTAAGGCCATGGCAGCTCTCAGCGGCGCAGAAAGCACACTCGATCAGTCCAGTCCCATTGTGCCGCTTTGTGCCAAACAGTGCCAAGCGTGCGCAGGAGACCTCCGACGTCCGATGGTGGGATACTTTTGTCGTCCACGAAAATTACCCCGCCGTGGCTTCGCCCTTCTTCTGCCCAGATCTTCAGCAGTGGAGGAATCGTCCTGCGATCATAAGTAACAAGCGTCAGCCCTTGCGCCGCAGCCTCTTGTAAACATGCCGAATCTGACTGTCCCAAGAATTGTCCCTCGCCCCATTCAACCATACAGACCACCGAGAGCGCGCGATGTTGCTGCCGAAGACCGCTTGCAACCGCTGGCGAGATGTGCTCGTCCAGAAGGAGCTTGAGCATCTCAGTTCTTTGAGGCAGCAGCGGAACGAAATTCTGCAGATTGCGGCAGCATCCGCTTGAGCGCCTCAAAATCCGTGGCGGCATTCTCCGATAATGCGCTCTCGATTTCCTCCGGGAACGCCTTTGCGTAATTCACCGCGGCTAGGACCTTCGATTCGGGCCATTTCAGGGACCTGGCCGCAGCCGAAAAATTGCTTTTGTAGCTTCGAACCAGGAGCATCACCTCCCAGACCGCCAAAGTGCTTCCTTGGATGCAGGCCTGTCGACCCACGGCGGAGTCACGAAAATCGATAAATGCGAATTCCGATCGTCTGAGACCCTCCTCAACCAGCCGCGCACTCGCATCGCTGGGCGTCCACCCATGGCGACTGGCCATGCGCTTGAGGCGATTCCCACTCTCTGCTGGCAGGCGCATGCTAACAACAACCGGACGAGTCTTCCGCATCGAACCTCCTCAGTTCGTAACTATTGTAAGGATTGTAACACATACTCTTCGGTCGCGAACAAATTAGTCCGTCGACGCTAGCTTAGGACGTCACTCCTCAGCAAGGTTTCGAGTCAGACTGGCCGTCGCTTCATGCTCAGCGGTGGGGGCTGCGAAACCGAATCAATAGATTATTTTCAGCGAGAACTGGATTTGGCGGGAAGGGCCCGCGGTTTTGCTGATGACGCCAAAGCCGCTGCCACGGACGGTATTGGAAGGCAGCCCGAAATTGACGATGTTGAAGATATTGAAGAATTCGGCGCGAAATTGGAGGATGCCGAGTTCGCCCCCGCCGCGATGGCCGAACGGCGTGTTCTTGATCAGGCTGATATCGAATTGATGGAAACCGGGACCGCGAAACGTGTCGCGTCCTAGAGTGCCGAAGAAGCCGGAATTGGGGCCGGTGCCGTTCGGAAGGTTAGTCGGAATAAAGAAGAAGGAACTATTGTTGGCGCCACGACCAAAATAATCTTCGCGGACGGTGCGGTCAGTGGAAAAATTCGGCATGGAAAGAAGGTCGGGACGATCGGCTCCACCTGCGCCCGCGCCGGTTTGCTGAATACCGGAATAAATGGTGAACGGCGGGCCGCTGGTGAGAGAAGTGATGTTGAGGAACTGCCATCCCTGCGTGACGGAGTGGCTGAGCTGTTGAAGGAAGCTGACGCGATCGAAGGGAAGATCCTGAATCAAGCTGAGGGAAAAAACTTGAGTGATGTCGAAGGTGGAAGGACCTTTGTCGGATTGAGGACGAAGGGGATCCTGCGGCAAGGTTTGCAGAATTACGCCTGCGTTGGCGGGAAGCCCGCCGAGAACGGCGCTGGTGTCATCGATGGATTTGGAAAAGGTGTAGCTGGCTTGATAGCTGAGGCCGATGTGGGAATTCGTCTGACTGATGCTTGTTTGCAGGGCGTTGTAATCGGAATGAGAGCCAGTTTGCATCACCAATTCTGGGCCGAAGCCACTGATGGCTTGTCCTGAGGAATTGAACTGCGTGTAGGGAGCGTAGGTCGGGTCGGCACCAGCATAACCGTTGGGCGAAAACACGCGGGCAAGATGGATGCCGGTGGTTCCCACGTAGGCGATGGACAATTTCGCTTTGGCAATTTGCTGATCGATGCCCAAAGTGTAAGTGCCGATGTAGCCGTTTTGAAAGTCGCGTGAAATCACGGCGGTGCTGAGAAGTTGTGTTTGATCGCCGGGAGTGAGGGCTGCGAGATCTCTTTGGAAACGCTGTAAATCAATTTGCGTGTTGGCCGGAACGTCGGCACTGTTGCCGTTGGGGAACAGCAGTTGGCCGCTTGTTGTGTACGCGGGAGGAAGAGCCAGGGGCACGACGGTATTGTGAAAGGGGACAGGGATTCCAGCGAGTGCAGTAGTGAGCGGCTGAAAAACAAAAGGGATGCCCCCGGTGACGAAATTGTCTTGCCAGAGGTTTGGAAGAATCGTGGTAATGGCGCCGCCGGCGTGGATAAGAGTCGTTGGAGTGGCAGCGTAATTGATGGAAATACGTGGCCCGAGACCACGCCAGTCGAGAGGATAGACGGGTTGAGGATTGTAGAAAAACCTCTGTGTAGCGCCCGGAGTGAGGAAGGAAGTTTCTTTGCCATCGCGGTCAAAGGGAATCGAGATGGACGTACGGTGCTTGGCTTCCTGAATGCGGCTGTTGAGTTCGTAGCGCAGGCCGTAGTTGAGAGTCCACTTTGGCGAAAGCTTCCAGGTATCTTGAAAATAAAAGTTGTAGGCTTCGCGGCGAACGGCGGCTTCATCAAATTTATCGCCGACTGGAGTTGTGGCAGCGGCAGCGGTGATGGAATAGGAGTACGGAGTAGCGGTCAGAAGCCCGGTGAGGGAATCGGGAAGCGGTTGCCCGGGAACAATATTGTGCAAGCCGCTGGCGGAAGTGATTTCCACTGGCGAGTAGGCCGTGCCTCCCCCAAAAGTATAAATTCCACTGGGGTTAGTGCCGAAAACTGTGGCGTCTTTGTTGAGGCGCGTCTCAAAGCCCCACTTGAAACTGTGCGCGCCGTGGATGTAGCTCATGTGGGTCTCGATCTGGTAGAGATTGCCGTAGGAGCCAAAGATGGAGCCGTCGGCGGTGTTGAAGCCGATATAAAGTCCGTCACCGTAGACGAGTGCCGGGTCCGTATGATTTGAGGCAGGAAAAATGGGAGTGCTGCGAATGTAGCCGAAGGCAGCAGAGAAATTCAGAGTTGAGGAGAATGCTTGCGTGTAGCGGATAGCGGCACTGCGTTGATGATCGTAAAAATTGACGGCAAAACCGGGGTCAACGGCGGTCTGATCGGGATTGGTGGTGGGGCCGTTCACTTGATTGAAACTGAAGCGACCGAAAAGGGTAGTTTTGTCGTTGATTACTTGATCGATGCGGATAGAAAACTGGTTGGAGTCGGTGACAACTTTAGAGGAAGCGGCGTACGTGCGGTCACCGAAGGCGCCACCGGGATCGTTCGGAAGCGGGTAGCGGGCAAGGAGTGGAGCGATGACGGGGCTGACGGGAACGGTTAAAGTATCGCCGGGAAAGGTTGTGGTGTCGATACCCTGGCGCTCGTCTGCCGTAGGAACCGCAAAGACTTGGGTAGTGCCCAGGACCTGGCGGAAGCCTTGATACTCGCCGAAATAAAATGTTTTGCCCCGACCATCGTAGAGTCCGGGGAGAACGACTGGACCACCGTTGGTAAAACCAAATTCGTTGCGCACAAAGGGAGGAATGCGGCTGGGATCAGTGATGCTCTCGTGGTCAAAAAAATTGCGAGCATCGAACGCAGCATTGCGGGCAAATTCAAAGATGCTGCCGTGAATCTGGTTGGTGCCGGATTTCGTGATGACGTTGGTGAAGCCCGCGGCTCCGTGGCCAATTTCAGCGGGCATCACGCCGGAACTGGTTTGTACTTCCTGAATGGCGTCGACATTGAAGTTGGCGAATGTGGCGCCACCGAGTTCGGGATCGCTGGTATCGGCGCCATCCATGGCAAAAACCGACGCCGTACCGCGCAATCCGTTTACCGTGAATTGCTGGGTAAAGTTGGCCGCACCGTTAGTATCGGTCATGGTGCCCGCAGCCAGCAGCAGAAGCTTGCTGAAGTCTCGTTCGTTCAAGGGAAGGCTAGAAACTTCGCCGCTGTTTAAATGGGCATTGCTGCTGGATACCTGAGGCACATCTGCTGTTTGCGCGATTAGCGACACCGTCTGGTTTTGATCGGATAGTTCGAGATCAGCGTTCAGTGAGTCGCCGACCTTGATGCGCACAGGCTCGGCGGTCCTCCAGGTCTTACCATTTGCGGCGATGGAAACGAGATAGCTTAGCGGAGCGATGTCAGGGAAATCAAATTCACCAGTGGGGGAAGATGTCACGGAGTAGCCGTCAATTCCTGTTGTGGACTGAAGAGAAATGGTGGCGCCGGCTACCGGGTGGCCTGACTTTCCGCGAACGATTCCCTTCCAGGAATTGGCGGAAAGAGCTGGGGCCGAAAAGCCGAAAAAAAACAAAAATAAGCAGCAACACTTCTGAACTACAGGCATAGGAGATCGTAAGCGACCAGCAATTCTACATCGCACGGCAATGGGGGCGATAGGGTTAAGACAACTCCCCGATCCGTCGATAGCGGGACGGGTTTTACAGAGTGGCGGGCGCGAGCTAAATGGCGCACTCTTTAACACTAAGACGGGCGCGGCATCGATCCACTCGACAGCATTGGAGGAATGTCTCAGCTTATGTTCACCTGGAGAATTGAAAGCCCAACCTAAATCAGCATGCGCCACATCCTCAGGAGACATGTAAGGCTGCAGCGTCGTCTTTCCCACGGTGCGGCTTGATGACGATCTCCACGTCATGATCGAGCGCGACGAGAAAGCGTAGCAAGCGTTCGACGGAAAACTGTTTGAAATCACCCCGCAGCATCTTGGAAACGTCGGGCTGTTTTACACCAAGGAGATCGGCGGCTTCGGCCTGCTTGAGACCGCGATCCTTCATAATCGCGTCAATTTTGAACACAAGTTGCGCCTTGACCAAATGCTCCTCGGCATTCGGAATCCCGAGGTCCTTGAATACGTTCCCGCTTCCAATCTCGTGAGATTTCTTGCTCATGACTGTCACCCCTTGGCTATCTTCTCGACCTCGCGCAAAACGCTTTTCGACAAGCTCCATATCCCGGCGCGGTGTCTCGCGTCCCGTCTTCGATTTCTTCTGAAACGCGTGGAGCACGTAAACCGCCCTGCATATCGCAATGTATACACGGCGCGGAATGCATCACCGCGAAAATCCTCAACCACTTCCAGCACCCCAGCTCCACCAAACCCGGTCAGCACTTTGGCATCGCGATGCTTGCCGCCGCGTTGCGCGACATAAATCGCATAGCCCACTTGATGCTGGACAGGATCAGGAAATTTCTTCAAATCCTTGCGGCTCGACTCCATCCAGACCACCGGTTTGAGAGGTGGCTCTTCGGTCATCTGAGTCAATATAGTGATTTCACTATATTCTGTCAAGAGCCTATGTATCCCATTGAAGGGCCAACAGACCTCAGCCCGAACATTTCCTGTCGAGCGATCGAGTCAGTCAGCGGAATCAGCAATTGCTCCGTGCTTAGAACGCTGCCCGTCCGTTGCAGCCGCCTACCAATTTCCAACTCGCAACTACAAGGCCTCTTGCACTGGCACAGTTGTGACACAGGAAGAATGCCAGTTTTTTCACCTGGTGAATTGGTCTTGCCAACTTTCTCTCAGCGGGTCTCGAATTATTTCATGACCTCTTCCAAAAGTACCTAGGCTGCGGTACTCGCAGCCGCCTCTTCTTTGTATTCGGGTTTGTAGACATGCTGGCGGATGAAGGCCACCATATCAGCAGGTGGTTTCACTCGCGCAAGTCCCGAATCGAAAACCAGCTTTGCTACGCGCGCCGCCGTCTGAATCTCCGTCTCCAGAATATTCGATTGCAGGGGATACAGGAGACCCTGAGCCAACAGGTCAGCCGGAACTTGATCTGCGACTGCGAGCGCAGCTTCAATGAACATTTCGTCCGTCACTCGTGACGCTTGCGTGGCGAATACCGCCATCCCGATCGCCGGGAAAATGTAGAAGTTGTTTGCCTGGCCTGGCAATAAGGTCTGATCATTGTAGCGAACCGGCGGAAACTGAACTCCCGCTGCGTAAATGGCTTTGCCTTTTGACCACGTGTAAGCCTGTTCCGCCGTGCACTCGGCGTGGTCAGTAGGATTGGAAAGGGCTAGCACTACCGGGCATTCGTTGATGCGTGACATTGACTCAATAACCTTCTGCTGAAAGTGCCGCCAACTGTGCTGACGCCAATGATCGTCGTCGGTTTGATGATTTCGATCGCGGCGACAAAGTCGCGCGTCGGCGCGTGCCGGTGAGCATACGACTTTTGAAAATCGACAAGGTCAGTGCGAGTATCTTCGAGCAGGCCGTTGATGTCGAACATGTATACATTTGCCTGGGCCTGTTTGCATCCGCATCCGACGGCACTGTATTCAAACCCTCCACGCCTGAAATGAAGATCGCTCAGGCCCAGGCCCTGTTGTTTGGATTCAATCACCTACATCGGACGACGAGCCCGTATTCGGGACGAAAATGAAACTCTCGTCGCAACGTGATGGGCATCACATCGTTAGGAGGCAGAACACGCGACCACGCGACCATGCGAAGAGAGCGGGGAGAGTGGCTACCTGCTAGAATGAGAGTTGATGCGCAAGGTACTTATTATCGGGCTTGTGTCGAGCGTTATCGCCGCTGGCTTGATGCCGTTTTCGGCTTGCGCTTTGCTTTCTTCAAAGATGGCGGAGTGCGCGGAAGCCAAAGCACAGTCGCCATGCGATCAGATGCACCACCCGAGTACAGGAACCCAGTTCACGAGAACTTCGGATAAATCCTGCTGCGTCGCCTCGCAAGCTCCACTGCCAGAATTGCAGTTCAAAGGAATTGAGGCTGGACCGGCAGTTGTAGTCGCCGTCACCGAAAACCCACTTGTAGTTCCTAGCACCAGACCTTACAGCACACTTCTTGTCGTCGAATACCCTTCACCACCCTCGTTTCAATCACTTCTCTGTACCTTCCTGATCTGAATCTGTCCTGATCACAGCTAAACCTACACACAGGTGTCTTTGTGCGTTGCATTTCCCAAGCTTTGATTGCATGCATCGAGGTCAGCCATTTCCTCGATAAGGTGAAAGGACAGTTTATGAAGTTCAGTTCGGTTTGGATTTTCGGAGTTTCTCTCCTCGTAATCGCAACACCCAGTGTACGTGCCCAAAGCAGTTCGGCAGAGCAACCCGCGACACTCGTGGACCTTTTAACTGAGGCGGACAAGAACAATCCTCAGATACAAGCAGCCAGGCATGGCTGGCAATCGGAGAAGCAGATTCCCACGCAGATAGCAACGCTACCCGATCCCCAAGTGGTTCTACAGCAGGTGAATGTGGGAAGTCCGAGACCTTTCGCGGGGTACACCAATAGCGACTTCTCCTACATCGGGCTGGGCCTTGCGCAGGACTTACCGTATCCCGGCAAGCTGCGACTTAAAAGCGAGATTGCTCAAAAAGAGGCGGACGCGACTCAACAAAAATATGAATCCGTTCGGCGTGCGGTGCAGGCCGGCGTGAAGCTGGCCTACTTTGAATTGGGCTACCTCGCCAAGCAGCAGCAGATTCTCAACGAAGATGCCCAACTCCTGCAGCAGGTTGAGCAAGCGGGGGAGTCTCGCTATCGCAATGGTCTTGGGAATCAGCAGGATGTGCTCCAGGCACAACTCGAACGCACCAAACTTCTTCGCGAAATCAACATGAATCAACTGGAGCAGGGGAAAATGCAGGCGACCCTGAAAAATTTCCTGAACCGCTCGCAAAACTCGCCCGAAATTAGCGTAGCCGAACTCTCCGAAAGCGCTCCCGCCTACAATTTCGATCAACTACTCGGAGAAGCGAAAAACAACAATCCTGACCTGGCAGGCATGCAAAAGATGGTGGAGCGTCAGGGATTGCAGATCGAGCTTGCGAAGAAGGATTTCTATCCAGATTTCAACGTGCAAGGAATGTGGCAGCGCACAGACCCTTCGCAATATCGCGCTTACTACCAATTCACCGTTGGCATGCGCATTCCCATCTACCGCAGTCGCAAACAACGGCCCGAACTGGCTCAGGCCGAATCGGACAGGGACCGTGCAACCAGTGAGTACGAAGTGCAGTCGCAACAGATCGCCTTCCAACTCCGCCAGCAATTCATCAGCGCAGAAAAATCAGCGGAGCTATTGAAGATTTATCGCGAAGGCCTGATACCTCAAGCCCGCGCTGCGCTACAGGCGGGTATGGCTGCATACCAATCTAATCGCCAGGACTTTCAGGCATTGCTGGCGTCTTTCCTCGATGTCTTGAAACTTGACGAAGAATACTGGCAAACGCTCTCCGAACATGAAACCGCCTTGGCACAGATAGAAGAAGTGACTGGAGTAACGCTGCGCTGACCGACCGCGCAAAAGGAACACTGCTATGAAAAACTATCGAACAGCATTCATCCTTGTGCTCGTCGCAAACCTGGCTTTAATTGGAGTGCTTGCGGGCTTTTGGTGGCGTTCGCGCCCCATTGGGACAAAGAGTGCTACTGCACCCGCTGCCACTTCCGCACCCCAACAGGAGACAAGTTCCTCTGCTGGTCCACCGTCGCCTGTGGAGACGCCACTGTCTCCCATTCAGCTCTCGCCCGAACGGCTGCAGTCCATTGGCGTGAAGTTCGGAGTGGTCGAGCGAAAAGAATTGAAAGACACCATCCGCACAACCGGGACGGTCGCGATTGACGAACGCCGCGTCTCGTATGTGCAGACGCGCATATCTGGCCACATCGAAAAGGTTTTTGCGGATGCAACGTACCAATATGTGAAAAAAGGCCAGCCCTTATTTACCATTCACAGTCCGGAACTTGTTTCCGCTGAACGCGAATACCTTCTTGCCAAACAGAATGCGCAAAACCTGTCGCAAAGCACAGTTCCTGGTGTTGCCTCTGGCGTAGCGTCTTTGCTGGAATCCTCTCGCGACCGCTTGGCGCAATGGGACATTCCTCAACTGGAAATTTCGCGATTGGAAGCTACGGGCCAAGTCGGAGAAACTTTGGAAATCCAGTCACCCGTTTCCGGCTACATTACCGAGCGAAACGCCCTACCCAACTTGATGGTGCAACCGGATACGAGGCTCTATACCGTCGTCGACCTTTCCACGGTGTGGGTCCTCGCACAGATTTTCCAAGACGACTTGGGACGAATTAAAGTCGGTTCGCCTGCTTCGCTTAGCGTAGATTCCTACCCCGCCCGTGTATTCAGGGGGAGGGTGGATTTCATCTACCCGGATGTGGACATGACTACGCGCACGGCGCGTGCCCGTTTAGTCTTTGCAAATTCGCAACTCACTCTTTCTCCCGGAATGTTTGTGAATGTGAGCATGGACGTGAATTTGGGGAGACAGTTGTCGATTCCCGTGGGTGGGGTTTTGCAATCCGGATCGCGGCAAATTGTGTTCGTGGATCGTGGTAGCGGATATCTTGAGCCGCGTGAAGTTCAGCTTGGTTCACAGGCAAACGGCGAGTATATCGTTCTTAAGGGGCTGAAGGCGGGAGAAACAATCGTTACCTCAGCAAACTTCTTGATCGATTCGGAAAGCCAGCTCCAAGCCGCAATTGGTTCGTATGCTCCACCGCCACCTGCGGCTGGCGCCACAGAATCCAAAAACAACGCGATAACGCAAACAGCGGCACAGGTCGATTTTTCAACCGAACCGCAGATTCCGCAAAAGGGGGCAATTCTTTATCGCGTGAGATTGACTGTCGCCGACGGCTCTCCCGTTACGGGCGCTCAGGTCAGCGTTCGTAGTTACATGGCGGGCATGCCGGAGATGGGAATGGCGGCGATGAATGTCGTTACACCCCTCACCGAAAAAGGGAATGGTGTCTACGAGGGCAAACTGACGCTTGAGAGTGGTGGAACATGGAAGATCACCATCACAGCAGTTAAAAACGGCGCCGCACTTGCCTCGAGGCAACTCAGCCTCCAGGCGCAAAGAGGAATGTAGCCATGATTTCCCGTGTCATTGATTGGTGCGCAAACAACCGCTTTCTTGTTTTCACCGGAACTGCGCTGCTACTTCTCGCAGGAATCTGGTCGCTCAAAAACATTCCCCTCGATGCCCTGCCGGACATTTCGGATGTTCAGGTCATCGTCCACATTCCTTGGGAAGGTCAGCCTCCCAACATCATCGAAGACCAAGTCACCTATCCCATCGTTTCAACTCTACTGGCCGCTCCTCATGTAAAGGCCGTTCGAGCGCAAACCATGTTTGGCGATTCGTACATCTTCGTTGTTTTCGAGGATGGAACGGACCTGTATTGGGCGCGGTCCCGTGTGCTCGAATACATCCAGCAATTGCAAGGCGTGCTGCCAAAGAATGTCTCTCCAATGATAGGACCTGACGCCACTGGCGCAGGTTGGGTGTACGAATATGCCGTTATCGACCGTTCGCACCGCCATAGTCTTGCCGAATTGCGCACCCTTCAGGAGTGGTACCTCCGTTTTCAACTCGAAACCGTGCCCGGTGTGGCAGAAGTTGCCTCAATGGGTGGTTTCATCCGGCAATATCAAGTGAACCTGGACCCGAACAAACTTAGGGCTTACAACATTCCACTTTCGATGGTGATTGACCGCGTTCGCGATTCAACCAATGAGGTGGGGGGGCGCGTGCTTGAAATGGCTGGTGCTCGCTACATGATCCGCGGTTTGGGTTACTTGCGTTCGCTCCAGGATCTCGAAAGCGTTCCCGTGGCAACTAAGAACGGCACGCCGGTTCTCGTTCGGGACCTTGGCACGGTAGCCTTGGGCCCGGATATCCGGGAAGGAGTTGCCGAATGGAACGGAGAAGGCGAAGTTGTCGGCGGCATCATCGTTATGCGCGATGGCATGAACGCTCTCACAGTTATTGATGGCGTAAAGAAAAGGCTTGCCGAAATCAAACCCGCGCTTCCTGCTGGCGTGGAGATCGTATCGGGTTATGATCGCTCTGGACTGATTCATGACTCCATCAAAACACTACAACGCGATCTTCTGCTCGAAGTGGCGATCGTCAGCTTTGTAACCATCGCCTTCTTGTTTCATTTTCGATCCGCGCTGGTCCCCATTCTGGCTTTGCCGATTGCTCTCGTCGCTTCCTTCATCCCTATGTATTTCCTCCATGTCAGCTCGAACATCATGTCACTTGGCGGTCTGGCACTTGCCGTCGGCGTCCTTATCGACGCCTCCATCGTCATGGTGGAAAATGGCTACCGCCACTTGTCGGAGCGCATTGCGACTGCAGCTCAACTGGGAGAAAAAGTTTCAAACGAAGAAAGAAAAGCTATTTTGATTGGCGGCGCGAAACAGGTCGGCCCAGCGATTTTCTTTTCTCTGCTCGTCATTCTCGTCTCCTTCCTGCCGGTTTTTCTTCTAGAAGCACAGGAAGGACGGATGTTCCGACCACTGGCATGGACAAAAACACTCTCTGTGGCATTTTCATCAATTCTCGCAATTACTCTAGTACCCGTTCTCATGGTCATATTCATCCGCGGCCATCTCCACCGTGAATCAGAAAATCCCTTCTCACGCTGGACACAGGCGTTGTATCTGCCTGTACTCCGCTTCTGCTTGCGCTACCGCAAAACGACTTTGCTTCTCAACCTCATCTTTCTCGCGGTCACTTTCCCCCTCGCTTGGCGCATTGGCAGCCAGTTTATGCCTCCGCTATATGAGGGCTCCTCTTTGTATATGCCGACCGCCCTTCCCGGAATCTCCATCACGCAGGCAACGACTCTCCTTCAGGAGCAGGACCGAATCATCAAATCTTTTCCCGAGGTCGAAAGTGTCTTTGGTGCCGTTGGCCGATCCAACAGTCCCACAGACAATGCTCCGCTGGATATGTATGACACCACCATCATGCTCAAACCCCGCGAGCAATGGCGTCCGGGGATGACCTACGAAAAACTAGTCCGCGAGATGGACGAAAAGCTCCAGTTCCCAGGCCTGACAAATACCTGGACTATGCCTGTGCAGAACCGCTTGGACATGGAGTTAACTGGCATCAAAACCCCGGTAGGACTCAAGATTCAAGGCCCGAACGTGGAAGTGATTCAACAGGCCGGAGTACAGCTACAACAAATCTTGGGAAGCATCCCCGAACTCCGTTCCGTATTTGCCGAACGCGTCGCTGAGGGCTTCTACATCAACGTGGAAGTCAATCGCCTAGAAGCCGCTCGCTACGGGTTGACTGTCGGTGATGTCCACCGCGCGGTCACTTCGGGCATTGGAGGCGAAAACATCGCGGAGAATGTCGAGGGGCGTCAACGTTATCCTGTCAACGTCCGCTACAGCCGGGACTTTCGCGATGATATCGAGGAACTCAAGCGTGTTGTGATTGCGACTCCTACTGGTGCACAGATTCCCATCTCTGAACTCGCCAAGGTCTATTTCAGTCGTGGCCCCGCCATGATTCGCGATGAGGATGGCCTGCTGACCGGATATGTCTACCTGGATCTTTCGACCAAGGACTATGGCGGATTTGTCGAAAAAGCGGATCGCCTGTTACGCGAAAAGCTCAAGCTTCCTCCCGGTTACACCTACAAATGGTCCGGCGAATACGAGTTCGAGTTACGCGCTAAATCACGTTTGAAGATCATCGTGCCCATAGTGTTCTTCGTAATTTTTCTACTCCTCTACATGGTCTTTCATTCCGCAACGGAAGCGGCAGTTCTTATCTTCCCAACGTTCTATGCCATGACCGGGGGACTGATTCTTCAGTATTGGCTTGGCTACAACTTCAGCGTGGCCGTTTGGGTAGGCTACATCGCACTCTTTGGAATTGCTGTGGAAACAGGCGTAGTCATGGTCGTCTATCTACACGAATCCCTCGACAAACGACTCGCTTCCGGTATTCCGCTCAAGCACGAAGACATTGAAGCAGCAGCAATTGAAGGGGCCGTCCAGAGATTGCGGCCAAAACTGATGACCGTCACTGCGGTTCTCGCCAGCCTCCTGCCGATACTTTGGGAAAGCGGCATCGGTTCGGATGTGATGAAGCCAATTGCAGCGCCCATCGTCGGAGGCATGGTCACCTCCACCATCCACGTTCTTATCCTCGTGCCCGTCTTCTTTGCACTCATGAAGGAAGGAGCGCTTCGTCGGGGAACTCTCACACCAAGACTGCGCTCAGACACCTAATGGCTCAACACGAACCCGTTTGTGAGGCAATAGCAAATGCACGCGGTTTAAAGGGAGAGAATTACTGGATTTTTGAGTCTTTCAACCACGATCAGATGTATAACCAGCGGAACGAACCCCTCGACGGTCGAGCGTCGATGGCGTATCTCTCGTTCCCGTCCTTGAAATCACAAGAATCAGTTTGCGTCGTCCTGCACGGACTTCGTCGTAGCCCTGTTGCTAATCGTCGACTTAGTGGCGAGGCCGCACGCAGTGGGGGGATTTGTCATCTGCTTGGCGAATACATGGTAGCTTGGCCCTCCTGGTCGCAATGTTGACCAGTATCCGGAAGAGGTCAGCAAAGATTTGTGCTGGACGATGATCTGGTTGACCAGGATCTTCACTCCACATTCGAGATTGTTCTTCGGCTGGAGAATCGTTTTGGCCGGATCGTTCGCCTTTAGCTCACGGTCCACTTGCCAATTGAAATCGCATCCGTAACGCTTCTGATCTGCGTACGCAAGCTGCAACAGTCCTTCGCTGCGCATAGCCATCCCGCTCAGTTCATCGCGTTTTGTGCCTTCCGGATTGGTATGCCGGACGGTTGTATTTGGATTCAGGCCGGCTTCAGCACCCGCAAGTGCCTGAAAAAAGTAAGCCCAAAATGTGCGTTTGTCGGTTTCAGCCATCTCATAAAATCGCGGGCAGAATCGCCGGACCCCCTGTGGGACCTGCGAGGAAAGCATTCCCTGCGGCAAGGCCTTCTCGATGATCTGATCCCATTGTGGATTCCAGGCCGTTCCGCCAAGTTCGACCTTCTTCTCGTCGATAGGGGTTGGCGGGGCTGGCTTGGTGGCCTGGGCGTGCAGTGATGTGGCCATTCCGATGAAAAATACGAGACTCACGATGAACGATGTTTTCAGAGCTGAGACGCTCATGTTTGCCAGCACATAAGTCGGAATTGCTCTGGTTGTCATGGCTCCAGTTTGGCAGAAGCATCTCCGTCCAAGCTGTCCAATATGCTGTCATTACTCGCAAGAGCCAATTTTGGCATTACTACGTCGAGTCTGCCGTCGTTGAATGTTGCTCTGGCCTTCGAGGGATCAACTTCACAGGGCAAATCCAGGACGCGGAACATCAGTTGCGCGTGCCTATGCGAATGGGGGTGCTTTTCAGATTCGGGACTTTCGCGAGGCTCGGTTTTTCCGCTGATGCTCAGTCGGCGCGGTTCGAGACTCACTTTGATCTCCTGCCTATGGAATCCAGGGACTTCGGCGCGTGCGGTAAGCTGTTCGCCAGATTCCGAGAGGTGGAACTTCACAGGCGTAAGTAGCTTCGATTCCGCGAGAAACCAGTCCCCCTGGTCGTTTCCGTGGACGCGTCCACGGCTCTCGAAAATCTCGAAGGCACGCTGGGCGAGCAAATGGAATACATCTTGTGTATGTTCGAAGAAGTTTTCTTCAACGGACACGAGATTCACATCATTGCTGATTTCGATAGATGACTCAAGTGAAGAATGGTCTTTCATCGCTTCTTACCTTCCAGCAGAATAAATTCTGATTTCTGCGCGTGAAAAGACAGAGGCATCGTTCGGGTGCTGTCACACCGAGAGGAGGCGGCCGAAAAACGACCTGTAGCGGCGCAGTGCAAGACGGAGGTCCTCTGTTGAAACGTCATCTCCGCGATCCCATTGGCCCTCGAGCTGTGCTCTCTCAGCCGCGAACATCTCCGCCAAGCGCTTCATGGCTCCTGCAACGAGACTATCTGCCTGCTTTACTGCCTGTCGAGGCTCGTCAACAAAACCCACTTGAATGGCATCCCACCGTGCGCGAAAATCCTTCGCTTCCTCTAGCGAAAAGAGCGGCGTTGCCTGCTCGTCAACAGCCAGAGCAGTTGCGGCTCCCGTAGATGAAGCGCCGCCAACGCTGAGGCTTGACGCAGCAACAGTTCGCACCTCTGGTCGTATGCCGGCAGCGACCAAAGTCGCTGTCGGCAGTCCTACTTCCGTCGTTTCGTCTTTAATTTCCTTGGCTTCGTTCATTGGATTGCCTCCTCTTTTCGACCTTGCTCTTCCTGATGACGTAACACACTTTTCTCACTTCTAGACTGAGCTTCATTATGCTGTCTTTGTGCGCGCTAGTTCTGGTTCGCCGACCAACTCCTCAAAAAGTGTCCGGTAGTGAATCATTGCTTGGCGCAAGTCTTCCGTGCTTGCCTGCCCCTGGGTTTGACGAACTGCGATTTCGTGAGCTGAACGGTAATGTTCGAGAACCAGTGGATGATCCACGGAGATATCCGCTGCGCGCTGTTCAAAGTCACTTACTGGGTATCCTCGTGTTGACATGACATCGCGCAGCAGTTGATCGGCTTCGGTTACTGCTTGTCCGGGGCCATCAACGAACCGCGCCTGCACCCCGCGCCAGGACTCTAGGAAGCGAGCACGATCGCCAGGGCCGAGCGGCTGTATGTGGAAACTCTCCACACGATCTGCGCGCTTATCCAGCACCGCTTCTGCTTTCTGCCGGCTCCCACCTTCTTTCACGGCGCGGTTATATTCCACCCCACCGAACTGAGTGCGTAGTCTCTCGGTCTTGCGTTTACGAATAGAAAACAAAATGGCGATGCCGGCAACCAATAGCACAGCAACAACTATGGTTATGGCTATTTGCACCGGGCTTAACACGGAAAGATTCATACCTTGCCTCCAATTCTTGCTCAATTCTTGGTCAATACGTAGTTGTCTTCGCGGTTCGATCGTGTGAAGCGCTACCGGGCTCAAGGCTTCTCAACGACTTTTTCCACTTGACCGATTTTCTTCTGAATCTCTAAGGTCTCCTAGGCTGCAACGTGTGTTGCTCCGCTCAGTTGCGTTATTCGCTTACTGCTGAATACTTAAGGCTTTTGCGCCGGAGGATGGTTCTGCGAAGGTGGTGCACTCTGGTGCGGTTGTTGATGGTTCTGAACTTTTTCTTGCTGAGAAGTGTGTTTTTGCTCAAGTTGCTGGGTTTGCTGAGTGTGGTGCTGCTCCATCTGCTGTTTTTGAGGTTCCGTGGTGTTTTTCTTTGCGGCTTGCTGATGTTCCTTATCCTGTTGTTGTTGCAGCATCTGGTGTTCCTGATTTTGTTTAGTGGCTAGTTTGTCTTGCTGTTGTTGATATTTCTGGTCCGTCGCAGGCTTGCCAGTGGCTGGCGCTGCGTACTTGTGGGGCTGAACTTCGCTGGCATGATTGTTGGCGCCGGCATGTGCTGCGTTGTTGTTTGCTGGACGAGCCTCATTCGCAGGTGCTGTCCGTTCGGGAGCCTTGGATGTGGCGCTAGCCTCCCTAGCAGGCACAGAGTTGCCGTTAGATTTTTCGGTCCTTGATGTGGCGGCGAGTGAAGCTGGATTGGAACGCGCTTGTTGCATATGCTGGTTCTGTGCCGCAACGGGGCCGGTGTGGCGTTCCTTGTCGTATGTATCTTCTTGTGTCGAGGGGCGTGCATTGACGCCGCCGTTGCCGCCGTTATAGCTGACGCGGTTTCCCGAAGTGTTTTCGACCCTGGTGTTGTAGGTGTTGTGGATGTTCTGGTTGTTTATGCGATTTACCGAGGTGTTGTAATAAAAATGATTGTTTTCCCAGCGTCCGCCATCGTAGCCACGACCACCGTACCCGTATCCGTAATTGATCCCGCCATAATACCCAACGTGCGGCCCCCAATAACCTTCATGGAATAAGAACGCATTGCCGCCCCAACCCCAGTAACCGGGGGTCCAGAGGAAACCGACTTCAGGAGATTCGACCCATGTGCCGTCTACCCAGTAATAGTTGTTCCCGTCCCAGGCCCAATTACCGGGCGTCCAGATGTAGCCGTCCCCAGGACAGATGGGTTGCTCGTAAATGGGGAGCGCCGGCGGACCAAAAGATACAGAAACACCGAATTGAGCAAATGATGCAGCGGAGAGACACATCAGCATCAGGGCCAAGAGTAGCGAACGAATTAAATTGAGTTTATGCATTGTGATTCCTTCTTCCTGCTCAATTCTTGCCCAGCGATGCAAGCAGCTGCGAAGCGCGGACATGAGAGGGGGTTCTTGAACTTCTCGAGTATCCAGCTTTGTGATACGCAATGCTGTTCGATAATGCACATTTCGGTGTACTGCAATATCTCTTCTTTCGGGAGTTCCTCGATGTTGACTTCGTTGCCCACAGCTAGTTCGGCCCAGGCACCTTGAGCCATCGGAGCAAAGCGCTCTCGAAGTGCAGGTATCACGGATTCGTATTGCAGGCTAGCCAGGAAGATGAGAGATGATGAGTCTCGAGCTTGTGACGGAAAACCACAAACCAACAGTCTCACGCGAATTGGTTTTACTCTCTTCGTTAGCCTAGGTTAAGGTCGGAGACGGCAGTACCATTTCAACCACGCCAACCTTGATGTGATCGCCAACCGACAGGCCGGGCACAGGAAAATGCATCACCCTTGGGCAGATTAATCCCGAGAACTTTGAGCAATGGCTTAAATCCAACTTCTCATCGATGGCCTGATCAAATCGAGCCCCATTGGCACGACCATTCAGCGTGTTCTGGATCGGCCAACAGTCACCAAGGAAATCGAAAATCAAATGGACCTTCCGCGTAAATAGTGTCTCGAATGAAGTATTCTCCATATCGTCCTCGTTCGGCAGGTATCTGTAGAATCCCGCCTGAATGCAGTTTCACTCATTCACAAAAACCGATTTGCCCCGGTCATTCATAACGCGGTAGATGTTATCCCGCGGGCTGCCTGACAATTTGCATCTGTGAGTTGACAACAGCTTCGCGGAACAGTCTTCCGCTCCATCATCGACGAGGCTCGGAACCCCTCGCGGATTCATGAATCCTGTAGCGTCTTTCGAAGGGAGATCCCCCCTCAGATAGGCATCAATGTTCGCTTCCATCTCTGCCGGAAATCGCGGAATGGGGCCGACCAGGTGTTCCTTATAGACCTTCAAAATAATTTCTCTGAACACCGGAAGCGCGGCTAGGGCGCCGGTTTCCCTGGGGCCCAACGAACGGTTGTCGTCAAAACCGATGCGTACTGCCACAGTAATTCCGTTAGCCCCGAATGTGGAGCCCACAAATAGTGCATCTCGATAGTTGTTCGTCGTGCCGGTCTTGCCCATCACTGGAATGGGGAAAACATGAGAATCTAGCGCGTGGGCGGTCCCGGAGGGGATGCGTACGACGCCACGCAGTCCTTCCTGGATCAGGAAGAGATCCGATTCGTTCTCGTTGCTTGAACAGCAGAGTGAGTGGTGACTATAAATAACCTCTCCCCCCCTGTTCTCGATCTTTGCAATTACGTAAGGCTCCGCAGATACCCCACTAGCCATCATTCGGTAGCAGTTCGCGAGCTCCAGTAAGGTGACTTCGGATGCGCCGAGAGCCGTAGTCTCATAGCGGTGTAATGGGGTTCGGATGCCGACGTCCCGGGCTGTTTTCAAGACGGCATCGATGCCAATCTGTTGAACGATCCAGATGGCAACTGCGTTTCGCGATTCCGCCAGCGCTTGGCGGGCTGGGATGATGCCCTTGAATGTATTATCGAAATTGGAGATCCACTTGAGGGGACGGTCTCCCGGTGTCACTACCGCGATGGGCTCGTCGGGCACGGGAGTATCGAGATCTATGGCGCCTTGGCGAAATGCCGCTAGATAAACAATTGGCTTCATGGCCGAGCCTGGCTGGCGCAGGGATTGGGTGGCACGGTTGTAGTCACTGTAGGAGGCGTTGAGACCTTTATATGTGCGACGCCCACCTGCCTCGGCCAGAATAGCCGAGTCACTGTTCCGCAGAACAACGACGGCGCCCTGAATTAGCCCCACGTTTTGAGAATGACGCTTTTCATAAAGGTTCAAGCCGTTTTCGAGTGCGGTATTCGCGAACCGCTGGATCCGATCGTCAATTGTTGAATAAACCTGGATGTGACCCTCCAGCAGCTGGTTCATGGCGATATCGAAGGAGAGGGTGGTGTCGACTCCTTTCAGCTCTTCGAGAACATTCCCCACCGCTGCGGGCGCTTCGATCGGACCAGTGACATGAGCAGCCAAACGAATAGGGGCTTGTTGGCAGCGCCCAGCCACCTGTGCGGAAAGAAAATGGTTCTTAACCATGAGAGCTAGGATCTGATTTCGCCTGCGGAGTGGTTTTTGGTTGTCTGCCATGGTGGGCGCATATTCACCCGGCGACTTGGTGATGCCAGCCAGAAGTGCCGCCTTGTCAGCATCCTCCGCGGTGAGCTCTGTCACCGGTATACCGAAATAATAGTTCGAGGCGGCGGCGAAACCATACCGGCCATTTCCCAGGTAGATGAAGCTGACGTAACGCGCGAATAGTTCTTCCTTGGCCCTGCGTTTGGATCCGTAGTGTTTCCGCATCTCTCCCTCAATCCACAAGGAGAGACGCATTTCCTCAACTTTGAGCAAGAATCTATTGACACCGGGCACACCGAAAACGAAGGCGAGAAGATGCGCGAGAACACCCTCATGTTGAAGTACATTGCTATTCTTCGTGCCCGTAAGCTTTTGCAGGAAGTAACCACGCACAAGCTGTTGCGTAATCGTCGAGCCACCTTGCGGAAGCAACAATACACGACCTGCGGCATTGTTGCGGTCCGAACCGCCGGCGCGGCCCATTAAAGCGCGAATGTTTGTCTTGGCGAGTACTCGAGGGAAGACGGAATAATCGACTCCTGAGTGTGAGAAAAAGTTCTCATCCTCGGCTGAAAGGATTGCTTGTCGGAGAACCTCAGGAATGTTGTTGTATTGAATGATTTCCCGGCGTTCCCTTCCTACTTCGATGAGGACGTGGCCATTCGTGTCATAAATGTGACCTGAAGACGGAGGCTCAAAGCGGATGAAGGCGTCTAAATCGGGCAGATCTGTTCGATTATAGGTGACGTAAATAATTCCGCACATTAACAACACAATTGGAATGGCCGCCAGCAGAGAAGCAATACGGAGTAAGCGGCTGCTCCTGTAAACTCTCCCCAGGCCAATAAATAAGCGGTAAAAGTTCCGACGGAACCGAAGATAGAGTAGCTGAGTTTTGCGCATGAGGGCTGCTCGCAGCTGGAGCGCTGGTTGTGCTCATTCTTGATTCCGCACTTTGAGCACTCTTCTGCCACTTTCCTGTCCGAAGGAACAAGCTTCTCACGGCAAGAGTTTGAATTCTGTTCGATATGGGTCACCTCGATAACGCTGGCTACTCGCGGGCTTGTCAAGCCTGAAGCCGAAATCATATAGCAACATGTTAGATAAATCGCTGAGGTCGCTACCTACCCGATTGATCCCGAATCAGCCTGAAACCATTTCTAGCCCGAAGTCCGGGGAAATCACCAGCTTTCTCCCACCTCCACGTCCTGTGTAACAGCAGAGACGAAAACATCTTCATGTGGGGGAATTTGAAGTGCTCCAGTCGTCGCGGGAGGTTCTCCGTAGACAGAGAATTGGTATTCTCATAACTCTCAGGACTTTTGAGGTTAACTCCAGACAGTCGACGCGATGGTATAATTAATTGTGGAGCTTGCTATGGCTACATCTGCGAAGGTCCCTCACTCCTTCAAAAGAGCGAATTCAGGAATCCCTGTTTTCAATGTGAAATTGTTTCTCGACTCGGCCGGTCTGGGAAGAAAGCTAGCCAAATATCGAGCGAAAGAAACGATCATCACCCAGGGAGACCCCGCAAAGCAGGTCATGTACATTCAGGAAGGCGGCGTGAGGCTTACGGTAGTCAATGAGTCAGGCAAAGAAGCCGTTGTGGCGATTCTTGGGAAGGGTGATTTTATTGGGGAAGGGTGCCTTGCAGGCCAGTCCAATTATCTCGCAACCGCTACCACAATTTCACCTACCAGCGTGCTGGTCATCGAGAGAGCCGAAATGATTCGCGCGCTTCACGAGGAACACGAGTTCTCAGACCGTTTCATCGCTTTTATGCTTGCGCGAAACATCCGAGTCGAGGAGGACTTGATCGACCAGCTTTTCAACTCCAGCGAGAAACGGCTGGCGCGAACTCTGCTACTGCTCGCGCGCTATGATGCGCCGGACCATCCTCACAAAGCGCTCCCAAAAGTATCACAAGAGATGCTTGCGAAGATGGTTGGAACAACACGGTCCCGAATCAATTTGTTCATGAACAAATTCAGGAAGTTGGGCTTCATCGAATATAACGGCGAGATTCAAGTCAAAGATTCCCTCCTTAGTGTCGTCCTGCACGAATAAGTTAGCTCTCGGAAGCGATTCATCATCAAACGATGCTGTTTCAGGTGTGCGTTTCGAATAGTTCCGGTGGGCGATTTCGCATGGCAGAGGCTCGCAGGTGGTGAGGCGCGGTATTTTAGGCGATGCCTTAATGCCCCTTAAAGCGGCAAGAGACTACTACATAGTTCTCCGGTGAGCCCCTACTTGAGTCAATTGGACGACATGTTCCTGCAGGTGTGGCCAACCAGTGTAGCCATAATCGCGCGCGACCATATATTGAGCGCCAGAGAGCCTTAGACCTGAAACGGAGTGATCGAACAGCGAATCGAAGAGAGCCTGACGCCTAAGGGTCAATAGGATACCTCGGCGTATATCTTTTTCTCTTGCTTGGCCATGGAAGAACTCAAGGCTCGGGTTCTGGGGTAAAGCGCGCCGCGACATTGAACACCGACTGCGGATACGGATGAACGAAGTGGATGGACGGCAAGAGGACTGATACCGTCCGCTCCCGCCCAGAGACGCAGCCAGTATCGCTCTTTCTACTGTTCAATTTTGCACAGTCTTGCGGAGAACTTCCGGGTAAGGTTCAGTTTTCCCTGACCCAATTCCACAGTTCAGGGCTAGTCTGTTCAGAAGGAGTGGACTGGCCTCCCGACATCTGGAAACCCCATTATTGTCAACCGCGACCTACTGCTTTTTGGGGTTGATTGTTCTTGGAAACTTGTCACAGGCATGGGCAGCGAACTCTTTGTCACGCTCGGCTTCGTAAGTCCGCTTCATTTTATCCAGCGACTCGCCAACGAGCGCACCAATAGGCCTAAACACCCGTCGACACTCAGAGCAGCCGAAACCCCGAAAGTTTTGGTCATTAATCCAAACCAGCTTGCGTGGCATTGCCGCAGGCCCTCATCATTTACGAAATAAGAACAGCTTCGTCTCATGGGACAGGTAGGACATTTGCGTTAAGCGCACTCTATCAAACTGCCTGATTTCGGGCATTAACCCTCGTTAAACACGTTCTTGGCCTCAGATGCTGCATTGCCCTCCATTCGTATATCCGACTGCAGTGTGCGGGCATCATTCAACCAGCGTTAAATGCACACTTGTGGTTGCCGCGATTCTTGAAGCGGAAATTCTCGATTTGAAGGACTGTAAATGCATCTCGCACATCGTTACGTCGTCTCGCTCTTCCTAACCGCTGCTATTGCGGCACCAGCGGCAATTATGGCTGTCCCCGTACCTCAACAGGCCAGCGCTCAGGTCCGAGTCTATGACAAAGACCACAAGGATTATCACGACTGGAATCAGAACGAAAATCACGCCTGGGGACAGTACCAAACAGATAATCACCAGAAGCATTCCGAGTTCTCGAAGGCGAACAAGAAGGAGCAATCGCAATACTGGAATTGGCGCCATGCGCACCCAGATAAGGACTAACTGCGGGCAACGAACTAGGGAACAGTAGGACAGAAAAAGAGTGCGCCGCTTCCGTAACATTTTCGCTGCGGTTAGGGAGTGGCGTGATCCAAAAGGCTGTTCTCGTCAGTGCCACTCGCATTGCCAACAGCGGCGTGCGGATAGATCCCTAACCCTAGTTGCAGGCATGAATCTTAGGATTAGTAGCAACAACCCCGATATTGCATACTTCTCCTGAAACAGTGTCCACTCGGTACACGGTGTCACCAAACGCACCGCTGTCAGCTGTTGGGTTTGAATGAACCACCGCTATTTGATATCGTCCAACATCGCCAGAACCGCCCCGGGCAGTTCTGCTAGAGCCCCAGGCCAAACTCAGTACGAGGACAACAAGCGCTCCAAATCTTAGCTTCCGGATTACTGTATTCATCATGCTTCTCCTTCGGCATCTAAACCCCGCTGGTCGATTTTACTGCGATGTCACGGTCAGATCGACCAGGTTTCGGGCCTACACCCCGCTGCAATGATCGGCGAAGAGATCATCGTGCATCTGAACTATCCTCGTTATCGAGCAGAACCGCGTGTGAGACGTGTCTGTTTCGTGTTGTGTTCCACGGGAATGCGAAAAGGTGAAGTTCTTGCGCTCAGAATTGAAGATTTGGACTTTAAGTAGTTGCGTCCAAATCTCAGCCTAACGCGGCATCAGATCAGGCGTTAGGTCTGTACGGTAAGCGCAGCTGATAGGACTTCATCGCTGTGCGGAGATACTCCAGGGAGCTAGGACATATGACTCGATACTCCAGAATTTTAGAATGTTTGACCCGCGGCCGCGCTATGGAATCCGCAAAAACCAAATCGGCCGCTCGCAAGGCTTTCGGATCATCGGGAGGAAAAAGAAAATCCCGCATTACGTGATGGCGCCCAAGAGCCGGGGCCAACAGGCTTCGTGCGGTCTGCAGAAACACGCGACTTACCGAAACGACCGAAATAATGGAAGGGTGATCGAGTCGACGCAGGAGTCCCAAGTGTTCATCGGCGGCGCTGAATGCTAGGGAGATGGCCGGGACGGCTTTGGGCACCAGACGATCGACGTCACCGATGACGTATTGTCCCGCAACCGTTAAAGCGCCGATTGCCAAACCAGGTTGGGCCGCCAATTCGGAAAGGGAACAACCTTCTGCCGGTTGCCCGAGTGCTATGCGAATTTCCTGCTGAAGGAGTTGGCGGAGGCCCGGCTCATCTTCCACAACCAAGACATGATCCGGAGGCTCCGCGAGCAACCGAGTTCTTACGCGCTCGCGCAGCGCCTGAAGAGAATATCCTCGCTCGCGCGCCATCCGGATCGTTGCGTTAATAAGATCGTCTACGTCATGCCCGTTCTTCTGTTCGCCCCGCTCACCTGCCGAGCGAACAACTACACGACTTCCTTGGCGCCTGACTACCCACGTTCGGCGCGCCAAATCTTTGTACGCCTGGCTTACGGTATTGTGATGAATTTTCAGGCGGCGAGCCAGTTCCCGGACGCTCGGCAAAGCTTGACCTGGTTTCACTTTCTCGGTGGCGATTGAAAAGATAATTTGTTCCGCGAGCTGCTGCCGAACGGATACGTCGCTCTTCTTATCAATCCGAATATCCATGTTATTCGTACCGCTTGCAATCCGAAGCTGTGGGCAAATTGTACCGCAGTCTGAAAGTATGATAGTTGCGAAACTGTAACAGGTGCGGTGGCTCCCGAACCCGCGTGGTCGTATCGTTTGGCGCAGAGGGCAAACAAATGCGATACGACAACATATTCTGGGTCGTGGCTGCTCCCGGTCTTGCATCGTGCGGGTGTTTTGCTTTTGAGATGTTTTGCAACTTCACCGAATCGTGGAATGACCACTTCGAAGCGATCCGTCGTGGTTTTGAAATGATTGGCGGCAAAGCGAAACGTGGGAACATTCACGTGTTTTCTCACCAGGTGCCGGCGACGAACTATGCAGAAACGAGCGTTCTGGTTGCGGATCAGAAGCGCGTTCCTTAGACGGCAATCGCGCTTCGTAGTTGGCCAGGATGTTTGAAACGCGCGAGCTAGGCGGTGGCGGGCGATGAACGGAGGATCTCGAATGAGGGATGTCCTGAACAAGAGGCTTGATCGCTGGATCAACTCGGGAGTTGTCGATGCGAAAACAGCGGAGCGAATTCGCGCGTTCGAGGAATCCGAACGCTCGAGCGAAGGCTTGCGATGGCCGGTGTTGTTGGCGCTAGGACTGGGCGGGGTGCTGCTGTGTGCTGGAGTGCTGCTGTTTGTGGCGGCGCACTGGAATGAACTCTCACCCGCTTGGCGATTTACCCTGGTGCTCCTCCTGGTGGGATTGTTTCCAATCCTAGGAGCATTCACCACAGAACGATTTCCGGCGCTCGGGGCCATGTTTTACGCGATTGCAACGATCTGCGTAGGCACGGGAATTTTTCTCACGGCACAAATTTTCAACCTGCAGGAGCACTGGCCAAGCGGGATTCTCCTGTGGGCCGTCGGCGCGCTAGCGGGCTGGCTGCTCTTACGGCAGTGGCCGCAGAGCGTCCTGCTTGTTCGTCGCCGCTCTTAAGCAGGCTTTCCAGAATGGCCAGCTCAACTTCCAGGGAGACCTGAAGCTTCTTGCGCAACCCAAGATCTTCGCTGCCTGGCTGCGGCCGCTGTACCGGCAAGACTG